>Ga0190271_10003117_pt1 | contig 10306 bp, 12 predicted proteins | sample Popmic356T_FD_133747 | JGI IMG/M metagenome (GOLD analysis project Ga0190271, IMG submission 133747) | Populus adjacent soil microbial communities from riparian zone of Weber River, Utah, USA - 356 T | ecosystem: Environmental > Terrestrial > Soil > Riparian zone | place: USA: Utah | collected... | reverse complement strand
CGATAGACTTCCGAACATCAGGTCCGCACACCTTCTGTGAGGTTCGGCCTCGTCACACCGACGCGCCGGCGGCCCGGTTCGCACGAAGGAGTCACACCCGATGCTTACTATCCTGCTGGTTCTTGTGGTGCTGATGCTGTTGGGAGTGCTGCCCACGTGGCCGCACAGCCGGAGCTGGGGCTACGGCCCGAGCGGCGGCCTCGGCCTCGTCCTGCTGGTGGTGGTGATCCTGATCCTGTCTCGTCGGCTCTGACTGCGTTTGTTCAACCCGCCGCCGAAGAGCCATCGCACGGTGGGTGCAGGACGAGAGGCGCGGCCCTCAGGGCTCCGTGAGCGGCTCAGAGGGTGGAATGTCGTGGAGGACGACGCTCAGCAGGGCGTGATGCACCACGATGTCGCCGTTGTACTCGATGAACCCGAGCTTCCGGAACTTGTTCATGAACACGTTGACGCGTGACCGGGTGGTGCCCACGATCTCTGCCAGCACCTCCTGAGACATCTTGGGCAGGACGTGTCGAGGCCCATCGGGCTTGCCGTAGCGCGCCAGCATGAGCAGGGTGCGGGCGAGACGCTTCTCGCTGTTGTTGAACAATTGATCGACGAGGTCCGCCTCCAGGCGGCTGTTGCGCGCCAGCATGTGCGCAAGGAAGCGCGCGTTCAGCGGGTGCTGCTCGTGGAGCAGACGCTTCATCTGCTGGAGGGGCACGATCAAGACGGTGCAGGCGCTCAGGGCGGTGGCCGAGCCGAGGCGGATCGGTTGCCCGGCCAGCGCGCCTTCTCCGAAGAAATTGCCCGGGCCTATTACGCCGACGACCGCTTCCTTGCCGCTCCCCGCCAGGACGGAGAGGCGGACGTTCCCCTTCTGCACGAAGAGCACAGCATCGGCCGGGTTTCCCTGGGAGTAGATGGTTGCGGATGTCTTGAAGGATACGGCTTTCGTTCCTGGGCCTGACGCGTTCAGGAATTCCTCCGCGTCGAACGCGACGACCGCCTTTGACCCCGCCACGCCGCAATACTATCAGAGCCTCGTCAGTAATCAGTCGCTCAGCACGACATCGAGGAGGGAACGGTCGATGGCGATCGGTCCCTTGCCCGTGCGGTCGATGAACCCGAGTCTCCCGAACTTCTTCAGCAGGAACGTCACTCTCGCCGGCGTCGTTCCGACAGTGTGTGCCAGCGTGGCTGCCGACAGGCGCGGGACCACGCGCAGCGGTATCTCTTGAGTCCCGTACCGGGCCAGCGACAGGAGGGTCCGAGCCAGCCGCTTCTCGCTGGAGTTGACAAGCTGCACGACCAGGTCGTCTTCAATGCGGATGTTCCGAGCCAGCATGTGCGAGATGAAGCGGTCGGACATCGCCTGCTGACTGTGCAGCAGACGGGTCATCGCTCGCTTGGCCACGCTGAGAACCACGGTGGGTGTGACGGCTGTCGCGCTGCCGGGACGAAGGGACTGTCCCGCCAGGCATCCTTCCCCGAAGAAGTCACCGGGTCCGAGCACGGCCACCACCGCTTCCTTGCCTGCCTTCGAGCGCACCGAGAGCTTCACCCCCCCGGCCTGCACGTACATGACGTGATTGCACGCGTCGCCCTGCGTGAAGATGGTTTCGCCCCTGTCGTAGCGTGCGGTGGTGGTGTTGACGCCCGCCGACTCGAGGCACGCCTCCACCGTGAACGGCGGCCGCTCAGGTGCGACGTGTTTCAGTATTCGACGGGGCACGCGCGCAAGCATTGCACCGACGGAGGAGGGTGCATGTATCCAACGGAACAGTGGTGGCGGCGGGTGCGCCCTACGATGGCGTGGGAGATACGCATTGACCCTGCTCAGAGACACGCGCAGCACGACGACGGTCCACAAGCTCGGGGAGCCGACGAGCGCGCTTGCCGTTGCCGCCGTCACCAAGGTGAAGGCCGTCGCGTGGACGGGGGAGCAGGCCGTCACCGACCGGTGGATTGCCGCGAAGGTGAAGACCCACTTCGTTGGCCCAACGCTTTTGCCCGGTGTCACGGTCGAGGCACGAGACCACGTGGTGACGCTGACGGGCACGGTGCCATCCAGTGCCGACCGGGAGCGCGCGGCGGGGCTGGCCCGGAACACGGACGGGGTGGTCCGCGTCGTCAACCACCTGGAAGTGAGAGAAGCATGACCAGAGCCGTCGCACGAAGACGCACGATCCAGTTGACCTGCGCGACGATGGCGGTGGCGACCCTGGCGCTGGCGCCCGTGCGCGCCGAGGACAACGAGGCCACCAGGCGTCTTCACGAAGCATCCGCCGTGTTCTCCGAGATCATGGCCACGCCTGACAAGGGCATCCCGACGGACCTGTTCGAGAAGGCCCATTGCATCGTGATCGTGCCGGAACTCAAGACTGCGGCATTCATCGTGGGCGGCAAGTACGGCAAGGGATACGTCTCCTGCCGGAACACGGCCACCGGCGGCTGGTCGGCGCCGGGCGCCCTGCGCATCGAGGGTGGGAGCGTCGGCTTTCAGATCGGGGCGTCGTCCACGGACCTGATCATGCTGGTCATGAGCCAGCGCGGAGCCGAGAAGCTCCTGGAGAGCCAGTTCACGATCGGCGGGGAAGCCTCGGCCGCGGCGGGCCCGGTGGGCCGCACGGCGACCGCGCAGACAGACGCCCAGTTGGGTGCGGATATCCTGTCGTGGTCACGGTCGCAGGGACTCTTCGCGGGGATCGCCCTGGAAGGGGCGACGCTGCGTCAGGACCTGGACGACAACGCCACGTTGTACGGAAAGAAGCTCGAAACCCGCGACATCGTGACGAGCGGTGTTCTAGCGCCTGTCGCAGCCGACAGCCTGATGGCGCTGCTGCGGGGCTATTCAGCGGCCGAGCGGAAGTAGCGCCGGATCGATCCAGTCGAGCGCTTTCGTCACGGCCTTCCGCCAACCCGCGTACGCCAGTTCCCGCTGGTCCTCGGACCAGCGCGGCTCCCACACCGGGGCGATAATACGACGATGTCCACGTTCACCCGCGAGACCCTGCAGGAGTTGCTGGCCCACGTGGCCTGGGCCGACGATCAGGTGTGGAACGCCGTGCTGGCCGCGCCGCGGGCCCACGACGACGTGGGAATCCGAGACTACCTGCACCACATCCACCTGGTGCAGGGCCTCTTTCTGGCGCTGTGGACCGGCGGGCCTGCTGAAGCCATTGCGTCGCGGCAGCCGTCGGAGTTCACGTTGGACAGTCTGCGCGAGTGGGGGAGGCCGTTCTACTCGGGGGCGGCGGCTTTTCTGGCCAGCGCCACACCGGCACGGTTGGACCAGCCGTTGCAAGCGCCGTGGGCGGTGCGGCTCGAGGAGCAGATGGGCCGGAAGCTCGACGCGCCGACGGTGGCCGAAACGGTTTTTCAGGTGGTGAACCACACCACGCACCATCGCGCGCAGGTCAGTACGCGGTTGCGCGGCGTGGGCGGCGAGCCCCCACTGGTCGACTACATCGCCTGGGTGTGGTTCGGGCGGCCGGCTCCGCTGGCGCGCCCCCTTGGGGCATAATCGTCCCTGCGCGCCAGGGCGCCGCTCGATGCCGCTTGCCTCGGGTTCAGCCGTCGAGCGTCCTACCCAATTCGTCAACGCGAGGATCGTGAACGATGGTCAACTTGAACGTGAACGGAACCGCCCGATCGTTCGACGGCGACGACGACATGCCGCTGTTGTGGTACCTGCGCGATGACCTGCGCCTCACCGGCACCCGGTTCGGGTGCGGCGCGGGGATGTGCGGCGCGTGCACGGTGCACGTGGACGGCAAGGCCGTCCGCGCGTGCCAGACGCAGATGCGAACGGTACAGAACAAGCGCATCGTGACCATCGAGGGCTTGAGCGCCGACGGCAGCCATCCGCTGCAGCGTGCGTGGGCGGCGGTCAACGTCCCCCAGTGCGGGTACTGCCAGACGGGGCAGATCATGCAGGCGGCCGACCTCCTCAACGGGACGCCGAACCCCACCGACCAGGACATCGACCGCGCGATGGCGGGCAACATCTGCCGCTGCGGCACATATCAGCGCATCCGGGCGGCCATCAAGCAGGCGGCCGGCGCGCGAGGAGCGCGGGCATGAATCTCGTACAGAACGTCAGCCGCCGCCAGTTCCTCGAAGGTATCTTCACCACGGGTGCCTTTGTCGTGGCGGCCCAGGTCCTGCCCGAGAACGCGTGGGCGCAGGACCCCGCCGTGCGGACCCGCGCCCAGGGCGCGCCGCTGGCGCCCAGCGTGTACCTGGGCGTGGAGCCGGACGGCTCGGTGTTCATCGTCACGCACCGCTCCGAGATGGGCACCGGCATCCGCACGTCGCTGCCGCTCGTGGCCGCCGACGAACTGGAAGCCGATTGGAGCCGCGTCCGCATCGAGCAGGGGCTCGGTGATCCGAAATACGGCGACCAGAATACCGACGGGTCGCGGTCGATCCGCGACTTCTACGACGCGTTCCGTCGCGCGGGCGCCTCGGCGCGCGTGATGCTCGAAAGCGCCGCCGCCGCCCAGTGGGGCGTGCCCGTCAGCGAGGTCGCGGCGCAGAACCACGAAGTCGTGCATCGCCCCAGCGGCCGGCGCCTGGCGTTCGGCGCGCTGGTGCCCGCGGCTGCGAAGCTGCCGGTCCCCGCTCCCGAGTCCCTGCGGTTCAAGGCCAAGAACCAGTGGAAGTTCGTCGGGCAGGAACGCCCCATCTACGACCTGGCCGACATCACCACGGGCAAGGCGCCCTTCGGCCTCGACATCTACCGCGAGAACATGGTGGTGGCCTCCATCGAGCACCCACCCGTCGTGGGCGGCTCGGTGAAGAGCGTCAACGACACCGAGACGCGGAAAGTCCGCGGGGTGCGCGACGTCCTGACGCTCGACCCGCCCAAGCCACCGCTCATGTTCCAGTCGCTGGGCGGCGTGGCCGTGATTGCGGACAACACGTGGGCCGCGCTGAAGGGCCGCCGCCAGTTGAAGGTGGAGTGGAACGAGGGAGCCAACGCCAGCTTCGAGTCGGGCGCGTTCAAGAAGCAGTTGCTCCAGACGGTCAGCCAGCCCGCCAAGGTCGTCCGCAACCACGGCAACGTGGACGCGGAGTTCGGCAAGGGCGGCAAGGTGATCGAGGCTACGTACTCGACGCCCATGCTGGCGCATGCCTCGATGGAGCCGCCGGCCGCCGTGGCCGACTTCCAGAACGGCAAGGTGACGGTGTGGACGCCGACGCAGAACCCGCAGGCCGCGCAGGAAACCGTGGCGGCCGCGCTGGGCATCGACAAGAAAGACGTCACCTGCCACGTGACGCTCCTCGGTGGCGGGTTCGGCCGCAAGAGCAAGCCCGATTTCGCAGCCGAGGCCGCGGTGTTGTCCAAGCGCCTGGGGCGCCCGGTGAAGGTGGTGTGGACCCGCGAGGACGACCTGCGCCACGACTTCTACCACGCGACGGCCGCCGTGTACCACAAAGCTGTTGTCGATGGCCGCGGCAAGCCGACGGCGTGGCTGCACCGATCCGCGTTCCAGCCGATCGCCTCGACGTTCGACAACACGGCGAAGTACCCGCTCGGCTTCGAGTTGGACCTGGGCTTGACCGACCTGCCGTACGATCTGGCGAACATCCGCGCCGAGAACGGACCCGCCGACGCGAACGTGCGCATCGGGTGGTTCCGCGCCGTCACCAACAATTTCCACGTGTTCGCGTCGGGCAGCTTTGCCGACGAGATGGCGCATGCCGCCGGCCGCGATCCGCTGGAGTTCCTGCTCGACATGCTGGGGCCCGGCAAGGTGCTGGACCTCAAGGCGCAGGGCGTGGACTACTCCAACTACGGCGCACCCTACGACAAGTACCCCATCGACACGCGGCGGCTGCGCCGCGTGCTGGAGATGGCGGCCGAAAAGGCCGGCTGGGCGCAGCGCCCGAAGGGCGGCGGCCGCGGGATGGGGATTGCCGCGCACCGCAGCTTCAATACCTACGTGGCGTCGGTGGTGGAAGTCGAGGTCGACAGCCGCGGCAGCTTCACCGTGCCGCGCATCGAGCAGGTGGTGGACGCCGGCGTCATCGTGAACCCGGACCGCGTGCGTTCCCAGATGGAGGGCGCGGCGGTGATGGCCGTTGGCCTGGCGCGCAACGGCGAGATCACGGCGGCCAACGGCCGGATCCAGCAGACCAACTTCCACCAGTTCCAGGTGGCGCGCATGAACGACGCGCCACGGCAGGTGAACGTCACCTTCGTGGACAGCGACGCGCTGCCGACAGGTGTAGGGGAGCCGGGCCTGCCGCCGGTGATTGCGGCGCTGGCCAACGCCATCTTCGCGGCCACCGGCAAACGCGTGCGCGAACTGCCGCTGTCGAAGACCAAGCTGGTGTAGCGGCCAGGGTTCGGAGGCCTGGCCGGCGCCAGGCTCCGGGCTAGCGCGGCGGCGGGATGACGTCGTCGGCGCGGGCGACACGGCCCGCTGCGACTTCCATCTGCGCCATCGTGGCCGCGTTGTGGACGCCCTCGACACGCGGCGTGCAACCCCTGACCAGTTGCTGTGCGCGCAGCGCCGCCAGCACGGCGAACTCGTACGCGTTGATGTGGATGGGGCGGGTCACCATGCTGACGTACCTGCGATCATCGTTGAGCCTTTCGGGACAGAAGCCCGGCTGAGCGTGCGGTCCAACCTTCGCCGCACGAGTGGCAGCGCCAGTGCGTGGCGTCGGTAATCACTTTGGCCAGCGTGCCCACGGCGCGCGATCGGCAGAATGGGCACGCTTCGGGTCTAGCCGGCGGCGTGGTGGGCTGGCCGGCGGGCGGCGGAACGGGACCAGGCGTCATGGGCGGAACGCCGCCTTGTTGGTGCGAACCTTGTCCGCCCCGGCGCGACCCCATTCGACGTCCAGGTAGCCCATCACGCCGGTGGCGGCGACCTCAGACAGGCCGAGCGCGACCAACGAACCGACGACGCCGAACCGGGCGAAACCCGAATCCACTGAGGCCCAACTTTCCTTAGGGCTTTGATGAGGGCTGAACCGCGGGAGGTGACCGTGCGGAGGACCAGAACTCAGAAAAGCGGTGCACTTGCAGCATGCGCCCCTTGGGGCGCAATGGCAAGGGAATTCCCCGCCGGCGCGCGCAGGGGCGTGCCGGCGCGCAAAAGGGGCCTTACGCGGTGATGTAGTGCTCGAGTTGCTTGATTACGAACTCCTGCTCGTCGAGCATGGCCTTCACCACATCGCCAATCGACACCATCCCCACCACTTCGGTGCCCTCGACCACCGGCAGGTGCCTGACGCGCTTGTCGGTCATGAGGGCCATGCACTCCTCGATCGAGGTCGCTCTCCGCACGCAGAGCACGCGGGTGGTCATGATGTCGCCGACATGAATCTCCCTGGACGCCTTGCCGTGCAGGATCACCTTCCGCGCGTAGTCGCGCTCCGAGAACATGCCGATGAGGTTCCCTTCTTCGAGCACGACCAGCGCCCCCACCTCGTAAAGCGCCATCACGGACAGCGCTTCGTAGACGGTCGCGTTGCGACGGGTGGACAGCACCGGGCGACCCTTGGCGTTCAGGATCTGCTGGATGGTCTTCATATGCCCCTCGAGTCCAGGGTCTTCGACCTGGGCCTTGTGACTTCTGACTTGTGTGCCTTGACGACCCCGCGAGCCTAGTAATACCCGAGCGTCTCTATTCCTGTCCCCGCCTTGAACGTCCTGGTGACGCGAGCGGTGGCCAGGTCCAGCACCGACACGGTGCCGTCACCATGGTTGGCGACCAGAGCCGTGGCGCCATCGGCCGAGAAACCGATGCCCATGGGGCTGGCGCCCACTTTCAGCACGCGCTGCATCCCCTTGAGGTTCGACGCGTCGAAGATCGTGATCATCGGTCCCGCCATCGTCAGCAGCCACTTGCCATCCGGGGAGAAGTAGGCCTTGTACGCGCCGCCCGATTGACCCTGCAGCGTGATGCGCTCCACCACCTGGTCGGTCTTCGCGTCGATCACGACGGCCACCGGATCGGCGTTGTCCATCGCCACCACCGTCTTGCCGTCGGGCGAGGCAGCCACGCCCTGCGTCCCCTTCGGCATCGGCACGCGCGCCACGATCGCCCTGGTCTTGAGATCCACCACGCTGACGAACGGACGGTCGTCCTTGTTGGCCACGTACATCTTGCTGCCGTCGGGCAGGATGGCAATCCAGTGGCCGGAGCCTTCGACGTCGATCGCGTCGGTCACGCGGCCCCGCACCGGATCCACTCGCAGGATCTTCCGATCGAGTTCCGCGGTGACGTACAGCGACCCGTCGGGCGCGATCTGGATCCCGTGGGGCGACTTGTACGGCGAGAGGTCGATCACGCTGGCCACCGTGCGCTTGTTCAAGTCGATCACGTAGATGTGATGCTTCGGGTCCGGGTTGCGGTTGTAGATGCCGGGTCCGTAGATGGGCACGTACGCGCGCGAGTGGTCGGGCGAGAAGACGAAGTCGTGCGGGTTGGTCGGCAGCGGAAGGCTCCCGCGCTCCTGCAACGTGCGCGGGTCGAACCAGCGCGCGTGCGCGCCAAGCTTGTCCACCATGAAGACGCCCTCGGTGCCGGTGGGATGGTTGATCGTCCCCGAGGCCGCGACGAGCGTGAGGGGCAGCACGGCGAGGAGCGCGGCAAGGGCGGTTCTCATGGTTGGCAGATTGTGCCACAGCCAACGCGGCTCGGATCCCCAGGGAATTCTCCGCAAGACAGGGCGCGGAGCGCGTGCCGGCCGGCCACCTCTGGCGTACAATTTTCGAGCCGTAGCCTCGAGCGCGCGGCGGGAGGATGTGATGAGACGCAGGGCACTTCGGGTCACGGCCACCGCGTGTGCGGTCGTGGCGGCCATGGCCGTGGTCGTGGCGCAGGCACCTCAGCCGCAGGGCGCGGCGGCTGCCTACAACCCGCCGCGCACGCCGTGGGGCGATCCGGACCTGCAGGGCATCTGGCCGGGCACGGACATGGTGGGCGTGCCGTTCGAGCGGCCGGCGAACCTGGGCACCCGGCTGTTCCTCACCGACCAGGAGCTGAAGGACCGTGAGGCGCAGGCCTCCAAGCAGGCTGAGCTGGACGTGCTGGACTTCGACCTGCAGAAACCACCCGCGGAGATCGTGGCGCTCGGCGACGTGGGCGGCGTGACGTCCCCGCCACCGCACTGGCTGGAGCGCGGCGTGCCCTCGCGCCAGTCGTCCCTCATCGTCGAGCCCGCCAACGGCCGCATGCCCGCCATGACGTCAGCCGGTGTCGAGCGGCAGAAGGGCAGCGGCGGCACCTACCTGAAGCAGACGGGGTGGAACAGCGCCGGGGAACTGGGCCCATACGACCGCTGCATCTCGCGCGGTGTGGTGGGGTCGATGATGCCGGTCGTCTACAACAACGGCAACGAGATCATCCAGGCGCCGGGCTACGTGGTGTTCCGGAACGAGATGATCCACGAGTCGCGAATCATCCCGCTCGACGGCCGGCCCACGCCGCCCGCGCACGTCAAGTCCTACATGGGCGTGTCGCGCGGGCACTTCGAGGGCAACACCCTCGTGGTGCGCACCACGCACATGAACGGGCGCACCGGCATGCAGGGCAACGGCATGATGTTGATGCCCAGCGACGCCCTGGAACTGGTGGAGCGGTTCACCCCGGTCAATGGCGACGTCCTGCAATACGAGGTCACCGTCAACGATCCGAAGACGTGGACGCAGCCGTGGAGGGTGGCCTTCCCGCTCAAGCGCGAGTCGGACTATCAGATCTTCGAGTACGCCTGTCACGAGGGGAACAACGCCATGCGCAACATCCTCTCGGGTTCCCGCGCCGACGAACGAGCCGCAGCAGCGGGGCGGTAGGATGGCCCTGTCGCGCCGGCGGTTGCTGCGGGGGGCCGGCAGCGCCATTGCCGCGGCGCCGTTGGCGGGCGGGTCGTCGTGGCTGGTGCCGGACGGCCGCGGGCACGCGCAGACACCGTCGGGTGCCGTCTCCCAGGCGGGCGACGTCACCGGCCAGTTGGCGCGCTACATGGTGTCGGCGCGCGACCGCGAGCTGCCGCCTCAGGTCGTGCAGGACGCAAAGCAGCGCATCCTCGACACCCTGGCCGCGATGGTGTCGGGCGCGCACCTGCCGCCAGGCGAAGCGGCCATCCGCTACATCCGCGCGCAGGGGGGCACGGCCGAGGCCTCCGTCCTCACGACCAGCATTCGCACGACCGCCGTCAACGCGGCGCTTGCGAACGGCATGTTCGCGCACGCCGACGAGACGGACGACTTTGAGCCTGTCACGAAGGCCCACCCGGGCAGCGCGGTCGTGCCGGCCGCCCTGGCGATGGCCGAACGCGGCCGGCGCTCGGGCACCGAGTT
>Ga0190271_10003116_pt1 | contig 10306 bp, 14 predicted proteins | sample Popmic356T_FD_133747 | JGI IMG/M metagenome (GOLD analysis project Ga0190271, IMG submission 133747) | Populus adjacent soil microbial communities from riparian zone of Weber River, Utah, USA - 356 T | ecosystem: Environmental > Terrestrial > Soil > Riparian zone | place: USA: Utah | collected... | reverse complement strand
GCTCCGGCTCTTCGTCGGCCAGTGGGGTGATGACGCCGTCGGGGCCGATGCGCTCATCCGCCTCGAGCCGCAGGTCCGGCTCGATCAGCGGCACCGGCTTCGGCGCGCAGAGGCGGTAGAGATGGGGCCGGTCCTGACGGCCGATCTCGAGCAGATCGGCGAAGCCGCGGGTGGCGATCAGCGCCGTGCGCGCCCCCCGTTCCTCCAGCAGCGCGTTGGTGCCGACGGTCATCCCATGGGCGAAGCCGGTGACCGCGGCCGGGCTGGCCGCGGCCCGCTCCAGCACCGCGGCGGTCGCGCTCATCACCCCGGTCGACTCGTCCCCCGGGGTGGTGGGGACCTTGGCGGTGTGAACCGCGCCGTCATCGACCAGGACGGCGTCGGTGAAGGTCCCGCCGACGTCGACTCCGAGCAGCATCGCTCGAAGCTACCGCCACCGCTCGCGGCGGACCTCGCCGCTGGGAGCGAAGACGAGGTGGATACCGTCCAGCCCGGGGTCCGTCGCGGGGGAATCCGTTCGCAGATGGCCACCGCGGGACTCGCGGCGAGCGAGGGCGCAGCGGGCGATCGCGGTGGCCAACGGGTAGGGGTTGGAGACGAGCGCCGCCAGGTCGTCCGGATTGCGCTTGGGGCCGGCCCGCCGCCAGACGGCGTCCCGGGTCTCCTGCGTCGGCGGCTCGAAGGACCATCCCGGCGCCGGCGGCGACCCGTCACCCGCGACCTCTTCGACCGCGGCCGCCGCGGCCCGCTCGCCGAAGACGAAGCACTCGCTCAGGGAGTTGGAGGCCAGTCGGTTGGCGCCGTGCAGGCCGGTGCAGGAACACTCGCCGACGGCATAGAGGCCCGGCAGCGAGGAGCGCCCGTCGAGGTCGACGGCGATGCCGCCCATCATGTAGTGCGCTGCCGGCGCGACTGGAACCGGTTCCGAACGCGGGTCGAGGCCGGCCTCGGAGAGCGAACCGAAGACGTTGGGGAACCGGGCCGGGTCGATCTCGCGCAGGTCGAGCTTCACGGCCACCGCGGCGTCGGCGTGCATGCGGTCGAGGATCGCCGCGGTCACCGCGTCGCGCGGCGCCAGCTCGTCGGTGAAGCGCTCGCCGGCGGCGTCGAGCAGCTTCGCGCCCTCGCCGCGGATCGCCTCGGTGATGAGGGCGCCGTCGAAGGGCGAGCCCGGCAGGGCGATCGCGGTGGGGTGGAACTGGCAGAACTCGAGGTCCGCGAGGTCGGCCCCGGCGGCGGCCGCCAGGACCGGCCCGGCGCCGATCGCGCCGCGCGGGTTGGTGGTGCGGCTCCACAGTGCCGCCGCGCCGCCGGTTGCGAGCACGGTCGCCGCGGCGGCGATCGGGCCGCCGTCGCTGACCACCCCGTGACAGCGCGCGCCGTCGCTCCACAACGCCGTCGCCGAGGTCTTCTCCCGCACCTCGATTCGGGGTTCGGCGGCGACCATCGCCGCCAGCTTCGAGGTCAGCTCATGGCCGGTCTGGCTGCCGCCGGAGTGGACGATGCGCCGGCTCGCGTGCCCCCCCTCGAGGCCGAGCGCCAACCTGCCTTCGTGGTCGAGGTCGAAGACGACCCCGCGCGCGAGCAGGTCGCGGACGGCCCCCGGGGCCTCTTCGGTCAGCGCCCGCACGGCGGACGGCCGGCAGAGGCCACGGCCGGCGGCGATCGTGTCGGCGGCATGGCTGGCGGGCGAGTCGTCGGGCTCCAGCGCCGCCGCCAGCCCGCCCTGGGCCCAGAAGCTGGCGCTCTGGGAGAGCGGCGTGCGCGAGACCAAGCAGACGCGGCCGCCGCGCTCGGCCGCGCGCAACGCCGTCCACAGCCCCGCGGCGCCGCCGCCGACGACGGCGACGTCGAACTCCGAACCCGTGACTATCGCCTCTCAGCCTCTCGGCGGATCGATTCGAGCTGTTCGCGCAGCCAGCCAGCCGCGCCCTCACGAGCCCGGGCCTTCTCGTCGGCGACGCCGCGCTCGGCCTCCTCGGCGCGGCGTTCCGCCTCCTCGATCCGCTTCTCCGCGGCGCTCGCCTCTTCTTCGATCTCCTCGAGGCGGGTCTCGGCGGCGGCGATCGCTCGCTCCTTCGCCTCGCGCTCGCGCTGCAGCTCTTCCTCGTGGGCCAACCTCAGCTTCTCCCGGGCCTGCTCCGCGGCCGCCCGCTCGCGCTCCAGGTCGGCCTCGAGCGCCTCGATCTCGGCGGTGGCGCGGCGCTCGGCGGCGCTGGCGACGTCGGCGGCCGCCTTCAGCTTGCGTTCCGCCGCCTCGACCTGCTTGCTGAGGCCCTCGTCGCCTACTCGCTCCACGCTCATGGGCTCAATCTAATACCGGGGTCCGGGTGACGTCGCGGTAGGCCTCGATCAGGCGCTCCGCCATTCGCGCCGCGGATAGCGAGGCCGCCCTGCGGGCGCCGGCCACCCGCGGGTCCGGTGAGGAGAGGTGGGGACGGGCCGCGGCGCTCCAGACGGCGACGTCGAAGGGGCCGCAGAGGCAGCCCTCGATGCCGGCGAGGGCGTAGGGGGCGATCCCGACCGGGGTCGAGAGGACGGGGACCTCGCAGGCCAGGGCCTCGATCGCGATCATCCCGAAGCCCTCGTAGTCGGAGGTGACGAGGACGGCGTTGGCCGCGTTGAGCCAGAGCGGCATCCGCTCCGGCTCGATCGAGCCGCCCGTCAACAGCTCGGCGCCGCAGGCGGCGGCGACCTCGGCGGCGCGGTCATGGCGCTTCTCGGGCCGCGCCGGGTTGGCGGGGAACAGCAGGTAGCGGCCGTCGGGGTCGAGGCCGAGCGCACCGCGCGCCTCCGAGCGGGAGACCCGGCCGAAACGACTGAGGTCCGGCCCGCATGGGAGCACCGCGGAGCCGGGGACGGGAGGGAGGCCGGGGCGACCGTTCTCCGCCGTGAACAAGGCGCGGGAGACGGCGCCGACGAGGTCTATGCGCCAGGCGAGCCGGCGTGAGAGCGGGCCGACGATGCCGTGGCGGACGTCGGTGCCGTGGAAGGTGACGATCAGCGGCCGCGCCCCGGCCAGGCGGGCGCACCACCCTGCCAGGCCGTAGTGGGCATGGACGAGGTCGAAGCGCTCGCGGCGCAGCAGCGAGCGCAGCCGCCTGGTCGCCGGGACGTACTCGTTGCGGCCACGCGGGAAGCTGAAGACGTCGACGTCGATCCCCCGGCGCCGTACCTCGTCGACCTGGTCGCGGACCCAGCGCCCGCGCTGGGGCGCCGCGGCGTCGGGCTCGAAATTGGTGACGACCAGGACGCGCACCCGGGTCAGGGTATCCGCGCCGGCCGCGGTCGAGCTGGCCACGGGTGCGGGTTTTGGCCCGGCGACGTCGCCAACTTGTGGCGAACAGGTCTGGATCGGTGCGTCCTCGCCGCCGAGCATCTGCCTCCAATCGATGAGGAGGCTTCAATGGTTTACGCGTTGATGGGTTACCTGCACGCCGCGATCGAGCGGCGTCTGAGCGGCATCCGCAGGCTGGTTGCGGGGGAGTCGGGGCAGGGCACGGTCGAGTACGTCGGCCTGATCCTGTTGGTCTCGCTGCTGATGGTCGGGATGGTCGCGGCGATGAAAGGTTTCAACGGGAAACAGGGGACCGAGTTGGCGGACGTGATCGTCAACAAGATCAAGGAGGCGGTGGACAAGGTCGCCTTCAAATGAAGGACCGGGGGGTGGTCCTCGGACCACCCCTTTCCATGACAAGGAAAGTGAGGATGAGATGTCGACCGCACAAGCAGTAACAACTCCAATGCCGTCTGCCCTGCGCCGTATGCTGTATGACAGCATGAAACATCGGACGCAGCTATACCTGGACGATGCCCAGCACCGCTGGCTGCGTCAGCGGGCCGGCAAGTCGGGCAGCATCGCCGCCGTCGTGCGCGAGCTGATCGACGCCGAGCGGGCGCGCCGCCCAGATCTCGCTGCGGACCCTCTGCTCCGCTACTTGGTGGACGAGTCCCCGGGGCGCGGCCGTGAGGGCACCAGCGTGACCACGCTGGACCGCGATCTCTACGACCGATGAGGTCGGTCTTCGTCGACACCAGCGCCTTCGTCGCCCTCCGCAACGCCGCCGAGGCCGAGCACGAGGCGGCGCGAGCGGCGCTCTCGGGGCTGCTGTCCGAGGGCGCCGCTCTCTTCACCTCGAACTACGTCTTCGCCGAGACCTATACGGCGCTGCTGGTCCGGGTGGGTCGCGGCGAGGCGGTCGAGTGGGGGAGGCGCTTTCGCGCCAGCGGCGCGATCGAGTTGGTTCGGGTCGAGGAGGAGGTCGAGAACGGTGCCTGGGAGATCCTCGAGCGCCACGGCGACAAGCGGTGGAGCTACGTCGACGCCACTTCCTTCGCCCTGATCGAGCGCGACGGCGGCGGCGAGGCGTTCGCCTTCGACGCCCACTTCTCCCAGCGCGGCCTCCGGGTCCACCCCGATCGCTGAGCCTCGCTCGCGCCTCGTCCCCGCGCGTGAAAGACTCGCGCGATGCCAGCCTCTCGCAGCTACGACCGCGCTCCCGCCGACATCCGGCCGGTCACGATCGACCCCGGCTTCGTTGCCAGCGCTGATGGCTCGGCGCTGATCTCAATCGGCAAAACGCGGGTCATCTGCACCGCCTCGGTCAACGAATCGGTGCCACGCTGGATGCAGGGGCGTGGCAAGGGCTGGGTCACCGCCGAGTACGCGATGCTGCCGGCCTCGACCGGCGACCGCAAGCAGCGCGACATCTCGAAGGGCAAGCAGGACGGGCGCGGGGTCGAGATCCAGCGGCTGATCGGGCGCTCGCTGCGGGTCGTGGTCGACTTCAAGGCGATGGGCGAACGTAGCGTCTACGTCGACTGCGACGTGCTCGAAGCCGACGGCGGCACCCGCTGCGCGGCGATTACCGGTGGCTACGTGGCGCTGCGGCAGGCTTTCCAGAAACTGCTGGACAAGAAAGCGCTGGAGACGATGCCGTTGACCGGCTCGGTAGCGGCGGTCAGCGTCGGCATGGTCGGCGATCGTGCCCTCTGCGATCTCGACTACATCGAGGACTCCAACGCCGAGGTCGACGCCAACGTCGTCATGACCGGGGACGGGGGTCTGGTCGAGGTGCAGGCGACGGCCGAGCGCACGCCGCTCTCGCGTGCCTCGCTCGACGAGTTGCTGGCGCTCGCGGAGGGCGGCATCGCCCGCCTGCGGGAGGTGCAGGAGCGGGTCGGTTGATCCTCGCGACCGGTAACCGGCACAAGCTGGCCGAGATGGAAGAACTGCTGCCGGCGGTCGAGTTGAAGCCGCTGCCGGCCGGCTTCGAGATGCCGCCCGAGGACGGCGACAGCTTCGCGGCCAACGCCCTGATCAAGGCGCGGGCGGCGCGGGCGGCGACGGGCGAGGTGGTGATCGCCGACGACTCCGGCATCGCCGCCGAGGACCTCGGCGGCGCCCCGGGGATCTACTCGGCTCGCTACGCGGGCGAGGGCGCCGGCGACGAGGTCAACCTCGACAAGCTGCTGCGCGAAGTCGACTCCGCCGGCGGTGAGCGCCGGGCCGCCTACGTCTGCGCGCTTGCACTGATCGACGCGGCGGGCGCCGAGCACGTCTTCCAAGCCCGCTGCGAGGGCTATCTGCTGACCGAGCGCCGCGGCGGCGGCGGCTTCGGCTACGACCCGGCCTTCGTCCCCGACGACACCGGCCCCGAGGACGAACGCACCTACGCCGAGATCTCCGCCGCCGAGAAGAACGCGATCAGCCACCGTGGGCGGGCGGTGCGGATGCTCGCCAACCACCTCGGCCTGCCGGCCGGCGATCCGCCGTGATCGAGACCAAGCGCGGGGCGGCGGGTCTCTCGATCGCCTCGAACTCCTTCCTGATCGCGATCAAGCTGGCGGCGGGGGCGATCACCGGTTCGATCGCGATCATCACCGAGGCGATCCACTCGATGATCGACCTGGTTGCCTCGGTCATCGCCTACTTCTCCGTCCGCAAAGCCGACGAGCCGGCCGACGCCGAGCATCCGTATGGCCACGAGAAGGTCGAAAACCTGGCGGCGGCGATCGAGGGGATGCTGATCCTGGTCGGGGCCGCGGTGATCGTCTACGAGGCGACCCACCAACTGGTCGCAGGGGCCGAGGTCGACAGGCTCGGCATCGGCATCGCCGTGATGGCGTTCTCGGTGCTGGCCAACCTCGGCGTCTCCTCGATCCTTACGCGCCAGGCCAAGGTGCACGAATCCCAGGCCCTCGAAGGCGACGCCGCGCACCTGCGCACCGACGCGATGACCTCGGCCGGGGTCCTTTTCGGACTCGCCCTGGTTCAGGTCACCGGCAACGCGGTCTTCGACCCGATCACGGCCCTGGTGGTCGCGGTCGCGATCGTCTGGGCCGGCTTCAGGATCCTCCGCCGCTCTTCTGCCGTGCTCGTCGACGAGGCCCTGCCGGCGGTCGAGATGGACCGGATCGAGGCGGCGATCGCCGCCGCCCGCACGCCGGAGGTAGCCGGGTACCACAAGCTCCGCGCCCGCCGCGCCGGCAGCCGCCGCCACATCGACTTCCATGTCCAGTATCGCTCCGGAACCAGCCTCGAGCGTGCCCATGAGCTGGCCCATCAGATGCGGGCCTCGATCGAGGACGAGATCCCGCAGGCGGAGGTCCTGATCCACGCCGAGCCGGAGACCTCGTTCCGCGAGCCCGACGACAGCGAGTCGGGCCCCTTTCGCTCGGGCTAGCTCCCCTTACGGGGGCGGCAGCAGATTGACGCCGGCGGCGAGGCCGACCGCGATCAGCGTCACCGCGTAGCCGGTGTAACCGCTGAAGGCGAAGAGCACGGCGGCGACGGCGCAAACGGCGACGACGACGATCCATGAGGCTCGGGCGAGGGGCACGGTCGGTATTTTCACCCACATGGCCGACGCTGCCGCCACCGAGGTCGTTCCGGGCGATGCCGCGGGCGCCGCATTGGCCTTCCTGGCCGAGATGTCCCCCGACCTGCGCGGGGCGGCGATCCTCGACGCCGACGGGGCGGTGCTCGCGGCGGCCGAGCATTCCGAGGGATGGGGCGAGGACGCGGCGGCGCTGTTCGAGATCGCCGACCGCGCCGACGGCGAGCCGGTCGAGCAGATTCACGTCGCCACCGAGCAGGGCGAGGTCTTCGCCCTCCGGCACGCGGGCCTGGCCGCCGTCGCCGTGACCGAGCGCTTTGCCCTCGCCTCGCTGATGTTCTTCGACTTGCGCGCGATCCTGCGCGACCTCGCAACCCCCGGCCCGTCGGCGACGGAAGAGGGCTGATGCCGCCGAAGCCGCACCGGGTGCTGCTCGACCGCGTCTCCGGCTATGCCGACGAGGCCGCCGCCTACATGCGCCGCCGCCGGATCTCCCGCCGGCCCTTCGCCCGTCTCTATTACGCGAACGGGCGCAGTGGCGACCACGCCGGCGACTCCGGCTCGGGGGCCGAGCTGTTCGTCGCCGCCGGTCGCTTGATCGAGGTCGCGGGAAAGCGGCCGAAGGGATGAGCGAGCTGATCGATCCTGCCGTCGCCGAGCGGGTGCTGGCGCGAGCGCTGGCCAACGGCGGACGCTTCGCCGAGGTCTTCGCCGAACGCCGCCAGGGCTTTTCGATGTCGATCGACGAGTCGCGGATCGAGGCCGTCCAGTCCGGTGCCGAGGAGGGAGCGGGGGTCCGCGTCGTCGCCGGCGGCACCACCTACTTCGCCCACGTCGACGGGCTCGACCCCGCCGACCTCGAACGCGCCGCCGCGGAAGCCGCGTCGGCGCTGCGCGGGGAGCGGCGTGAGCCGCGGGCGCTGGAGGCGGTGGCGAGCACGCCGCTGCCGATCGAGCGTCGTCCCGAGGAGGTGCCGGCGGCGCGCAAGGCCGAGCTGCTGCGGGAGCTCGACGAGCGCGCCCGCGGCCAGGGTGGCGAGATCGCCCAGTTCACCTCCTCCTACGCCGAGGCGCGGCGCCAGGTCACTGTCGCCAACTCGGACGGTCTGCTGAGCGGTGACGACCGCACCCGCACCCGCATCGGCGCCCAGGCGGTCGCCCGCCGTGGCGACGCGGTCGAGACCGGCGCCGAGACCCTCGGCGCCCACCGCGGCTTCGAGCTGCTCGAAGACGACCCCGGCGAGATCGCCGAGCAGGCGGCGCGCAAGGCGCTGACCCTGCTCGACGCCGGGCCCGCCCCCTCGGGGTCGATGCCGGTGGTCGTCGGCGGCGGCTTCGGCGGCGTTCTCTTCCACGAGATGACCGGGCACGGGCTCGAGGCCGATCACGTCCAGAAGGGCGCCAGCGTCTACGCCGGCAAGCTCGGCGCCCAGGTTGCGCAGCCGCTGCTCAACGCCTACGACGACGGGCGGCTGCCGAGCGAGTGGGGCAGCGACGCGATCGACGACGAGGGGGTGCCGACCCAGAAGACGCAGGTGATCGAGGCGGGGCGCCTCACCGCCTACCTCTACGACCGCTTGACGGCCGAGCGCGACGGCGTCGCCCCGACCGGCAACGGTCGCCGCGAGAGCTTCCGGCACCTGCCGATCCCGCGCATGACCAACACGTACATCGCGCCGGGCGAGTCCACCGCCGAGGAGATGATCGCCGAGCTCGACCAGGGCTTCTATGCCGTCTCTTTCGGCGGTGGGCAGGTCGATCCGGCCACCGGCGACTTCGTCTTCGGGGTCTCCGAGGGCTACCTGATCGAGGCTGGCAAGGTCACCCGCCCCTGCCGTGGCGCGACCCTGATCGGCAACTGCCTGGAGGCGCTGATGGCGATCGACGCGGTCGGCGACGATTTCTTCATGTAGACCGGCATCTGCGGCAAGGGTGGGCAGAAAGCCCCCGTCGGCACCGGCCAGGGGCACGTACGCGTCGGGGCGATGACGGTCGGCGGGACCGAGTTGTGAGCGAGCTGAGCACGACGGCGGGGCGGGCGGTCGAGGCGGCGCTGACGGCGGGTGCCGGCGAGGCTGAGGCCTACGCGTCGCGCGAGGCGGGCCGCGAGGTGCGCGTCCACGGCGGCGAGGTCGAGAGCCTGACCGCGGCGACCCAGAGCGGGATCGGGGTCCGCGCCTGGATCGGCGGCCGGGTCGGCTACGCCTATGGCACCGATCTCTCGGCCGCGGGCGTCGCGGCAATCGCCGGGCGCGCCGCCGAGGCGGCGGCGGTCGCCGACGAGGACGAGTTCGCGCTGCCGCCGCAGCCGGCCGCGGTCGAGGCACTGCCCGGCCTGAGCGACCCCTCGGTCGAGGTCTGGACCAGCGCCCAAGCGGCGGCGCTGGCGCTGACCGTCGAGCGGACCGCTCTCGCCGCCGACCCGCGTGTCGTCGCCGTCGAGCAGGTCGTCTACGCCGACTCCGCCGAGCGGGTCGCGATCGCCTCCTCGACCGGTCTCGCGGGCGAGTACGAGGCTTCCGACTGCTTCGCTTATCTGCAGGCCCTCGCCGAGGGGGAGGGTGGCCGCGAGACCGGCCTCGGCTTTGGGCTCGCTCGCGGCCCCGATGGACTCGAGCCTGAGGCGATCGGGACTGAAGGCGCTGCCCGCGCCACGGCGATGATCGGCGCCTCCAAGCCGGTCTCCCGTGCCTGCCCGGTGGTCCTCGACCCGACCGTCGCCGCCAGCTTCGTCGGGCTGATCGGCGGCGCCCTCGGCGCCAACGCCGTCCAGCGCGGGCGCTCCCCCTTCGCCGGTCGCCTCGGCGACGAGCTCGCCGCCGACGCGCTCGCCCTGCGCGACGACGGTCGCGACCCCGCCGGCTCGGCCTCGGCGCCGTTCGACGGCGAGGGGCTGCCGCGGCGCCGCACCGACCTGATCGAGGGTGGGCGTCTGCGCGCCTTTCTCTACGACACCTATACCGCCAAGCGCGAGGGCGTTGGCTCGACCGGCAGCGCCTCCCGCCACGGCTACCGCTCGCTGCCTTCGGTCTCGCCCTCGAACCTGATCGTCGCCCCCGGCGCGATCGACTTCGCCGAGTTGCTCGCCGCGGCCGGCGAGGGCGTCTTCGTCACCGACGTCGCCGGCCTGCACTCCGGCGTCAACCCCGTCACCGGCGTTTTCTCGGTCGGCGCCTCGGGGCGGGCGATCCGCGCCGGCGAGTTGGCCGAGCCGCTGCGCGAGTTCACGATCGCCGGCGATCTGATCTCGCTGCTCGGCTCCGTGCGGGCGGCCGGTTCGGAGTCTCGCTGGGTCCCGTTCGGGGGTTCCGTCAGCACGCCGCCGCTGCTGATCGGCGAGCTGGCCGTCAGCGGGTCCTGACGACAGGGACTCGCTGACGCCGAGCCCGCTGTTAGATTGGCGCCCGTCTTCAACCCCCGAGGAGGATTTCCGACGTGACCAAGGCTGAATTTCTGGATCAACTGGC
>Ga0190271_10003115_pt1 | contig 10307 bp, 7 predicted proteins | sample Popmic356T_FD_133747 | JGI IMG/M metagenome (GOLD analysis project Ga0190271, IMG submission 133747) | Populus adjacent soil microbial communities from riparian zone of Weber River, Utah, USA - 356 T | ecosystem: Environmental > Terrestrial > Soil > Riparian zone | place: USA: Utah | collected... | reverse complement strand
GACAGCATGACGGTCGGATCGTCGACGTCGCCGACCAGCACGGGGAACGTGCCCTGGTTGTCGCAGTCCTCGATGGCGGCCCGGGCGAACTTGGGTGGCTCGAGCAGCGAGATGAACCTTCCGTCCTCGACCGCCAACATCGTGTGGACGCCCACCAACGAGTGGCGCATCGCCAGGTTGCGCTCGACGCCGGTGTCGGGCCAGTCGGTGGTGTTCTCGACCGTCACCCGCACCCGGGTCAGCGGGTAGGGACCGGGGCTGTGCTCCGAAGACAGCCGGACCACACCGTCGACCGGCCAACACTCGCGGACCACTCGACCCTCAGGACCCAACCCCTCGACCTCCCGGCGGGCCGGCAACGCGATCGGAACGTCACGAGTGCCGGGACGGGCGAGGTCGAACCCCTCGACGTCGATCGTGTGCTCGATCACCTCGTCCCACGACGCCCACAGCTCGCCATCGACCTCGAGCTCGGCCACCGGTTCGAACCGGTCGAGCCCGCCTCGAACCGCACGCTCGACCGTTCGCGCCTGCACCTGGAGGAACCGGATCTTGACGTCGACCCGCGCAACGAGTCCGAACTCGACGATGCAGTCGGTACGCATGGACCAGCGCTCGTAGCCGTCCGCCTCGCTGTAGGGCCGGGGAGTCAGCACCCCGTACTGGAACCGAACCTGGTTCTTGGCCGCCGACGCGCGGTACGGGTAGAGGACGTAGCCCTCCCACAACACTGCGTCGGCCACCCGTTGTGCCCGCTCGAACGGGTCCGCCACCCCGGTCACGGGCATCACCGGTTCGCTTCCTTCAGCAACCGCTCGAACGTGGCCTCCCACGAGGTCAGGGCGCGGTCGGCCTTGTAGACGGTCAGGTCGTCGAGGGTGTCGCGATCGACCCGGATCCAGCCGCTGTTCGGGAAGAACGCGTCCATGGTGTCGCGCCACACCGAGACCGGGAGGCCGTAGCCGGCCTCGACGTTCCAGGCGATCGGCTCGACCACCAACGCGCCGTTACGGAATCCGAACGTCGTCCCGCTGAACAGGAGCACGATCGGGATATCACCGTCGCCGAGACCGTGGAGGTACTTGGCGGCCGCCACCTCGAAGTCATAGGTGACCGCGACCGGGAGGTCGACGTCGACCGAACCGGTGAACTCGGCCACGGTCGTCGAGACATGGGTCCACAGGAACGGCTTCAACGTCTCGCCCCATCGGGGAGCCTCCCCGAACAGCTCGACCAGCCGGCGCTCCTCGTCGGTCGAGTAGCGACGACGTTGCGGCTCGATGCGGATCTGCGCCTTGAGCACCATGGCGTGCACCGGCTCGTCCGAGTCCCGGGTGATGCGCAGCCGGAGCAGCAGGGTGGGCACCGCGGCGTAGGTGTCCGGTGTGCCCGACACCACCTCGATCGACAGCCCGCTCACCGCGGGCCTCCTGATCGGCCGGTTGTTCGGCCGGCTCGCTCACGCAACCGGTCGAAGAACGCGTCCATCGCATCGTTGGCTTCGGTGCCACCTCCGAAGCCCTTCCAGAGCCGGCGCATCTCGCCCACCAGCTCGTAGCAGGCATCGATCGGCACGAGGTACGACTCTCCGCCGCCTTGGTCGCCGTGGTCGGCGTCCCGCCGGACCAACAGCGCCTCGACGTCGGGTTCCATCGAGGCCAGCACGTCGTTGTCGGCGGAGAGTCGCTCCCAGGCGTCGAGGGGGAGCAACGACTCGGTCGCGCCGGCCGGGCTGGGATAGAACGCGGCGACCGACCCGAGCGTCGAGTTGTGGAAGAAGAACGCGACGCTCACCGGGATCTGGAGCTCGTCCCAACGGTCGGGGGTGATCACCGACGGCCCGAGCGACACGTATCGATCCGGAACGGCACGGTATCGACCGCCTCCGGCGCCGTCGCTCGTGAACAGCAACCAACAGCCGCGGCAGGTGCACATGAGGCTGCGACGCTCGGTGTCCACGACGTGGTCGTGCTCGTCGGCCACGTCCTCGCCGCACATGTCGCAGCACTCCCCCGGTCGGGGGCGAGCCGGTGCCTCCCGGATCCGTTGAAGGATCGCCAGCGGATCACTCACCGCGTCGCCGCCACGGCAATGCGGACCTCGCCGCCTTCCTCGAGGAGTGGCAACGGGTCGAGGTGGCCCACCCGACCGTCCAGGCTGCGACCGGCTCGGGGGAGGTCGAACGCGCTCGCGCAGACCGCGCATCGGAGCACCGGTCCCTCGACCGATGCGCCGTCGAGGGCGCTGTCGCACTCGGGACAGCGACTCACGTACGCGTAGAGCTGTGCCCCGACCCGGCAGACGATGAGCTTCGTCCCGTCGATCTCCAGCGCACCGACCCGACCCGGGGCCAGTGCCCGCAACCCGTAGATCGGCGCCATGGCGGGCGCGTGAACCGGCTCGGGCTTGCGGCCGAGGACAACGGGGATCGGCCCCGCAGCACCGTCGTTGCCGGCAGCGTCTTTTCCGGCACCGTCTGCGCCGGCAACATCGGGGTCGGCTCCCTCCACCTCGATCCGGTCGATCTCCGGCGCCGCCTCGATGATGGCACGCCGTACCGCGAGCTCCAGCGTGACCGACGACGAGGCACACCCGTCGCAGCTCCCGAGCATTCGAACCGTCACAACGCCGGCGTCTCCATCGACGTCGAGCACCTCGACATCGCCCCCGTGCGAGCCGAGGTACGGACGAACGGTGTCGATCGCCGCTCGCACCCGCTCCTCCAGCCTGACCGGATGCAGGTCGTGCACGACCAGCAACGACGCCACCAGATCGTCGTCAACCAGCCGGGCGACGAGGTCGTCGCGGTCGATGCCCGGCCGATCGTCCCCTGACTCACCGTCGCTCTCGTCGATCACCTCCAGGATCCGGGCCAAGCCGCCGCCGTAGAGGTCGGTCACCAGCGCGACGACGTCCTGGACCTGTTCCCACGTGGGTCGGTCCAGCGACGTCGAGAGCGATTCCAGGATCTCCTCGATGCGGTCGCCGGTGGCCCGGAGATCGTTGGGCTCCATCCGATCGTCAACCGTCCGTTCAGCTGTCCATCGATGGGAACGCGGTGGGCGAATGCTCCTTGCGGAGCACCTTCCCGTCGCCGAGGTACATGTGGACGCCGCACGGGAGGCAGGGGTCGAAGCTGCGCACCGCCCTCATGATGTCGATGCCCTTGAAGTCGTCGATCCCGTTCTCCTCGAAGATCGGGGTGTTCATGACGGCGTCCTCGTACGGGCCTGGGGTGCCGAAGCTGTCGGTCGGGTTCGCGTTCCACGGCGTCGGCGGGTACGGGTGGTAGTTGGCGATCTTGCCGCCCCTGATCACCATGTGGTGCGAGAGAACGCCGCGGACGGCCTCGGTGAAGCCGCAGCCGATTCCCTCATCGGGAACCGTGAACTCCTGCCACGTCTTGGTGTGGCCGGCCCGGATCTCCTGCAGCGCCTTCTCGGCGAAGTGCAGCGCGGCCGCGGCGGCGTACGCCTGGAAGTACGTGCGGGCGCGGTTCCGTTCCAGCGTGTTCGAGTACTCCGGGATCTTCCACTCGAGCGTCACCTCACCCTTGAGTGCGGTCTTGGGGAGGTGGATCTCGACGCTGTGACCGGTCGCCTTGATGTTGTCGGTGTTCACAAGGCCGGACAGCGCGGTCGACCACAGGCGGGCGATGGGACCGCCGCCGGTGTCGAGGGCCAGATGATCGGTGCCGTCGAACCACCGCGGCGACATGACCCAGCTGTACTTGTCGGAGAAGTCGCGCTTCTGGGGCTGGGGGTTGGTGTGCTGGTTCCAGGGGTGACGCCGGTCGACCGGGTTACCCAGCGGGTCCCGGGTCACGAACATCTCCTGGTCCTCCCAGTCGCCGTAGTACGACGAGCCGAGCAGGATCCGGATCCCCAGGTTGATGTCGACGAGCGAGTTGGTGACGAGCTTGCCGTCGACCACCACGCCGGGGGTCACGAACATGGCCCGGCCCCACTCCTCCATGTCCTTGTACGCGAAGTTGCAGACTTCCGGGTCCTGGAACGCACCCCAGCACCCGAGCAGGATCCGGCGGCGGCCGTTGTCCTCGTAGCCGGGCAGCGCTTCGTAGAAGAAGTCCCAGAGATCGTCGTGCATCGGAACGACCTTCTTCATGAACTCGACGTAGCGCATGAGGCGCGTGATGTAGTCGGTGAAGAGCTGGATGGTCGCCGTGGTGCCGACGCCCCCCGGATACAGGGTCGAGGGGTGGACGTGGCGGCCCTCCATCAGGCAGAACATCTCACGCGTGTATCGCGAGACCTGGAGCGCCTCTCGATAGAACTCACCCGAGAACGGGTTGAGCGACCGCATGATGTCGCCGATCGTGCGATAGCCGTGCTCGGTGAAGTGCGGCGCCTCGGTGCTGTTGGCCCGTTCGAGGACACCGGGGTTGGTCTCGGCGACCATCTTCTCGCAATAGTCCACCCCGACCAGGTTCTCCTGGAAGATGTTGTGGTCGAACATGTACTCGGCCGCCTCGCCGAGATTGACGATCCACTCCCCCAGGTCGGGGGGACGGACGCCGTACGCCATCTGCTGGGTGTAGCAGGAGCACACGCAGTGGTTGTCGCCGCAGATCCCGCAGATGCGGCTGGTGATGAAATGGGCGTCGCGGGGGTCCTTCCCCTTCATGAAGATGCTGTACCCGCGGAAGATCGACGACGTGCTCTGGCACTCCGCGACGGTTCCCTTGCCGAAGTCGATCTTGGTGTAGATGCCGAGGCTCCCGACGATGCGGGTGATCGGATCCCACGCCATGTCGACGAGGCCGTTCTCATCGGTGGTCGCGTTCTTTGTGGGCTGGGTCATGGTCATCGTCAGCTCCAGGTCTTCGTGTGTCCGCTGGTGAGTTCCTGCCCCTTCGTCCGCCACTTCGGTTCCTTGTTGACGGTTCGGTTGGTCATGTTGCGGAGTCGTCGGACCGACCCGCCGAACAGCCCGCTCGCCCTGGTCGACACCCGCGCCCCCGGTGGCTCGTCCATGAACGGCATGAACTTGTCGGGGAAGCCCGGCATCGTGCACCCGATGCAGATGCCGCCCACGTTCGGACACCCGCCCACCCCGTTGATCCAACCCCGCTTGGGCACGTTGCAGTTCACGACCGGACCCCAACAGCCCAGCTTCACGATGCACTTCGGCGAGCCGTACTCGGTCGCGAAGTCGCCCTGCTCGTAGTACCCGGCGCGGTCGCAGCCCTCGTGCACGGTCGCGCCGAACAGCCACTGGGGCCGGAGGGCGTCATCGAGCGGGATCATCGGCGCCTGCCCGGTCGCCATGTACAGCAGGTAGAGGATGGTCTCGGACAGGTTGTCGCCCTGGACCGGACAGCCGGGAACGCACACGATCGGGATGCCGGCCTTCGACTGCCAGTCCCAGCCGAGGTAGTCCGGCACGCCCATGGCTCCGGTGGGGTTGCCGGCCATGGCGTGGATGCCCCCGTAGGTCGCACACGTGCCGACCGCCACCACGGCGAGCGCCTTCGGGGTGAGACGGTCGAGCCACTCGCTGGTCGTCATGGGCTGGTCGGTGTCGGGGTTGTTCCCGAAACCGCACCAGTACCCCTCGCGCTTGATGGCCTCGTTGGGAATCGACCCTTCGACGATCAACACGAACGGTTCGAGCTCGCCCCGGTCCGCCTTGAAGAACCATTCGAGGAAGTCGTCGGCACCCCCGTTCGGTCCGCACTCGAAGTCGATCAGCGGCCAGTGCACGGCGATCTTGGGCAGGCCGGGAAGGGCGCTGAGCGCGATCTCCTCGATGCTGGGCTGGGTCGCTCCGGTCAGGGCGACGGAGTCCCCGTCACAGCTCAGGCCGGCGTTGATCCACAGGACGTGGATCACGGCCTCGTCCTCGGCGGTTTCGGTCGAGTCCGACACGTCGGTCGCAGACATACGTGACCTCCTGCGCGCCGTGTCCGGCGACACCGCGCCGCCTCTCAGGGTGCGCCCAAGTCCGGAATCGCTCAATGGGTGGGTTCTGCACCTAGTCGGTCGGTCAGGTTTGCGACCGCCCCCGATCCCGCTGGGGGCGTACGTTTCGCGCATGGCCGTGATGTCGATCACGCCGACCGATCGAGCGCTCTTCGCCCGGTGCCGTCGGGCCTGGGACCTCGGTTCCCGCGAGCGTCGCGGCCTCGAACCGGCAGACTCCACTGCCCGAGGTCGGGATTCGTTCGTGGACTCGGTCCGCGAGGCGCTGGCGGTCCACTACTTCCCCGGGATGTGGGCGTGGGACCGGTCGATCGTCGCCCCGCTGGTGCGCAAGGCCGCCGCAGACGCCGCACCGTTCGTCGAGCGCTACGTCGAATGGGCCGCGGGCGTCGACGACTTCGAGCCGTTGCGGGTCGAGTTCGACTACGACTCCCGCATCCCCGACCCATTCGGCGACGGCGACCTGGCCGCGGTCGACGGACGCGCCGTCCACTACCAGGGGCGGGCGGACGCGCTCGTCGTCGACGGTCACGGCACGCACTGGCTCCTGGTCCATAGCCTCGGCCCGTGGTCCGACGGGGCGCTGCTCGCACTGGAGGAGACGGCACCCACCGCGGCCTGGGCCTGGGAGCAGACGTTCCTCGACGCCAGGGTGCGGGGCATCCTCTACAACGAGCTCGACCACACCGAGCTCGACTACCCCAAGCTCGACCACACCGAGCTCGACAACGACGGCACGTTCCGACGGACCCGTCGCCGTCTGTCCCGAGCCGCGATCGCCGCCGCGGGCGAGCGCCTGTCCGCGCAGGTGTCGCTGATGGTCGACCCGGCGGTCGCGGTGTACCCGAGCCCGGGCGAGCACTGTTCGACGTGTCCTTTCGTCGCACCGTGTCGCGCCATGCAGGACGGCCGAGACGCCGAGGAGATGCTGAACGAGCAGTTCCGCCCCCGCGGTCCCGACGTTCCCCGTGAGGGACGTCTCGGCGGCTCCACGTGGGGTATGGGCCGCGGCGCCATGCCGGTTCGATTCAGGAACGACGATTCAGGACCGACTCGGTAGAGCAGCGGCCACCGCCGCCTGACCGATGCTGATCCCTCCGTCGTTGGGCGGCACGGTCCGGTGGGTCAGGACCTCGAGTCCGGCGCTGCTCACCTCGTCCTCCACCACCTCGGTCAACCGGACGTTCTGGAACACACCGCCGCTGAGCGCGACCGTTTGCAGGCCGAAGGCCTTTGCCTGGTCGACCGCGACCCGGGCCGCCGCCCGACCGATCGACTCGTGGAACCCGGCCGCGACGACCTCGACCGCCGTTCCTTTGCGCCGGTCGGCCATCAACGCGGCCACCAGCGGGGCCGGGTCGATGACGGCCAGCCCGGCCTCGTCGCGGTCGATGGTCACGTCGTAGCGAGGCGCGTCGGCACGAGGAACCCGCCGCGCCATCGCCTCGAGCACGATGGCGGCCTGACCCTCGTAGGTCACCGACGCCCGCAGCCCCAACAGGGCGGAGACGGCGTCGAACAATCGGCCCATGCTCGTGGTCACCGGGCCGTGGCCGCGTCGCACGAGATCCTCGACCGCGTCGTGGCGTGGATCGTCGATGCCATGATCGATCCCGGCCCGCGACGCCCAGGCGACGGCCATCCGCCACGGCTCCCGAATGGCGGTCACACCGCCCGGCATCGCGATCGGAACGAGGTGTCCGACCCGTTCGAATCCGCCGAGATCGGCGACCAGGAACTCACCGCCCCACAGCGTCCCGTCGGGGCCGTAGCCGAGGCCGTCGAACGCAACGCCCAACACGGGTCCGGTCCTGCCGTGCTCCACCAGGCACGACGCGACATGGGCATGGTGGTGCTGCACCTCGATCGCGTCGAGGCCGAGCTCGGCGCACCGGTCGTCCGCGAACTTCGACGACAGGTACTCCGGGTGCTCGTCGCGGGCCACCACCTCGGGCGTGACGTCGTACAGCCCGCCCAGGTGGTCGATGGCCTGGAGAAACGAACGGTACGACGCCAGGTGCTCGAGGTCGCCGATGTGCTGGCTGGCCACCACGTCGTTGCCGACCGTGACCGCGATCGTGCTCTTCAGCTCGGCGCCCACGGCCAACACCGCTGGGGCATCCGGACGGCGCCCGGGCAATGGAATCGGTTCCGGGGCGTATCCCCGGGCGCGGCGGAGGATCTGTGTTCGGCCCCCGCTCCCCGATCCTGCCACCGGGCTGGCCACTGGGCCGACCACTGGGCCGATCGACCGGACCACGGAATCGTCGCAGCGGATGTGGATCCCGCGGTCATGACCCAGGAACCCGTCCACGAGCGGGGCGAGGCGATCGAACGCATCGTCGTCGGTGTGGGCGATCGGCTCGTCGCTGAGGTTGCCGCTGGTCATGACGAGGGGCCGGCCCAGCGCCGACAGCAACAGGTGGTGCAGCGGGGAGTAGGCGATCATCACGCCGAGCTCGTTCAGATCGGGAGCGACCCCGCCGGCCACGGCGGCACCCGCTCGACGCGGTGCGATCACGATCGGCCGCCTCGACGACGTCAGCATCTCGACCGCGGGCTCGTCCAGGTCGCACAGCGACCGCGCTGCGTCGAGGTCGCCGACCATCACGGCGAACGGCTTGTCATCGCGGTGCTTGCGCCGGCGCAGTTCGCCCACGGCGTCGGGATCGGCAGCGTCGACCGCCAGGTGGAACCCGCCGATCCCCTTGATGGCCACGATCCGACCCGATCGCAGCGCCCCAATCGCACTCTCCAATGCAGCACTGCCGAAGGCGGCCTCGCCGACGACCACATTCGCGTCCGCCACCGGTGGCTCCACCCATCGGAGCCGGGGTCCGCAGTCCGGGCAGGCGTTCGGCTGGGCGTGGAAGCGGCGGTCGGACGGATCGTCGTACTCCGACTGGCACGCCGTACACATGGTGAACGCGGCCATCGTCGTCGCGGGACGGTCGTACGGCACCGACCGCACGATCGTGTAGCGGGGTCCGCAGTCGGTGCAGTTCGTGAACGGGTAGCGGTACCGACGGTTGTTCGGATCGTCGACCTCGGCCAGGCATGCCTCGCACGTCGCCGTGTCGACGCTCACCGCGACGGTCGCGGTGTCACCGGTCTCGCTCACGAGGATCGAGAACTCATCGCCGCCGGCGCGTGGGATCGGTGTCGTCCTGACCGATCCGACCCGGGCCAGGGGAGGCGGTTCCTCGGCGATCAGCCGGGTGATCTCGTCGATCGCGTGAGCGGCGCCCTCGGCCTCGATGAGCACACCGGCGGCGTCGTTGCGCACCCAGCCGCGCAGTCCGAGGCGAGTGGCCTCCCGGTACACGAAGGGGCGAAAACCCACCCCCTGCACCGTTCCGGTGACACGGATCCTCAGTCGGACGACAGGCTCGGCGCCGTGCACGTCAGCAGATCCGGGGCAACGGGTCGCCGACCAGCATGTCGACGATCCGGGTGCCGCCGAAGGTGGTCAGCAGGACGACCACGCCCTCGGGATCGTCGCGGATCTCCCCGATCCTTTCCGCTCGGGCGCCGAGCGGGTCCGCTCGCAGTGCGGCCAGGGCGGCCTCGGCCTCGTCCGCCGGAACGATCGCCACGAGCTTGCCCTCGTTCGCCACGTACAGCGGATCGATGCCCAACAGTTCGCACGACGCCGCGACCGCGGGATCGATCGGGATGCGGGCCTCGTCGAGGATGACCGCCAGGTCGGTCGCCCGGGCGAGCTCGTTGCACACCGTTCCCAACCCGCCGCGAGTCGGATCCCGCATCCAGCGGGTCGACGGTGCGGCGGCGAACAGCGCCTCGACGAGACCACCCAGCGGCGCGGTGTCGGAGCGGATGTCGGCCTCGAGCGCGAGGTCACCCCGCGCCATCATCACGGCCATGCCGTGGTCGCCGATCGTGCCCGACACGATCACCACGTCGCCCGGCTGGACGAGGTCGGGGCCGACGTGGCGTCCATCGGGCAGGACACCGACCCCCGCGGTGGTGATGTACAGCCCGTCGGCGGCACCACGGTCGACCACCTTGGTGTCGCCGGAGACGATCGTGACGCCGGCCTCGCGGGCTGCGACGGCCATGTCGGCGACGATGTCGCGCAGCTCCGCGATCGCGAAGCCCTCCTCGATGACGAACGCTGCGGTCAGCCAGAGAGGCCGGGCACCGATCATCGCCACGTCGTTGACGGTTCCGTGCACGGCGAGCTGCCCGATGGAGCCGCCGGGAAAGAAGCGGGGCCGCACCACGAACGAGTCGGTGCTGAACGCCAGCCGTTCGCCGCCTGTCACGACGAGCTCGGCCGCGTCGGCCAGCGGTGACAGCGCGTCGTTGGCGAAGGCCTCCACGAACACCGCGTCGATCAGTGCG
>Ga0190271_10003114_pt1 | contig 10308 bp, 12 predicted proteins | sample Popmic356T_FD_133747 | JGI IMG/M metagenome (GOLD analysis project Ga0190271, IMG submission 133747) | Populus adjacent soil microbial communities from riparian zone of Weber River, Utah, USA - 356 T | ecosystem: Environmental > Terrestrial > Soil > Riparian zone | place: USA: Utah | collected... | reverse complement strand
ATGTTCACCCTCGTTACCGTCGCCGTCCTGGCCACCCTCGCCACCGCCGGACTCGTCCACGTCGGCGTCCTGTCGTCGGTCAGCGTCGCCGTCGTCGCGCTCCTGGGGCTGATCGTCGTTCTGCTGGAGCGCACCCACCGGAAGGCGTCAGGACCGGCCCGAAGCACCCACGCCAGGAACGACCGCGACATCGCTCGTACGCTCAACGAGCTGCACGCTCTGGAGGGCCCAGCCGGGGGCGTTCCGTCCCGCCACCCGGTGCTGCCCACCCTGTGAGCGCCGAGGGGACGTCGAGCGCCCGCTCGAGGTCCCCGAGGACTGCATCTCAGCCGACCGGACGGGTGAGCAGCGATCAGCTGGGTCTGGGAGTCCCCCGCGCCGCGTCGACGACCTGGGCGATGGCGTCGACGACCAGCTGTGGCTGCTCGACGTGGATGTAGTGGCCGGAGTTCGTCTTCGTGACGTGCGTTGCTCCGGTGAACTTCGCGGCGAGCTCGTCCTGGGCGGCGAGCTGCGCCGTCCACAGGGCGTCCGCGAACTCCTGGGTGACGAACGGCGGGAGCTTGCCGGTCGCGATGTCGGCGGAGGAGATCACTTTCCGGTCGGCGGTCAGGACGACCGTCGGCACCGTGTGGCTCGTGGTGATCGCGCGGAGCTCGGGAAAGACGACGTCGAAGCGGAATTCCTCGGCACCGGCTGGACGCCCCTGGGCGCTGGGACTGTTCAGCTTCTCGAGGTTCGCCGACTGCTCGGCGGTCAGCCGCTTGGGCAGGTCCTCGCTGAGCGCGTCGACGAGGACCAGGCCGGCGACGTTCTTGGGCTGCGCGGCCGCGAAGAGGCGGACGATGTCGCCACCGTAGGAGTGGCCGACGAGCACGTAGGGGCCGATCTCGCCGGAGGCGATGAGGACCGACCGCAGGTCGTTCGCGGCCTGCGTTCCGCTCGTGGGCTGAGGCACCATGGTGGACCGGCTCTCCTGCCGGCCGGCGGCAGTCGTCGTCTCGGTTCCTGGGCGGTCGTACGCGCACACCCGGCTGAGCTGGGCGGCCCGGGGAAAGACGGCCTGCCCGGCGGTGCTGGGATCGGTCGTGACGGCCCAGTTGTCGGCGCGCTCGCCCAAGCCGCTGACGAGGACGATGGTCGGACTCCCGCTGCCGCGGCAGGTCAGGTAGATCGTGCGGCCACCGCCGATGTCGACCGAGCGGTCCACGTCACCGGTCGGAGCGGACGCGCTGACGGTGGTGAGCGGGGCGCTGGCCGGCGGGCTGGGGGTGCCTGTGGTGCACCCGACGACCCCGAGCATCGCCACACCGACAACAAGCGTGGCCCGGACGTGCCTCGCTCGCGCACCGGACGAGTTGACCGGCCACCGGAGGGACGGGCTCATACGACGATCCTGCCAATCTGTCTGATGGCGCGAGTGCTCCGATCTGCACGGTAACCGCTCGGTTCTCCCGGGCGTCGACCTTTCGTCATCATCGGCCCGCCCGGTGGATCGGCATTGTCGGTGGCCGTCGAGGGCCCGCTGACCCGAGGTCCGTTGTGGACTGTCCTGGCCCTGACAGTCCTACGACAAGGGGACGACTGGCTGTCCGCGCGCGCGACACCGAGCCTGGGGTCATGACGACGACACTCATCACCGGGGCGAACACGGGTCTCGGCAAGGAAACCGCACGACAGCTGGTCACGGCCGGACACACCGTCTACGTCGGTGCCCGCGACGAGGGACGCGGGCGGGCCGCCGCCGAGGAGGTCGGCGCGCGCTTCGTCCAGCTCGACGTGACCGATGACACCTCGGTCGCGTCGGCGTTCGCGCAGATCGAGGAGGACGGCGGGCTCGACGTTCTCGTCAACTCCGCCGGCATCGCCAAACGCACCCGGGATGGTCGCGGCGAGGCGCTCGACGGCCCCAGCGCCCTCGAGGTGTTCGACACGAACGCGGTGGGCATCATCCGCGTCACCGAGGCGGCGCTGCCCCTGCTGCGCCGTTCGGCCAACCCGGTGGTCGTGAACGTCTCCAGCGCTCTCGGCTCGTTCTGGGCCGCGCACGAGCCGTCTCGCCCGGCCTCGCACTTTCCCTCGATCGTCTACGGGTCGAGCAAGGCGGCCGTCTCGATGCTCACCGTCCAGTACGCCAAGGCCGTCCCCGAGGTGAAGTTCAACGCGGTCGAACCCGGGATCACGGCCACCCATCTCGGCGGCGGCGACCCGGGCAGCCATCCCGGCCGTCCCGCCGAGGTCAGCGCGCGGGTCGTCGCCCAGCTGGCGACCATCGACCAGGACGGCCCGACCGGAACGTTCCACGAGGACATCGGCGAGCTGGGTTGGTGACCTGACACTGCGTCGACGGTTCGTATCACGGTTGTCGCGTGCCGCTCCTGCAACACCATGAGTGTCGTCCCCGCGGCCATCCGCACCGTCATGTCCGATCCCACCCAGGTGGCCGCCACCGCCGAGGCGTTGGCCACCAAGGGGACGGTGGTCGCCCACGCCTTCGCCAACTTCTACGTCATCACCACGCGCGGGGACGCCGAGACGGTGCAGCGCGTGAACGTCATGAAGGGCCGTCCGCCCGGCCAGGTCGGCTCGATCACCGGCCCGCCGGCGTCGATTCCCGAGGTGTGGGATCTCGACCGGCTGCCCGAGCCGCTGTCCCGCCGGACCGCGCTGGCCCTGGTCGACGCCTTCTACAGCCGCGGTCCGTTCGGCTTCCGCGCACCCGCCGCGGCCAGCGTTCCGGCCCACCTCTGCGAGGCCGACGACGGCGTCCTGACCGCGCAGGTGATAGCGCCCGGCTACCGGTGCCCCTCCAACGCCTTCCTCGCGGCGGCCGAGCGCGCCTGCGGCGGCGAGCTGCTCTACACCACCTCGGCCAACCGGTCCCGGCATCTCACGGGCGCCGACGACTCCCCGGCCCACTGGAAGGCCGACGGGCTGCGCGCCGAGTTCGGCGCCGAGCCTGGGTTCGTGGTCGTCGAGCACGCCGACGAGGCCGAGGCGCGGGCCGCATACCCGCAGTATCTGCCGATGTCGACGACCATCCTCGGCCTGCACCGCGTCGTCCGGGTCCCCGGTGACCCGCGGCCGCACCTGGTGCTGGAACGGCACGGGTCGTTGGGCGTGGAGGCCGTCCGCGGTGTCGTGGCCGAGTTCGGGTTCGGGCTCGTGCTCGGACCGCGAGCCCGTACCCGCCTGATGCTCCGGGACTACACCGAGAGCCTGAGCGACCGATGACCGCCCGCATCGGCCTGTTGGTCCCGAGCTCCAACGTCACGATGGAGATCGAGCTGCCGGCGCTGCTGCGCCGAGGCGTGGCGGACCCAGAGGTCCCGAGCTTCCACTCGGCCCGGATGCGGATGACCGCGGTGACACCGGAGGCGCTCGCGGCCATGGACGCTCAGGCGGAAGAGCGCGCCGGCGAGCTGGCCGACGCTCAGGTGGACGTCGTCGCCTACGCCTGCCTCGTCGCGGTGATGGTGCAGGGTCGCGGCGCACACCGGGCCGCCGAGCGGCGGCTGTCCGACGCCGCCGGTGGCGTTCCCGTGGTCTCCAGCGCCGGTGCCCTCGTCGCCGCCATCCAGGCCCTCGACGTCCAGCGGGTGGCCATGGTCACCCCGTATGCCCCCGCGCTCACCGCCACCGTCGTCGACTACCTGGCCGCCGAAGGCATCGAGGTGGTCGACACCGTCAGCCTCGGGGTGACCGACAACTGCGCCGTCGGACGGCTGGACCCCACGAACCTCGTGGACGTCGCCGCCCGCCTGGACCGGTCCCGCGCGCAGGCGGTCGTGGCCTCGGCCTGCGTGCAGATGCCGTCGCTACCCGCGATCACCGGCATCCACGCTCTGACCGGGCTACCCACCCTGTCGGCGGCCACCGCCACCGCACGGTCCCTGCGGCTGGCGCTGGGGCTCCCGCCCCTGGCCCAGGACCAGCGCGAGGACCTCGCCGTCGGCGTGGTCTGAACGTCGTGACCCTGCTCCGGCGCGGCGGCGAGAAGCGACCGGGTGGGGTTCGGCCGGCGACCCCGGGGTAGAAAGACTGGATGCGCATCTTCTTCACCGGTGGCAGCGGCAAGGCCGGCCGGCACGTCGCCCCCTTCCTCGCCGAGCAGGGCCACCAGGTCACCAATGCCGACCTCGTACCGCTGGGGCACCCGTCGGTCGCCGACCTTCGCGTCGACCTGACCGATGCCGGTGAGACCTACTCAGCGGTCGCTGGGCTGGCGACGTTCGCGGAGCTGGACCTGCCTGAGCAGCCGACCTATGACGCCGTCGTCCACTTCGCCGCCGTCCCGCGGATCCTGCTCACGTCCGACGCCACGACGTATGCGACGAACGTCGTCAGCACCTACAACGTGCTCGAGGCCGCGACCCGGTTGGGGGTGCGCAAGATCGTGTTCGCCTCCTCGGAGACGACCTACGGGATCTGTTTCGCCCAGGGCGAGCGACGCCCGATCTATGTGCCGGTCGACGAGGAGCACCCGACGGTGCCCGAGGACGCCTACGCGATGTCGAAGGTCGCCGGTGAGGTCACGGCGCGCTCCTTCCACGCCCGCACCGGCGCGGACATCTACGGCCTGCGGATCAACAACGTCATCGAGCCGCACGAGTATGCGGAGAAGTTCCCTCCCTTCCTCACCGACCCGGCTCGGAGACGGCGAAACCTGTTCGCGTACATCGACGCCCGTGATCTGGGTCAGATGGTGCAGCGCTGCCTGGAGACCGACGGTCTGGGCTATCAGGTCTTCAACGTCGCCAACGCCGACATGTCCGTCGCGGCGACGGCGCAGCAGATCCAGGACCGGTTCTACGACGGCGTGGAGGTGCGCCGCGAGATGAGCCGCGACGAGACCTTCTACGCCATCGACAAGGCACGGGACCTTCTGGGGTACGCCCCACGCCACTCCTGGCGGGATGTTCTGCGCGACCCCGGGGCCGGCCCCGCCTGAGCGACCTCCGTGACGGCCTCGGCACGACCTCGTCGCGGCCGTGGCGCACACTGGACGACATGGTGGCGCAGCCGGTGACCGCCGAGGCTCCTGACCTGAGCAGGACCCAGATCCTGAGCCAGGCCTGGCGGGACCTGAGCTTCCTGCACTGGCGGGTCTCCCCGGAGGCCGTCGCGCCGCTGCTGCCGCCGCATACGCGGCCGGACGTCCACGACGGGTCCAGCTGGGTCGGCTTGATCCCCTTCCGGATGGTGGGCGCGGGCGTCGGCAGGGGGCCGGCGGTGCCCTGGTTGGGGTCCTTCGCCGAGACCAACGTGCGTCTCTACTCGGTCGACGAGCAGGGCCGGCGGGGCATCGTCTTCCGCACCCTCGAGGCGTCCCGGCTCGCCGTGGTGCTGGGCGCCCGGGCGGCGTTCGGCCTGCCGTACACCTGGGCCAGGATGCGCGTCGCCGAGGACGATGGGGTGCTGACCTACACCTCGCGCCGACGCTGGCCGGGCCCGCGAGCGGCCGCCACGCTCGTCGTCGTCCGTCCCGGGGAACCACTTCCGCCCGGTGACCCGCTGGCCGACTTCCTCACCGCCCGGTGGGGCCTGCATACCCGCGCGTTCGGCCGCACGCTCTACGTCGCCAACCGGCACGAGATCTGGCCGCTGCACCGAGCCGAGCTGGTGCATCTCCACGATGTGCTGCTCGACGTATGCGGTCTGCCCGGGGTCAGCGCGCGGCCGCCGGACTCGGTGTTGTTCTCCCGAGGGGTCCGCACGGTGTTCGCGGTTCCCTTCGACGCCCGGCGCCCGCTGGCGGCGGCCGGACCGGCCGAGTGGTCGCCGGCCGTGGACTGAGGCGTCTACCGGTAGGGGTCGGTGATGTCACGGAGGCCGGTCAGCGCCTCCCGGAGGTGCCCCATGAGCTCGGGGCCGAGGTACGCGCGCCACTCGGCCTCGATGCGGTCCTCCTCGGCGCGCGCTACCGGGAGGGCGGCCTCGGCGCGGGGGGTCATCCGCACCAGCCGGGCCCTCCCGTCGGAGGGGTCGGGCACCCGCTCGACATAGCCCGCCTCCTCCAGCCTGTCGACCAGGGCTGTAGCCGTCTGCTTGGCGATCTGGGCCCGCTCGGCCAGCACGCTCAGCCGCGTGCCGTCGGTGTCGATGCCCATGAGGAGTCGGCTCTGCGCGATGGTGACGTCGTCGTAGCCGGCGTCGTGCACGGCCCGGAAGATCCGGTCCGCGGCAGCGCGGGACGCGATGAACATCAGCAGGCTGCTCGGCAGTTCTCGGCTCATCTGACCCTTTACATAGTCCTATGATCGAATCATAATGGTTCGATAATGGGACTAGCCTAGCGAGGGACGGTGACGTGATGAACCCGAGACCAGACCCGAGCGTCGTCGACTTCTGGTTCGACCCCGTGTGTCCGTACTCGTGGACGGCGTCGCGCTGGCTCCGGGAGGTGGGGCAGTGCAGACCGCTGCGCGTGCGTCACCACGTGATGAGCCTCTTCCTGCTCAACGAGCACCGCACCGACGTCGCGACGGACTACCGTCGCCACGTCGAGAGCTCCCGCGGCCCCTCCCGCGTCGCGACCGCGGCGGTGACGAGGTTCGGTGAGGAGGTCCTCGACGGCTTCTACACCGCCTTCGGCGAGGTCGTCTTCGACCGCTGGCGGCGTCCCAGCAGCGCCGAGTACCACGTCGCGATCCGGACGGCGCTGTCCAGGGTCGGCCTTCCGGGCGACCTCGAGGACGCCATGGAGTCCGGCGATGTCGACGAGGCTCTGCGGCGTAGCCACGAGGCGGGCATCGCCCGCGTCGGCGGGGACGTGGGCACGCCCATCACGCACATCGACGGCGTCGCGTTCTACGGCCCGGTCCTCAACGCCATCCCGCGCGGCGACGACGCGCTCCGGGTCTTCGACGGCGCGCGGCTGCTGGCCGGCTACCCGCAGTTCTTCGAGATCAAGCGCACCCGCGTACGCCCGCCGGTCTTCACCTGACGGAGGTTGAGATGACCACGATGACTCCGGCCCTCGCCGATGCCGTGTGGGGAGCGATCGACGAGCAGCGAACCCGCACCGTCGACCTGCTCGAAGGCCTTTCCACTGACCAGTGGGACCACCCGTCCCTGTGCGAGGGCTGGACGGTTCGGCACGTCGCCGCCCACCTGACCCTGCAGCAGCAAGCCATCCGTGACGCCGTGGCGTTCATCGCCCACCACCCTCGGATGCTGCGCAGTGTGACCCTCAACGCGACGATCCACGACTCCGCCGTACTCCAGGCTCAGCTGCTGTCCAGCCAGGAGGTCATCGCGCGCATCAGAGCCATGATCGGCTCGCGGCGGCACAACGCCTTCGTCACGCCACTGGAGACGCTGACCGACATCCTCGTCCACGGCCAGGACATCGCTCTCCCGCTGGGCCTCGACCTCACGATCCGCCCCGCCGCCGGCGAGCTCGCCGCCACCCGCCGATGGGACACCCGCGGCACCTGGCTCGCCATGGTCAACCGCCGGCTCCCCCTCGACGGCTACCGCCTGACGGCCACCGACATCACCTGGACCCGAGGGCATGGCCCCGAGGTCGTCGGCCCCATCGGTGCCCTTCTGCTCCTGCTCACCGGCCGCGATGCCGCCCTCGAGCAGCTCACCGGCGCCGGCGCCGACGACCTGCGCTCCAGACCAGGGCTGGTCCGACAGCGTCCGGCGGAGTCCACCTGAGCCGCCACTCACACCACACACAGGAGGTTCCCGATGTACGGAGTCACTACCACGGTGCTGGCACCGGTCGAGATGTACGACGGTATGCACGCCGAGATGACCAGGCGGAACGGCCCGTCGGTCGACGGTTTGCTGGTGCATGTCGGGCGGGCGATCCCCGACGGCTTCGAGGTGTTGGAGGTGTGGGAGTCCAAGGATCAGTACGACCGCGCCATGGCCGAGATCATCTCCCCCCTGATGCGAGAGCTGGCGGGCGACCAACCGGCGCCCCCGATGGAACAGGCAACCGAGCCCTTCGAGGTCCACGGGCTGGTCATCCCCAGGGGAGGCATCCTGGTCTAGCGGAAGCAACGGGCCGCGGTCACAGCCGCGACAGCGCCCCGTGGTCCGCGACGTCCTTGACCGCGTCGTCGTCGTCCTCGCGAGGCGTGGACTTGTCGGCTCGCAGCACCGGCAACGGGACGGTTCGGCACTGCACACCGAGCAGCTCGCGAGCGACGTCGCCGAACGGAGTCGTCGACCAGACCGCCGGGCCGTCCGCGAACGGGATCAGCACTTGGCCGTCGTCATCGGTCTCGACGAAGGTCAGCTCGAGGAGCACGTCGTCCCGGCGGTACCCGGCTCCGATCGCCTCGTCGTCGACCGGAGTCGGATGCCAGCCGTCACCGAGCAGGAGCTCGTGGACGGAGGGACGGTCGCGAAGCCGCACCGCCAGATCGACGTCACCGTGCTCGCGCGTCACGTGCCCGACCCAGAAGTCGACCGCCCATCCCCCGAAGAGCCAGTAGTCGACACTGCGCTCCCGGAACAGCTGCGCGACGCCGGCGATCGCGTCGAGCTGCGCGCCGGAGTGCGAGCTCACGCCGTCCTGGCCCATGGTGGGCGAGAGTAGCGCGGCGCCGGATGCACCCGGCCGTGTCGGGACGGCGATCTGCCGCAACGCATACCGGGTCGAGCGGGCCGATGCTCGGGAGGCGGGCACGGATACCCTGGCGAGCGTGGAGCGGGTGCGGTGGGGAATCATCGGCGTCGGAGATGTGACGGAGGGCAAGAGCGGGCCGGGCTTCCAGCGGGCAGAGCGTTCCGAGCTCGTGGCGGTGATGCGCCGAAACGGTGATCTCGCTGCCGACTACGCCCGACGACACGGCGTTCCGCGTTGGTACAGCGATGCGGACGAGCTGATCAACGACCCTGACGTCGACGCCGTGTACGTGGCCACTCCGCCGGACTCCCATCGGGACTACGTCCTCCGCGTCGCGCGGGCCGGCAAGCCGGTCTATGTCGAGAAGCCCATGGCGCGGACGGCGGCTGAGTGCGAGGACATGATCTCGGCCTGTGAGGGCGCTGGGGTGGACCTGTTCGTGGCCTACTACCGTCGCGCGATGCCGCGCTTCGCCACGGTCAAGGAGCTCCTGACCAGTGGCCGGATCGGTGAGCTTCGTTCGGTCACCATCCGCAACGAGCGGCCGGCGCCGGCGGACGGGACGGGGTCGGAGGGGTGGCGGGTGGATCCCACGCTCTCCGGCGGCGGCCACTTCGTCGACCTGGGCTCCCACACCCTCGACCTGCTCGACTGGCTCCTGGGACCGGTGACCCACGCGTCCGGAGTGGCGACCAACCGCGGCGGCCGCTACCCCGCCGAGGACCTGGTCACCGCTGTCCTCACGTTCCGCTCCGGCGTGGAAGGCGTCGGCCTCTGGAGCTACGACTCGTCCCGGTACACGGATGAGGTCGAGGTCGTCGGCACCGAAGGGTCGCTGCGGTTCTCCTGCTTCGCGGGCGAGCCCCTGCGGCTGGTGACCGCTGACGGCACGGAAGAGATCGAGGCCCCATACCCGGAGGTCGTCCAGCTGCCGCTCATCCAAGCCGTGGTCGATGCCCTGACCGGGGTTGGCGCATCGCCCAGCGACGGACGAAGTGCCGTGAGAACGGCTCGGGTCGTCGACACGTTGCTCTCGGAGTACCGGGACAGCCACGGGATCACCTACCCGAACCCCTAGGCCCACCGAACCCGAGACGGGCACGGCTGGTAGAAGAGACTGTGCGCGCGGTTGTCTTCGACTCCTTCGGTGGGCCGTTGCGCGTCGTCGACGCCCCTCGGCCGGAGTGCGCTACCGACGGCGTGGTCATCGACGTGCGAGCGACCGGGGTATGCCGCTCCGACTGGCACGCCTGGCGAGGACACGATCCCGTGACGCTGCCGCATGTCCCCGGCCACGAGTTCGCCGGTGAGATCGCCCAAATCGGTTCCCAGGTCTCACGGTTCGCCGTCGGAGAGCGGGTCACGGTGCCGTTCGTCGTGGGCTGCGGGCGCTGCGATTGGTGCCGATCGGGGCAGGCGCAGGTGTGTCCGGATCAGACCCAACCGGGGTTCACCCAGGCCGGCTCGTTCGCCGAGCAGGTCGCGATCGGCGCCGCCGACTTCAACCTGGTCCGGCTCCCCGACGAGCTGGACTACGTCACCGCCGGCATGCTCGGCTGCCGGTTCGCCACCGCGTTCCACGCGCTCACCGCGCAGGCACAGGTTCGGCCAGGAGAGTGGGTCGCGGTCTACGGCTGCGGCGGAGTCGGCCTCTCGGCAGTGATGGTCGCCACCGCCCTCGGGGCTCGGGTGGTCGCGGTCGACCCTTCGTCGGCGGCGTT
>Ga0190271_10003113_pt1 | contig 10309 bp, 11 predicted proteins | sample Popmic356T_FD_133747 | JGI IMG/M metagenome (GOLD analysis project Ga0190271, IMG submission 133747) | Populus adjacent soil microbial communities from riparian zone of Weber River, Utah, USA - 356 T | ecosystem: Environmental > Terrestrial > Soil > Riparian zone | place: USA: Utah | collected... | reverse complement strand
GTACGGATCTCCATGCGCAGGTTGCTGAAGTTGTCGTACGTCAGCACCCCCTCGCCCTTCAACACGATCGGCGGCCTGCCGGGCGGACGCACTTCGAACGATTCGAGGGCCCAGCGCCCTTCGAGAAACTTCCGGGCGTCAGCGAGCGTGGGGATGGGACTCCGACCTCCCGGCTGCTGCGCGGCCACCCAGCCACAGGCGGCCACCACGAGCAGTGCCGTCACGCCCGCTACTCTGAATCCTCGCCCAGCACCCATGGTCATCTGCCTCCGCTCGTATGCTATACCCACTGCCGCACGGCCCCGCCCCAAGCCCCAAGCCTACAAGCCTTCAAGCCTTCATGTCCTGGTCAGCCACAGCCACTGCCACCCGACGCTGAGCGACCGGAAGTTCGTGCCAGTGCGGACCGACACCCCTGAACTGTAAGACACCTTGAACGCCTGACTTCGTCCCACCGGCAGCGAGACCGTTGCCCCCAGCCGGGAATTGTTCATGCCCGTTCCCGGTTCGCCGCCCTCGACGAGGGCGCTGCCGCCGGCATACCACGTGGAGTCAATGGCCACCCACAATCGCGGCCTGAACGTGTAGCTGGCGTGCGCTTGAAGCGCCACGACCGGGTCCTGCGTGCGCATCAGGCCACCCGGGTAGAAGTTGTCGTTGCGGGTGAACAGCCAGACGCCCACGTAGCCGTCGAAGTCCCAATGTCCCGCCGGCACCGCCACCCCGACCTCGGGCTTGAAGGCCCATCGATTGGTGCCGAGGTTCACCAGCTTCGTGTCGTCGTATTCGCCGCTTGGTGCCGTCATGGTGAGACTGGCGCCGACGATGGTCTTCCGGGGGGCCTTCACGAATGCACGGGCCCGCATGGCGGGATTGCCGACGAGGTTGACGGACACCTTGAAGCGGGCGTCAGTGAAGCCGGTACGGGTGATGGTCTGCGCGTTCTCGTTTACGAGACCGCTGAACTCGCCAGATGCGAAGGGGACCGCTGCGGTCACGAGCGCGAGCTTTCCGAAGAGCCCGAACGTGTAGCCGCCCGCCAACACGCCAGCGCCGAACCGGCCCTCAACGTCCTTGATGGGCACGGTCGGGTCGAACACAAGACCGCCGGTCAAGCGGGATGCCCCGGCGACGATGAAGACCGCGTCGGTTGGGCTGGCCGAGTAGGCCTTCGGTTCCAGGTCCTGTGCCGCCGTTCCCGCCGCCGTCAGCGTGGACAACAGCACAGCCGCCATGAGGTGAAAGAAGATGCCGCGTCGGTCTGGCACGGTCATCTTGTATCACGCCGACGGCGCGTTGCCGGTTCGTGAACTCCGCCTATACTTTCGGTACTTCCACCACGGGTCAGGAGCAACCATGAGAGGCGTCGTTCTCTTTCTTGCCGGCATTCTCGTCGGCTCCTTCATCCAGGTCGCGACGGCCCAGCAGGAGCGCGAGCCGCTCATGCTCAATCATGTCGCTGTCAGCGTTCCGGACCTCGATGAGGGCATCCGGTACTACACGAAGGCGCTCGGGCTGAAGGAGGCCTTCACGTTCCGCGACGCCCGCGGCACGCCGATCTCGTACCTGCAGATCAGCCGCAACACGTTCCTGGAACTGCAGCCGACTGCTGCCGACAGCCAGCCGGGCCTGCTCCACGTCGGTCTCGAAGTGGCGGATGTCGAGGCCGCCGGAGCGGAGTTCCGGCGCAACGGATTGACGGTCGGTACCCCGTCGACCAGCACGCGAACCCATGCCGTCATCTCGCAGGCCACGGGGATCAACGGCCTCCGGTTCGAGCTGCTCGAGTTCGGACCGGATTCCCTGCAGCGGCGCGTGATGGACGAGTGGCGACGTTCCAGCGCCACGCTGCCGGCTCAGGCGCCAAACACGCTCACGGCCACCGAAGCCGCCGCCGGCTGGACGCTCCTGTTCGACGGGCGCACGACCGCGGGCTGGAGGGGATTCAAGAGCGCATCGTTTCCCGCCGCCGGATGGGTCGTCGACGACGGCGCGCTGCGGCATGTTGCAGGGCAGGGCGGTGGCGACATCGTGACGACAGAGCAGTACGACAACTTCGACTTCCAGCTCGAGTGGAAGATCAGCCCGGCCGGCAACAGCGGCATCAAATATCTGATTGACGAGAACCTCACCAGCGGGCGGTCGGGGCTGGGCTTCGAAATGCAGGTGCTCGACGACGAGCGGCATCCCGATGCGAAGGCGGGAAAGGGTGGCAATCGAATCGCGGGTGCCCTCTACGACCTGATAGCGCCGGCCAATCGCGTATTACATCCCGTGGGCCAGTGGAATCACGCGCGTGTGGTCTCACGGAACGGCCACGTTGAGCACTGGCTGAACGGCGCGAAGGTGCTCGAGTTCGAGATCGGCAGTCCGGACATGAAGGCGCTCATCGCTGGCAGCAAATACAACGTCAACCCCGGATTCGGGGATGTACGGCGCGGCCACATCCTGCTTCAGGATCACGCCGACGATGCCTGGTTCCGGAACATCAGGATCCGGCGTCTCGACTGAGCAAGTCACTGCAGGCCGCTCGTCATTTCGGTCAGTTCGTGCGCGCTGAGTGATGGCATCACGTACCGGAGCACGCGGCCGTCCGCGAGTTGCAGCGGCAGCATCACTGCCGTGCCGCGCGCGCCGAGGTCGCCATCGACGACGGTGAGGGCCGGCAGGAGGCGTCGTGCACCACACGTGAGTGCCTCGACGACCTCGGCGGTGCCGGACGCAATGGCGTAAGGCGCCGGTGGCCACAGCTTCGGCAACGATCGGGAGATGGCGAACAGGCGGTGGGCCGGTACACGGTCGGTCAGGAGCGCGCCGTCCGCTGTCGCTGCCGACCAGCCGATGACGAGTGCCGGAGGGCGACCGGCGACAGTAAGCTGGACCGACCCCACGCCCAGCTCGAGGCCTGCAATCGCGCGCACGGCCCCGACCAGTGCCGACGGAGCCGTCCCAACCAGGCGATCCGCTGGCACGCCGAGTTCGCGATAACACTTTTCCATCAGCCACAGGTGGGACGCTGCCGCGAAGACGAACGTGGCCGACGAGCCGGCGCGGACAAGGCGACGCACCAGCGCAAGTCCGCGTTCGCCATCCCAGGGGCCGCCCGCGCTGTCATCGGCCACGACAATGACCGCCGAATTCACGGCGGACAGTTCGTCCCCGCTCGTCGTCATCGGCACATCGAACCGTTCCACCGGCCCGGCCTGCTGGATGTCCAGGGCCTTGCCGGCGGCGAGATTCGCGTTGCTGTCGACCAGGCGGACAGACCGAACGCGGGTCCGCTGCGCGAGCCGATGGGCAACAGACGCCCCGATCGGACCTGCGCCAATGATGGAGACGGATGGCACAGGCGGTATTCTATGGCCCGTCGTGTCACAACGCGCATTCGTCACCGGCAGCACCCGAGGGATCGGGCGCGCGATCGCGCGGGCGATCCTCATGTCGAATGGGCGCGTGACCGTGACCGGCCGCGATCGGGCCGGAGTCGATGCCGCAGTCGAGGCGCTGCAGGTTGAGTCGGCAGGGGCTGGACGCGTCGTTGGTCAGGTGCTCGATGTACGCGATCCGGTATCGGTTGAGCGCGCCGTGTCGGCGGCCGCGGCGGCCTTCGGAGGGCTCGATGTCGTGGTCAACAACGCCGGGGTTGGCATCTACGGCGGTCTCGAAACCGTCAGCGACGCTGACTGGCGCATGGTGATGGATACAAACGTCGCCGGGCCGTTCCATGTGATGCGGGCCTCGATTCCACGGCTCCGCGAGGCCGGCGGCGGCTGGATCATCAATATTGCGAGTCTCGCGGGCGCAAGTCCGTTTGCCGGCGGTGGCGTCTACTGCGCGTCGAAGGCCGCGCTGCTGGCCCTGTCCGAGTCGGCGATGCAGGAGCTCCGCGGCGACAACATCCGCGTGAGCGTCGTCCTGCCCGGGTCGACGGCCACGGCGTTTTCGGGCCGATCGGGCGGGGACGAATCGTGGCGCCTGCTCCCGGATGATGTGGCCGAGGTCGTGGTGGATCTGCTGCGGCATCCGGCACGCAGTCTGCCGAGTCGAGTGGAAATCCGGCCCTCGCGGCCGAAGAAGGGATGGCGTGCAGATCGAGGCCGCGTCGGTTCCACCGTTCTACAAGAACGGATACGTCGTAGCGTGCGAAGAGACGGGCGAGGCTGTGCTCATCGATCCCGGCGACGAGGTCGAGGATCTGCTCAGGGTCATTCGCGCGACCGCGTCCGACGTGAAGGCGATCCTGCTGACGCATGCACACCTCGACCACATCACGGGTGTCGGCCGGGCGAAGGCCGAACTGAACGTGCCGATCTGGCTGCACCGGGAAGATCTCTTTCTCTACGACGGAATCGTCGAGCAGGCAGGGATGTTCGGAATGGACGCGGAGCGACAGCCGCCGGTCGACTGCTTCTATGAAGTCGGCATGCCGTTCCGTTTCGGGCGTTACGTGGCTGAGGCCCTGCACACGCCGGGACATTGCCCTGGCGGTGTGTGCCTGGCTATCGGCCGTGCCGACGACGAAGAACGCGAGCTGTTTGTGGGCGACACGCTGTTTGCCGGAGCAATCGGCAGGACCGACTTGCCGGGCGGTGATCACGATCGCCTGGTGCGCGCGATCAGCGACGTCCTCATGCGGTTTCCGGATGACACGGTTGTGCATCCTGGGCACGGACCCGATACGACAATTGGACGGGAACGGAAAACGAACCCGTTCCTGGTGTGAATATGACAGTCAGTGCGGCACCGTTGACCGCAGGAGCGATGACTGATGCGACATGAACACATTTCGTGGCGGGCGCTTGCACTGGCGTCGATCCTGTTCGTCATGGCCGCGTCAGGCTGTGGCCGCGCGCCGGAGACCCCGCCGCCCGCGCCGGTGCCGGCGGTGGAACGCACTCCGTTCGGCGTGCTGCCGGATGGCACGGTGGTGGAACGATTCACTTTGACGAACGCCAACGGTGTGGAGGTGGTCCTGTCCTCACTCGGTGCGGCCATCCACTCGATACGGACGCCAGGCCGCGACGGCAGGGCAGCCGATGTCGTGCTCGGTTTCGATTCGCTGGACGAGTGGATTGCGAACCCACCGTTCTTCGGTGTCGTTGTCGGCCGATATGCCAATCGCATCGCCGGTGGCCGTTTTGCGCTCGATGGCGCCTCCTATGCCCTTGCCACCAACAACGCTCCGAATCACCTGCACGGGGGCAGGCGAGGATTCGACAAGGTCGTGTGGACAGCAGACTCGGTGTCCAAGGCCGGTGAAGAGGCAGTCCGGTTCACCTACATCAGCCGCGACGGCGAGGAAGGGTATCCGGGGACGCTCACGACGAGCGTGGTGTACGCACTCTCCGCAGACAACACGCTGCGGCTCGACTACACAGCAACGACCGACAAGGCCACGATTGTGAACCTCAGCAACCATGCCTACTTCAACCTCGCTGGCGCAGGCACGATCCTGGATCACGAGCTGCTCATCAACGCGGATCGATACACACCGGTCGACCCGACACTGATTCCGACCGGGGAACTGGCGCCTGTCGAAGGCACACCGTTCGATTTCCGGAAGGCGACCGCGATAGGCGCGAGGATCGCCGCTGATCACGCGCAGCTCCGGATCGGCGGCGGCTACGATCACAACTTCGCGATCAATGGCACGGCAGGGGAACTTCGACTCGCGGCCCGTGCCGTCGATAAGGTGTCAGGGCGCACGCTCGAGGTCCGGACCACCGAACCCGGCGTTCAGCTGTACACCGCCAACTTCGCCAGCCCCGTTCCGGGCCGTGGTGGCGAGATGTATCCCCGCCACGCCGGGTTCTGCCTGGAAACCCAGCACTTTCCCGATTCGCCGAACCGTCCGTCGTTTCCGTCTACCGTGCTGCGTCCTGGCCAGACATTCCGGTCCACGACGGTGTTCGCGTTCGGTGTGCAGTAGTTCAGCACGGCATGGTTCAGGAAATGACTGATCCGGACGTCAGAGTTGCGGAACTGCTGCGCCTGGCGCGCCAGCATGGGTTCGAACTGTCGGCGGCCCGCCCCGACCTCGATGAGTCGGGTGCGGACTTTCTTGTTGCACACGCCAATGACAACGCCGGGATGCCCTGGATCGCGAAAGCGCCGCGGCGGCCGGACGTCGTCACGCGAGCAGACGCAGAGCGTCGGGCGCTGCTGCTGCTTCGCGATCATCTGCCTGTCGAGGTGCCGGACTGGCGCCTGTTTTCGTCTGACCTGATTGCGTATCCGCGGGTACCCGGCCATCCTGCGGCCGTCATCGATGATCAACTCGGAGACTGGGTCTGGCGGTTCGATCGGGAGGCGCCGCCCGACGCGTTTCTTGACTCTCTCGCCGCCGGGCTCGCGACGCTCCATCGCATTGATCCGTCGCTCGCGGTTGACGCGCAGTTGATCGTGCTGCATCCAGACGACATTCGGGCGGCGACAGCCGAGCGGGTAGACCGCGCACGAGACGGACTCACGATTCCGGACGGCGTCTGGCGGCGTTGGCACGAATGGATTGCAGACGACGGCAGCTGGCCGTCCCGAGCCGTCCTCGTCCACGGCGACCTGCATCCGGGACATGTCCTTGTCGACGACGCCGGACGGGTGACTGGCATTCTCGACTGGTCCGAGGCGCACGTCGGCGATCCGGCCACGGACTTTTCGTTGCTGTACGCGTCCGTCGGCCTTGAGGCGCTCTCCGCGCTCCTGGGGCGGTACACGGCCGCCGGCGGGCACGTCTGGCCGCGCATGGCCCATCACATTGTTGAGCGGTGGTGCGCGTATCCCGCCGTCATCGCGGATTTTGCCAGGCTCACAGGTGACGCGGCACCGATGCAGCTGGCGCAAGCAATGGTCGACCAGACCGCCGCCGGGATGGCGTCGTAAGCAATGACAGCCCGCGGGTCACGACATGTCTGACCTCGAAACAAACTTCGACGTGCAGTGTCCGTTCTGCGGAGAGTTCGTCGAGATCTATCTCGAGCCGGACGTGATGGGAACGATCGTGATGGACTGCGAGGTCTGCTGTCGTCCCTGGCAGGTCTGGGTGGCGTACGAGGACGATCGGCGGTACGTCGACGTGACCCGTGGTGACGGGTCCGACTGACGGCGTTCAGGCCGGAACCGAAGAGTCCTGAACGACCTCGAAGTCGACGCGCCCGATCGTGACACGGTCCCCTGGCTTGAGCAGTTGGCGGGCCACCCGTTCGCCATTGACGAGCGTGCCGTTCGTGCTGCGCAGGTCCTCGACGACCAGCTGGTCGCTCTTGTCGGCGGTCAACCGGCAGTGGAGTCGCGAGACGAGCGCGGCGTCGAGGATGAAGTCGGCGCGGGCCGTCCGTCCGAGCGTCCGCACGGTGCCCGGCGGCAGGCGGATGATGATCGGCGTGTCATTCAGGCTCTGCAGGATCCATCCCGGCATGTCAGTGTGCCTCCTGAGCTGGGCGTTCGCCAGGAAAGGGTTCGCGTGGGACGCCGAGTGTCATCAGGGACAGAGTCTAGCGCAGAGGCTGCGCTGTTTCTATTGCGCCGTCAGGGCCGTACCCAGCCAGGTGGTGAGTTGCTTCGTCAGGTCACTCGAGATGACGCGCGGTTCAATGCTGCTGTACTCGTCAACCCGCCCGGTCGTGGCCGGCAACATCAGGTGGTTGACACCTGCCACCACCACGGCCGCCGTGTGGGTCTGGGGCCGGTTGGTTCGCTCCCGCCCCAGCGTCTCGATGCGTCTCGCGTGGGCCAGCGGGAGTTCGGTGTCGAGTGCCCCATGCAGCGCCAGAATCGGCTGGCCCATGCGGCGAATCATTTCAGCCGGGTCGAACAGGAGCCAGGACTTGAACCAGGGCGTGTCGGCCTGTGAGCGAATCTCGTCGGTGATCAGGTCCCAGCCGTTCCCCGTGACCACGGCGTCGAGGACACGCGCCTGCAGGGCCAGGCGATTCTGTTTCTCGGTATCGGGAAGGCTGGTTGCGTCCAGAGCCAGCGCCTGACGCTCCATCGTGACCTCTCGTCCGGTCCGTCCAGGTGTATTGATCAGAGCCACCGCGCCCACGCGGTCGGTACGCCTGCCCGCCGACAGCGCGATCGCGCCGGTGTCGCCATAGCTGACGAGCGCAATGCGGTCGCGATCCACGTCCGGGCGTCGCCGGAGCCACTCGACGACACTCACCACATCGTCGGTGTATTCCTGCATGCGCGAGCTCTCGGCGCGGCCGCCACTGCGTCCCATGCCGCGCGCGTCGTAGCGGACCACGATGTAACCGGCGGCCGAGAGCGAACGAGCCAGCTGCGCGTACAGCGGAATGCCGTGCGACAGGTAGTCACGGTCCTGAGGGCCCGGACCCGACACCAGGACCACCGCAGGCGCCCTGCCGGTCGTGGCCGGGTTCTTCGTCAGCGTGCCGCCAAGGCTGAAGCCGGTCGCGCCGATGAACACGTCATCGTCGCCTTCGACGGCGAGGCGCTCCTCCCGGGCCAGCACGTTGGCCAGATCACTTCGGATGACCACGAGCGACGCGGTCGGCATGACCAGCCGGGCCATGCGGCCTCGTTCGTCGATCCACATTTCGATCGGAATGGCGCCCGACGAATTCATGAGGCTCAGGATGTACTCTCGAAGTTCGAGCGTCCGGCCATCGGCGAGCGATACCCGCCTGGCCCCGACTTGCGAGACCGTAGCCGTGGTTTCGCCCACCGGCGGAACGTAGACCGGTAACTGGTCGCCGCGAGACATCGAGATCAGCCGGACCGCCAGTGATTCGTAGGCGCCGAAGAAGTTATTCGGGATGACGACGGCGCGCGGCGTGACCTGGTGCGAGTTGTTCGCACGCTGCCCCCCCTGCGTCAGGATGTTGGTGGCGGTCGTCAGGCCGAAAGAGGTGTTGATGGCCAGCGGCGCGCCGCGCCGCGCCGCCTCGAGCACCATGCGCTGGGGCTGCCAGTCGAGCCCGTAGCGCATCTCGAACTTCATAGTCGAGAGGTCGAGCGGAGGCTGCACGAGACCCGAGCCCGCCACGATCCATTCGTTGCCGACGCGCGAGATTGTCACCGACTCGGTGCCGATCCGCGTGCCTTCGAGGAGCACCACGAACGTAGCCGCACCGCTCGGGTCGGGTGCCGGTGGCGGCGGGGGGACGGCCTGCGCAAGCGCCGGGACGGACACCGCCAGAAGGCACAGCGAGCCCGCAAGGCGCATAAGATGGCGGACAGGACGACTCGTGACCAACATCGCCGATCAGTATCGCATCATCACCAACCTTGGTGGATGGATGGACCGCAGCGCCCGGGGTCGCCTGGAATTTTCGGGTCCCGACGCGGTGGCGTTCCTTCAGGGCCTGCTCACCAATGACGTGTCGCACCTGGAGCGGGGACAGGGAGTGTACTCGGCGTGGTTGACCCCTCTCGGCCGCATGGTGACGGATGTCGAGGTCCTGCATCGTGGAGATCGCCTGGTTGCCCTGGTTGGAGACGGGTTGGGCGCGGGTCTGGCGAGCCGGTTTGATCAGCTGATCTTTGCGGAGAACCTGAACGTTGCGGATGTTTCGGCGGAGTATGCCGAGATTGCCGTGACGGGCCGGGCGGCCGAGGCGATGGTCGCGGCCGTCGTGGGAGGGGACGCCGCGGCCCTGGCCGCACTGCCGGAGCTCGCGCAGGTCGACGCTGAGGGCGGCTTCGTCGTGCGAACCGGAGCCTCTCCGTTTCCGGAGTTTCACATCCTGGTCAGGCCCGACTCGCGGGCGGGTGTCGTGGCCCGTCTCGAGGAGGCCGGCGCTGTCGCGATGACAGACGACATGGCCACGGCGCTTCGCATTGAGGCCGGGCGCGGCGAGTGGGGGCGCGACCTTGGCGAGGACGTGATCCCGCTTGAAGCCGGGCTGCTCGACCGTGCGATCAGCACGACCAAGGGCTGTTACGTCGGCCAGGAGATCGTCATTCGCATCCTGCATCGCGGCGGTGGTCGGGTCGCGAAGCGACTCGTAACACTGGCCTTCGAAACGGCAGTCGATGTCGCGCCCGAACCGAAGGCGGCCCTCGAAGCCGCCGGTGCGGCCGCGGGTTACCTGACAAGCGTGGCATTTTCACCGGCGCGCGGCCGCTTCATCGCGCTCGGGTATCTCAATCGCAACGCGGCTGAGGTCGGACGACAGGTCGCCGTCAGTGGTTCCGGGGCCACGGCCGTGGTGACCGGGTTCGCGTCGTAGACCCTTCTCTACGGATCCTTCGTCAGCAGTTCAATCAGTTCCCGATCCGCGGCTGGAAACTCCAGATCGTGGAGTTCCGCGCGATGCACCCAACGGATCTCCTGGCCCAGCATCGCTGC
>Ga0190271_10003112_pt1 | contig 10310 bp, 20 predicted proteins | sample Popmic356T_FD_133747 | JGI IMG/M metagenome (GOLD analysis project Ga0190271, IMG submission 133747) | Populus adjacent soil microbial communities from riparian zone of Weber River, Utah, USA - 356 T | ecosystem: Environmental > Terrestrial > Soil > Riparian zone | place: USA: Utah | collected... | reverse complement strand
CGGAGCGCGACGAGGTCCTCGTCGGTAGCGTCCTTGACGCGCAGGTCCGGGCTGATGCCAGTGGCGGCCAGGATCTGCTGTGAACGGGTACGGCCGATGCCGTAGATGTAGGTGAGCGCGATCTCCATGCGCTTTTCGCGCGGGATATCGACGCCGACGATGCGTGCCATATTTCTTTCTGATCTCCATCAGTAGTCGGAGGTCTGACGCTCAGGCTTCCCGCGAAATGGTCTGTGTGCGGGCCTCGGCCTCCGAGCCGAGGGTAACTGCTTCGCCTGAACGAGGATCTTCTTTTTTTGTCTAGCCCTGACGCTGCTTGTGGCGCAGGTTCTCGCAGATGACCATTACGCGGCCATTCCGTCGAATCACCTTGCACTTGTCGCAGATGGGCTTGACGCTGGGCTTAACCTTCATGGTTCTTTCCTTCGCTGTTGCTGTTTCGCAGGGCGCAACAGCGAGTTACTTGTAGCGGTAGACGATGCGGCCGCGGGACAGGTCATACGGGCTGAGCTCCACCACTACGCGGTCCTCTGGGAGGATCCTGATGTAGTGCTGGCGCATCTTGCCTGAGATGTGAGCGAGGACGAGGTGACCGTTCGTCAGTTCCACACGGAATGACGCGTTCGGCAATGCCTCGACCACAGTGCCCTCAACCTCGATGACGCCGTCTTTCTTGGCCATGACTCCACTAACGTTGCTGATTGGGAAGTTGGGCGCGCAAAAACGCCCGACCGATCACTATACGGCACTTACCCGCCCGACTCAACCCAGCGTCGGGCCGTCATAGCCTCAGCGACCGATCCCCCGCAACCGCTCTTCCGCCGCATACGCGACCGCGGAGAACTTGCTGTCTGCGAGGTTCCGCACCACCGACGACGGGGTGCGCGGGTTAGTGATGAGGGCGAGCAACACCTCGGGGCGATGATCGTGGCCGAGCGAGATGAGAGCCCCAGCGGGGCAGTCCGTGCGAGCGGCGACGGCGGCCCTCACGGCGGGCTCGCGATGCACAGCGAGCGAGAGGAGTTCAACGGAGGTGATGTTCGGCTCGGCGGCCAAGACGAGCGCGGCGGCGAGTTCGTGCGTCGTTGCGCCCACCCTCGCACCTCCTTGTCGACCCTCAGCCCGGTCGTGAGACCAGCCTAACCCGCAGTCCGCCATGGCGCGCTATGGCTTGAACTTGAATCCTCGGATGGGCGCGGTGCGCGTGGGCGCGGGCGCGTCTGCGGTCGAGTGTGGGGCAAAAATCTGTGCAACAACGGGGGCCGCGGGCGCGAGCTCCGGCACCACGGGGTAGGTGGTCGGGGGTGCCGCGGGCGCGTCCACGGGAGCACCCGTCGCAATGTTGACGACGTTCGTGGGGGGAAGCGCCCCGTCCGCCGTCACCGATTGCCAGATGGGAACGACGTGCTCGGCAAGCTCGGGGTTGTGAGCGTCCTCCGCCTCGGCGGGAACCGCGATCCGTTCCCCGGCGTCGAGGCGAGCGGCCGCCGCAGAGCGGACCTCCGACTTCTTGTGAAATGCGAGCTCCTCGACGACGTCCGGCGGGAGCGATGGGTTCTGCAGCAGCGCCTTGAGGACATCGACGGACCGATCCGAGGCCAGGTAGACCATGACGGTGCGTTGGGCGCTCGCGTTCCTGGCCACCGCGCAGCGGACCTCCGCGGAGTAATCGTGGGCGAGCGTCACCATGAGGCCAAGCGGGCAGTCGGGTCGCGCGGCGACCGCGCCACGCACGAGCGCGTTGCGGCTGCTCCCGAGCGCCATGATGTGCGTCTTGTGCAGTCCAGGCTGCGCGGCCTCAAGCACCTCGGCGCTCGCGCCGGGTGCGTAATTGAATCCGCGGGCCATGTGCGTCCCCTCACCAAAGGCCTCGGGGTGAGGCCCCGTTGCAGGCACGACGCTAGGTGCGGTTCGTTACAACGAAGGTCATCCCTCGTAACCGGCGTGTTAACGCAACGGGGAGATGTGAACTATCCGACAGGCGCTGGGGTAATCCCAAAGGCCGCAAGGTCCGCCGCGCCGCCGTCAGAGGCGGTGAGTACCCAGATGCCGCGCTCGTGAACTGCGATCGAGTGCTCCCAGTGGGCGGCGCGGGATCCGTCGGCGGAGACAACGGTCCACTCGTCGGCAAGGGTCGTGGAGTCAGGAGTGCCGCGCACGAACATCGGCTCGATCGCGACGCACAGGCCGGGGCGCACCTTGGCGAGGCGGCCCCGCACGCGGTAGTTCATGACGTCGGGCTCTTGGTGCATGTCTGTGCCGATGCCGTGGCCGACGAAGCCCTCGAGGGGGTGGAGGCCCGCCTCGATGGCGACGTCCTCGATGGCCGCGCCCACCTCGTCGAGGCGCTTCGCGGTGGCGAGGGCCGCGATGCCAGCCCAGAGAGCCTTGCGCGTGGCCTCGCTCAGGGCGACATCCGCGGGATCCGGGTTGTCACCGAGCACCACGGTGATTGCGCTGTCGCCGTGCCAGCCATCGACGATGGCCCCGCAGTCGATCGACACCACATCGCCGTCCGCGAGGACGCGGGTCCCGGGGATGCCGTGCACGACCTCGTCGTTGACGGAGACGCAGACGGTGGCCGGGTAGCCGTGATAGCCGAGGAAGTTGGAGGTGGCACCGCGCTCCGCAATCACGCGCGCTGCCGCGGCATCGATGTCTGCGGTGGTGGCGCCGATCACGGCAGCCTCACGCGCGGCCACGAGAGCGGCCTCGACGACGAGGCCCGCGCGGGCCATGATGCCCATCTGGGCGGACGTCTTGTACTCGATACCCATCACCGACGACCGTTCAAGACAGCGCGGCGATGATGCGGTCCGTGACCTCGTCGATCTCGCCGAGCCCATCGACCTGCACAAGCAGCCCGCGGCCAGCGTAGAACGCGGTCAGCGGGGCTGTTGAGGTTGCGTAGACCTCGAGGCGCGTGCGGATGACGTCCTCTGTGTCGTCCGCGCGGCCCTCGATCTGCGCGCGCTTCAGGAGTCGCGCGGTGACCTCGTCGAAGTTGGCGGTGATCTCGATGACCGCGTCCAAATGAGTCTCGAGCGAAGCGAGCATCGAGTCCAGCTCCACAGCCTGCTCCGTGTTACGCGGGTAACCGTCGAGCAGGAAGCCAGCCGCAGCGTCGGGCTGTGCAAGGCGATCCTTGACCATGGCGTTGGTCACCGAATCCGGAACCAACTGGCCGGCGCTCATGAACTCCTGAGCCTGCTTGCCGAGGTCCGTGCCGCCCTTGACGTTCGCGCGGAAGATGTCTCCCGTGGAGATCGCGGGGATCTGGTACCGCTCGGCGAGCCGCGCGGCCTGCGTTCCCTTGCCGGCCCCTGGCGGGCCGAGCAGGATTGCCCGCATTACTTGAGGAACCCTTCGTAGTGGCGCTGCTCGAGCTGCGACTGAATGCGCTTGACGGTGTCGAGACCAACGCCAACGAGAATCAGGATCGACGTGCCCCCGAACGGGATGTTGGTGTTGACACCCATGGCGACGAACGCGAGCGTCGGCGCCAGTGCGACGAGCGCCAGATATACGGCGCCAGCGGCGGTGATGCGCGAGAGGACGTAGTCGAGGAAGTCCGCGGTGGGCTTGCCGGGGCGGATGCCCGGGATGAAGCCGCCGTACTTCTTCATGTCATCGGCAACTTGGTCGGGGTTGAAAGTGATCGCCGTGTAGAAGTAGGCGAAGAACACGATCAGCAGGATGTACAGCGCGATGTGCAACGGCGCGGAGCTGTCCGCGATGTTGTCGCGCGTCCAGATGACCCAGTCAGCGGGATCGTCGCCAGCGAACTGCGAGATCACCTGAGGCAGCGTGAGCAACGACGACGCGAAGATCACGGGGATCACGCCCGCCATGTTGATCTTGAGCGGGATGTACGTCGACGAGCCGCCGAGCGTGCGACGACCGACGACGCGCTTCGCGTACTGCACGGGAATGCGGCGCTGGCTCTGCTCCACGTACACGACGACCGCGATCACTGCAAGCACGAGGATCGCGAGCAGGATCGTGTTCACGGGGCCGTTCGACGAACGCCAGATGGTCATGATCGCGGCGGGGAACGAAGCGGCGATCGACGTGAAGATCAGCAGCGACATGCCGTTTCCGACACCGCGTTCGGTGATGCGCTCGCCGAGCCACATGACGAAGACCGTGCCCGCGGTCATGGTGAGCACCATGAGCGAGATCGTCTGCCACGAGTCGTCGGGCACGATCGGAACCGAGCAGCCAGGGAAGAACGCCCCGCTGCGGGCTAGCGTGATGTAGGACGCGGACTGCAGTGCGGCGAATCCCACCGTGATGTAGCGCGTGTACTGCGTGAGCTTTGCCTGGCCCTCTTGACCCTCGCGGTAGAGGGTCTCGAACCGCGGGATGAGCACGCGCAACAACTGCACGATGATCGACGCGGTGATGTACGGCATGATGCCGAGCGCGAAGATCGACAGCTGAAGTAGCGCGCCTCCTGCGAACAGGTTCAGAATGTCGAACGCAGCGTTGCTCTGCGTGACGGATGCACACTGCTGAACGGCGTCGAAGTCAACGCCGGGAGTTGGGATGGCAACGCCGAGTCGATAGACCGCGAGGATGCCAAGGGTCAACAGCAGCTTCTTGCGCAAGTCCGGCGTGCGGAATGCACTTAGGAAACCGCTGAGCATTGATCCTCCAGTAGTACGGGCACCTCGTGAGAGGCGCGGAGCGGGTCCGTCCCGTCAATGGAACGGACCCGGCTACCGACTCTAGCCCTCGTTGACCGCGCCGCCGGCGGCCTCGATCTTGGTCTTCGCTGACTGCGAAACGCGGTCGGCGTCGACGATGGTCACCTTGACAGAGATTTCGCCGTCGCCCAGCACCTTGACGAGCTGGTTCTTGCGGACGGCACCCTTCTCGACGAGGTCGGCCTTCGTGACCTTGCCGCCCTTGGGGAACAGTTCAGAGAGCTGACCCACGTTGACGACCTGGTACTCGACCTTGAACGGGCTCTTGAAGCCGCGAAGCTTCGGGATGCGCATGTGGATGGGCGTCTGACCACCTTCGAAGTGCAAGGGCACCTGGTAACGGGCACCCGTTCCCTTGGTACCGCGACCCGCGGTCTTGCCACGCTTGCCACCCTCACCACGACCCACACGGATCTTGGCCTTGTGGGCGCCAGGTGCGGGACGCAGGTGGTGCAGCTTCAGCGTGGACACCTTGGGCTCCGCGGCCGTGTTGGCAGCGGGCTTCTTGGCAGCGGTCGCCTTGGCAGGGGCCTTAGCGGCCGACGCCGCGGCAGCGGGCTTCTTGGCAGCAGCCTTGGGGGCAGCAGCCTTGGGCTCTGCGACCTCAGCGGTTGCCTCGGTCTTTGCCTTGGCAGTGGTCGCCTTGGCGGCCGGAGCCTTCTTGGCGGGAGCCTTGTCAGCAGCAGCCTTGGCAGTGGTCGCCTTGGCGGCCGGTGCCTTCTTGGCGGGAGCCTTGTCAGCAGCAGCCTTGGCAGTGGTCGCCTTGGCGGCAGCCGGCTTCTTGGCAGCGGGCTTCTTGGCGGGAGCCTTCTCGGCGTCCGCGGCCTTCTTCTCGTCAGCCATTAGTCAACCTCCTCCACGGTGACCAGGTGGTCAACCGCCTTGACCATCCCGCGAATCTCGGGACGGTCCTCCTTCACGACAATGTCGCCGATGCGCTTGAGACCGAGCGAGCGCAGCGTCTCACGATGCTGCGGCTTCACGCCGATGTTCGAACGCTTCTGCGTAACCTTCAAGCGAGCCATTACTTCACCCCTGCAGCCTGAGCGCGCAGCATCGCCGCGGGGGCGACCTCTTCCACGCTCTTTCCACGGCGGGCGGCAACTTCCTCGGGACGCTCGAGGCGCTTGAGCGCGTCGACCGTAGCGTGGACGATGTTGATGGCGTTGGACGAGCCGAGCGACTTGCTCAGGACGTCGTGGATGCCGGCGCACTCGAGCACCGCGCGCACCGGACCACCGGCGATAACGCCGGTACCCGGGGATGCGGGGCGCAAGAACACGACACCGGCAGCGGCCTCACCCTGCACGATGTGCGGGATCGTGCCCTGGATGCGCGGCACGCGGAAGAAGGAACGCTTTGCCTCCTCGACACCCTTCGAGATGGCGGCAGGCACCTCCTTCGCCTTGCCGTAGCCGATGCCGACGTTGCCGTCACCATCGCCCACGACCACGAGGGCCGTGAAGCTGAAGCGACGACCGCCCTTGACGACCTTCGAGACGCGGTTGATGGTCACCACGCGCTCGATGAACTTGCTCTCCGGCTCCTGGCCGCGACGGTTGTTGTTGTCGCGACGGCCGTTGTTGTTGTCAGCCATGAGTTTCCTCTACACCTGTTCCGGTCCGCCCCTAGAGGGACAGACCGCCCTCTCGGGCGCCGTCGGCCACTGCCGCAACGCGACCGTGGTACTTGTTGCCACCGCGGTCGAACACCACAGCCTCGACACCTGCGGCCTTGGCGCGCTCGGCGACCAGCTGGCCGACCTTCGACGCCTTGGCCGTCTTGTCGCCCTTGAGCGCGCGAACATCGGCCTCGAGGGTCGATGCGAACGCGAGCGTGGTGCCCTGGGTGTCGTCGACGATCTGCGCCATCATGTGACGCGTTGAGCGCGTGACAACGAGACGGGGACGTGCGGGAGTGCCCGAGATCTTCTTGCGAAGGCGGAAGTGGCGACGCTTGCGCTGAATCGCCTTGCCCTTGCCCTTGATTGCGAGTGCCATGGCTACTTACCCGTCTTTCCGGCCTTGCGGCGAACCTGCTCGCCCGCATAGCGAACACCCTTGCCCTTGTAAGGCTCGGGCTTGCGAATCTTGCGAATGTTGGCCGCAACCTCGCCCACCTGCTGCTTGCTGATACCAGCAACGGAGAACTTGGTGGGGCTCTCCACAGCGAAGGTGATGCCGTTGGGCGGCGTGACAACCACGGGGTGCGAGAAGCCGAGGGCGAACTCGAGGTCCGAACCCTTGAGCGCGACGCGGTAACCCGTGCCAACGATCTCGAGCTTCTTCTCGTAACCATCGGTCACACCGACGACCATGTTGGAAACGAGCGTGCGAGTGAGGCCGTGCAGCGACTTCGAGATGCGCTCGTCGTTCGGACGCTTCACCTCGAGACCCTGCTCGGACTTCTCCACCGTGATCGGAGCGGCGACCGCGTGGGTCAGGGTGCCCTTGGGGCCCTTGACCGTGACGACGGCGCCATCGATCGTGACGTCAACGCTCGAGGGGAGCGTGACTGGAATCTTTCCAATGCGTGACATGTGTCTACCTCCGCTTACCAGACGAACGCGACGACTTCGCCGCCGACGCCCTTCTTTTCGGCCTCACGGTCGGTCAGCAGACCGGAGGAGGTGGACAGGATGGCAACGCCGAGGCCACCGAGAACCTTGGGGAGGTTCGTCGACTTTGCGTACACGCGGAGGCCGGGCTTGGAGATACGGCGAATACCGGCGAGCGAACGCTCGCGGTTGGGGCCGTACTTAAGGGTGAGGGTGAGCGTCTTGCCCACCTCGGCGTCGGCCGTGGACGAGCCCGCGATGTAGCCCTCGGACTCGAGGATCGTGGCGATGTTCGCCTTGAGCTTTGAGTGAGGCATCGACACGGTGTCGTGGTACGCCGAATTTGCGTTGCGCAGACGCGTAAGCATGTCTGCGATGGGGTCAGTCATTGTCATGAGTTCATAACTCTTTCTCGCCTCGGTTTCCCCTAGGGGGACCTGCGGCGTAGGGGTTTTACCAGCTGCTCTTGGTGATACCGGGCAGCTCGCCGGCGTGGGCCATCTCGCGGAAGCAAATGCGGCACAGGCCGAACTTGCGATACACGGAGTGCGGGCGACCGCACTTCTGGCAACGGGTGTAGCCGCGGACCGCAAACTTGGGCTTGCGGGCAGCCTTGTTCTTCAGGGCAGTCTTCGCCATGTCACTTCTCCTTGAAAGGGAAGCCGAGCTGCTTGAGCAGCGCGCGACCCTCGTCGTCCGTGGTCGCGGTCGTGACAATGGTGATGTCCATGCCGCGCACGCGGTCGATACGGTCCTGGTTGATCTCGTGGAACATCGACTGCTCGGTGAGACCGAACGTGTAGTTGCCGTTGCCGTCGAACTGCGCAGGGCTCAGGCCGCGGAAGTCACGTATACGGGGAAGCGCGATCGACAGCAGACGGTCGAGGAACTCCCACATGCGGTCGCCGCGAAGCGTCACGTGGGCGCCAATCGGCTGACCCTCGCGCAGCTTGAACTGCGCGATGGACTTGCGGGCCTTGGTGACCTGCGGCTTCTGGCCCGTGATCGCGGTGAGGTCGGCAATGGCGCCCTCGATGAGCTTCGAGTCGCGAGCAGCCTCGCCAACACCCATGTTGACGACGATCTTTGTCAGACCGGCAACCTGGTTCACGTTGGCGTGGTTGAACTCCTCGATCAGCGCGGGAGCGATCTCGGTGCGGTACTTCGCCTTGAGTCGCGGCTGCGTTGTAGTAGCGGTAGCCATCAGACGTCCTTACCCGAACGCTTGGCGACGCGCACACGCTGTGTGCGAGTGCGACCATCGCGCTCTACCTGCTCGGTGCGGTACCCGACACGGGTGCCCTTCTTGGTCTCCGGGTCAACAAGCATGACGTTCGAGACGTGAATGGGGGCCTCGACGTGGATGATGCCACCCGACTGAGTGTCGCGGCGCGTACCCGGCTTGATGTGCTTGGTGACACGCTGGATGCCCTCGACGATCAGGCGGTCGGAGTCCTTGAGGACCTCGAGCACGCGACCCTGCTGGCCGCGGTCACGGCCTGCGATGACGACAACGAGGTCGCCCTTCTTGATCTTCGCCATGTGACTAGATCACCTCCGGCGCCAGCGAAATGATCTTCATGAACTTCTTGTCACGCAGCTCGCGGCCCACGGGGCCAAAGATGCGCGTGCCGCGGGGGTCTCCGTCGGCGTTCTTGATGATCACTGCGGCGTTTTCGTCGAAGCGGATGTAGGAACCGTCCGGGCGACGGCGCTCCTTGGTGGTGCGCACGACGACGGCCTTGACGACCTCGCCCTTCTTGACGTTGCCACCGGGGATCGCGTCCTTGACGGTGGCGACAATCGTGTCGCCAATCCCGGCGTAGCGACGGTGCGAGCCGCCGAGCACACGGATGCAGAGAATCTCCTTGGCACCCGTGTTGTCGGCGACGCGAAGTCGCGACTCCTGCTGAATCATGTCTGTCTCTCCTGTCGTCTGGTTCTCACTGAGAGTTCAGTGAGCCTGGTCGAACCTTCTACTTAGCCTTCTCGACGATTTCGACCAGACGCCACCGCTTGGAAGCGGACAGCGGGCGGGTCTCCATCACAACTACGAGGTCGCCGATACCGGCGTCGTTGGCCTCATCATGGGCCTTGATCTTGCTGCTGCGGGTCAGGACCTTGCCGTAGAGCGGGTGCTTGACGCGGTCCTCGATCTCAACGGTGATGGTCTTGTCCATCTTGTCTGACGTCACGTAACCACGGCGCGTCTTGCGGTATGCGCGGTGATCGGTGGTCGCCGTCGTGTGCTTCTTAGTCGACATAACTGTTCCTTACTCGGCCTTCGCGCTCGGCGCGGTCCTGATACCGAGCTCACGCTCGCGCAGAATCGTGTAGATGCGGGCGATGTCACGCTTGACGGCCTTGAGGCGGCCGTGGTTCTCGAGCTGGCCAGTCGCCGACTGGAAGCGCAGGTTGAACAGCTCTTCCTTCGACTTCTTGAGCTCCTCGAGAAGGCGCTCGTCCTCCATGGCGTCGAGCTCGGCGGGAAGCAGGTCCTTGGTACCGATAGCCATTAGATGTCACCACCTTCGCGGGTTACAAAACGGGTCTTCATGGGCAGCTTGTGCTGGGCGCGGCGCATGGCCTCGCGAGCGAGCTCCTCCGGAACACCGGCGAGCTCGAACAGGACGCGGCCAGGCTTCACGTTGGCCACCCACCACTCAGGCGAACCCTTACCGGAGCCCATACGGACCTCGGCAGGCTTCTTCGTCAGCGGACGGTCGGGGTAGATCGTGATCCACACCTTTCCACCACGCTTGATGTGACGGGTCATGGCGATACGAGCCGCCTCAATCTGGCGGTTGGTGACATACGCGGGCTCAAGAGCCTGGATGCCGAAGTCGCCAAACGTCACTTCGGTGCCACCGGTAGCAGCGCCGGAACGACCCGGGTGGTGCTGCTTGCGGTGCTTAACTCGACGGGGGATAAGCATGACTTAACCCTCCTTCCCGGCCTCGACCGCGGGGGCCTCGGCAACAGGGGCCTCGGCGCCGGCCTCGCCACGAGGGGCAGAGTCACGGCGCGGGCCACGGACGGGACGG
>Ga0190271_10003111_pt1 | contig 10311 bp, 10 predicted proteins | sample Popmic356T_FD_133747 | JGI IMG/M metagenome (GOLD analysis project Ga0190271, IMG submission 133747) | Populus adjacent soil microbial communities from riparian zone of Weber River, Utah, USA - 356 T | ecosystem: Environmental > Terrestrial > Soil > Riparian zone | place: USA: Utah | collected... | reverse complement strand
ATCCTCATCGAGAAGAGTGCGGGTGCGCTCCTCCACGATGGCGCGGATCTCCTTGCGCTCTTCCGGCGTGGTCAGCGTGACGCCCGACCGGCGCACCTGCTGCACAGCGGCGTCGCAGCCCACGCGGCTGAAGATGAAGAAGATCGCCGGCAGGAGCGTCGACCGAGCGAGAAGCTGAACGACATCGGGGCGATCCATCCGCTCGATGCGCTGCGCGTTGGCGGAGCGCATCGGGCGCTTCCCGCCCTTGACCGGCCGATGGCGCTGAGCTTCGTAGCCACTCTTCTGACCCGAACTGCGCATCGACTGCACGCGCCGATTGTTATCGAAGTTGGCGCCCTTGACACTGCGCATTCGCATGAGCTCTTGGTTGACCTGCGCGGTGGCGATTCCGGCGCGGTCATCGAAGAGCGGGAGAAGATCGCCGCGCACGAGCACATGCTGCTCGAGCGGAACGGGGCGGGTCTCGGAGACGATCACTTCGGTGTCGCCACGGACCGTGTCGAGCCAGTCACCGAACTCCTCGGCGTTGGACACCGTCGCCGACAGCGAGATCAGCTTCACGGCGGACGGGAGGTGGATGATGACCTCTTCCCACACCGCACCACGGAAGCGGTCGGCGAGGTAGTGCACCTCATCCATCACGACGTACCGCAGCCCCCGGAGGGCGGGCGAATCTGCGTAGAGCATGTTGCGGAGCACTTCGGTGGTCATCACGACGATGCGCGCATTGCCGTTGATGTTCGTATCGCCGGTCAGCAGCCCCACGTCGTCTGCGCCATAGGTCTCGACGAGCTCGCGGAACTTCTGGTTCGAAAGGGCCTTCATGGGAGTCGTATAGAACGCTTTGAGACCGGGCTCCCGCATCGCGAGATGGATCGCGAACTCGCCGACGATCGTCTTTCCGGCCCCGGTCGGTGCGGCGACCAACACGCTGCGACCCGCCTCGAGGCCGTGGCATCCGGCTATCTGAAAAGGGTCGAGATCGAACTTCTGGGATGCAGCGAACTCTGCGGTGATCGGATAGTCCCGGTCGTTTCGGGCGGCAGCGCGGGCGCGCTCGTACCGCTCGGCTGGACCGGGGTCGCTCACGCGGCGATCTCGGGTGGCAGAATGGCGGCGTCGCGCTTGGCGCGTCGCTTGTCGAAGATCAGCGAAAGCCCCGCAGCGGCGAAGAAGAGCACGGTGAGGATGCCCGAGAGCATCAGCATGCTCACCACGTCAGCCGCCGGTGTCGCCAGCGCCGAGAAGATCACGGCGATGAGGATCGCAACGCGCCAGCCCTTGAGGATGGCCCGCCCGCTCATCACGCCGGCGACGTTGAGCGCGACCAGGAAGACCGGGAGGACGAAGGAGATCCCCACGACGATGAGGAGCTTGAAGACGAAGTCGTAGTAATAGCTGGCTTCGAAGAACGATGCACCGCCGTCGGGAACGAAGCCCGCCATCAGTTCGACGATGTGCGGCATCACCACCAGCCCGAGCCAGCAGCCCGCGAAGAACAGCGGGACCGCAGACGCGACGAAAGCGATCGTGTACTTGATCTCTTTGCGGGTGAGTCCGGGCATGATGAACGCCCAGATCTGCCACAGCCAGATGGGTGCGGACAGCAGGATGCCGATGGCGAACGACATGCGCAGGCGAAGGTCGAAAGCACCGGTCACCGTGCTGAACATCAGCTCGACTTTGGCCTCTTCGCCGTCCCGCTCTGCGATGACCCGGAGAGGTTCCGTGATCAGCGCGATGACCCAGTCGGTGATGAAGAACGCAACCACCATGCCGACGACGAGCGCCAGCGCAGCGTACATAAGGCGCTTGCGGAACTCGACGAGGTGCTCGCCGAGCGACATCCGCTTCTCGCGCCGCGGCGCGTCGAAATCATCGACGCGCGGCGCCTGGGCCGTTGCCATCGCGGCTCAGGAGGTCTTGGTGTCTGAAGTTCCGCCCGCGTCAGCGCGGACCTCGCTGGCTGTGGGGGCCTCGACGGAAGAGACGGTGGGAGCCGCGCCATCGGCCGGCTTGTCTTCTTCTTTCATGGCCTTCATCTCACCCTTGAAGACGCGCGCGGACTGACCCATGCTCTTGGCCAGGGCAGGAAGCTTCGCGGCGCCGAAGAGCAGCAGAATGACCGCGAGGATGATCAGGAAATGCCAACCAGTTAAACCCTGAAACATGACGATGTCCTTTCGGCGGGTGCGCACTCAGTGTACCCCGAGGATCAGCGGTACTGCGCGAGTCCGGCTTCTGCCCATTCCGCTGCCGCGCGTCGCGCGGACTCGGGTTCGATGATCTCGCCCACCCCACCCAGACGAGTAGCCAATCGGCGAAGACTGAACTCGTCAGCCACGCGAATCGTCGCGATCGTCACTCCGTCCGTCGTCTCGCGCGTGGCGCGATCGAGGTAGTCCTGAAGGAGCGAGGCGGCTTCTTCGCTGAACTGCAGTCGGACCTTCACGTCGCCGGCTGTTCCCGGGGCGAACCACGCGGGCACCGGGTCTTCGCCGTGAGCGATGCGGATGTCGGTCAACTCGAGGTCGGACACCCGGTCGAGGTGGAAGGTGCGCATGGACTCACGCAGATGACACCAGCCCTGCAGGTACCACTGGCCGCTCGCCATGTGAACCTTGACCGGATCGACAGTGCGTGTGGTGGCCTCGGCATTGGGCGCCTTGTAGGTGAACGAGACCGCGACGTGCTGCCGCAACGCTCGCGCGACCGTCGAACGCACCTCATCCACCGGTGCAGGTACGACGATCACATCCGCGGGCGTGCTGGACGCACCGCGTGCGAGCTTTGCCAGCAAACCGGTGAAGATGCCGCTGTCGCCCACGCCCGGGATCGCCCGCGCCACCTGCAGTCCCGCGAGCAGTGCCGCCGCCTCGCGCGCAGTGAGCTTCGGAGCTCGCTCGAGCCCGACGCTGTTCGTGATCACGATGATGTCGCGTTCGTCGAGCAGGTCCCAGTCGATGTCGAACAGGTCGTTCGCCATCTGCCAGTACCCGCCGTCGCCCGGAAGACCGATCACGGTGAGCTTCTCGACCATCGCGCGCATGTGCGCTTCGGTGACCCCGAACTCGTCGGCCGCCTCGGTGATCGACACCTCACCCTTGCCGATGAGGTACGGCACCAGCTGCAGCATGATCTGAGCACGGTCGGTGGCGACGAGGGGTTTGCGCGCGTTCATCGGGCCCCTCCGTGCACATGGAGTGCCGCCTCAAGACGCGCGATGACTTGAGCGCGCAGTTCGGGAGGTTCAACGACACGCACCTCGGGCCCGTAGGAGGCCAGCTCGTCGGCCAGGATATGGATGTCGACGAAGGGCAGCCGGATGCCCTGTTCTGCCGGGGTTGCGCGCCTGCTGAGTCGCAGCGCCGCTTCGGTGCCCGGGTTGACCTCGAGGAGTGCAGAGTTGCGAGCGGCAACCTCTTCAAGACCGGCGAGCGCCTTTTCGCCGGCATCCGCTCGGAGGGATGCGGGGAAAGCCTCACGCGTTATCTCGACCGGGCCGACGATGCGCGCGAGCAGGAAGGTGCGTTCGGCACCGGCATCGAGGTCGTTGCCGAAGACATGCCAGCGCGCCTCGTACTCGATCAGCGCGAGCGGTTGCACGCGCCGCGCACGCGGGGCATCCTCACCCGGCTTGAGGTACGAGAAGCGGACGACTTTGGTTTGCTCGATCGCCTGCTGGAGAGCGGGAAAGGCGGGGTCTCGCAGGCTGATCCGCGGCGAGTAGCCGATGATCGGCTCGTCGACCGGGATCCCGAGCGCGAGGATCTTGCGCAGACCGCTCCGCGCATCAGCGGAGAGCGAACTCTCGCTCCACACGCCGCCGGCGAGGTTCAGCAGGGCGAGCTCGGCAGAGGTGAACGTGATGTCTTCGGGAAGGACGTACTCCGACGTGGGGACGCGGTAGCGCGCTTCGCGAAGGTCATCCGGGTCGGCACGCTCGCCGAGCGTTTCGATCGGCACGCCGAGCCCGCGCAGAGCCTCTTTGTCACGCTCGAACATCTTCTCGAGTGCATCCTTGGACGCGCCCGCTTCGCTCTGCTCGCGGTACCCCGACACCGACGTGAGGATCGCGTCCTTCGTGATCCCCTGCTCGGTGGCCATCAGGGCCACGACGAGATTCACCAGCCGCTCTTCGGGAGGGCTCTTGGCGAGGTCTTTGGCGGGCACCCATTCATCCTAGGCGGCGTGCCGCACAAGGGAATGACTGACCGAGTGTGGCGGGATTACTGCTCGGCAGCGGGGTCGAGTCCGAGAATGTCGATGACGAAGACGAGGGTGGAGTTCGCGGGAATTGCGCCCTGCGCCTGGTCGCCGTAGCCATCCTCCGGCGGGATCACGACCATGACCTGCGACCCGACCGTCTGACCCTCGAGTGCCTCGGCGAAGCCGGGAACCACACCGTCGAGCGTGAGCGAAGCCGGGGCTGCACCCCAGCTCGAGTCGAAGACCGTGCGCTCTGCCCAGGTCACCCCGGTGTAATGCACGCGGACGGGCACCTCGCCTGTGACGACCGGACCGTCGCCGCGCTTGAGCACCTGAACAGTGGTCTCGGTGGGAACAGGTGCATCGGGGATGATGATGCCCGGCTGCCCTGACGGGGCGAGCACCACGGTGGGCAGTCCGTTGACGGAGGAGAAGACGGGCGCGCCGTTCGCGCGGGCGAGGTACACCTGACGAAGGTCCACGACAGCGACGGCGGATTCGTCGTCGCGGAGGCCCATACCCGTCGCCGTCTCCGCCTCGATATCGCCGGGAGCCAGCGCCACGACCACCCGTGACCCCTCGGTCGCGCACTCGAGAGCGTCGGTGATCGCGGGAATCGCCTGACCCAGCTGCGAGAGCTGGAATGCCGGCTCGAGGCTTCCCGCATAGACCGTCTCGCCGGTGCTGCCACCGACGATCTCGAGGTCCATCACGACGAGTTGCTCGTCCGTGGTGACGGCGTTGCCGTCGCCGACGACGACATCCTCGGTAGCCGTGCTCTCGGTGTGGAACGGCGTGTAGACAGCGGGCTCTGCCGCAGCATCCAGATCATCCGATACCGTGACGAGATCAGTGACGGACGATGCCGAACTGAGCGGCCGCGGGCAGGCATCTGACCCCGGAAGCGAACAGCCGGCGAGGCCTACGGTGATGAGGCCGAGGACGGCGATCGCCGCGGGGAGCACTGGGATCTTCTGCACCGCAACAGTTTAGGCGTCTGGGGCAGCGTCACTCGACGCCGCCGCGATTCGTGCACCGCCGGCGGCCTTCTGCGCCTCGCGCACACGCTTACGCAGGTTCTTGTCGGTGATCTGACGGTCACCCACGGCACCGGGCGTCCACAGTTCGACGTCTTCATCGCCATAGCTCGACTTCGAGGCGCGACGCTTCTGCTCGGGCGGCACCGCTCCCGGTGCCAGCCGCCGCGCCCACAGCAGAAAGCCGGTGTGCGCGATCATCCGATGATCGGGGCGTACGGCGAGACCCTCGACGTGCCAACCACGCACCATGGTCTCGTTCGCGTCGGGTTCGGTGAACAAGCCGGTGGCGCGAATGTACTCCGCGACGCGGCTGAGCTGGGTGGCAGTGGCGACGTAGCAGAGCACGACTCCCCCGGGTGTGAGTGCGTCGGCGACGACGTCGATGCATTCCCACGGCGCGAGCATGTCGAGGACGACACGGTCGACGGATGCCGGCGCCACCGTCGCAGGCAATGCCTCGACGAGATCGCCGATGACAACGTCCCAGTTCTCGGGAACACCCCCGAGGAACGTCTCGACATTGGCCTGAGCGACCTCGGCGAACTCCGCGCGGCGCTCGAACGAGACCAGCCGACCCGCGGAGCCCAGAGCGCGCAGGAGCCAGAGCGAGAGAGCGCCCGAACCCACGCCGGCCTCGACGACGACCGCGCCCGGGAAGACATCGGCCTCAGCGATGATCTGCGCGGCATCCTTCGGGTAGATGATCGCTGCACCGCGGGGCATCGACATGACGAAGTCGCGCAAGAGCGGCCGGAGTGCGAGGTACTCGTGGCCCCCGCTTCCCGTGACGACGGAACCGTCGGGAGACCCGATGAGCGCGGTGTGCTTGAGCACTCCGTGGTGGGTGTGCAGCTCGCCGTCCTCGCGGAGGGTGATGGTCTGCAGCTTGCCTTTCGGCCCGGTCAACTGCACGCGGTCGCCGACTCGGAAAGGTCCGCTCGGTCGTTCGATCGGTCGGTCAGTCATTCGCGTGCCCCTTTGGCGGCATGGTGAGCGGCGTGGAAAGCGGCCACGTCCGAAACAGTCTTGCCTTCGAGCGATCCCCACACCGTGTGGGCGCCGGCGCCGACGAGCGACACCATCAGCGGCACACCGATGGTGGCGGCACCAGAGGCCACCGCCGAACGCAGACCGTTCGGCGAGTCCTCGATCGCGACGACCTCGGCAGGGGTGACGCTCAGCGCTTCGCACGCCTGGAGATACGGATCGGGATAGGGCTTGGGGCGGGTCGCGTCATCGCCTGCGATGACGATGTCGAACGCCTCGAAGTCCATGAGCTCCACCACGGTTTCCGCCATCCGGCGCATCGACATCGTCACCAGCGCGGTTTTGATTCCCTCGGCGCGCAGATTCGCAAGCAGTTCGCGCGCACCGGGACGGAACGGCACTCCCGTGCTCTTCAGCTGAACCATGACGTCGTCGGTGAGGTGATCGATGATGTCGTGGACGCCCATCCGAACTCCGGCAGCTTGAAAGATGCGGGCGGAGTCTTCGAGGCCCATGCCGACCAGCGCAAGTCCTTGTTCGTGCGACCAGGTGCCGCCGTGCGCATCGACGAGCCGAGTTTCTGCGGCCATCCAGTACGGCTCAGTATCGACGAGCGTTCCATCCATGTCCCACAGCACAGCAGCTAACGTCGGCGCATTCACTGCACTATTTTACCCAGTACGTTGCCGAGCCCATTACCCAGCGCGTTATCCAGCCCGTTACCCAGCACGGTTACACGACGCGGTTACACGGCGCGGTTATCCAGCCCTCCACCCCGCGCGTCCCGCTCTCGCGGGCACACGCCGGGCGCACGACCCCCGCCGGACACTTCGCGGCATATCCTGGGAGGCACACCTGAAAGGGTGCGCGGAGGAGGTTACGTGGACGGTCTGGGTCGCAGGGTGCTTGTTGCCGCATTCGACGGATGGAACGACGCGGGTGAGGCGGCTTCGGCTGCGATCGCGCACCTGCGCGAAACCGGCGCCTACGACTCCGTGTTCTCGGTCGACCCCGAGCTCTACTTCGACTACCAGTACACCCGCCCGCTGGTCTCGACCGACGCCGAGGGGCGCAGGCAGCTGCGCTGGCCTGAGGCGACGATTCTTCGTCCCACGAAAACCACCCGGGGCGGCACCCAGCTGTGGTTGCTCACCGGAGTCGAGCCGGCCCGGGCGTGGCAGGCCTTCGCGGGTGAGTTCCTCGATGTGGCGCTTCGCGAAGACATCACGGGCTTGGTGTCACTCGGGTCGATGATGTCGGATGTCCCCCACACGCGACCGATATCGATCTTCGCGGGAAGCGACAGTGAGCACGTCCGCACCGCGCTCGGTCTCGAGCGCAGTACCTATGAGGGGCCGGTCGGCATTCTCAGCGTTCTGGGGCACGCTGCCGATGCCGCAGGCATCCCCTCCGCGAGCTTGTGGGCGAGCGTTCCGCACTACGTCGCGGGGCACACACCGTCGCCCAAGGCCACGCTGGCACTGATCGACCGACTCGAAGACATCACCGGCGCGACCATTCCCCGCGGAGACCTCGCGGCCGCGGCGACCACGTGGGAAGCATCCATCGACGCCGCCGCGGCGGACGACGAAGAGATGACGGAGTACATCCACCAGCTCGAGCGCACCCGCGACACGTGGGACTCCCCCGAGGCCTCCGGAGACGCGATCGCACAGGAGTTCGAGCGCTACCTTCGCCACGGCGGCGACGGACCGACCAAGCCCGGGCGCGGCGACGAACCGCGGCGCTGACCTGATCGTCGAGCCCGCTCAGGGCTGCAGGACTCCGGTCGACAGCAGGATCAGGATCGTGACACCGAGCACGATCCGGTAGATGACGAACGGCAGGAAGCTGCGCTTGGAGATGTAGCTCATGAAGAACGCGATCACCCCGAGCGCCACCAAGAAGGCCACACCCGTCGCCACGGCTGTCTCGCCGAGGGTGAAGACGCTCGGCTCGTTCCAGCTCTTGGCGAGCTGGTAGAAGCCCGATCCGAACACTGCGGGAATCGCCAGAAGGAACGCGTACCGTGCGGCCGCCGCACGCTCGTACCCCATGAAGAGTCCGGCGGTGATCGTGCCACCTGACCGCGAAACCCCCGGGATCAGGGCGAGGGATTGCGCGAAACCGTAGATCACGCCGTCACCGACGGTGAGGTCGTTCAACTTGCGCTTCTTGGCGCCGACGTAGTCGGCGAGACCCAGCAGCACCCCGAAGAAGATCAGCGTCCCGGCGATGATCCACAGTGAACGGAACGTCGTCTCGATCTGGTCCTGAAAGAGGAGCCCGAGCACGACGATCGGGATGCTGCCGATGATGATCAGCCATCCCATGCGCGCGTCCGGGTCGTTGCGCGGAATCTTGCCGGCGAGCGAACGGAACCAGTTGCCGATGATCTTCACGATGTCGCGCCAGAAGAAGAGCACCACGGCAGCCTCTGTGCCGATCTGCGTGATGGCGGTGAATGCCGCGCCGGGGTCTTCCGCTCCGGGCATGAGCTCGCCGAGGATGCGCAGGTGCGCGCTCGATGAGATCGGCAGAACCTCGGTCAGGCCCTGGACGAGGCCCAGGATGATCGCCTCAAGGAGGTTCATGGGCGCCTTTCAGTAGGTGCGAAGCAGGTCGGTGAGAACGCGCTGGCCGAAGACGAGCGCGTCGAGGGGAACACGTTCATCGACGCCGTGGAACATTCCGGTGAAGTCGAGATCGGCGGGCAGCCGCAGGGGCGCGAAGCCGTAGCCGGTGATGCCCAATGCCGCGAGAGCCTTGTTGTCGGTGCCGCCGCCGAGCAGGTAGGGAATCACCGGAACGTCGGGGTCGTGCCTGTTCAGCGCGCCGACCATGGCGTCCACGAGGTCCCCCTCGAACGGCACCTCGAGACCGATGTCCTGGTGGACGATCTCGACCTCGACCTCGTCGCCGACGATGCGACGGATGTCGGCGAGGGCTGCTTCCTCGGTTCCCGGCAGCACCCGCACGTCGATCAGTGCTTCGGCACGGTCGGGAATCACGTTGTGCTTGTAGCCCGCCGTGAGGCCCGTCGGGTTGGTCGTGGTGCGCAGTGACGAACGGAGGAATCCGGATGCTGCGCCCGCCGCTTGCGCGAGAGTGTCTGCGTCGTCCGCCGAGCCGCCGGTGAGGGACGCGAGACCCTCGACCATCGCCTGCGTCGTCGCGGTCAGGGTGACCGGCCACTCGGTGCGCCCCAGGGCGGCGACCGCCTCAGCGAGTGCGGTCACGGCGTTGCCTGGATGAAAGGCGGAACCGTGGGCGGCGCGGCCTCGGGCGACGAGGCGAATCCAGATCAATGCCTTCTCCCCCACCTGCAGCAGGTAGGCACGACGGTCTCCGACAGCGACCGAGTAGCCGCCCACCTCGCTGATCGCCTCTGTCGCGCCCGTGAACCATTCCGGCTTGTCGGTCACCACGAGCGCCGATCCTTCGACCCCGCCGTTCTCTTCGTCCGCGAAGAACACCAGAATCAGGTCGCGCTCAGGCTGCTCCCCCGCGCGCAGGATTTCGGCGACAGCCGTCAGGATCATGGCGTTCATGTCCTTCATGTCGACCGCGCCTCGACCCCACAGCATCCCGTCGCGAATTTCTCCGGCGAACGGGTCGACGCTCCAGTCGGCCGCGATCGCGGGGACGACGTCGAGGTGGCCGTGCAGGACGAGCGCGGGCTTGTCGCTGTTGCGTCCCGTCACACGGGCCATCACGTTCGTGCGGTGGGCGATCGGCTCGTAGTACTCCGGCGCGAGGCCCAATTCGGCGAGGTAGGCCCCGACGTATTCGGCTGCGTCACGCTCGCCGTGGGCACGTCCGCCACCGTAGTTCGTCGTGTCGAACCGAATCAGATCTCGCGCGACGCGCACCACCTCGGGCAGGTCGGTTTCGGTCGAAGGCATGCCGACAAACTTACCTCGGCCGTGTAACGACAATGAGACAGGCGGGTTGCCTGCAAAACGAAGAAGGCCCCCATTCGGGGGCCTTCGATCGTTCTGTGCGCGAAGGGGGACTTGAACCCCCACGCCCTTACGGGCACTAGCACCTCAAGCTAGCGCGTCTACCTATT
>Ga0190271_10003110_pt1 | contig 10314 bp, 10 predicted proteins | sample Popmic356T_FD_133747 | JGI IMG/M metagenome (GOLD analysis project Ga0190271, IMG submission 133747) | Populus adjacent soil microbial communities from riparian zone of Weber River, Utah, USA - 356 T | ecosystem: Environmental > Terrestrial > Soil > Riparian zone | place: USA: Utah | collected... | reverse complement strand
TCCGGGCTGATTCAGCCCGGCGAAGAGCTGCCGCCCATCCGGACGCTGGCGCTGCAATTGAAGGTCACGCCGAACACGATTGTGAAGGCATACGGAGAGTTGGAGAGCTCGGGAGTCATTCAAAAACGCCAAGGGTCGGGCACGTTCGTCTCGGAGGGGCGTCCGCAACCAGTGGCGCTGCGGGAACGGCGCCGGTTGATCGAGCAGCGCATCGATGCGCTGCTGGCCGAGGCGCACCAGTTGAACTTCAACGCGGACGACATTCTCCGGATGGTTCGGGAACGAAAAGCGGCGATGGACGAAAACGCGCCCGAACCGGTTGAAAGCAAGAAAGAAGGCAATAGATAGGCAATGCGCAGGGAGAAACAACAATGGAACAGGTAGTCGCCGAGGTCGTCGATCTCTCGCGGTCATTTGGAAACAAGCCCGCCCTCGACAACGTGTCGTTCCGCGCGACAGCGGGTCAGGTCTACGGGCTGGTGGGCTCCAATGGCGCGGGCAAGACCACGCTCCTCAAGCATCTGCTCGGCCTGTTGCGCGCCACCGCGGGCTCTGTGCGCGTCTTCGGCCTCGATCCGGTTCGCGACCCCGTCGGTGTGTTGGGCCGTGTCGGCTATCTATCCGAGGAACACGAGCTGCCGGAGTGGATGCGCATCGGTGAATTGATGCGCTACACGCAGGCCTATCACCCGACCTGGGATGCTTCGTACGAACGCGAGCTGCTCGAAACGTTCGCGCTCGATCCGGCCAAGAAGATCAAGGAACTCTCGAAGGGCATGCGCGCGCAGGTCGGCCTGATCACGGCCGTGGCCCATCGTCCCGAGCTGCTGATCCTGGACGAACCATCATCCGGCCTCGACGCTGTCGTGCGTCGCGACATCCTCGACGCCGTTGTCCGCGCCGTGGCCGATGACGGGCGCACGGTGATCTTTTCCTCCCATCTGCTCGATGAAGTGGAGCGAATGTCGGACCACGTGACGCTGATCGACCAGGGCCGCGTGGCGCTGAGCGGCGTGCTCGACGAGGTGCGCGGCGTCTATCAGCGCAGCCGCGTGCACTTCGTCGACCACTTCGATCGACCACCCGTTCTCGATACCGCGCTGGTGATGGAAGGTGGTGGACGCTCATGGAGCGTGATCCACAGCGGACCACTCGAGCAGTTCCGTAACTCGGTCGTCGCGCGTGGAGGTGAGGTGGTCGAATCGCGCAACGCCACGCTGGAAGAAATCTTCCTGGCGCGCGCCGGCCGCAGCCGCCTGCAGGCGGAGGCGGCATGAGCATGCGCTCACCCATCGCCGCATTGCTGTGGGAGAACTGGCGGCTGACGCGCGTCGAGGCCGCCCAGCGTCTGGGCCTGGGTGTTGTCGCGGGCTCAGGGGCAATGCTCATGTTCGGCAACGGCGCAGTCGTTGCGTTCTGGATCCTCGTCACTCAGTACGCCTTTTTCTACATGTCGATTGCCAAGCTCAATGGCGGCAAGTTCATGGACGGGTACAAGCCCGGCTTTCCGCTCTATCTTCTTTACCCACGCCCGGTCTCGACGGCTGCGTTCGTCGGCGTCGCCCTGGCGTACGACACACTCACCAACACGGCGATGTACCTCGCGACCTCGGGCCTGCTCATGCTGGTCTTCGGCAAACCGCTCCCGTTGCTTCCGGTGGCCGTGCTGCTCGTGGCCTTCCACCTCGCATATCTCTGCATCCAATGGTCGACTCGAAGCAGAGTCGTTCAATGGATTGGATCGATCGTCATCAGCTTGCCGGGCTTTTTTCTGCTCAAGGATCACGCGGCCTCGCCACACGAAATCGAGTTTTCGCTCGCCCAGTACGTGCTGTTGTTCGTGATCAGTATCGTTTCGATCGCGCTCACGGTTTTTGGCGTTGCCCGGCAGCGTCGCGGCGATGCGGTCGTGAGCGTCCCGCGGCCGGTGGGATCGGGCGGATACCCGGACTGGCTGGTCAACCTGTTCCGTTTCCCCTGTCCCACTTCGTCGGCGACCAAGGCGCAGGTGTGGTTCGAGCTCAAGTCCAGCGGCCTGCCCACGCTGGCGATCGGCCTGGGCCTCGCGATTCTGATCTACCTGCTGTTCGCGATCAGCATTCCCGTCGAGATCCTCCGCCCCATCGCCATATTCAGCGTGATGGTTTCCGTACCCATGCTGTTGCTTCTCCTTGGCGGCAATGCATTCGGAATTCGCCGGCGACAAGGACGCACCTACGCCAGCGCGTTCGAGTTGACCCAGCCATACGGCACTGCGCCGCTGGTCGGCCTCAAAGTGTTGGTGCGGACTGCGTGCTTGCTGGCCGCGCTGATCATGGTTGGCGTGAGCGTATGGGAATCCAGTTCACTCATAGGCGCATGGGGATCGTGGACGGTGGAGGGCGGAAAAGACGCGGTCCCGGAGCTGATGAAGAAGCGCCAGGTATTGGCAGACGCTTTCGCAGGACAGACGGCGTATTCGCTCGCCGCGCAGGCGGTCATCGCGTCCGTGGCCGTGGCGGTCATGATCGCCTTGCTGGCGGCATTCGCGGCGGTTCGCGCGCGCTACCCACGCCCACTGCGCATCGCGGGCTCGCTGCTGTTGTTCCATGGTTTCGCGCTCGTCCTGCTGGCGCTGGCGGAGAACAAGGGGGTCGTATCACCGTTCCTGGTGGGGACGGTCTTTGCGGCGACCGGCTGGACCCTCGTGGCAGCAATGGTGTTGGCGACCATCTACTTCTTCTGGAACGGAATCGCGGCACGAACGCTGACGATGCGCTACGTATCCGTTGCATTCCTGATCTGGGCGGGATTTGCGGCGGTATGGCTCGCGGTGCTCCACGCCGCAGATGTGCAGCTTGCCGGGATGCCTGCGGCGGGCATCGTCGGGATTCTGTGGCCGGTGCTGTTGCCTCTGATGGCCGGCGTCCTGGCGCCCTGGTCGCTCAGCAATCTCCGCCACATCTGATGCGCGACTGGAATTTCGTCTAACTTCCAACTAACTTCCGTGGTAAGAGGTCTGTCATGAACAATCTTGCGCTCACTGTTGCCCTGGCGACGGCACCGTCCACAGCCTTCGCGGAATTGCGCGAGCGCCCACGGTTCTGGTTTCCGCTGCTGCTCCTGGTCTTTAGCACCGTCGGCATGTGCTACTGGTACTACAGCATGGTGGACATCGAGTGGTTCAAGGACGCGATGTTCGGCAACAACCCCGAAATACAGAAGCTTCCGGAGGACCAACGCGCGGCGAGGATGGCCATGGTCGGTCGCAACACCTTGTTGTGGGGTTCCATGGTGGGCGCCGTCATCGCCATGCCGATTGTCTTCCTGCTGGAGGCGTTGTATCTGCTGCTGGCCGCGAAGGTCACGAAGCTTTCCCAGGGATTCAAGCATTGGTTCACCCTGGTCTGCTGGTCTTCGCTTCCCATGCTGCTGGGGAGCGTCATTGCGGCAATCCTGCTGATTCTCAGCGACAACGCGCAGGTGAGCCCCGGGGCGTTGCAGCCGCTGTCGCTCAACGAGTTGCTGCTCCATCGGCCCATGGGCAGTCCCGGGCACGCGCTGTTCGAATCGCTGAGTATCCCGACCCTCCTGAGCTACGTGCTCATGATCATCGGCATTCGCGTCTGGAGCCAGCGTTCCTGGGCGTTCAGCGCGACCGTGACCCTGCTGCCCTGGGTCATCATCTATGGCATCTGGGCATTCCTTGCCTTCAGGTAGACGCGAACAATGAACCGAAAACAATGGATCGTGACGGGCGCCATCGTCGCGCTCATCGCGATACCGGTCGTGATGAAGCTGACGCGCAGCGACACGAACAAGACCGTCGATCTCGAGACCGCGACCGCGCACGCGTTGAGACCGACGGTACTCGCGTCGGGAACATTGACCTACGAAAGCCAGGTGACGCTGGCGCCGGAGGTCACGGGGCGCGTGAAGGAAATTCTGGTGGAAGAAGGCGACCAGGTGGTGCGCAATCAGCTCCTGATGCGTCTCGATCCGAGGGCGCCGCAGGCCGCCATTGAGCAGAGCCAGGCACAGGTTCGGCAGGCACGGCTCAGAATCGAGCGCAGCCAGGTGGATTTCGACTCGCAGGTCACCAAGGTCAAGCGTTACGAGGCGCTCAAGGCGAACGGCATGGTCGACGCCAACAGCCTGCAGGAGCTGTCTTCCGCTCGCGACCTCGCCGAAGTGGACCTGCGCACGAGCCGGGAGCAGCTCGCCGCGGCGCAGGCGCAATTGAGCCAGGCGGAGGAAACGCTCGCCAAGACCGAGATCCGCTCGCCGCTCGACGGCAAGGTGACGGCTATCTACGTCAAGGTGGGCCAGACCGCGGTGCCGAGCTTCTCCGGCATCTCGGGCTCGGTGCTGGTCGACGTCGCCGACACCACCAGCATCGATGCCGAGATCAACGTCGATGAAACCGACATTGCGAACATCAAAGTTGGCGCGGAAGCGCGCGTGGTGCCCGCGGCTTTTCCCGACAAGACCTTGTCAGGCACGGTCGACCAGGTTGCCATCGCGCCGCGACAGATGGCCGGACAGAACAAGAGCTACCCGGTGCGCATCCGTCTCGCGAACACCGCGGGCGTGGTCTTTCACCCCGGCATGAGTTGCCGCGCCGAAGTTCTCACGGGTACGCAAGGTGACGTCAAATTGCTTGCAGTACCCGTGCAGGCGCTGCGCTACGAGGACAATCCGGACAAGTCCTCGAAGAAGGAGAAATCGATTGCGAGCGTCTTTGTCTATGCCGACGGCCGCGCCACCAAGCGCGCCGTCACCACGGGCACCGCGGACGACAGCTACATCGCCATCACGTCCGGCCTGAAGGAAGCCGAGCAGATCATCGTGGGACCGGCCAAGACACTGCTGTTCCTGATCGACGGTGAGAAGGTGAACATCAAGCCCGTCGTCAAGACAGAAGCGGTCGCAAAGAAGTAGCGGCGGATGATCGATCTGCGCGGAATCGGCAAGACGTACCAGATGGGCAGCACCGAGCTCGTCGCGTTGGCCGATGTAAACCTGCAAATCGCGCGCAACGAATACGTGGCGCTGATCGGCCCTTCGGGCTCGGGCAAGTCGACGATGATGAACGTGCTCGGATGCCTCGATCTTCCGACCACCGGCACGTACACGCTCGATGGGGAGACGGTGGCGGGCCTAAGTGAAGATCAACTCGCTCGCGTACGCAACCGCAAGATCGGCTTCATCTTCCAGAGCTACTACCTGATGCCGCGCACCACGATTGCCGACAACGTCGCGCAGCCGCTGATCTATCGCGGGCTCGCGCCCGCCGTACGGCGCGAACGCGCGAATGCCGCGCTGGCGCGCGTCGGTCTCGAAGCCCGCGTTCTGCACAAGCCTAACGAGTTATCCGGTGGCCAGCGGCAACGAGTAGCCATTGCGCGGGCGCTTGTCGGCCGCCCGAACGTGCTGCTGGCCGACGAGCCCACGGGCAACCTCGACAGCAAGACAGCGCGCGAGATCATGGGCGTCTTCTCGGACCTCCATCGCGAAGGCATGACCATTATTGTTGTCACTCACGATCCGGCGATCGCCGCGTACTGTAAGCGCGTGATACGACTGCACGACGGCCGCATCGTCGAAGATCGTGAGCAGGCGGCCGTGGCATGAGCGACGCCGCACCCATCGATGAAGGAAACCGGCTGCAGGCGTTCGTCTATGCCACGCAGGAATGCCTGCGCTCGGCGCTCAGCAGCATCCGTTCGCACCGCATGCGCAGCTTCCTCACCATGCTCGGCGTCATCATTGGCGTCGCGTCGGTCATCTGCATCGTCTCACTGTTGCAGGGCCTGACGACTTCGGTCATGGACGAGTTCCAGAACATCGGCGGTAACACGCTGCAGATCCACGCGGAGACGACGCGTGAGAACCGGATGATCGGCAAGTGGGCCCGGTTGAGACCCGACGATCTCGCGCTGGTGAAGCACCGGGTTGCGGGCATCAGCAACGTCACGCCGATTACCGGGGGCAATCTGCCGGGTGGTCTGCGCAACGGCAGCAATACCTCGGCCGCGCAGGTAATCGCGACTACGGGCTGGTATCAGCTCGCGAGTCAGGCTTATCCCAGCGCCGGGCGTTTCGTCACAGACAGCGACAACGATTCGCGGCGCCGCGTCATCGTGCTGGGTGACAAGGCGCGCACGGATCTCAAGCTGCCGGAGGATTGCATCGGCACGTTCATCCAGGTGGGTCGCGAGTGGTTCAAGATCGTGGGTCTCATGGAGGCGCGCGGCGAGATGTTCGGCAACAGCATGGACAACTACGCCATCATTCCGTTCGAGACGGGCAGGGCGCTAACTGCCAGTCCTTACAACGAGCCCAACATGGCGATCCTGCTCACGGTCGACGACCTCGACGCTGTCGAAGACGTCAAGAACCGGATCGCCGTGCAGCTGCGGCGCGCGCACAAGTTAGGACCCGAGGATGCCGATGATTTCCAGATCGAGTCGTCACAGACGGTCACGGAGACCATCCAGCGCGTATCGGGCCAGATCACGCTCGTCATCTCAGCGGTGGTCGGCATCTCGCTGCTGGTGGGTGGCGTGGGAATCATGAACATCATGCTGGTGTCGGTCACGGAACGAACGCGCGAGATCGGCATCGCCAAGGCGCTGGGTGCGCCGCGCAGATTCATCCTCATGCAGTTCCTCATCGAGGCGATGTTGCTCGCGGTGATCGGCGGCATCATCGGCATCGCATTCGGCTGGTTGTTAGGCGTGGTTGCGGCGAAGCTGATCCCGCACTTTCCGCCACCGGTTGTGCCGTGGTGGGCCATCGTGGGCGCCACGAGTTTCTCCGCGCTGGTCGGCATGTTGTTTGGCATCCTGCCGGCGCGCCGCGCCGCCAACCTCGCGCCCATCGACGCGCTGCGACACGAGTGATCGTCCGGGCGCGCGCCTCCGCTAGCCCCCCGCGGCATCCTCCTGCTTCCAGAGTGTCATCACCAGCCAGATGATGAAGACCTGCAGGAACAGCGGGAAAAATTTCGGAAGCTCGGCGTCGGCCCTTCTCGTGAAGAGCCCTTCGGGAGAAATGGAGCCGATTTTCACGGCGCCATCGAGCAGCAGGAACTCGCGCCGAAACGCTGACTTTGCGCGGAGCGTGTACCGGCGGCCCGAGTGATCGATGATGAGCTCGCGGCGCCATCTCCGCGGCTTTTCGGTACGCGCGACGACACCGGCTGCTGATTCAAGAACGTAAGAAGACTTGTCGCGCCGCGCCGTGTAGATGTCGTCCTGAATCCGAAGCTCGCCCCGGTCGCGCCACCACGAGAGATCCACAGCCTGTGCAACGGACCCCGCACCGTCGCTCACGGAAAACGTGTAAGACCAGGCCTTGGGAATTACTTTCACGAAGCCGTCCTTGCGTCGAAGTCATCTGCTTCTGGTTTGCGCAGCGGCGCGGCGAAGCCCATGAATGAGAGCACCGAAAAGATAGCCCAGAAAAGACTTCCGGCGAACGGTTCCCAGCTCCTCAGATCCAGCAGCCGAAACATGTGGCTGAGCGAAATGCTCACGACCATGACGATGCACGAATAGATGAGGCCCTTCACTGCCAGGCCGATCGTGTGCCGGCGACTCGCGTGCGTCTCGAGCGGACTCTTCTTGCCATACAGCGTGATGTACACGCAGACGCCAACCACCATGTAAGCCAAAGTCACGACAGCGATGTTGGTGAGGAATCCGGCAAATCCCGGGAACGGGTGCTGTACGAGATAGATCAAGAACGCCGCGTAAAGAAAATAGATCAGGATGGCCGCGAACACGGTGAATGGCGAGACGAAATCGAAAAGCCCGCGGCGCAGCAGAACGGCGGTCCGCTTCCCCTCCGCGGGTCCGCGCTCCTTGCTGAACCTGACTGCGAGCCGCACGAAAAGAATTGCCGGCAACCCGAACGCAACGAAAAAATATCCGGTCGCCACGAGCCCAGCCCTGCCTTCATCCCAGTCTGCGCGCCCGGCGTGGCTGATTTGCCAGCCCAGCAGCAGGAAGCCGAACACTGCGAGACCTGAGGTCAGCAAGCGGTATTGAGACAGAAAGCGTTTCAGAACCTGACGAGCGTCGATACCCGGGTACAACTGCGCGAGGCATTCGTCGGGATAGCTCGCGGCCCTTGCTCGAAAGGTTTTGAGTAGCCAGGCCGGAATCAGGACTGAAATGGCCAGTATTTCTACCGTGAACGTTGCACAAAATGCATAGGCTTCGATCATGTGGCACCCAGTACGGCTAGATTTCGCGTTGCAGGAGTCGCGTGTCGGAGCCTGGCCCACCTGCTTCCGGCTTGCGCATCGGCGCGGTGAAGCCCACGGCAGCCAGTGGCGCACTGATGGCGAGAAAGATGCTGAGCGCGAATGGTCCCCAGCTCCTCAGATCCAGCAGCCCAAGCGAGAAGTGGAGCGAAGTGAACGCGACCATGAGGATGCACGAGTAGACGATGCTCTTCACTGACACGCCGATGGTGTGCAGGCGACTCGAGTGCGTCTCGAGCGGGCTTTTCCCGCCATAAAGCGTTACGTACAGAGCGATTGCGTTTGCCGCATAGACCAGCGTGATCCCGCCGAGGTTGACGAGCGCCCCTGCATAGCCAGCAAATGGGTGCTGCTCGATATAGATAGTGAACGCGGCGAACAGGAAGTAGGCCAACACGGCGAGGAACACGACGAACGGCGAGACGAAATCGAACAGTCCGCGTCGCTGCAGAATGGCCGTCCGCTTCCCCTCCGCGGACTTCTGTTCCTTGATGATGCTGACTACGAGCCGCCCATAGAGGAAGAGCGGCAAGAGAAAAGCCGCCATGAAATACCCTATGGCCACTATTTGCGCCTTGCCTCCATTCCAGTCCGCGCTCCGCAGGTCGCTGAACAACCAGCCCAGCAGCAACAAGCCGAGCACCGCGAGACCCAAGGTCAATGCGCGGTATCGAGTGAGAAAACCCGGGTGTGTGTCCGCGAGCAGTTCGGCGGGCAAGCGCGCCAGCTGCACCCGCAACTTCCCGATGCACCAGGCCGGAATCAGGACTGACAAGACCAGTATCTGAACCGTGAACGCCGCGAGGAATGCATAGGCTTCGATCATGACGACACCTGTACCTTGCGCAGCAGCGCGGTCATGCCCGTGGAGATGAGTAGCGTGACGGTCACGAAAAGAACACTCATGGCGAACGGCACCCATTTCTTCTGATCCAGCAGGTCGATCAGGAAGGCAAACGCGAAGAACACGGCGTTCACGATGCAGATGTAGATGCTGAGCTTCACTGCAAAGACGGTTCTGTTCGCGCGAACCGTGTGCGTGTCGAGCGGACCGAACTTCTTGCCGTAGAGAGCGCGGTACACATCGCGTGCTTGCATCGCGTAGACCAGTGTCAGAACCCCGAGGAGGAAAAATCCCGGGAAAGACTCACGCTGGAAGGCGATTACGAGCGCGGCGAACAGTGCATAAGCCAGCACGGCCAGGAGAATGATGTACGGCGAGACGTAATCGAAAAGCCCGCGGCGTTCCAGCGTGGCGGTGCGCTTGCTCTCTGATAGCGAGTGCTCGTGTGCCTTGTAGAGCCTGTATGCGAACCAGGCGGCGAGAAACAGCGGCAGGAACTGCAGGATGAAATACACGGAGTTCAGAGCTATCACCGTACCCAGGCTCCAGTCCGGTTGCCGCATGTAGCTGTACAGCCAGCCCAGCGCCACCAGGCCGATCACTGCGACGCCCGTGCTTCCCACACGTATACGAGTGTAAAACCGCTCGTTTGCCAGGTCTTGATCGAGACCGGGATACAGCTGCGCGAGGCGTTCCGCGGAAACATCCATCGCTGACTCGCGCGAGCACTTGATGAGCCGGGCTGGAAACAGCACTGACATCGCCAGTATCTGTACGGCGAACATCGCAAGGAATGCGTATACCTCGATCATGACGACCTCACTTTGACGACGGTTGCCGGCTGATGGCGCTGGCGAACGCGTTGCGTATTTCGGAATCGGTGACACCGGCTTCGCGCAGCTCGTCGATCGATTCGCTGAGCTTGCGCAGCGTCCACTCCTGCAGGTTGAACTTGCAGTTCGCCTTGGCCTTCGGGTGGACGTAGGTACCGCGGTAACCCTTGGTCTCGATGATCAAATCGCGTGTCAGCAGCTGGTAAGCCTTCGCCACTGTCTTGCTGTTGAGCTCGAGATCGTTGGCGAGCTGGCGGATCGAAGGTAGTGAGTCGCCCGGCTTCAGAACGCCACCCGTGACCGCAGCCTTGATCTGTTCGATGAGCTGCTCGAACTGCGGAACCGGGTTGTCGATGTCGATGGTGATTTCCATCGGTATGGCTGCC
>Ga0190271_10003109_pt1 | contig 10314 bp, 7 predicted proteins | sample Popmic356T_FD_133747 | JGI IMG/M metagenome (GOLD analysis project Ga0190271, IMG submission 133747) | Populus adjacent soil microbial communities from riparian zone of Weber River, Utah, USA - 356 T | ecosystem: Environmental > Terrestrial > Soil > Riparian zone | place: USA: Utah | collected... | reverse complement strand
GTCTCCCGCGGCCTCTACAAGCCGGAGGCGACTATCTCGTTCGGCTCGGACTACTCCGAGGCCAACCTCTTCGCGATGGATGCCAACTACCCCACGATCCTCACGATGGGCGGCACCGAGGATGTGTCATCGCTGCAGGCGATGTACGACGCCGCAGCGGGCATTGGCGCGAGCGACCCCATCCCTGCACTCGCCTCGCAAGAACTCATCGACGTTGACGTCCACTCGGTCTCTTCGGTCTACGTTGGCCGCGTCTACGTGCCGTTCGACGTCATCGGCATCGCCGAGATCACTCCCGACGGCTGGGCCGATGGACCTCCATACCTGCTCATGCCTGCGGAGCAGTTGTTCGCGACAACCTTCGACGAGCCCGTCACCCCGAACATCGCGTTCGTCGCGGGCGAGGGTGCAGCTGAGGCAGTCGCGGCGGAGCAGGGCATCGACCAGACGACCGTCACCACGCGCGATGCCTGGATCGCCGCCATGCGCGACTCTGCGCTCATCGGCGGCGTAGAGCGCGCGATCGGCATCGCGGTGCTCGCCGTTGGCCTGCTTGCAGCCGTGGCGCTGCTCGTGACGATCCTGCGCGGCGTCCGCGAGCGCGGCCGCGCGCTGTCGATGCTCCGTACGCAGGGCATGGGTTCCGGCTATGGCTGGTGGCTCGCGCTCGCGGAGCTCGCCCCGCTCACCCTCGCGGCCGTCGTCGGTGGCGCCGTGGGCGGCGTCACGATCATGTGGCTGCTCGGGGACACCCTTGGACTCAAGGTGTTGTCCGGCGGCCTCGACGAGCCCACGCTCGCCGCCAACTGGACGTTCTTGGGGATCGTGGGTGGCGGCATCCTTGTGCTGTTGTTCCTCGCGATCGCCGCAGAGGTGCTCACGCACCGTCGCAATAAGCTCAGCGAAGTGCTTCGCTGGGGAGAGTCCCGATGAGGGAGGACACATGACCACAGAGACACTGACGCAACCCACCGTTGAATACGGGGCTGATGCGCTCATCGTGTGCGACAACCTTGTGCGCATCTACCAGGTGGAAAACATCGAGGTGCAGGCGTTGCAGGGTCTTGACCTGCTCGTCGACAAGGGCGAGATGGTCGCCATCGTCGGCCAGTCCGGTTCCGGAAAGTCGACGCTGCTCAATGTGTTGTCCGGGCTCGACGTGCCCACGGCCGGCGCCTCACGAGTTGCAGGCTGGGACCTGCTGCGCATGTCGCACGCCGACCGCCTCACCTATCGCCGCTCCGTCGTTGGGTTCGTGTGGCAACAGACGGGCCGCAATCTGCTGTCCTACCTCAATGCCAAGGAGAACGTCATGTTGCCCATGGCGTTCGCGGGCATCGCGGGCAAGAAGCGTGCCACGCACGCGATGGAGCTCCTCGAGGCGATGGGCATGGCTGACAAGGCCGGCCGCCGCCCTGGACAGCTCTCTGGAGGCGAGCAGCAGCGCGTCGCCATCGCCGTTGCCCTCGCCAACAACCCAGAGGTGATCTTCGCGGATGAACCAACGGGAGAGCTCGACTCCGCCACGGGTGACGACGTCTTCGAGGCCCTCCGCGCGGCAAACCGCGACCTCGGCGCCACGGTCGTCGTCGTGACCCACGACCATGCAGTGAGCTCGCAGGTGCAGCGCACCGTAGCAATCCGCGACGGCCGCACCGCGACGGAGGTTGTGCGTCGCACGCACGTTGACGACGAGGGCGTCACACAGACCATCCACGAGGAGTACGCGGTGCTCGACCGCGCCGGTCGAATGCAGCTTCCTCGCGACTACCGCACCTCTCTGGGCCTCAAGGACCGCGTGCGCCTCGAACTTGAGAATGACCACATCGGCATTTGGCCGGATGGCTCGGTCAAGAAGGTGCGTCACGAGGCCCCCTCCGTGCCCGACGCTGTGGTTGAGACCGAAGCGGCCGCGGAGCCGGTCGCGACAAGCCCCTATCTCGCTCCGGTGCGTCCAGTCGTCGAGAGCCCATCGAGACCGTCGGCAGTGACGGGCCAGATCCCTGTCGTTGCAAGCGACCCGGGCGACGACACCGCGGGCCAAACCCCCGCCACGTCTCCCCACGAGCCTGCGCCGGGTCCCTACCGAACCCTCGCGAGTCACGAGGCACCGCTCGACGACGACGATGCGATTCCGTACACCCCGCTGGTGGCGGCACCGCCGAGCCCGCCTGAGGACGATCCGTACGCTCCCCCGGTCGAGAAGGAGAACGAGGATGGCTGAGAACGCAGACGGCCCCATGGTGACAGTGCAGGGCCTCACCAAGACGTACGGCGGGGGCACCAGCAAGGTCACGGCCGTCGACGACGTCAGCTTCGAGGTGGGCCGCGGCAAGCTCGTGGCGCTCGTCGGGCGCTCGGGCTCCGGCAAGACCACGATGCTCAACTGCATCGGCGGACTCGACCGTCCGAGCGGCGGAACCATCATCGTCAATGGCATCACCGTGACGAAGCTGTCCGAGCGCTCACGTACCGCGCTGCGCAGGGACACCGTGGCGTTCGTGTTCCAGACCTTTGGGCTCGTGCCCATGCTCTCCGCGGCGGAGAACGTCGGCCTACCGATGCGCCTTCGCAACACGAAGACCTCCGTCCGCGACAAGCGGGTCGCGGAGCTTCTCGACATGGTTGGCCTGTCAAAGCACGTGAACCAGCGTCCGGCTGAGCTCTCCGGCGGCCAGCAGCAGCGCGTCGCGATCGCTCGCGCGCTCGCCAACGAGCCCCAGCTGTTGATCGCGGATGAGCCAACCGGACAGCTCGACGCCGACACCGGCGCCGCGATCATGGGTCTGCTGCGCGACGTGATCGCGAACGAGGGCATGACGGCCCTCATCTCGACGCACGATCAGTCGCTCATGGACATCGCCGATGCAACGGTGCGGCTTGCCGATGGGCACCTCGTCGCCGCGGACGATGCCAGCTTCGTATCGACGGGTTCCCTGGCAACGGGCTCCGAGCACCAGGGCCGCATCGTCTAGGTGGCACCCTCGGTCGCGTCACGCGCCGTATCGCCCGCTTCTGCCTCCGCCTCTGCGACCGCATTGGCTGCGCCTCGCGGCCGGCCCGCGCGCACCCATGCCGCGTAGAGGAACCCTGCCACGCCAGCAGTGACGAGCAGTGACGCGACCGCCTGCGGCCGTGCCAGGTTGGCGATGAGCGTGAAGCCAACCGCCACCGTCGCCGCGAGGTTGATCGCGAGCCAGCCCCAGCGTCGGGCCCTCTTTTCAAACCGTGCCATCGCGAGCAGGCCAACGAAGAAGCCCACGAACACGGACACCGCATAGAAGAGCACGAGCTTCTGGTCGTAGGCACCCGCGGCCGTCACCACGGCCGCGGAGAGCACGGTGAACACCACGAGTCCCGCTACGGGCACGTGGTGCCGATTCGTGCGGCCGAGGTACGCGGGGAGGACGCCATGGTTCACTTCGCCCACGCGATCGTGGCGCGCGAGGGCCTTGAGCAGACCGGGCCCGGCCTGGAACGATGAGCTCGCCGCGGAGAGCAACAGCAGCGCGGTACCGAGCTGGAAGGCAGCGAACACCGCGCTCGAAGAGCTTCTGCGGGCGATCTCGGCGACGAGCGTCGTGTCGTCGTGCGGCACGGTGACCCCGAGGTGCACGGCGGCGGCCGTGAGCGCCAGCGTGAGGGTGCCCACGATGCCGAGAGTGAGCCACAGCGACCACCGGCCAAAACTGCGACGACCGGCATCGTCGAGCTGGCCGAGTTGAGCGATGGCCGACGACGGCGCCTCGACTCCCGTCGCGAGTGCCATGGCCACGGGAAAGGCGAGCACGACGGCGAGAGGGGCGTGCGCGACAGGCGAGTTCACGACCGCGGTGGGCGGCTCTCCGGCGACAAGAGTCAGCATCACGACGGCGACGACGATGAACACGATCGTGAGGGTCGCGAAGACCGTGCGGCCCATGTGGCCGAACCAGACGATCACGGCAACGATGACGAGCAGTCCAAGTGCGAGCGGGAGTCGCGAGCCCGCGAGCCCAGGGACGTAGGCAATGATCGCCGACGCTCCCGCAGAGACCGAGATGGCGATCGTCAGCACAAAGTCGACGATGAGGGCGCCCATGGGGATGAACGAGACTCCTTCGCCAAAGGCCTTGCCCGCCGCGGCCGCGGATCCGCCGCCCTCGGGAAACCGGCCAACGAGCTCGTGATAGCTCGCAACGACAAGGCCCACGACGAGGACTACCAGGCCCATTGCGGCCATGAGGAGCGACAGGTTGCCATCGAGCGCGCGGAGCGCGGCCTCGATGGCATAAGCCACGGACGACACGGGGTCGGCCATCACCGTGAAGGCGAATGCGATCAGCAGGATGACTCGCGACCGGTTCCACACCCGCGGCGCCCCAAGCGCGGCTCTCGCCATGATTCTCCCTTCGAGGCGCCGAGGATCAGCGTACGGGGCCGAGTAGCATGCGGATCGTGGGCATCAGTCGATTGACGGGACCGGCGGATTCGCGCGACGAGTCAATTGCCACGGGGCTCGCTGCTCGCGAGCGCGTGCCGCTGGCGAGCCACGCCGATGTCGACCGCCATCGGCCGCGCGATGCCCTCGGGCTGCTCCGCTCTCAGGAGGCCACTCGCATCCCCACGCTGATTCCGGTACGCCATGAGCGCATGGGTGTCTCTCCCTTCACGTTCTTCCGCGGAGCCGCGATCGTCATGGCGGACGATCTGTCCGCGAGGCCTCACACGGGGCTGATCACGCAACTGTGCGGCGATGCTCACCTCGCCAACTTTGGCGCATACGGCTCGCCGGAGCGCCGCCTCGTCTTTGACCTCAACGACTTCGACGAGACCCTTCCCGGCCCTTTCGAGTGGGACGTCAAGCGGCTGTGCGCGTCCATGGCCGTCGCCGCGCGAGACAACGGGCTTTCGGAGGAGGACGTCCGGGGTGCCGCGGTCGAGACAGCCACGGCGTACGGCGCGGCGATGGCGTCATTTGCCGCGAGCCCGATCCTCGATGTCTGGTACTCGCGCATCGACGCTGAGGAGCAGCTCGACAAGCTCGCGGACGGCTCGAGCAAGCGCTTAGCGAAGGGCATCTCCAAGGGCGTCGTCAAGGCGCGCAAGCGAACCGCACTCCATGCCCTTTCGAAGCTGACGGAAGAGATCGATGGCCATCGTCGCTTCGTCGCCGATCCCCCGCTGCTTGTCCCCACGGAGGACCTCGACGACATCGGCGTCTTCGAGGACGTGACATCGGTCGAGGATCTCTACGACTGGATTCGCGGCCTTGTGGCTGTCTACGCCGAGTCGCTCCCGCACGAGCGCAGGTTGCTTGTCGAGAACTACACGGCGACCCACGCCGCACGTAAGGTGGTTGGCGTCGGTAGCGTCGGCACCAGAGCCTGGGTGCTTCTCATGGAGGCAAAGGACGGCAGGGACCCCCTACTTCTCCAGGCGAAGGAGGCGACGCGATCGGTTCTCGCCGACTACCTGGGAGAGACGAAGCACGTTAACCAGGGCCAGCGGGTCGTCGAGGGCCAGCGCATCATGCAGGCCGCGAGCGACGTCCTGCTCGGCTGGCTGCATTCCGAGCGCCCAGGTGTAAGCGTCGACTACTACGTGCGTCAGCTGCGCGACTGGAAGCACTCGATCGACACTGCGAACTTCGATGGAGAGGCCCTCGCGGGATATGGGCGCCTGTGTGCGTGGACGCTCGCGCGAGCTCACGCACGCGGAGGGGACCGCATTGCCATCTCGTCGTACCTTGGCGACACGAACGACTTCGCAGAGGCGATCGGCGACTTCTCGCTCGCCTACGCGGACGTCACTGCCGAAGATCACGCGGCATTCGTCGCGGCGACGGGCGCCTAGGCGCGCGAGCCTGCGGGCAGAGGCACGACAGCCCAGATCCACCGCGAAAGTTCCGCAGCGGTGACGCGTTGCTCGGAATCGAGCCATGCGCCAAGGATGCCGAGGATCGAGCCGGCGACACCGGCGGCGACGAAGGTCACGGGCACTCCTGGCACCACCGCAGGTGCACCGACGGCAGGGCGCGCCTCTGCGAGTCGCTCAATCGCGTCGATCATGTTCGACCGTAGGCGCGCGAGCACAACGCCGTAGCCGGGCTCAGTAAACACGCGGTGGTAGAGATCCGCGTAGGCGTCGACGTGTTCGAGGAACTCGGTGAGCGCCGTGGGGGGCTCCGCGCTCGAGACGTCGATGTGATCGAGACTCGCGCCGGCGCGGCTCGCCACGAGGTCGAGCGCGTCGGCGAGGAGAGTCTCCTTGTCCGAGTAATGCAGGTAGAAGGTTGTGCGATTCACGGCCGCACGCTGCGCGATGTCGCTGACTGACACATCGTCGATCCCTCGCTCGTGGACGAGCTCGAAGAGCGCCTCTTGAAGGCGCTGCCTCGTCTTCGCAATCCGGGGATCCACGACACCATTGTGCCCACGGGCAACGGGTTTTTCAACAAGTGTCGCAAAAGTCGCCCGCGTGTCCTAGACTTGAATCCGGCGCAGTCGCCGCTCCCCACCCCCCACACGCCGGAAAGGCTTCGCCGTGGCACACCTTCTCTTCCGCATCGGTCGCGCATCCGCGCTGCGACCCTTCGTCGCGATCATCGCCTGGATCCTCACCCTCGTCGCAGCTGGTGCCGCGTTCCTGACCTTTGGCGGGACTCTTGCGGACACGTTCTCGATTCCCGGCACAGAGACGCAGCGCGTTTCCGAGGAGATGAGTGCGGAGATACCCGGGCTCGACGGCGGCTCCGCGCGAGTCGTCTTTGAGACAGAGAACGGCGCGCAGTTCTCCGACTCGCAAGAGGCACAGGTGTCCGCGGCACTCGCCTCCGTGCTGCCCATCGACCACGTGACGGGCGTCGTTGACCCCTTTGCGACGCAAGCACAAGTGGCTGCGCAAGCGCAGCAACTCGCCGAGTCGCGCGACGAGATCGCACAGGGTCGCGAACAGGCTGCCCAGGGACAAGAGCAGCTTGACCAGGCAATCGACCAGGCCACCCAGGCTGGCGTCTACGACGCGATGGCCGACGAGTTCGCGGCTCAGCAGCAAGCGATCGATGACGCGATTGCGCAACTCGACGCGGGCGAGCAGCAGCTCGATCTCGGCGTCCAGCTCGCCACGAACGCCTCTGCGCTCTCGACCGTCTCCGAGGACGGCGCGACCGCGCTCGGCATCGTGAGCTTCGACACCGAGGTGCACGGAGTGCCGCAGGAGAACAAGGACGAGGTCGTCGCCGCGATCGACGCCGCTCCGATGGACGGCGTGAACGTGTATTACTCCGCAGACTTTGTCAGCGGTCCGGAAGGCATCCTCGGCGCTGGCGAGATTGTCGGTGTGGCGCTCGCGCTCATCGTGCTCCTCGTGATGATGAGGGCGCTCCTTCCCGCGCTGCTTCCCATCGTGACCTCGGTGATCGGCATCGGCATCGGCGTCGCGACGTCGCTTGCCTTCTCCGGCGTTGTTGACATGCAGTCGGTCACGCCCGTGCTCGGCGTCATGCTGGGGCTCGCAGTGGGCATCGACTACTCGCTGTTCATCATCAACCGCCACCGGAAGCAGCTGAGGCAAGGCATGGCCGTGCCCGAGTCCGTTGGCCTCGCCAATGGCACCGCTGGCAATGCCGTCGTCTTCGCCGGCTCGACCGTTCTCATCGCCCTCCTCGCGCTCAACGTAACGGGCGTGCCATTCCTTGGCGTCATGGGCACGGTTGCCGCGTTCTGCGTGCTCATCGCGGTGCTCATCGCGATCACTTTGACGCCCGCGATGCTCGGTCTCATCGGCATGCGCGCGCTCAACAAGAAGGCTCGCGCCTCCGCTGGGGCTCCCGAGCACGCTGAGCAGCCGGCAAAGCCCATGCGCACCGGCAGGGCCGTCCTCGCGCTCGTCACCGCGGTGATCGCGCTCGTGATCGTGGCCATCCCGTCGGTGTCCATGCGGCTCGGGCTGCCCGACGGTAGCCAAGAGCCGGAGGAGTCGACGCAGTACCAGGCGTACACGATCATCGGCGAGGAGTTCGGCGAAGGTATCAACGGGCCACTCCTCGTGACCGCCGCGCTACCCGCACCGGTCACCGATGGCGAGCTCCTCGCGGCACAGGTAGCCATAAGCAACGCGATCATGTCTCACGACGCCGTCGTTGCGGTGCTCCCCGTTGCGGTGTCGGAGGACAGCGACTTCGTGGCCTTCCAGGTGATCCCGGAGGGCGGACCGTCGAGCGAGTCGACCGAACAACTGGTTCACGACCTGCGCGACTCCTCGCCCCTCGACGACGGCACCGTGCTTGGCGTCGCTGGCTCCGCGAGCGGCAACATCGACATCTCGGAGAAGCTCTCCGACGTGTTGCCGGTCTACCTCCTTGTGGTCGCGGGTCTCTCGATCCTGATCCTCATCGTGGTCTTCCGCTCGCTGCTCGTGCCCATCATCGCGACGGCCGGCTTCGTGCTCAGCCTGTTCGCAGCCTTCGGCGCGGTAACGGCCGTCTACCAGTGGGGATGGTTCGGAAACCTCTTCGGCGTCCACGACCCTGGCCCCATTCTTAGCTTCCTGCCCATCATGATGACCGGCATCCTGTTCGGTCTTGCCATGGATTACCAACTGTTCCTCGCGTCGGGCATGCGCGAGTCCTATGTGCACGGGCTGCCTGCTCGTACCGCGGTCGTCGCCGGCCTGCGGCACGGGCGCGCGGTGGTCACGGCCGCGGCAATCATCATGGTGTCGGTGTTCGGCGGTTTCATCTTCTCCCACATCGCCATGATCAGGCCCGTGGGCTTCGCGCTCGCGATCGGCGTGCTCCTCGACGCCTTCGTGGTGCGCATGGTGATCGTGCCGTCGCTCATGCACCTGACGGGTGACGCCGCGTGGTGGCTCCCGAAGTGGCTCGACAGGTTCCTGCCCAATGTCGACGTCGAGGGCTCGGCGCTCGAGCGCGAGCACCCTGCAGTCGCCTAGGCGCTCTCTCCGGCCGCAGCCACGCGGAGTTCGGCGATGTCGCGCTGGGCAAGGTAGTCAACGTCGCCAGCCCTGCTAGCGAGCACTATGGACGGCCTGAGGCCCGAGTCAATGAGAGCGAAGAACTCGTCAGCGAACGTGAGGTCGGGCAGCGCTGCGTCGGGAAGCACAAGGGCCACGGGGCGCGGCACTGCGCCACCTGCCTCGCCACACCGTACGGCAGCGATCACATCGCGCAAGAGCGCGCCGAGCGGCTTGACCTCGTTGCGCGCGGTGATCAGGCCGAGGTCATACTCGAGCTCGTCAAACCCCTTCAATGAGCGGTCGATGTCGTGCGAGCACCACCACGTGACGCCCCACAGTCCGGCCACGCTTGACGTTGCGAGCGTGGCGGCGACGACGTAATTCGCGCGCTGCTCTGCGTCCATCCAGTCGTGCGCGACGCCGTACTCCTGCAGCCACACGAGACGCGCAGGGTCGGCGGCGAATGCCTTCGCGAGTTCAAGCATGTACTCCGTGAGGTGCAGCGTGCCGGTCCCTGCCGCCCCGTAGCGCTCGAGGGCGCCGGTGAAGAACGTCCACGCGTGGATCGGGGTGAGAGAACCCGTGTTGGCGAGCGCAGCGCGGGAGAAGGTGTCCTGCGACGTGATCCACGGCATGTGGTCCATTCCAACGGAGTGCAGGCCTCCCGGTGCGACTCGCTCGCAGTGGTCGAGCAGCTGCGATAGCCATGCGTCACCCTCAGCCTGGGTGGTCACGTTCTTGGTGTCACCAGCAAGGACGCTCGGCTCATTCGCGATGTCGAAACCAAGGAAGCGCGCGTGGCCGCCGACACAACCCGCTAGCGCGGTCAGCAGGTCGAGCTGGGCGTCGACCACCGCGCGGTCGCCGAAGATGTTTGCGGACTCATGAATCCAATGTGGACGAAAGTCAAAACCGCTCAACCACCCGTTGAAGACGGTGACAACCACGTCGAGGCCGTGCTCGTCCGCGACATCGAGCAGTCGGCGCAGGCGGTCCAGGAGCAACGAACTCACAAGCCCAGCGTTTGGCTGGAACAGCGGCCAAAGGCAGTGAACACGCACATGATCCAACCCGAGCGAGGCTATCGCCGCGAAGTCGTCGGCGATAGCGCTCTCGTCCCAGTCGATCCACGAGTACCACCACCCCTTGCTGGGCACGTAGTTGGCTCCGAAGCGCGGCGCGACAGTCATTGGCGGCCTTCCAAGGGTGCTGGCTCGGCAGTGGGCATTGAGGGGGACGACTGAGGCCCCCACCGCGTGGTGAGGGCCTCAGTCGTTTCGTAGCGGGGACAGGATTTGAACCTGCGACCTCCGGGTTATGAGCCCGGCGAGCTACCGAGCTGCTCCACCCCGCGTC
>Ga0190271_10003108_pt1 | contig 10315 bp, 6 predicted proteins | sample Popmic356T_FD_133747 | JGI IMG/M metagenome (GOLD analysis project Ga0190271, IMG submission 133747) | Populus adjacent soil microbial communities from riparian zone of Weber River, Utah, USA - 356 T | ecosystem: Environmental > Terrestrial > Soil > Riparian zone | place: USA: Utah | collected... | reverse complement strand
TTTGCCGCCGCGAGGGCAGCCAATCGGTCCAGCGGGTCGTGCCAGGTGTGGAAGGCCAGGTCGAAGGTGCTGTTGTGGACCGAGAACAGCACCCTGGCGTTCAGGTCCTCGAAGGCACGAATGCTCTCCTCGGGTGTCATGTGCACGGCCGGCCAGTTGGCGTCGTAGGCACCGTTCTCGATCAGCGCCAAGTCGAAGCCGCCGAAGCGATCGCCGATCTGCTTGAAGCCGCCGAAGTAGCCTGAGTCGCCGCTGTAATAGATGCGCTGGTCTCCGCTTTGAATCACCCACGACGCCCACAGCGTCCGGTTGCGGTCGGACAGCGTGCGTCCGGAGAAGTGCTGGGCGGGCGTCGCGGTGAGGCGGACGCCGGTGTGCACGCCCGACTGCCACCAGTCGAACTCCTGCACCCGCTCCGCCGGCACGCCCATGTCGACCAACCGCGCCTTCACGCCGAGCGGAACGAAGTAGCGCTGCACCTTGTGCGCCAGGTACTCGATCGTCGGCACGTCGAGGTGGTCGTAGTGGTCGTGCGACAGGATCAAGCCTTCGATCGGCGGCAGCTGATCCAGGCTCAGCGGGGGCGGGTGGAAGCGCTTGGGGCCGGCGAAGCTCACGGGTGACGCCCGTTCGCCGAACACCGGGTCGATGAGCCAGAACTTGCCCTGCAGCTTGAGCAGGTGCGACGAGTGACCCAGCCGCACGAGGTGGTTGGCGCGCGGGTCCAGCGCCTCGAGCTGATCTGTCGTCAACGGCCGTACCGGGATCGGGTCGACCGGCACCGTGTCGACCTTGCTTCCAACGAGAAAGCGTGTCCAGTTGGACCAGGTGCTGGCGCCCGGCGGAGTCAGAGGATTGGGCGGGTTGGCAAACAGGCAGCCCTTGAACTGCGGCGAGCTGACGTAGGGCGAGCTGCAATCACCGCCGCCCGCGCACCCCACGATCGCGAGGCTCACGGTGACAAGGGCGAGGCGGGGCAAACATCTGATGTGGGAAGTCACAGGCACCTTGTGTTTCGAGTTGGGACCACCGTGAAGTCGACGCAGGCGATCCACTCGCGGTCTTCGAGGCGCCGCTCGACGTCGCCGAGCCAACGGCCGGCAATCTTGCGCACCTCCGCTCTGACCTTGTGGCTGGCATGGCCGTTGTTCTCCTCGAGTGCCCACTGCGCCCTGATCAAGCCGTCTCCATCGGCGACCGGTTACGCCGCCCCCGCCGGAGCGTACACGCCGCGAAGCGCAGTCCGAAGGTGGCCTCAATGTGACGCGGGCGCTCCAACCCAGAGGGTGTGGAGCGCCCGCGGGTCTGGCTACAGAACCAACTACATCACGTAGGGATCCGTCCCGGACCGAGAGATTGAAGACATATCACCTCCTTTCGTAGTTGCCACGAGGACTCTAGAGTAATCGCTTTTTGCACCGCGAGCGGATCTCGGCACCCCGCGGATTCGGCGTCAGATCATCTTTGAAGGTTCCGTCTCACGGTCCGTGCTCCGGAGCGCGCCATCATCGCCGCCAGTCCCATCAGTACCGCGCCGATGCCAGCCGCGATCAGCATCGCCCTCATGGGATCTTCCCCGACATGAGTCTTCAGGGTCGCAGTCGCCCGCTCGCCAACGTGTCCCGCGGCAGTGCGGAGAGTGTCCTTTGCCTTGTCGATGGCCCAGTTCGTCGCTTCGCTGACAGCGGTGCCTTCCGCGGCGCTGCCCGCTGCTTGCTCGGTTGAGTGCATTGCGCGCTGCGCCATCGCGGCTTCCATGGCCATCGTTTCGTGGCTTTGGGTGCCCATGTACTTCAGAGGGCTCGGATCGTTGCTCATGGAGTGCTCCTATGCGCTGCGATCATCCCGCCGCTTAACAGAAGCAGCGATAGGAGGCGGGACACTGGTCTTGTAGGCGTGCAGGCTGCCGCCGCCCCTTGTTGCGAACGAGTTCCGCGTGGGGTGTGACGCCCGCGTGACGCACGGGCCTCTACAACCAGTGCTCCCTGAGCTTCAGGGTGCATCGGGAGTCGAGGATGTCGAACGATTCGAAGCTGTCGCGGGTCGAGGTTCGCCTCCGGGAAGCGGCCGCCGTGTCCCTCGTTGCATCGGTGCTTGCGGCATGCGGCGGCGGCTCGGCGGACGAGCCGGCCCCGGTCGTCGACAACACCGCGCCGACACTGCGGGCGTCCGTTCCCGCGGCCGGCGCCAGTGCGGTCGCGAGCGGCACTGTGGTCTCGATCATGTTTTCCGAAGCGATCGATCCGTCGACCGTCACCGCCGCAAGCGTCACGCTGCAAGCGGCCGGTGTCGGCGTGCCGGTCAGCGCCGCCGTCGCCGGCAGCACGGTGACCTTGACACCCTCCGCGCCGCTCGCCGCCGCAACGAGCTTCGCCGTGACGGTCTCGACCGCGGTACGCGACCTGGCCGGCAATGCCCTGGCCAGCGCCGGCAGCTGGAGCTTCGCCACAGGCGCGGTGGCCGTCGCCGCTGCCTGGAGCGAGCCGGTCGTCCTCGACACCGGCGACGGCGCCGCGTTCGAGCCCGCCGTCGCGGCGACGATGGAAGACGTGCAGACGGGCGTGACTCAGGCGGCTGTGGTCTGGAAGCAGCACGACGGCACGCAGAACAGCATCCATGTCAGCCGCTATGCCCTCGGCAGCTGGACCATGGCCCAGTTGGTCGAGGATCGCACCGCCGTTGGCCGCAGCAGCGCCGGCGGCGCGAGCACGCCCCGGGTGACGATGGGTGCCTACGGCCGCACGCTCGCGACCTGGCTCTACGACGACGGCAACTCCGGATATTCGATCTGGGGCAACGAGGCGGGGAGCTCCTCGCTCGCCAGCTCGGCGCGCCAGCTGAGTCCCGGCGGCAGCATCAGCGGCTTGGCCATGGCGATCGACGGCAGGGGGCACAACGTCTTCACCGTCTGGAGTCAGCACGACGCAGCGCGCGCGCCGGCCTCGTACCGAACGGCAGATGCAGTACCTGTACGTGCCGTGCGAATTCCTGCTGCCGTGCGTCTGGAGTCCGGACGACTTCGGCTGGCGCTCGTCGACGCTGGTCGAGACCGCGCCGTGGGATGCCTTCGAGCCGCGGGTCGCGGCGCATGGGCAGGACGGCGCCGTTGCGGTCTGGAACAAGTCCGACGGCACTGCCGGGGTCGAGCTGTGGGCCAACACGCACAGCAGGGCGGGCGGCTGGGCGACCCCGGTGCGCGTCGACGCCGGCTCGAATCGCATGCCGAGCGAGTCGAGCCTCGCCTCGAGCGCGGCCGACAACGCGGTGGTGGCGTGGATCGAATCGGTCGCCGGCCGCCAGACCGTGTTCGCCAGCCGTCTCGACAACTCGGGGTGGTCGACGCCGATCGTCTTCAACGACGCCTCGGTCGGCCGGGCGTCGTCGCCGCGGGTGGCGATGGACGCTGCCGGCAACGCAATCGTCGTCTGGCTGCAGGACACGCCCGGCGCGCGGCGTGTCACCGCGCGCCGCTGCCCGCCCGCGGGCCTCGCCGGATGCAGCGCTCCGGTGCCGGTCGGCAGCCTGGCCGGCTTCGCTGATCGACCCCGCCTGGCCATGACGCCGGCCGGCGACGCGGCCGTCGTCTGGCAGCAGGGTGAGCTTCGCGCCGCCTGGTTCAGTGCCGCCAGCGGACTCTGGGATGCCACGCCGGCGCTGATCGCCGCCCAGGCTAGCGGCGCCGAGGTGGCGCTTGATCGCCATGGCCGCGCCACGGTCGCATGGAGCGCCTTCGATGCCGCCGGCAAGTCCAACATCTACGCCAGCCGCCGCGAGTGACCTGCGCCAGGGTTGCCGGTGCCATGATCCGGAATCGCAACCTGCCGAATTCGGCGCCGCCGACCATGCTTGCTTCGTCCCGCGGTGCATTGCGGCTCGCACGCGAGCCCTGCTACGTGCGCGCCGACGGCAGGGTCGTCGCCGTCGAGCCGAAGGACGCGCTGCTCCTCGCCTATCTCGCTCTCGAGGGGCCGACGCCGCGCCGCGTCCTGGCGTCGCTGCTCTGGCCGGACGTCGATGGCGATCGGGCGCGCGCGAACTTGCGCCAGCGGCTGTACCGCCTGCGCCATTCGGTCGGCCGCGACCTGCTCGAGGGCGGCGATGTCGCGGCTCTCTGCGGCGATCTCGATGTCGATCTGAAAGGCGGTGACGAAGCGGCATCCCAGGGCATCCTGCTCGGGATCGACGAGGCCGACGCCGGCGGCCTCGCCGAATGGCTGGAGCAGACGCGTGAGCAACGCCGCCACGGCCATGCCCGCGAGCTCGCCGAACGCTCGTCGACGCTCGAGGCCGACGGGCAGCTGGGCCCGGCCTTGCTTGCGGCCCGGCAGCTGGTCGACGCCGATCCGACCTCCGAGCACGGCCACCGCCGCCTGATGCGGCTGAATTACCTGAGAGGCGACCGGGCCGCGGCGCTCGCCGCCTTCGACCACTGTTGCGACGTGCTCGAGCGCAGCCTGGGGGTCGCGCCCGACGCCGAGACCGAAGTGTTGCGGGCGCAGGTCGAAGCGGGCACGCTCGCGCACGAGCCGGTCCAGCGGCGTCCGTTGCCGGTCAGCGTCCTGCGACCGCCGCGGCTGATCGGCCGCGAGGCGGAGTGGCACGCCCTGGAGGCGGCTTGGGAAGCGGGCACCGCGAGCCTCGTGGTTGGCGAGGCCGGACTCGGCAAGACCCGCCTCGTCGGCGATTTCGCCGCGACCCGCGCGCATGCGCTGCTGGTGGACGCACGGCCCGGCGACGTCCGCGTCCCGCACGCGCTGCTGTCGCGCCTGCTGCGCCAGGTGCTGCAGCGCATCGAGCCACCGCTTGCGCCCGGAGTGAGCGACGAGCTCGCGCAGCTGCTGCCCGAGCTCGGCAGGGTTCGCAGTGCCAGCCGGAGCGCGAACAACATGCGCTTCATCAACGCCGTCGAGGCCCTGCTGCGGCAAGCGCATGGCGAAGGCCTCGCCGGGCTCGTGCTCGACGACCTGCAGTTCGCCGATGCGGCGAGCGTCGAAGTGCTGCAGCACCTCGCCGCGGCCGACATCGGGTTGTGCTGGATCGTCGCCTTCCGGCCTGACGAGCTGTCGCCGACGGCACAGCTCTTCCAGGACGCCTTTCTCGGCGCCAGCGGCGCCGGACTGCATCGGCTGCGGCCGCTCACCACAGCGCAGATCGCAGAGCTGCTCGATTCGCTCGACGTCGCCGTTCTGGACTCGGCACGGCTCGCGCCGGCCCTCGCCCGGCACAGCGGCGGCAACCCGCTGTTCCTGCTCGAGACCGTGAAGCTGATGCTGGCGCAAGGCGGCGGCAGCACGGCGGTCGTGCCTGTCTCCGGCGACGCGGCGCGGCTGCCGACCGCAGGCAACGTCACGCGCGTGATCGAGCAGCGCATCGGCCGGCTCTCCGGTCTGGCCGTCAAGCTGGCGCGATGCGCTGCGATCGCCGGCGCCGACTTCAGCCCGGAACTGGCGGCGCACGTCCTCGGCATGCGCGCGCTCGACCTGGCCGACGCCTGGGGCGAGCTCGAGGCGGCCCAGGTCCTGCACGAGAGCGCCTTCGCCCACGACCTGATCTTCGAAGCGGCACGCGACTCGGTGCCGGCAGCGATCGCACGCCGACTGCACGTCGAGATGGCCGACTTTCTCGAGCACCGCGGCGCCGAGCCGGCCCGGGTGGCGCAGCACTGGCTCGCCGGCGGTGAAGAGCTGAAGGCGCTGCCTTCGCTGGTCGCGGCGGCGGATCGTGCTGCCGCGGCGTGGCGGCCGCAGGAGGAGGGCGCGTTGCTGCTTCTGGCGGCGCGAATCCGCCAAGGGCCGGGAGCGGATCGCGTCGCCGCGTTCGTCTTGCTGCAGCGGGCGCATCGGGCCTATCTGCAGTCCAGCCTCGGCAGCGACGCGCATCACGAGGCGCTCGATGCGCTCGCCGGCGCCGCCGCCACGCCGCTGGAGAAAGGCTACGCGCACTTCGCACGTGCCGATACGCTCTCCCAGCGCGGCTCGGGGCCGCCGGCCGAGACCGAGGCGCGCGCCGGGCTCGCGGTCGTCGCGGCCGAATCCGGGGCTGCGGCCGACGCCCTTCACCTGGACCTGGTCTCGGCACTGGCCAACGCGCTCTTCCTGCAGGACCGCCCGGCCGAGGGCGTGGATGCGGCGCGTGACGCCGAGCCCCGTCTGCTGCGGCTCAACGACCGGTCGCGCGAGGTCGAGTACTACACCAACCTCGGCGTGCTCCTCGACGCCGCCAATCAGCACGCCGAGGCCCAGGCCGCGACGCGGCGCGCGATCGCGCTGGCCCGCGCACAGGGCGACCGCATCGGCGAACTCGTGCTGCTGAACAACCTCGCGTTCAGCCTCAACGACGTCGGCCGGGTCGCCGCAGCGCTCGAGCCGATGCGCGAGGCGTATCGGCTCAAGCAGATGTATCCGGAGCTGCGCACCGGCGCCCTGTTCGTCCAAGTGCAGCTCGGCAACATGCACCGCAGCCTCGGCGACTATGCCGAAGCGCTCGATCTCCTGCAGACCGGCCTCGGCGTCGTCGGCCAATACAGCCCGGTCTTCGTGGCGGGGGCGCACAACGGCCTCGCGCACCTCTATCTCGAGCTCGGCCAGCCGGCACGCTGCCAGCAGCATCTGCAGCAAGCGCTCGAGGTCGACGGCACCCCGCCGGTGATTCGTGCGATCAGCCATCTGTTGCGGGCCCGCTCGGCGCTCGATCGCTCGCAGTCGGGGGCCGCCGCGGAAGCGCTGCATGCAGCGCAGGGCTTCATCATCGCGTCGACGCGCTATGCCATCCGCGGCCAGGCGGCTCTGCTGGGCGCGCGGCTGCAGGAGCCGGATGCCGCCTATCGCGCGGCGACCGCCGTCGCGCTCGAAGCGGGCCGTCTGCAGATGCAGGGCTTGCGCATGACCGCGCTCGCCTGGGCGGCGCGCCACGCGCTCGCTTGCAGGCTCGAGGCGGTGGCGTCGGCGCATGCGGTCGAAGCGCTCGCGCTCTGGCCCGAGCACGCGCCCGACAACGGCACGATCGCCGAGGTCTGGCTGTCGGCAGTGGAATGCCTCGGCGCGGCCCGCGATCCGCGTGCCGGTGCCGTGCTGCAAGCCGCTGCCGCCTGGATCGCAGCGACCGCCCGTGAGCGCGTGCCGGAGCCGTTTCGCGATTCGTTCATGAACCGCAACGCATTCAATCGCGACCTGCTTGCGCGCGCGGCCGCTCGAATCTCGACGCGGGACCCGGAAGGACATTCATGAACCGAGCGATGCTCGATCGTTGCTCCGTGTTGGCTCTCGCCGGTTCGCTGACGCTGGCGCCTGCGCCGAGCGAGGCGATCCCGCCCGTGCTGCTGCTCGTCGCCAAGCAGATCGTCCAGGACGCCGCCAAGTCGATCCTGAAGGACATGCTGCTGTCGAGCCTTCGCGACATGGGCTGCAAGGGGATGGCGCTCGCAAATGCGTTCGAGCTGTTCGACCTGCGTGGGGGCGCCGGCGGCGGCGGCACGGGCATGCTGGGCATCCTCGGCAGCGGCATGCCGAAGGTGCCGCCTGGCATGGCGATGCCGGCGCTGCCGGCAGGGATGAACGTTCCCGTGATGGCGGGCGCGGTCCCGGGACTTGCCGGCACCGAGGCGATGCCTGCCGGCTTGGCCGGAAGGATGCGCGAGATGATGCCCGGCGCCGGTCAGGTGCCGGCCGGAGTCGACCCGGGGCAGATGGCGCTCCTGATGCAGGCGATGAGTCGGCCGCTCTCGCCGCCGGAGACGCTTGCGGTGATCGACGAGATGGGCGAGATCGGCTTCCTGCCCAAGGCGATCCAGGGCGAGCTGAAAGAGTGCCTCGTGCTCCTGCCCGCTGCTGCGCCTGCGCTCGGCATGGGGATGGCAATGCTCAAGCCGATGATCCCGCAAATGCGTCGGGCACGCGACGAGATGCGCGCCTTGACGCCCGAGGAGCAGGACGAACTCGGCGCGGCGCTGCTGCAGGAGACTCGGCAATTGCCGGCCGACGAGCGCAGGTCGCTCGTCGAGTTCGCCGAGGCGGGCTTCTTTCCGAAGCGCGTCGCCGACGCCTTGCGCACCGGGCTCTCGACCCGTTAGTCCCGCGCGCCTGCTCGCGGGCGTGACGCTCGCGTGACGTCCGAGCCTCTACAAACCGGTACGCCCAGCGTCATGGGCTGCATGGAGGTTTGGATGAATCAGTCGATCCGGCGCGTCTTGCTGTCGCGCATCTTCCTTCCCCTCACCGTTGCCGCGGCGCTCGCGGCCTGCGGCGGCTCGAACGACCTCGCATCGGCGCAGCCAGCCCCTGAACCGCCTGCCGCCGGAGCGTCAGGCCCCGTCGGAGCCGCTTCGGCCCCCGCGGGAAGCGCATCGGGGCCGGCGGCTGCGGCGTCGGCGCCGACGATCGCGATCACCGCGCGCGGCGTGGCGGCCGGCCCGATCGCCACGCTCGTCGTCGCCGCAAGCGGCGGCAGCGTGACGAGCAGCGACGGCCGGCTCACCCTCGACGTGCCTGCCGGCGCACTGCCGGCGACCACGAGGCTGAGCATCCAGGCGATCGGCAACGAAGCCCCGGGCGGCCGCGGCATGGGCTACCGGTTGCTGCCCGAAGGGCTCGCGTTCGCCGCACCGGTGAAGCTCACCTTCCACTACGACGACGCCGACCTCCGTGGCAGCGAGCCGCTCGCATTGCGGGTCGCCTATCAGGACGACCTGCGGCGCTGGAACGTGATCCGGCAACGAACGCTCGACGAGGCGGCGCGCACGGTCAGCGTCGAGACGACGCACTTCTCAGATTGGTCAAAGCTCGCGAGCTGGCAGCTTTCGCCAGCGAATACCGTCATCGGCCCGGGCCTGGCGGTGGACTTCACGGTCATCGCTTGCGTTACCAAGGGGACTGGCACCGACGAGCTGGCCGAGCTCGTCTACACCTGCGTCCCCGAGCCCGAGTACTTCCTGGTCGAAACGTGGTTGGCGAACGGGATCGATGGCGGGACGCTCGCAGATGGCCAGATCGCGACCGCTTCGCCCGGGACGGCGCGGTATGTTGCGCCTGCGGTGGCGCCGCCAACGCCCAAGAACCCGGTCAGCGTCTCGGCTCGGGCGAAGGACAAGAGCGGCCGCACGACGCTGCTCGTCGCAAGCGTGTTCGTCGGGGCGTTCCCATCGCTCGCCGGAACGATCATCTCGACCCAGATCACGACGCTCGGCACCGTGACGACGACGCATGCGACGACGGCCTGGGTCGTCTTCAAGCACGACGTCGCCACCAACCTCTACTTCGCCAACTCGGGCGTGGTCGTGTCGCGGATCGACCGCGTCGACGCCGCGGGATGCGAGATGCACGTCGCCTGGTCCGGTCCGATCAATGCGCCGAACCCCTTGACCGGCCAGCAGGACGGCGTGATCGCGATCCACGACGACGACGGCAACTACACGGCCGACGCGCTGACCATGGCGGCGCACAGCGGCACGACGAACTGCACCAGCGACGGCAAGGTCGAGGCGATCGTCGCGCAGATGGCGGGTGCGCTCTGGTTTCCGGCGCCGCCGCGGATCGCGGTTACCCTCGGGCGTCCGGGCGCGGTCGTCCTGCAACGCAAGTCCGATTGGGTGTTCGAGGAGAAGCTCGTCTGGTCGCCCGGCGTCGGCAGCGAGACCACCGTGCAGTGGCGCCTGGAGCCCGACCGCGCCCCCTGATATCCGTCGCCGGCACGAGAGCCAGCAGGGTGTGTCATTGCGGTGCGCGCAGGCGCGCACGCAGCTCGGTCTTCAGCACCTTGCCGTAGTTGTTCTTCGGCAGTGCCTCGACGAACAGGTAGCGCTTGGGCCGCTTGAAGCGGGCGATGCGTTCCAGGCAGTACGCGTCGAGCGTCGCTTCGTCGAGGAGTTGTCCGGGCCGCGCCACAACGAAGGCGACGACGATCTCGCCCCACTCGGGATCGGGCGCCCCCACCACGGCGGCCTCGGCCACGCCCGGCGCCGTCAGCAGCACCTCCTCGATCTCGCGCGGGTAGATGTTGGAGCCGCCGCTGATCAGGAGGTCCTTGCTGCGGTCCTTCAAGGTCAGAAAACCGTCTTCGTCCAAGGTGCCGACGTCACCGGTCCACAGCCAGCCGTCGCGCACGGCAGCCGCCGTCGCCTCGGGGTTGCGCCAGTAGCCGGCCATCACGGTGTCGGCGCGCACCGCCACCACGCCGATCGCGTCCGGCGGCAGCGGCTGGCCCTGTGCATCGCGCACGCGCACCTCGACCAGCGACTGCGCCACGCCGACCGAGGCGATGCGCGCTTCCCAGCGCGGATGGGCGGGGTCGGCCAGCACGGCGCGCGGCAGCGCGGTGATGG
>Ga0190271_10003107_pt1 | contig 10318 bp, 6 predicted proteins | sample Popmic356T_FD_133747 | JGI IMG/M metagenome (GOLD analysis project Ga0190271, IMG submission 133747) | Populus adjacent soil microbial communities from riparian zone of Weber River, Utah, USA - 356 T | ecosystem: Environmental > Terrestrial > Soil > Riparian zone | place: USA: Utah | collected... | reverse complement strand
GAGTCTGCGCGCGTGAAGCGCGCCAGGTAAACTGCTTTACAAAGAATTTACAACTCCCGGATCCCGAATGACCTACGCGAGCGGCCGCCATTTCCTGCAGATCCCCGGTCCGACGAACGTGCCCGATCGCGTGCTGCGCGCGATGGCTGCGCCGACGATCGACCATCGCGGCCCCGAGTTCGGCACGCTCGGCCGCGAGGTGCTTGCGGATCTGAAGCCGATCTTCAAGACGCGCAACCCCGTCATCATCTATCCGGCTTCAGGCACCGGTGCGTGGGAGGCCGCGCTCGTGAACACGCTGTCGCCCGGTGACGCGGTGCTCATGAGCGAGACGGGCTGGTTCGCGTCGCTCTGGCAGCAGATGGCGCTCAAGCTCGGGCTCAAGCCTGAGCTGCTGCCGACCGATTGGCGTCACGGCGCCGATCCCACCGCGATCGAGAATCGGCTCGAGCAGGATCGCGCGCACGCGATCAAGGCCGTTTGCGTCGTGCACAACGAGACGTCGACGGGTGTCGTGAGCCGCATCGGCGAGGTGCGCCGCGCGATCGACCGCGCGCGGCATCCGGCGCTGTTGCTCGTCGATACGATCTCGTCGCTCGCGTCGGTCGACTTCCGCATGGACGAGTGGGGCGTCGACGTCACGGTCGCGGGCTCGCAGAAAGGGCTCATGCTGCCGCCGGGCCTGTCGTTCAACGCGATTTCGACGCGCGCGCTCGCCGTCGCCAAGTCCGCGAAGCTGCCGAAGGCGTTCTGGGGCTGGGACGAGATGCTCCAGCACAACAAGAACGGCTACTTCCCGTACACGCCTGCGACGAACTTGCTCTATGGCCTGCGCGAAGCGCTGAAGATGTTGAACGAAGAGGGTCTCGAGAACGTGTTCGCGCGCCACACGCGCCACGGCGAGGCGACGCGGCGCGCCGTGCGCGCCTGGGGTCTCGACGTCCTGTGCGCAAATCCGGCCGAGTACAGCGGTTCGCTGACGGCCGTCGTGATGCCGGAGGGGCACAGCGCGGATCGTCTGCGCAAGACAATCCTCGAGGCGTTCGACATGTCGCTTGGCACAGGGTTGGGGCGTCTCGCCGACAAGGTGTTTCGCATCGGCCACCTCGGGCATTTCAACGATCTGACCCTCGCGGGCACGCTCTCTGGGGTCGAGATGGGCTTGGGTTTGGCCGGCGTGCCGCACGAGCGCGGCGGGGTCCAGACGGCCCTCGATTTCCTGGCCGCGCCTGGCCGGTAGCGCGGCCGAGCCACCGCGCTCGGTGCGGAAAACTCCAGGTCCGTAAGCCGCTTACGGGGTTCCGGTGGGAGGATTTGCTAGGTATCTTTTGGCGGATACCCGGGCAAGCTTCAGACGAACCATGGCGGCACGATTCACAAGGCGGGACGTGATGTCGGCCACGGCGGCAGGCGTCGTCGCGGCCGCATGCCCGCGCTTTGGTGCCGGCCAGCATGCCGCGCTCCGGCGCACGGATCTCGGCGCCGATCTCGCGCTGTTCGAGGGCGCCGGCGCCAACGTCGTGGCGCTCGCTACGGCGGGCGGCCTGCTGCTCGTCGACGGCGGCGCCGAGGCGCATGCCCCCGCGCTGCAGAGCGCGCTCGCGGAGCTCTGGCCCGGCCGGCCCATCGAGCTCCTGTTCAACACCAACTGGCGCGACGAGCACACGGGCGCGAATGCCGCGCTGCGCGGCGCCGGTGCGACGGTCATGGCGCACGAGAACACGAAGCTCTGGCTCGGCGGCGACTTTTTCGTCGATTGGGAAGACCGGCATTACGCGCCGCACCCGGCCGCAATGTTGCCGAGCGAGACGTTCTATACGTCCGGCAACGTCGATTTCGGCGGCCGCGACGTCGAGTACTGGCACCTGCCGCGCGCGCACACGGACGGCGACGTCGCGGTGTACATTCGCGACGCGAACGTGCTCGTCGCGAGCGACTTGCTCTCGGTCGGCCGTTATCCCGTCCCCGATTACGCGACGGGCGGTTGGATCGGCGGGCTCGTCGACGCGACGCAAAACCTGCTCGATGCTACGGACGCTCGCACGCGAATTGTCGCCGCGGAGGGTGGCGTCCACGGCCGGGCCGAGCTCGAAGCGCAGCTCGAGCTGTGCACTGCGGTGCGCTCGAAAGCTGCCGAGGCGTTCCGTGCCGGCATGAGCTTTGCCGACTTCGTCGCGGCGAAGCCGACGGCGGCGTTCGACGCGAAGTGGGGCGATCCGCAGCAGTTCTTGCGGCTCGTCTACAAGGGCGGGTTCGCGCACCTGCGCGAGCTCGGCGGGGTCATCTGATGCTCCTTCATTCGAAGCAGAGGACGCACACGCCATGAGCCGTTCCGTCGTCATTGCCGGCGGAATCGTCGCGGTTGCCGCGCTCGGTGGCGGCATCGCGTGGCTCGGCACTCACGGCGCGGCGCCGAGCGCTGCCGCGCAATGGCCGTTGTTCGGTCAATACTGCGTCGACTGCCACAACCGCGACGACCTCACCGCGGAGATCGCGTTCGACGGCATGTCCGCGGAATCCGTCGCGCTCGAGCCAGAGATCTTCGAAACCGCCGTGCGCAAGCTGCGCGGCGTGCAGATGCCGCCGCCCGGTGCGCCGCAGCCGGACCAGGCGACGCGGCGCGCATGGATCGCCGGGCTCGAAGGCGAGCTCGACGCCGCGGCCGCCGCAGCGAGCCACCCGGGGCAAGTCGCGCTGCACCGCTTGAATCGCACCGAGTACGCGAACGCGATCGCCGACATGCTCGCGCTCGACATCGACGTCAAAGCGCTCTTGCCGAAGGACGATGAGAGCGACGGCTTCGACAACGTCGCGAACGTGCTGAAGGTGTCGCCGTCGTTCCTCGAGCAGTACATCGGCGCCGCGCGCGTCATCAGCGAGCTGGCCGTCGGCCTGCCGAACACCAAGCGCGACAGCCGCGTCTACTACGCGGAGCCCGGCATCAACCAGAATTACCACGTGGCCGGCATGCCGCTCGGCACGCGCGGCGGCATGCTCGTCGAGCATTTCTTCCCGGCCGATGGCGACTACGAGATCGATCTCGGCGGGCTCGCGCGTGCCCGCTACGTCGAAGGCCTCGAGTATCGGCATCGGCTGATCCTCGCAATCGACGGTAAGAAGGTCTTCGAGGACGAGATCGGCGGGCCCGAGGACGTCGAGGCCGTCGACTTGCGCCAGGCCGCGGCCGTCGCCGAGATCAACGGGCGGTTCGAGAACATCCCCTTCGCCGTGACGGCGGGGCCGCACACGATCGCGGCGACGTTCGTCGCACGCACGATGTCGGAGTCCGACGCCGTGCTCCAGCCGTTCATCCCGGGCGGCGGCGAGGTAGGCATCATCGAAGGCGAGGAGAGCCCGCTGAAGATCCAGCGGCTCGAGATCAACGGGCCGTTCACGTCGTCCGGGTTGAGTGACACGCCCAGCCGCCAGCGCATCTTCAGCTGCCGGCCAGCGACGGAGGCTGCCGAACTGTCGTGCGCGCGCGAGATCGTGACGCGGCTGACGCGCCAGGCGTTTCGCCGGCCCGTAACCGACGCGGATCTCGCCACGCCCCTCGAGTTCTACGAGCAAGGCCGTGCGAACGGCGACTTCGAAGCCGGCGTGCGCAACGCGCTGATGATCGTGCTCGCGCACCCTGAGTTCCTGTATCGCTTCACGGCGCCGCCGGACGACGCGGTGCCGGGCTCCGTGTATGCCGTCGACCAGTACGGGCTCGCGTCGCGGCTGTCGTTCTTCCTCTGGAGCAGCGTGCCCGACGACGAGCTGCTCGGGCTCGCCGAGCGCGGCGAGCTCGAAGACCCGCGCGTCATCTCGGCGCAGGTCGAGCGCATGCTCGCCGATCCCCGCGCCGCGGCGCTCGTGACGAACTTCGCGCAGCAGTGGCTCGACATCCGCGGTATCCGCGACATCGTGCCCGACCCTGTGCTGTTCCCAGAATACGATCCGAACCTGGGAGATGCGTTCGCGCGCGAGCTCGAGCTCTTTCTCGCGAGCGTGCTGCTCGAGGACCACAGCGTGCTCGAGCTGCTGAGCGGCAAGTACACGTACTTGAACGAGCGGCTCGCGCTGCACTACGGCGTGCCGGCCGTGCGCGGCGACACCTTCCGCCGCGTCGAGCTCGCCGACGAGAATCGCTGGGGCCTGTTCGGCAAGGGCGGCATCTTGATGGCGACGTCGTACCCGAACCGCACGGCGCCCGTGCTGCGCGGCGCGTGGATTCTCGAAGCGATCACGGGCACGCCGCCGGCTTCTCCACCGCCCGATGTCGAGGCGTTCCCGGAGACGCAGGAAGGTGAGCAGCCGCGCACCGTACGCGAGCGGCTCGAGATGCACCGAGCGAATCCGAGCTGCAATGGCTGCCACGGCGTCATGGACCCGCTCGGCTTCGCGCTCGAGAATTTCGACGCGATCGGCGCGTGGCGTGTGAAAGACCGCGAGGCCGGCGCCGCGATCGACTCGTCGGGCCAGCTCGCCGACGGCACCGTCGTCGACGGGCCTGTCGACTTGCGTGAAGCGCTGCTCGCGGAGCCTTCCCAGTTCGTGCAAACGTTGACCGAGAAGCTCATGATCTATGCGCTCGGCCGCAGCGTGGAGCACTACGACATGCCGGCCGTGCGGCGCATCGTGCGCGAGGCGGGCCGCGAGAACTATCGCTTCTCGGCGATTCTCGTTGGGTTAGCGCAGAGTGAGCCGTTTAGATTCAGCACGACGCCGGCCGCCGACGATGACGACGCGGTCACGGCTCGAGCCGCTGTGCGGGACGCGGGCAGGGATGCCCGCGGTAGAGCAATGCAGGGAGCAATTGCCGAGTAAGGGGGAGCCACGATGTTCGTCACGAAGAAACATCTGTCGCGTCGCACGGTGCTGCGGGGGTTGGGCGCCACGGTCGCGCTGCCGCTGCTCGACGCGATGATCCCCGCGCGCACGGCGCTCGCGCACACGGCCGGCGCGCCGGCGCCGAAGCTCGCCTTCGTCTATTTTCCGCACGGTGCGATCATGGATCGCTGGACGCCCGCGGCCGAGGGTAAGAGCTTCGAGCTCTCGCCGCTGCTCGAGCCGCTGGCGCCGTTCCAGAGCCAGCTCACTGTCGTCAGCGGCCTCGAGAACAAGCACGCTTCGGGCCCGACGCACGCGATCACGCCGGGCACGTGGCTTTCGGGCGTCAGCCCGCGCATCAGCCACGACCCGTACGGCGGCGTCACGGCTGACCAGGTCGCGGCGCAGCACATCGGCCAGGACACGCCGTTGCCGTCGCTCGAGGTTGCGACCGAGGAGGCCGTCGGCGGCGGCGCCTGCGACCGCAACTACGGCTGCAGCTACGGCGCCACGATCTCGTTCCGCACGCCTTCGACACCGCTGCCGATGGAGTTCAACCCGCGCAAGCTGTTCCAGCGCCTGTTCGGTCAGGGCGACACGCCCGAGGAACGCGAGATGATGGCGGCGCAGTACGCGAGCATTCTCGACGTCGTCGCCGGCAAGGCCGCGGCGTTGCAGAAGGTCGTCGGTCCGTCGGACCGCCGCATGCTCAGCGACTATCTCGAGAGCGTCCGCGAGATCGAGCGGCGCGTGCAGAAGATGGAGGAGAACGACCTCTCGCATATCGAGCTGCCGGATGCGCCCGTCGGCATTCCGTCGAGCTTCGACGAGCAGATGAACCTGATGTTCGACACCGTCGCGCTCTCGTGGCAAGCGAATCTCACGCGGATCACGTCCTTCATGATGGCGGCCGAGGTCAGCAACATGACCTACAACCACGTTGACGTGCCCGACGCGTTTCACGCGCTGTCGCATCACCAGAACAACGCCGCGAAGCTCGAACGTCTCGAGCGCGTGCAGCTCTATCACAACCGCGCGTTCGCGCGCTTCGTGCAGAAGCTGAAAGACACACCGGACGGCGACGGCTCCATGCTCGACCACTCGCTGATCGTGTACGGCAGCAACATGAGCAACAGCAATGCGCACGATCACTTCCCGCTGCCGATGGCGCTCGTCGGCGGCGCGTGCGGCAAGGTCAAGGGCGGCCAGCATCTGAAGTACCCCGATCGCACCCCCGTCTCGAACATGCTGTTGACGGTGCTGCAGCGCGCCGGAGTTCCCATCGAGTCGCTGGGCGACAGCACGGGCGCGTTCGCGGAGGTCTAGATGCGCGCGCGAGCTTTCGGCCTGCTGCTCTCGCTCGCCGCCGGTAGCGCTGCGGCGCAGAGCACGCTCATCGATGCGGCGCGCAACGGCGACCACGCGGCCGCCGTCGCATTGCTGGCGGAGCGCGCCGATCCGAATCAAGCTGAGGCCGACGGCACTACGCCGCTGCACTGGGCCGTGCATCACGATGACGCGAGCCTCGTCGCCCGCCTGCTCGAGGCCGGCGCGAACGTTGCCGTCGCGAACGACTACGGCGCGACGCCGATGTCGGAAGCCGCTGTCGCGGCAAACCCGGCCGTGCTCGCCGCGTTACTAGACGCCGGTGCCGACGTGAACTCGCCGAACGCCGACGGCCAGACGGCGCTGATGGTCGTAGCGCGCGGCGGGAGCGTGGCGGCGGCCGCGCTGTTGATCGAGCGCGGCGCCGACGTCAACGCGCGCGAAGAGCGTAAAGGCCAGACGCCGTTGATGTGGGCCGTGGCGCAGAGCCAGCCGCCGATGACGAAGCTGCTGCTCGAGCACGGCGCGGAAGTCGATGCGCGCTCCACGGTCAACGAGTGGGAGCGCATGGTCACGGCCGAGCCGCGCCAGAAGAACCTGATGCCGGGCGGTTTCACGCCGCTCTTGTATGCCGCGCGACAGGGTTGCCTCGAGTGTGCGAAGCAGCTCGTCGCGGCCGGCGCCGAAATCGACCTCACGGACCCGGACGGCGTTACGCCGCTGCTGTCGGCGCTCCTGAATGCGCACTTCGACACGGCGAAGTACTTGCTCGAGGCCGGCGCGAAGGTCAACAAATGGGACTTCTGGGGCCGAACACCGTTGTACGCCGCCGTCGACTTCAACACGCTGCCGCACGGCGGCCGGCCGGACCGCCCGTCGCTCGACGACACGTCGGCACTCGCAATGGTCGACATCCTGCTAGCGGCGGGCGCGAATCCGAACGCGCAGCTGAAGCTATTCCCGCCCTATCGCAGCCTGCGCATGGACCGCGGCGCCGATACGATCCTCGACATCGGCACGACACCGCTGCTGCGCGCCGCGCGCGGTGCCGACCTCGGTGCCATCGAGAGGCTCGTCGCCGCCGGCGCTCTGCTCGACCTTCCGCAGCGCGACGGCCTGACGCCGCTGATGGTTGCCGTCGGGGCGGGCGCTAGCTCGACCGACACGCGCGGCAAGTTCCGCACGGCGCTCGAAGCGCTCGAGACGGCCGATGCGCTGCTGGAAGCGGGCGCCGCGATCGATCAAACCGACGCGCGCGGCCGCACGGCGCTGCACTACGCGGCGGCCGCGGGCTATACGGACGTCGCGCTGCGGCTCGTGGAGCGCGGCGCGGATCTGGCAGCGGCCGACGCGGACGGCGCCACGCCGGTCGACGCCGCCAACGGCAAATTGCGCGGTGGGCGCCGGGGTGGAGCCGCCTATCCGGCGACGGCCGAGGCGCTGCAAGGCCTCCTGACGGTGACGGCCCGCCGCTAGAGGGCAGCGCTACGTAAAGATACGTCAAGCCCGCCCCAGTATCCGGGCACCGAAAGCGCGCGAAACCCGTCCTTTGACTACAATCCTTCCTATGAGGGGTCCAATCGCAGCGGCTGCGGTCGTCGCGGGCGTGCTTGCGTCCGGCTGCGGTCTTGTCGGCAATGAAGGCGAGCGGCAGGCAGCCGTCGTTCGCGCGAATTGTCTCGACTGCCACAACTCGGCCGAGCAGGTCGCGGATCTGAACCTCGAGGCGCTCCTCTCCGATGCCGTGGCCTCCGATGCAGAGACCTGGGAGAAGGTCATCCGCAAGCTTCGCGCCGGCCTGATGCCGCCGGCGGATGGTGGTCCGACGCTGGAGCGAGAAGCGCGCGACGCGCTCGTGGCCTGGTTGGAGAATGAGATCGATGAGAACGCGGAAGCGCATCTTCCGGCGCCAGGTCTGCACCGCCTGAACCGCACCGAATACACGAACGCCATCCGCGATCTGCTCGCACTCAATATCGACGCAGCGACGTTCTTGCCTGCCGACGACTCCAGTCACGGGTTCGACAACATGGCCGGGACGCTGACCACGTCGCCGGCGTTGATGGAGGCGTACTTGTCGGCCGCCGGCAAGATCAGCCGCTTGAGCGTGGGCACCGAGACCGCGCCGACACTCGCCGTGTTCGACGCGCCGCACGACACGTCCCAGAACGGTTACATCGAAGGGCTGCCGTTCGGCACTCGCGGCGGCATGCTGATCGAGCACGAGTTCCCGGCCGACGGCGACTATGTCTTCACCGTCAAGGGAATGACCGGCTACTTCACCGCCGTCCTCGGCAACGTCAAGGGCGAGAAGCTCGAGGTTACGATCGACGGCGCGCGCGTGTATCAATACGACTGGGACACGGAGATCGGCACCAAGGAAGGCGAGGGCGGTCGGACACCGGAGATCCCGATCAAGGCCGGCTTCCACAGAGTTGGCGTCACGTTCATCGCCACGAGCGACCTACCCGATACCGGACTGAACAGGTCGTTCGTTCGCACCATGAACTCGCCGGGCTCGATCTCGGGTTACACGTTTTACCCGCACGTCGGCCAGGTGTTCATCGAAGGGCCGTTCAACGGCGTCGTGGCGACGAGCACTCAGAGCCGCGACAAGATCTTCGAGTGCTACCCCGCGGAGAGCAGCGAGGAAGCCGGGTGCGCGCGCGAGATCATCACCACGCTGACCGGCAAAGCCTTCCGTCGCCCCGCGACCGACACCGACCTTCAGGAGATGATGGGCTTTTTCGAAGCCGGACGCTCAGAAGGCGGCAGCTTCGACTACGGCGTCGAAGCCGTCGTGCAGCGCATCCTCGCGGATCCGGAGTTCATCTACCGATCGGAGATCGAGCCTGCGGAGGCCGCGCCAGGGTCGCCGTACGGCATCAGCGATCTCGAGCTCGCCTCGCGCCTGTCATTCTTCCTCTGGAGCAGTATCCCGGACGAGGAGCTGATCGAGCTTGCCTCGCAGGGCCGTCTGCACGACGCGCAGGTGCTCGAGCAGCAAGTCGCGCGGATGATTGCGGATGCGCGCTCGGATGCGTTCATCGAGAACTTCACGGGGCAATGGCTCAACGTTCGCGGCATGCAGGCCAGCGAGCCCGTCGTGGACTTGTTTCCGGACTTCGACAGCACGCTGCGCCAAGCCTTCCGGCGCGAGATCGAGCTGTTCTTCGGCAGCGTCATTCACGAGGACCGCAGCATCCTCGACTTGCTGACGGCCGATTACACCTTCGTCAATGAGCGGCTCGCGAAGCATTACGGGATCCCGGACGTTTACGGACCGCAGTTCCGCCGCGTCTCTTTGGGGCCGGAGCTCGACATGCGGCGCGGGCTGCTCGGCAAGGGCGCGTTGCTGACGATCACGTCGGACGTCGCCCGCACCTCGCCGGTCAAGCGGGGCAAGTGGTTCCTCGAAACGTTCCTCGACATCAGTCCGCCCGATCCGCCGCCCGGCGTGGAAACCGAGCTGAAGCAGGTCGCAGGCGAGGCGCCGCAAACGCTGCGGGCGCGCATGGAGGCGCATCGCGTCAATCCTAGCTGCTCCGCGTGCCATCAGAGCTTCGAGCCGATGGGGCTCGCCATGGAGAATTTCGACGCCGTCGGCGCGTGGCGGACGTTGGATTCCGGCCAACCGATCGATCCCACCGGCGTGACGAACGATGGGACGCAGCTGGACGGCCTCCGGACCTTACGGGAATTCACCGTGAGCAACGGCGACATATTCGCGCAGTCCGTAACCGAGAAGCTCCTGACCTATGCGATCGGCCGCGGCTTGGAGTACGAGGACATGCCGCTGGTCCGGTCGATCACGCACGACGCGGCCGAGGACGACTACCGATTCTCGTCGCTGCTCATGGGCGTCATCCGCAGCCCCGCGTTCACGATGAACGCCAAAGCTGTGGCGGAGACGACCGCGGCGAACAAGGAGTAGATGGATGTTCATCACCAAGAAGCACATTCAGCGACGCACCCTGCTCAAGGGCGCGGGCGTAGCGCTCGGGCTGCCTCTGCTCGAGGCGATGTTCCCCGCCGCGACGGCGCTGGGGCAGGCGGCCGCCGCTCCGCCGCGTCGATTCTTCGCAGGGTTCGTTCCGCATGGCGCGGCGCCGGGCTACTGGGTTCCGGAGAAGGAAGGTGCGCTGCCCGCCGAGCTGCCGTTCATCTGGAAGCCTCT
>Ga0190271_10003106_pt1 | contig 10319 bp, 5 predicted proteins | sample Popmic356T_FD_133747 | JGI IMG/M metagenome (GOLD analysis project Ga0190271, IMG submission 133747) | Populus adjacent soil microbial communities from riparian zone of Weber River, Utah, USA - 356 T | ecosystem: Environmental > Terrestrial > Soil > Riparian zone | place: USA: Utah | collected... | reverse complement strand
CAGCTCCGGGTCGGTCACCCAGGCCCCGCCGACGCGCGCCTTGAGCTCCATGCGAGCGCTCTCTTCGGCGGTCAGGGTGAGCGCGAAGCTGCCGTCGTCGCGCCGCGTCCAGGGCAATGTTCGCTCGCCCAGCTTGAGCACTGCGCGCTCGATGGAAAAGCGCGGCGACAGAATGAGCTCGAGCAGTGCCCCCTCGGGCACGGCCAGCGAGCGCAGCTTGGCGATGTCGTCGGGGCGCCGGCCGTACGACGCCGGGTAGGTGACGTGCGCCCGCAGCTGGGCCACCCACAGCCCGACCAGCGAGCCCTGCTCGTCGTGCGCGCCGGGGTGCAGCAGCGCGTACAGGCCCGCGGTGGCGTCGTCGCGCTGGGTGAGCAGCAGACCGCTGGCGAGCCCGAGCAGGCTGGCCAGCGAGAAGGCAGCGGCAAAGTGGCGCGGGGCGGGCACCACGCGCGAGAGCGGCATGCTCGCCAGCTCGTCGGTGACACTGCTCGCGAGCGAGGCGATCAGCTCGGGCGAGCCGTTGGGCGTGCGCGCGAGCTCGGCCGCGGAGCGTGCGCGCGAGGACAGGCCCGGATGGTAGGGCCGCAGCAGCTTGGCGCGCCGCGGGCCGGACAGGTCGTCGAGCGAGCCCACACCGACGGCGGCCGCCAGGGCAGCACCGAGCAGCACGGCCCCCCACACCAGCCCCGCCCCAAACAGGGACAGACTGGGCCCTGCGAACAGCGCCGACAGCAGCAGCAGGCACAGGCAGGCGCCGGTGGCGAAGGCCGCGCCGCGCAGCAGCTTGAACCACAGCACCCGGCGCCCGACCTTGGTCAGGTACTGCGTCAGGGCACGGCTAGCTGGCGAGCCGCCGGGCGTACTGGCCGAGACTAAGGCTCGCTCCGCGTCGGGCACCCCTTCAATCTACACGAAGCTCGCGTTTGTGCTCCAGGCATGAGCGTGTGCGGCGTACGGGCGGGCCGGCATGCGCAGGCCTCGCTGCGGCCGGTGCGCCGCACCAGCCTGCTGGTCGAAGCGCGCCCTCGGGCGCGCGAGCGGAGAGCCGAAGCGCGGCTGGGCTGGCGCTGAGCGGGGGACTGGGGCATGGCAGGGGTCCGAAACCCGACCGGGCCTGATTGACCCTCCGGCATCTCGGATGAAACTATGGCGCCGCTTTAGCGCCGCTTCCCGCGTCGTCCTCAGTCAAGGTGTTCAAGAGCCCAGCATGACCCTATCCGCACCTTCTCACCGCTCGCTCGCCCGAGGGCTCGCTCCGACTCGCGCGCACGCCGACCTGGCCCTGGCCGTTTACCTCGAGCCGCATGTCGAAGGCCGGCGCGTGCTGCTGCTCGGCGAGGCAGAGGGCGTGCTCGCCGAGCGCTTCGACCGCCTGGCCACACACCTCGAGATCATCGACCCCGTCGCACGCGAGCCGTCGCGCGGCGAGGTGCCCGAGCTTCCCTTCGACGACGCGAGCTTCGACCTGGTGTTGGTGTGCGACGTGCGCGCGCTGCCCGAGCCGACGGCGGGCGCACTGCGCGAGCTGCACCGTGTGCTCGAGCCTGGCGGCCTGCTCGCGCTGTCCAGCCCGGCGCTGCTGAGCGCGCCCGCCGAGACGCGCGGGGCCAAGCGCCAGCGCCGTGGTTCGCCCGCCCAGGGGTTGCTCGAGCAGCTGCTCGCGGCCGAGTTCCGAAACGTGCGCGTGCTCGCACAAGCGCCGCTGGCCGGCTACGCCGTGGGCGATCTGCAGCGTCAGCGCGGTGAAGAATTCAGCATCGACTCCACGCTGGTCGAAGGAGACCTACGGGGCGAGCCCGAGCGCATCATCGGGCTGGCCAGCGATGCCCGTTTTCCGGTCGAGCCGCGGCTGTGGATCGAGCTGCCGGCCGATCTACAGGCCGAGAGCGAGCCCGAGGAGCGCCCCCAGCCGGGCCTGATCGAGGAGCTGCGCCGCGCCGAGGACGAGGCGCGCGAGGCGCTGCACCGGGAGTCCGACCTCTTGCGCAAGCTCGAGCTCGAGCACCGTGCCCGCCAGGAGGCCGAGCAGCTGGTCGAGCGCGCGCGCTCGTTCGAGCGCAAGCTGCTGGCCGCCGAGGCCGACTACGACGACGCGGTGGCGCGCGTGCGTTACTTCGAGAGCGCAGCGGCCGAGCACGAGGCCAGCGTGCGCCACGACCGTGAGCGCCGCGAGGCCAGCGAGCGCGAGCTCGGGCACGCCAAGGGCGAGCTGGCGGCTCTGGCCGACAAGCTCGCGCGCAGCGAGGCCGAGCGTCAGCTCGCGCGCACGGACTACGAGGAGTCGACACGCGAGCTGGCCGAGCTCGAGCAGCGTCTGGTCGAGCTCGGCAAAAACGTGCTCACGCTCGAGCAGGACAAAAAGCAGCACGAGCAGACCGCACGCGACCTGCTCGAAGAGCTGCGCCGGCTCGAGCACGACAAGACGGCCGCGGTGGAGCACGACGCGCGAGTCGCCGAGCTCGAGGCCGAGCGCGAGCGCGCCGTGCAGCGCGCCCTCGAGGCAGAGGTGGCGCGCGAGGCGGCGCAGATGCGCTCCGACGAGCTGCGCTCCGAGCTCGAGGAGCTGTCGACCCAGCGTGCGTTGCCGGTCCACGACAGCGTTGCCGACCAGACGCACGGCCTGCGCGCCACGCTGAGCGGTGTGGAGCTCGAGCTCACGCGTGCGCGCGCCGATGCCGCCCGCCAGCGCGGCGAGTGTCAGGGGCTGCGTCTGCGCCTCAACGAGGCCGAGATGGCGCTGTCTTCGGTGGCGACGCCGGTCGAGGCGCAGCTGGAGAGCACCCAGCAGCAGAGCAAGGAGCTGGAGAGCAAGGAGCTGGCCGAGCTGCGCCTGCGCCTGGTCACCACGGAGGCGGCGCTGCACGCGCTGCGCGAGGTTCCGGCGGTCAGCATGCAGATCCGGCCGCGCCATCCGGATCCCGAGGCGGATCCACAGCTCGCGCTGGAGCGTGCGCGGGAGCTGGAGGAGCAGCTGAGCGGCGCCGACCAGCGCCTGTCCGAGCTGACGCGGGAGCTCGAAGAAGCCGATCGGTTTGCCGAGCTGCACGCCGAGGACGCGGAGCGGCTGACGAGCGTGGAGACGGAGCTCGAGCAGTCGCGCGGGCGGCTCGACGATCTGGAGTCGGAGCTACGCAGCCTGGAAGACGAGCTGCGCTCGACGCGGGTCGTGCTCAACGCGCAGCAGGACGATCTGTCGCGCGCGCAGCACGCGGTGGAGCGGGCACACTCGGAAGCGGCGGCGCGGCAGGAGCAGGCAGAGCGTCACGAGGCGGAGCGGGACGACGCACGGGCTGCGCTTGCGGACGCGCGGGCTCTGTTGTCGCAGCTGGCGGGTCGCGTGGGCGCGGACGAGAACGATCACTCGTCGATCGTGCAGGCCTACTCGGCGCAGCGAGACTCGCACACGGAGAGCGAGCGTGCAGTCGATGCGCTGCGCGATGAGCTGTCTCGGCGGGACGCTCGGATCGAGCAGCTGGAGCGTCGTCTGAGTGAGGTTCGGTTGAACGGCGAGGGGAACGGGTCTCCCGTCGAGTCTACCGAGCACTGATTCGCTTTGCTGGGCGGTTGGTTCGCCTCGGCGCAGGCCACACGCCGGGCGTCACCAGGTGTCCACGCAAGGGCGCTTTTTGCCCGTGCGCGGCGCAACGGGCGGTGCGGACCTGAGCGCGCTCAGGATCCAGCTCCGGCTCTCGAGCGGATCGATCACGTCGTCGAACTCGAAGTGCGTCGCCAGGTTGACCGCCTTGCCTTGTTGGTAAGCGACCGCGACCATCTGCTCGAACACCGCCTGACGCTGGGTAGGGTCGGCGATGGCCTCGAGCTCCTTTTTGTAGCCGAGCTTGACGGCGCCCTCGAGTCCCATGCCGCCGAACTCGCCGGTGGGCCAGGCCACCACGAAGCTGGGCGCCTTGAAGCTGCCCCCGGCCATCAGCTGCGAGCCGAGCCCATAACCCTTGCGCAGCACGATGGTAAAGAACGGCACGGTCAAGCTGCTGCCAGTCACGAACATGCGCGCGGCGTGGCGCACCAGCGCGGTCTTTTCCGCCTCCGGGCCGACCATGATGCCGGGCGTGTCGCACAGAAACAGGATGGGTAGATCGAAGGCATCACACAGCTGCATGAAGCGCGCTGCTTTGTCTGCCGCCTGACTGTCGATGGCGCCGGCCAGGTGCCCCGGGTTGTTGGCGATGATGCCGAGCGGTCGCCCTTCGATGCGCGCCAGCGCGGTGACCATGCCCAGGCCGAACGACCGTCGCAGCTCGAGCACCGAGTCGCTGTCCGCGAGCGTCTCGATCACCTGGCGCACGTCGTAGATGCGCTTGCGATTCTCGGGCACGATCGTGCGCAAGAGTCGCTGGTCGGCGCAGCTGTGTTCACGCAGCGGACCCTGAAAGTAAGACAGGTATTTTTTGGCAACTCGCACCGCCTCGGCATCGTCGGCCACGGCCACGTCGACGACGCCGTTGGCCAGCTGCACGTCGCGTGGACCTATCTGCTCGGGCGCGTACACCCCGAGGCCGCCGCCTTCGATCATGGCCGGTCCGCCCATCCCGAGGTTGGTGTCGGGCGTGGCGATCACCACGTCGCAGCAGCCGATCAGCGCGGCGTTGCCGGCAAAACAGCGGCCGCTCGCGATGCCCACCAGGGGCACCAGCCCCGAGAGCTTGCCAAACAGCGAAAAAGCCAGACAGTCGAGCCCCGTGACACCGAGCCCGTCGGTGTCGCCTGGCCGTCCGCCGCCGCCTTCACCAAACAACACCACCGGCAAGCGCTGGCGCTCGGCCAGCTCGAACAGACGGTCTTTTTTGCGGTGGTTTTGAATGCCCTGCGTGCCCGCCAGCACGGTGTAGTCGTAAGAGGCGACCACACACTCGGTCCGCTCTTCTGCGAACAGCGCGCCGTTCACGCGCCCGATGCCAGCGACCAGACCGTCTGCGGGCGTGCGCGTGATCAGGTCTGCCACGGAGTGTCGTTTGCGCTGGGCGGCGATGGTGAGTGGGCCGTATTCGACGAAGCTGCCGGCGTCGACCAGCTCGGCCAGGTTCTCGCGCGCGCTGCGCCGGCCCAGCTTGTGTCGTTTTGCAACGGCATCGGGCCGCTGGCTGTCGAGCCCTGCGGCGTGCCGGGCGATTACCTCGGAAAGATCGGGGCGCAGGTGATCGAGGTCGAGCGCGACAGCTAACGCGGGCCCGCTGCCGACGACGTCACGCGGCTCGATGACGAGCAGCGTGTGCCCCTCGTACACCGTGTCGCCCCGTGTGACCGCGACCTCTTGCACGATGCCGCTCTGCGTGGCCTCGACGACGTGCTCCATCTTCATGGCTTCCATCACCACCAGCGTCTGGCCTGCACTGACGCTGTCGCCCGCGGAAACGGCGAGGCTCACGATGGTCCCCAGCATGGGCGCGCGCACGCTTTGTCCCGCGCCTTCGCCGAGCGTGGCAGGACTCTCCGTGGCCAAGGACAGAGGTGCCTCGTGCGCGGCGGCGCGCGCCACCAGCTCGCCCGCGTGGTCTTCGACGAAGCGCGTGTAGATGCCGCCCGCGCAGAGCTCGGGGCGCTCGAGCAGTGCGCGCAAGAAGCCGAGGTTGGTGGCCACCCCCTCGATGCGCAGCTCGGACAGCGCCCGGCGTGCGCGCAGCACCGTGTGGGCAAGCTCGGGCGAGGCCGAGCGCACGATCACCTTGGCGAGCAGCGAGTCGAAGCTCGGACTCGTGGCGTAGCCCGCATAACCGAAGGTATCGACGCGCACGCCCGGTCCGGTGGGCACCTCGAACGTGCGCAGCAGCCCTCCGGCGGGCTTGGCCGCGCCGCTCGTTTCCATGGTCTCCATGTTGACCCGGGCCTGCACGGCGAACCCGCGCGGCACCGGAACGCTGGTCCGCCCGAGCCCGAGCTCGGCCAGCGTGGCCCCCGCGGCGAGCTTGAGCTGTGTCTCGACCAGATCGACGCCGGTGACTTCTTCCGTGATGGTGTGCTCGACCTGTAGGCGCGGGTTGGCCTCGATGAACACGAAGTTTTGGGAGCGCGTGTCGAGCAAGAACTCGAAGGTGCCCAGGCTCTCGTAGCGCACCGCACGCGCGAGCTTGAGCGCAGCCTCGATCAGCTGCTCGCGCAGCCCGGGCGCGAGCTGGGGCGCGGGGGCGATCTCCACGAGCTTCTGGTGCCGGCGCTGCACACTGCACTCGCGCTCCCACAGGTGGCTGACCTCTCCCGTGCGATCGCCCAGCACCTGCACCTCGAGGTGTCGCGCGCGCTCGATCAAGCGCTCACAGTACACTTCGTCGTTGCCGAAGGCGGCGCCTGCCTCGGAGGCGCAGCGCGCGTGGGCATCGGCGAGCTCCCCGCGCGTGCGCACGATGCGCATGCCGCGGCCGCCGCCCCCAAAGGCAGCCTTGATCAGCATCGCCTCGCCCGCAGCGAGCGCATCAAAAAACGCGTAGCTCTGCGCCAGCGTGGTGGCTCCCTCGGTGCCCACAAGCACCGGCACCGAGTGCTCGCGTGCCAGCGCCCTGGCGCGGGTCTTGTCGCCCAGCAGCGCGAGTGTCTCGGGCCGCGGCCCGACGAAGGTGATGCCCGCCTCGGCACACTGCGCAGCGAACGAGGCGCTCTCGCTCAGAAAGCCGTAGCCTGGATGCACCGCGTCACAGCCGTGCTCGAGCGCGACCGACACCAGCTGTGCGCTGTCCAGATAGGCAGCGGGACCGCTGCCCTTGAGCGCCCAGGCCGCGTCCGCACTCGACACATGGAGCGAGCGTGCGTCGTCCTCCGAAAACACACTCAGCGTGCGTATGCCCAGCTCACCCGCTGCACGCGCGACCCGGATCGCGATCTCCCCGCGGTTAGCAATCAACAGCTTGCGATGCATCATGGGCGGTCGATTATCACGGGTCCGGCGCGCCGGCGAACGCCTCGACCCCTGCGGGCCAGTTTGATCCAGGTGCAACAATCCGGACCGCTGGCGGCTTGCCTGGCGAGGGGGGCCTCGGCCCCGCACGTGACGAGCCCAGCTCAGCTCGGTCGTTGTCCGGCTTCAGGCGGGCGGTCTCGAGTTTCAGTTGCAGGCCCGGACCGCGCGCAGGAGCGCAGCGGGCTGGACGGGCTTGCAGAGAGCCGCTGACGCGCCGAGCTTGGCGGCGAGCTGCGGGAGGTTTTCTTCTGCGCTGAGCAAGATCACCGGAATGGAGGCCAGCGCGGGATCGGACAGCTGCTCGGCGCGGAAGGCCTCGCCGTCCATCATCGGCATGCTCAGGTCGAGCACAATCACGCCGACCGCGGGGTACGTCCTGAGCTCCGATAACCCGTCTCGACCGTCCTTGGCAGAGATGGCCTCGAAGCCATCGTCGAGCAGTAGATCGACAATCGCCTCGCGAATATCGAAGTCGTCGTCCACCACCAGCACCTTCGACGTAGTCATGGCTAACCTCGCTACGATCGACGTAAGCACCGCGAGCCCGACCCCTGTGAGATCACTTTGTGTGGGGCTGTGGCACCCCCCGCAACGACACGGCCACCGAGGCGCTTGCGCCGACGAGATACGGACTTACACCGTAGAGCGATCGTTTCGCCAGGCTGGGTGCGGCGACCCCGAAAGCTGCCGAGATGCGGCCAGGCCCATGAGACACGACCAGGCACTCAACCAGCTCGAGCTCCTGCAGCAAGCGCCGGGGTTTCTTTGCTTTCTCCGCGGTCCGAGGCTCACTTTCGAGCTCGCCAACGCGGCTTACCTCCAGCTCATTGGGCATCGGGATGTGCTCGGCAGGCCGGTGCGCGAGGCCCTTCCGGAGGTGGAGGGCCAGGGCTTTTTCGAGCTGCTGGACCAGGTGTACGCGACCGGCGAGCCCTACGTGGGCAACGCCATGCCCGTGATGCTGCAGCGCGAGCCGCGCTCCTTGCTGACCCAGGCGTTTGTGGACTTCATCTACCAGCCCATTCGCGACGAGGCGGGCAGGGTCGAGGGAGTCCTCGTGCAAGGACACGATGTCACCGCGCTCAAGCGGCAAGAGACCCAGCGTCAGGAGGCGGAGGATGCGCTGCGCGCGTCCGAAGAGCGCTATCGCACACTGTTCGAAACCATCGACGACGGCTTCTGCATCATGGAAATGAGCGTGGATGCACAAGGTCAGACCGTGGACTACCGATTCTTGCAGACGAATGGCGCATTCGAGGTCCACACGGGTCTGCAGAACGCCGTAGGCAAGACTGCGCGCGAGCTGGTCCCGGACCTCGACCCTTCGTGGTTTCAGCTGTACGGCCAGGTGGCGGCCACTGGTGAGCCTGTACGCTTCGAGAATCAAGCCCCGGCGATGGATGGTCGCTGGTTCGACGTCTATGCAAGCCGGGTCGGGCGACCTGAGCAGCGCTACGTCGCCCTGGTTTTCAAAGACGTCACGGCGCGCAAGCGCAGCGAAGCAGAGCGTGACTTGCTGCTCGCCTCGGAGAGCCGCGCACGCAAACAAGCAGAGGATGCAAGTCGACTCAAGGACGAGTTTCTGGCGACGCTGAGCCACGAGCTCAGGACCCCGCTGCACTCGATGCTCGGTTGGATCAGCTTGCTGCGCGCCGATCGTCTGTCCGCGGAGAAGCGTGAGCGCGCGCTCGAGACCATCGAGCGCAATGCGCAGGCGCAGTCGCAGCTGATCGGAGACTTGCTCGACGTGAGCGCGATCATGGCGGGCAAGCTCCGTCTCGACGTCAGGCCGCTCGATGTGCGCTCGGTGGTCGAGTCGTCTCTCGATACGGTTCGTCTTGCCGCAGAAGCCAAGGCCATCCGGCTGCAGGCCACGCTGGCCTCGGGATGTACCGTGATGGGCGACGCGAGCCGGCTGCAGCAGGTGGTCTGGAACCTGTTGTCGAACGCGCTGAAGTTTACCCCGCGAGGAGGTCGCGTTCAGGTGTTCTTGGAGTGCCTCGACTCGTCCGCCGAGCTCACCATCGCCGATACCGGCAAGGGCATTTCCTCCGAGTTTTTGCCCCATGTCTTCGAGCGCTTTCGGCAGCAGGAAGGGAGCCCCACGCGTCAGCGAGGCGGGCTTGGGTTGGGCCTGTCGATCGTGCGGCAACTCGTGGAACTACACGGCGGCACGGTCAGCGCCTCGAGTGAGGGTGACGAACGTGGAGCAACCTTCACCGTCAAGCTGCCCATGGCGGTGGTGTCACGAAGACAGGAGGGCCCGCGGCAGCCCCTGCAGCAAGCCCTCGTTTCCGAGGGGCTTAACTGTCCGCCCGAGCTGGAAGGCCTTCGTGTGCTGATCGTGGACGACGAGCAGGACTCGCGTGACGTACTCAAGGCCACGCTCGAGATGTGTGGCGTTCAGGTCCGTGCCGCGTCGAGTGTCGCGGAGTGTTTGGCGCTCCTGGCCGCCGAGCGTCCCGATCTGCTGCTCTCCGACATCGGCATGCCGGAGGAAGACGGGTACGCCCTGATCCGTAAGGTCCGGAGCCTGCCGCGTGAAGCGGGTGGTGAGCTGCCGGTGGTCGCATTGACCGCGTACGCCCGGCCCGAAGACCGCACGCGCGCTCTTCTCCTGGGCTTTACGACGCACCTTCCAAAACCAGTCGAGCCGCTCGAGCTGCTTGCGGTAGTCGCCTCCCTGTCAGGTCGCACGCGCAAGGGCTGATGCTTTGCCGCTCTGGCTGCTCGACCAACGAGCGGGCTCCGCGTTGGCCTCCCCACGTACCTGAGTCGCCAGCTCATGCGCAGCGGTTGGCGTCCGCGCTTGTCTCGACATGACCCTCTCTGTGGCGAGAGCACGCGTTTCCTGGTCACGTTTCCGGACACCGCACTAGCTGACCACGCGCGGTGCGTCGCCACGCTTTGCGCGGCGCTGGGCTACACTGGGCAGAACATGGGCTTGCTCGAAAAACTGTTTGGCATCACCGCCAAAAAAGCGCCGCTGAGCGTGAACGACACCAACTTCGACGCCGAGGTGCTGAGCTCGGCGCTCCCGGTATTGCTCGACGTGTGGGGGCCGAGCTGCGGGCCCTGCAAGCAGCTCGAGCCGGTGATCATGGATCTGGCCGCCTTCTACGACGGGCGCGTCAAGGTGTGCGAGCTGAGCGCGCAGGCCGCACCGCGCGTGACGGCGCTGCTCAAGGTCTCGGCGACGCCGACGGTGCTCTACTTTTGGCAGGGCGAGGAGCTCGAGCGCATTCACGGCTTCCGCTCGAGCCTGTTTCACAAACAGACGATCCAGGAGCACTTCGGCATCGCCCATTGATCGCTGCGGCGGTGCGGCGCAAAGCAAGGAGTGGGGGCTCGCTACGCGGTGGGGGTGCCGGGAAGCGGGCAGTCATACCTGACATAAGGCTGTCAT
>Ga0190271_10003105_pt1 | contig 10322 bp, 14 predicted proteins | sample Popmic356T_FD_133747 | JGI IMG/M metagenome (GOLD analysis project Ga0190271, IMG submission 133747) | Populus adjacent soil microbial communities from riparian zone of Weber River, Utah, USA - 356 T | ecosystem: Environmental > Terrestrial > Soil > Riparian zone | place: USA: Utah | collected... | reverse complement strand
GGCGTGCGCGTGGACTCCGGGCTCGAGGCCGGGACCGAGGTCACCCCCCTCTACGACCCGATGGTGGCCAAGCTGATCACCTGGGACGTCGACCGCGAGAAGGCGACGGCGCGGATGCTGCGGGCGCTGGGCGAGTACCGGATCGAGCCGCTGACGACGCTGATCCCGTTCCACAGGGCGATCCTGGCGACCGAGCAGTGGGCAAACGGCGAGACCTGCCGCGACCTGACCGAGGACAAGAAGTGGCTCAAGTCGCTACAACCCGAGCCCGGCGCCCGCCCGTCCGCCCGCGGACGCGAAGCGGAGGAGGCGGCGGGAGAGGATTCCGTCGAGCGCACCTACGCGGTCGAGGTCGACGGGCGCCTGCACTCGGTCAAGGTGATCGGCGCTGCGGCACCGGGGGCCGCGACCGGCGCGCCGGCCGCCGGGCGACAGCCGCCGCGGCGCGCGCGCTCCGGCGGCGCCGGTGGTGGCGGCGCGAGCGGCCCGGCGCTGCCCTCGCCGCTGCAGGGAACGGTGCTCAAGGTCGCGGTCGAGCAGGGCGCCGAGGTCGAGGAGGGAGCGCTGATCTGTGTGATCGAGGCGATGAAGATGGAGAACGAGATCACCGCGCACCGGGCGGGCAAGGTCGCCGAGCTGAAGGTCGCCGAGGGCGCGGCGATCAACTCGGGCGACACGATCTGCACGATCGAGTGACCGCCTCGCTGCCCTGGCGGGGCCCGGGCGACAACCGTCCCGACCTGGCGCTGCCGCCCGGCAGGGTCCCGGTGCGCCGCGACGGCAACTGGCGCAAGCAGTGGCGCTATCTGGGCGCCTTCTGCGACGAGCTGATGCTGTGCGCGGCGCGGGTCCGGGTCGGGCCGATGAGCCAGACCTTCTGGGCGATCTGGGACCGCGAGCGCGGCGAGCTGATCGAGCGCACCCGGATGACGATGCCGCTGGTCGCCCGAGGCGAGGTGTGGACCGAGCTCGCCAACGGCGAGCACACCGGAACCATCGACTGGGCGCCGCCCGACGGCGGGACCCTGGTCCGGATCGAAGCGGCGCCGAAGCAGGACGTCGCCGAGCCCGTCCGGGCCTTCCTGCGCGCCGGCGAGGGTCGCTGGGCGGAGGCGGTCTGCGCGACGGGGGAGGGGGACGGCTACGTCTGGACCCGCAAGCGCACCGTCGCCGTCGCCTGCGACGTGCGGATCGGCGAGCGGCGGATTCGCTGCGAGGCGCGCGGGGTCGAGGACGAGTCCTGTGGGTATCACCCCCACCACACCGTCTGGGACTGGTCGGCCGGTATCGGGCGGACCACGGACGGGCGCGAGGTGGCCTGGAACCTGGTCGAGGGCATCAACGACCCGCCGCGCAGCTCCGAGCGGGCGATCTGGGTCGACGGGGTCCCGAGCGAGCCCGGGCCGTCGCGATTCGACGACCTCGAGGCGATCGATTGCGACGGGGCCAGGCTCGAGTTCTCCGCCGAGGCCGAGCGCAGCAAGGAGGAGTCGCGGCTCGGGGTGACCTACAGCTACCGCCAGCCCTTCGGGACCTTCTCGGGCAGCCTGCCGGGCGGGCTCGAGCTCGCCGAGGGCCTCGGCGTGGTCGAGCACCACGACGCGAACTGGTAGGCGCTCAACCATCGGCGATCGGGAACGCCGATTCGACCCGCCAGCGCCACGGGGGCTGCTCGCCGGCAGCGAACTCGTACTGATTGCGGCCATCGAGGGTCTCGAGCGCGACCAGCGTCGGCACCGCGTCCTCGAGCAGCGGCGTCAGCGAGAGCGCCTCGACCTGCGCCGACGACGCCTCCCGCGTGACCCGTTCCCATTCGAGGCCCGGGCGGTAGAGCCAATACGAGATCTCCGCGATGCCCTCGGGCCGGCGCCGGTCGTCGACGGAGACGAACGCGGTCACCCGGCGATTCGACGCGGTCAGCCCCGCCCGCGCCCCGGGGGCGGCGCAGCTCGGCGAGCGGCAGCGGCGGAAGTCGACCGGCAGCAGCGGGCCGGACGGCCCCGCTCGCGCGGCCGGCGCCGGGGCGAGCGCCCGGACGGCCCCGGCGAGCGCCCGCCCGTAGGCCTCGGTCAGCGGGTCGCGCCAGCACGGGCCCGGGCCGACCGCCGCACAGCGCAGCTTGCGCGCCAACGCAGAGCCGAGCTCGCGGCCCGAGTCGCCGCTGCCGGCGGCGACCGCGGCGACCGCCGCCACGGCCAGCAGCGCGACCAGCAGCGAGATCCCGGCATGCTCGACCGTCGCGGCGCCGGAGTGCGAGCTTGCGCGCGAGCGGGACGACATGCGGCGACCGTAGGCGCGCAGGGCCGACGCGGGGCGCGCGCCGGGTGGCGAATCAGCGACGGATCAGGAGAGGCCCTCGCGCGCCTCGCGCACGAGGGTTACCGCTTCCGGGAACACGACCCGGATCGCGTCGCGGACCTGCATCGCCTGCTCGTCGCTGGAGCCGTGCAGGTCGAGCCGGGCGATCGAGGCGACCGTCATGTCGACGGCGAGCTTGATCGCGTTGTCGGCCCAGGCAACCTTCTGGGCGCCCTGCATCTGCTCGGCCATGTCCGCGAGCCGGGCGCGCAACTCGTCCGGATCGCCGAACATCCCAAAGGGGTCGCTTCCTTCCATGCCGACGATCTTAGATGAGCGGCTCCGCGGGCTCGCAGAGTCGGCAGGCGGGTGCTCTACGCTGGCCGCGTGTCGCTGCGATCGCAATGCGTCGGAGCGCTCGCCGTGGCGCTGGCGATCAGCCTCGCCGGTTGCGGCGAGAAGTCCGAACCCGACCTCTCCGAGCTGCCGCCGCCCCCCGCGCCGGAGCCGCAGAGCCCACCCCCGGGCCTGCCGCAGGCCGTCAAGGGCCAGTGGGAGGGGACCCTGCGCCAGCAGGGCGTGAAGCCGTTCGCGATCGGCGTCCGAATCGCCTCCGCGACCGACCCGAGCCGCAACGTCGTCAACTACGGCGGCGAGATCGACTGCTCCGGGACCTGGCGCTACCTCGACGCCGAGGGCCCGCGGGTGAACTTCCTCGAGCGGATCGACCGCGGCGCCGGCAAGAAGTGCAAGGGCACCGGCGACGTCACCGTGCGCCCGCTCGCCGGCGGCTCGAAGCTCGGTTACGAGTTCCGCGGCGGCGGGATCGTCAGCCGCGGCACCCTCAGCCGCCGTTGACCCCGTCGCGGCGCGCGCTCGCGGTGAGCTCGCCGCCGCTTCGGACGAGCGCCGCGACGAGCTCGCTCGGAGCCGAGAGCAGCAGCACCAGGGGCGCCCCGAGGACCGTGACCACCGAGTCGATCGCGAAGGCCCAGCGGCCGCGCGGCGAGTTGCCCGCGCGCAGGCGCCCGGCGCGCACCTCGCGGGCGAAGTTCGGATGGAAGGTGAGTCCGTTGAGCATCGTCTGCAGCATCCATCCCTGGGCGCGGCCGCTGATCGGCGTCCGGGCGCGGTCGAGCCGGTGGCCGTTTCGCTGCGCCAGCAGTTCGAGGCTGGCCGGCGTGTGCAGCAGCCGGCCCGGGAAGCGGTCGATCGCCGCCCAGCCGACCTCGCCGATCCAGGCCTGGAAGCTCGCCCGGTTGGGGATCGCGATCTCACGCACCCCGGGCTCGCCGGCGCGGCAGACGGCCTCCCACTCGGCGCCAAGATCGAGCTCGCGGCCGCGCTCGACCGCCACCCCGCAGTTCTCGCAGCGGTCGATCACGCGCTCTCCCGAGCGCTGGTCGAGCGGGACGCCGATGCTCGCCTCGCCGACGACCACCGGCAGCGCGATCCAGCCGTACAGCTGCCGCCCGCAGAGCGGGCAGGGTCCCGCCTCGCTCACGCGGCGTCGAGCTCGTAGCTGAGTCCGTGCGGCTCCATCGCGGCGAGAAAGTCCGCCGGATCGAACGCCTGCGACGGCGCCAGCGCCCCGCCGGTCGCCGGCTCGGCGCCGGCCAGCCGCAGCGCCGCCTCGACCGTCGAGGCGGCGGTCAGGCCGTAGACGTCGCGTCCCCGGATCACGCCCCGGCGGCTGCGCCCGCCGGCGCGCACGCGGCAGTCGATCGTGAACTCCGAGCGCTCGCGGTCGGCCGGGCTCGGCCCCTCGGGCAACTTCGCGACCGCGCGCTCGATCGCGCCCCTGGCGCGGGTCCGCACCAGCCACTGGAGTGCCGGCATCGTCAGCCCGACCAGCGGCGCCAGCCGCGGATGGCCGGCCGAGGTCGCCGCGCTGAGCGCGGTGCGCACGTTCGCGGTCTCGACGTGGCGGGGCACCGTGATGTGCTCGCCGGCCGGATAGCGGGTCATGCGCTGGCGCCCGACCGGGGGCGGGAAGTCGTGCTCGGGACGGCGGACCGCCGAGGAGGCGGGAACGAAGGCCCCGCCCCGCCATTCGAGATCGCCGCCGCCGATCTGCCCGATCGCCGAGGAGGCGGTTCCCCGCGAGGGCCCGAAGGAGCGGACCGAGTAGGCGAGAAAGACCTCCTCGATCTGCTCGAGGCCGTCGCTGGTCAGCGCCGCGATCATGTCGCCGGGCATGTAGTCGAACCCCATCGCGGTGACCAGCGGGACCCCGGCCGCCTGCGCGGCAGGCCCGTGGATCTCGAACACGCGGCGCATGAACGGTTGCTCGCCGGTCGTGTCGACGTAGGCGGTGGTGGTCTCGACCGCCGCCCGGACCACCGGCTCGCCGTGGAGGGAAAACGGGCCGGCGGCGGCGATCACCGCAGCGCACGGCGCCAGCAGGTCGGCGAGGGCCGCGGGATCGTCGAGCGCCGCGGCCCGCACCGGCGGACCGCCGACGTCGGCCGCGACCCGCTCGAGCTTCGCCCGATCGCGTCCGGCGAGGACGAAGTCGGCGCCCCTGCGGCCGAGCTCGGCCGCGATCAGCCGCCCGGTGTAGCCGCTGGCGCCGTAGACCGCGATCGGTCCGCGCTGCTCCGAGCTGGAGGACATGGACGCCGGATCGTATTGGCCCGGATATCGTTCGCCCATGCAGCTTCGCGAGATCATGACCTCGAGCGTGGTCACGGCGGGCGCCGACGCCGACGTGCTCAGCGTCGCCCAGCTGATGCGCGACCGTGCGATCGGCTCGGTCGTCATCTGCGACGCCGAGGGCGAGCCGGCGGCGATGGTCACCGATCGCGACCTGACCGTGCGCGCGCTCGCCGACGAGCGCTCGCCGAACGAGCCGGTCGCCGATCACTGCTCGCGCCCCCTGGTGACCGGGGAGCCCGACATGGATCTCGAGGAGGCGGCGGCGCTCATGGTCCGCCACCGGATCCGGCGCCTGCCCGTGGTCGAGTCCGGCGACCTGGTCGGGATCGTCACCCTCGACGACATCGCCGTGCGCACCGGCAACCTCGAGGTCGCCCAGCGGATGACCCAGGAAGTGATCGAGGGCGCGTTGCCGGGCTTCTTCTTCCACGAGCGCGGCTGACTGGCTCCATGACCCCGTCCACGCCGCAGCAGCTGCGAACGCGCGCCCGCTTCGAGGCGCTGATCGGACTCGGGGCCCCGGCGCTCGACCTCCTGCTCGCCGCCGGCGACCGGATCTCGCGCGCGGTCGCCCCGGAGGACGACTACATCCCGATCCCGCCGCGCTCCGAGCGGCTGGCGCTGCGCCGCGGCCCCCGCGGCGAGGCCGACTGATGAGCAAGCGCGAGATCCTCGAGCGCGAGTCGCGCCTGGCGCTGCCGGTCGCGCTCTGCGCGATCTTCGCGCCCGTGCTGATCGTCGGCTCGCTCGTCCTCGCCGGCCAGCTCGACCTGCCGACCACCGGGCTGGCGACCGAGTCGCTGCGCGCCTTCGAGGCGAACCAGGGGGCCCTGCTGGCGCTGGCGGTGATGCGGGCGATCGGCTTCCTGCTCTTGATTCCGCCGCTGTGGTTCCTGTTCACGGCGACCAAGGCGCGCCGCCCGGAGCTGCCCGGGGCGATGATCGGCTTTGCCTTCATCGGCCCCGTCCTGCTCGCGCTCCAGGGGGTCCTTGGCTACTTCGGCCAGCAGGAGATCGCCTCCGACTTCGTCAACTCATACGTCGCCGGCGGCGATATCTACACCCTGCTCGACGACCTGACCGAGGACTCGACCCTGAGCACGGCCGCCGGCGGGCTCGGCTTCGCGGCGATCCTCGGCGTCGGGGTGGCGATGGTCTACTTCCCTCTGCAGGCGATGCGCGCCGGGCTCTTGACCCGGTTCTTCGCCACCCTCGGAATGGCGCTCGGCGGCGCGACGATCCTGCTGCTCGGCCAGATCCTGATCCCGGACACGCTCTGGTTCCTGTGGCTCGGCCTGGTCTTCATCGGGCGGACGCCGAAGGGCCGCCCGGCGGCCTGGGACGCCGCCGAGGCGATCCCCTGGCCGCGGCCGGGCGACGAGCCGCAGGAGCAGCGGACCGTGGACGACGAGGTTGTCGACGGCGACGCCTCGGAGGTGTTCGAGGCGCCCGAGCCGGTCGACCACAGCGCCCGGCGCGAGCGGGCGAAGAAGCGCAAGCGCAAGCGCCGCGGCTGAACGCGATCCGGTGTCCGACCCGAGCCCGACCCCGACTCGCCACCGGACGGCGATCCGCGTCGCGCTCGGCGCGCTCGGCGCGATCCAGGTCGCCGACGGGCTCTACGCGCTGTTCGCGCCGACCTCTTTCTACGAGGACTTCCCACTCGGGCGCGGCTGGGTCGAGGCGTTGCCGGCCTACAACGAGCACCTGATCCGCGACGTCGGCGGGCTCTTCCTCGCCACCGGGGCCTTCCTGCTCGCGGCCGCATGGATCATGGAGCGGCGGCTGGTGATCGCCGCGGCGGCCTCGTTCCTGCTGTTCGCGATCCCGCACACCGTCTATCACCTGCTCAACCTGGGCCCCTACTCGACCGCCGACGCGACCCTGAACGCGATCGCGTTGACACTGACCGTGGTCCTGCCGCTCTGGGTTCTCTACGAGGTGCTCCGGCAGCGCCCGGCGCGGTGAGCGCGCCGGCTCCGCGCGCGCGGCTGCTCTACGACCGCGACTGCGGCTTCTGCCGCTGGGCGCTCGGCTGGGTCCTGCGCTGGGACCGCGCCGGCCGACTGGAGCCGATCGCGCTCCAGGACCCCCGGGCAGCGGCGCTGCTCGCCCCGATGAGCGACGAGCGGATGCTCGAGTCCTGGCATCTGGTCGCCGAGGACGGCTCGGTCGCCTCCGCCGGCGCGGCGGCGGCGCCGCTGCTGCGGATGCTGCCGGGGGGCGCGCCGCTGGCGGCGCTCGCCGAGCGGGCTCCCGGAGCGGTCGAGCGGGCCTACCGGCTGATCTCCGGCCATCGCTCGGACCTCGGGCCGCGCCTCACCCGCGGCGCGGTTTCGCGGGCCGATCGGCGGATCGCCGAGCGCCAGCCGCGCTGACCGCGGCTCGGGCGGCCGCTCACCCGGGGGCGGAGAGCCCGCTCGCGCGGTCGCGGACCCAGCGTCCGGCGACGAACATCAGCAGCCAGGTGAGCACCGCCAACGTCGGGCTGATCAAGGCGAGCGGGATCGAGCCGCCGAAGATGATCACGCCGATCCAGCTCGGCGGGCCGGTGAAGCGCCGGCGGTACGGGAGGGCGTCCTCGCGCACGAGGCCGGCGCCGTAGGCGTGATAGGTCTGGGACAGGAAGGCGAGGCTGAGGATCGCGAGGCAGCCCGCGTAGATCGCGACGCCGAGCGGATCGTCGCTGTAGTCGCCGATCAGCTCGGTCGTGAACGGCAGCAGGGCGACGAACGAGAGATAGACGAAGTTCAGGGTGACCAGGCGTCGGTCGAAGCGCTGCACGAGCCCGTAGAAACGATGGTGGGCGAGCCAGAAGCGGGCGGTGACCGCGAACGATAGGAAGTAGGCGAAGAACTGCTCGGCGCGTTCGCTGAGCAGCTCGCTCAGGTCGCCACCCGGCGGGATCTCGAGGCTGAGCACGAGCAGCGTGATCGCGATCGTGAACACGCCGTCGCTGAAGGCGACGATGCGGCCGAACTCGATCTCGGCCTCGTCGCGATCGTGGACGTCGGGGACTGATTCGGCCATCCGGGACCACTACGGTCGCGGCGGCCGGATTCCTGCCCGCGCTAGCCCAGGGTGCTGACGCCCGGGGGCGCGTCCGCCTGGGACGCGGCGACCTGCTTGCGGTGGGTGCGGATCTCGCTCAGGATTCGCTCGAGCCGGGGCTCGGTGGTCGAGTCGACGTGGACCATCGCCGCACCGACCGCCGGGTGGACCGCGGAGATCCGCTCGTGCATCGCCTGGGCGACCGCGCGGTAGGTCGGATGGCCCTCGCGCCCGGAACGCAGCTCGCAGACGTGCATCGCCTCGCGCGCGTTCAGGTCGAGCACGTAGCGGATCCGGTAGCCGAGGCAGAGCGCATAGGGGGCCGCCTCCGGCATCCCGCCCTGCTCGAGCCGGTCGAACTCGGCCCGCGAGAGCTCGAGCGCGCGCTCGTACTCGTCGCCGGCGCCGGCCTCGCGGACCTCGTCCGGAACCCCGGCGCCGAGCTCTGGCCCGAGCCGCTGCCACTGGCAGGTGAGCATCCGGTGGCGCTGCAGGTCGCGAAAGCCGCCGTAGTCGGAGACGATCTCGAACCGGTAGCGGATCGCCTCCCACCCCCGACCGGGCCGGTGGCGGCGGTTGCGCCGCTCGCCGGCGAGCTCGCCGATCAGCTCGGCGCGCTCGATCGGGTCGAGGGCGGCGATCCGGCCGCGGATCCGGTCCTCGGCGACGCCCGCCGACTCGTAGAGCGAGGCGGCCAGGAGGTCGTCCTCGGCGCCGTCGACGTGGACCAGCTCGACCGAGGGCGCCGGGTCGCCGTCGCGGCGGTCGAGCCCGAGCCGCGAGACCGCGCGCTCGGTCGCCTGGCGGCGCTCGCGCAGGTGCTCGACCCAGTCGCCGCCGCGGTCGGGACGGTCGACCCGGGCGACGAAGCTCGGGATCACGTGCTGGAGCTCGGTGAGCAGCATCTCGCCGTAGGCGCGCGCCTCCGGCAGCGGCGAGGCGGCGAGGTGGAGCAGCAGCTGCTCGTAGGCCTGGCCCGAGGCGTAGATGCCGACGTGGCTCAGGGTCGAGGCGGGCAGCAGCCCACGCAGCAGGTCGAGCGCCTTGGCCCGGATCGAGCCCTGCCAGGCGCGCTCGGGCTGCTCGGGATCGCGCGGCCAGCGCTCGGCGGCCCAGGCCTGGACCGTCTCGAGGCTGCGCGAGTAGATCGCGAAGAGCTCGTCCATCGCCGCCGCGTAGCGCGGCCCGAGCTCGGCGTCCGAGTAGTAGCGGTAGCTGCCGATCCCCTCGACCGGGCGGTCGTAGGGGATGTAGCGCGTCGACTGCTCCAGGTAGGCCGCCAGCCGGCCGCGCTGGAGGATCTTGGTGAGCACGTTGGAGGCCCACTCGCAGGCGACGTGCGCGCCGCCGACCTGGGCGATCGAGTCGTCGCCGTAGCCGATGAAGACGCGCTCGTAGAGACCCGCCGCGCGCTCGCCCTCGACCCCGTCGAAGGGCCGCCCGGCCTCCGGCAGGTCGTCGGCGAACTCCTCGCAGAACAGTCGCCGCAGGGTCCCGGGGTAGCGCGAGTAGCGCGCGAACAGCGCCCCCTTGACCGTCTCGGGGAGGTTGACGAGGCAGAACACCGGCCGGTCGAGGTTGGTGAAGTGCGGTTCGAGCACGGCCCGCTCGGCGGCGGTGAAGGTCTCTACCGGGTAGCGCATCGGCGTCATCCTAGGGGCGGCGGCGGCGACTCCATCAGCTCCACCCGGTGGCCGCCGGGAGAGATCGCGAAGGCGCGCCGGGCGCCCCACAGCCGGCGGGTCTCGGCGACCTCGTGGCCCGCGGCGGCGACCCGCTCGAGCGTCGACTCGAACCCGTCGACGACGACCGCAGGGTGCCCGAGCGCCGGGACCGCCGCGTCCTCGGTGTGGATCATGTGGATCTGGGTCCCGCCGCGCTCGACCCAGGTGAAGCCCTCGCCGAGCGCCTCGGGCGCCGGCACCCGCTCGAAACCGAGCAGCTCCCAGAAGCCGACTGCGTCCTCGACCGCGGCCGGGTCGATCTCGATTGCGACGTGCTGGAGCATGGTCAGCCGCCGTCGACCGGCTCAGGGCGCGAGCCCGGCGGCCCGGCGGGCCTCGTCCCAGTCGGCGAAGGCGTCGATCCGGACCACCTCGTCGCCGCGGAACGTGGCCAGGTGGGCATAGGGGGTCGCGACCTCCTCGCCCGAATCGCGCTCCGTGCCGTGGAAGGTGAGCAGCGCCAGCACCCGGTCGGGTCCGGCGGCGTCCAGCGACGCGACCTCGAGTCGGAACAGCGCCCAGGGCTCCTCGATGAACGTGGTCCAGAACTCGACCATGCCCTCGCGGCCCTCGTAGCGCGACTCGATCCCG
>Ga0190271_10003104_pt1 | contig 10322 bp, 10 predicted proteins | sample Popmic356T_FD_133747 | JGI IMG/M metagenome (GOLD analysis project Ga0190271, IMG submission 133747) | Populus adjacent soil microbial communities from riparian zone of Weber River, Utah, USA - 356 T | ecosystem: Environmental > Terrestrial > Soil > Riparian zone | place: USA: Utah | collected... | reverse complement strand
TCGAGGTTGCCTTGCACCGCGCGGCAGCCAAGTGCGTGCCATGTCGCTACGAGCGGCGTGCGCCAGTCGAACGCCATCACGTCGGGCCCGGTCTCATAGCTGTCGACTAACAAGTGCTGATTGCCGGTCGCGAAGTAAATGATCGGCACGCGCCCGCGAATGCCCGCGATCAGCGTCTGTAAGTGCAGCTTGACGTACTCGCGAAAATCCTCGACCGACAGACAGCCCACCCACGAATCGAACAGCTGCACGGCCTGCACACCGGCGTCGATCTGCAGATTCACGTAGTCGACCACTTGTTCGACGAGCTTCTGCATGAGCGTGCGCCATAAGCCGGCATCGCCATACATCAACCGTTTCGTGTGTACGTAGTCGCGCGCCCCGCGGCCTTCGACCGCATAAGACGCCAACGTAAACGGCGCACCCGCAAAGCCGATCAGCGGAATGTTCGCAGGCAAGTCGCGGCGAATCAGCTTCACAGTCTCGGCGATGTAGGCCGTACCCTCGCGAGCCGGCACCACACGCAAGGCATCGACACTCTGCGCATCGCGCACCGGATTGTGAATTTTGGGCCCAAAGTTGGGCAAATACTCGAGCTGCAAGCCCATCGACTCGAGCACTGGCAACAGGTCGGCAAACATGATGGCTGCGTCGACGCCGAGGATGCGCTGTGCGTCACAGGTGGCTTTGGCCGCGAGCGCAGGCGTCTTGAAGAAATCGAGCGACGAGGTCTGGCCTTTGACCTCGTGGTACTCCTTCATGTAGCGCCCAGCCTGGCGATTGAGCCAAATCGGCGTATGGGAGGTGGGCTCGCCTCGGCAAGCCTTCAAGAACACGGAATCCAGGAGTGACTCGGACATGCCAGACGCTAGCGAGCCCAGCCTCTTCGCGTCAAATAGCTTGGTGCTCGCTCCTACGCTCGGCCAGGCACGCGAGGCTCGCTGTCGCCCCGCGCTGCCGCTGGTCCGTGACACGCGACTCAGGCGTTGAAGTCTTCCGCCAATATGCGCTCGATGTTGCGTTCCGCGAGCGCAGTGATGGTGAGCGACGGATTCGCCCCGAGGCCTACGGCGACCAACGAGCCGTCGGTTACGTATAGCCCGTCGTAAGGGCGCAGGCGGCCGAAGTCATCGGTCGCGCGTCCGAGCGGGCAACCACCGACCGGGTGATAGGTGGCGCGGTCACCGATCTCCGGACCTCTCCAAACAAGCCGCTGTTGTAGCTCGCACCCGTCTTGGCGTGAAGTCCGCTATGGCAGCCGGTATTGACTGTGCCATTGTCTCTAACGACTTCACGAAAACAGCTGACTTTTCAGAGGCTAGCTATCGGACCAAAGCCTTGATTGAGCTCAGAGACATCATCCTTCATGCGCCCTGAAGGCGGGCTACGCGAGTACCAAGCGCGGGCGTGAAACACCATTGATAACAGGCAGGGACCACACCGTGGATATCGAGTTGGGGCGGGTAGCCTCGTTGTGGAGGCAACTATTACTGATGGGAGCTTCGCTAAGCGTTGGGCTGGCGTCGCTGGTCGCGTGCTCGGGTAACCCTCGAGTTAATCCGCAAGGTCGCCCTTGCGCAGACGCATCTGCCTCTCCACAGAGCCGCTCTCACGCAGAGCCACAGGCCAACTCTCAGGACTACTCTAACACCGACACGGAAGGACCGTTGCGCGTACGCAGGGTGCCAGTGGCGGGACCGCCCCCAAGGGCCTACAGCGGGAGCCGGGCCCCGCCCCAGCACGTCGCGCGTGAATTTGCACACGTTGTGCGAGATCGGATTCGCAGCCGTCAGCGGCGAGCACGACAGTCCATTTGACAAGCGCCAAGCCTCGAGGATGAGCCAATCCGGCTGACGGGGGTCCTCTCGACTCAGTGCGCCGCAGCCATATGTGCTCCGATACGTCGATGCCGCCAATGGCGGCGCCTCAATGTAGGTTCGAATGGCTGTGCCGATTTCCGTGCGGTGGGCCTTCCGCGTGGATCCGCGCTGAGGCAGGCCGTTCGCCAGAAATCGCGAGCCAAGTCATTGATTCGTGGTCCCTCACGACCACGAGGCGATAAACTTATCGCATGCGCGATCGCTTGGGGTGGGGGTTGGCGTGGATGCTCGGGCTGGCTGGCGTGAACGCGTGTGGCGACGACTCCGCGTCGAAGCCGGATACGGGAGCACAAGCAGGTGACGGCGCGGGCTCCGGCGGTACGGCTTCCGCGGGCAGCGGTGGCGCGGGAAGCAGCGGATCGGGTGGCGGTGGCGCCATCGTGCCGGCGCGCGGCTGTCCGCTCACGGCACCCAAGCGCGCCGAGCTAGGCAGCAAGCTCGAGCCGATCAGCGCCGCGGTCGGCGTGCGCGCGGTGCACATGACTGCGAAGGGTCTGTTCTGGACCACGGACAACCGAATCTACCAACTGGAAAGCGGCGGCACCGCGCTTCAAGTTGCAGAGTGCGATTCAGGAGTGAACGTCGTGCCCAACCTGCTCACGTCGAATGCGACCCAGCTCGCATGGCACGGGTCGAGCAACGGCATGCTCGGCGTATGGGCGGTGCCGCTCGACGGCGGGTTACCGAACATGCTCACCATGGTGACAGCCACGGACCTTTTCGTGGAGGCGCTCGCGTTGGACGAGACGCACGCGTACTTCGGCGGTTCTGTCAGCAACGGGCTGCGACAGGCACCGCTCGCGGAAGGCCCCATGTCGACGCAACTCGCGAGGCCGTTCGGGCTGTCGGCGCTGACAGTCGACGGCGGCTTCGCGTACTACGTGGAGGATCTCGGCGAGAGCGTGATGCGCGTCGCAGTAGACGGTGGCATGCCGGAGACTGTGTCGCCGGAGCTCGGGATGATCCAGACAATCGTCATCGACCCCAGCGCGATCTATGTGACGACACTACACAGCATCTACCGCGTCGAGCGCGGTCAGCCGTCTGGGGCCAAGGTGCTCCTGGCCCTCGCGCGACCGACCAGCGCCGACAACTCGGTGACACGGCTGCTCGACGACGGAGAGCGGCTCGTCTTCACCGATCAGCTCGAGAACATCGGCTGGGTCACAAAGGACGGCGAGAGCTGCGGCTACATCGTATCCGAGGCCAAGAAGGAAGTCGCGGTCCCGCGGAGCGACATCGCGCTGGACGCGCAGTACCTGTACGTCACCGATTGGCCGACACGGTCGCTGAGCCGGATCAAGCGGTCCGACATCGGCCTCGCTCGATAGCGGTCGCACCCGCGAGATGACGCAACGTCGGTCAGTGCGCTTCCTTGACCCTCAAGATTGACCGGTGAGCAGCTGCACGGATGGCTTGCGCCAGACCATCGCAACCCAGGGCTGCTGGTTCTCGGGCCTATCGGCCGGTCGCAGGTACGTGACTTCGAGCTGAAAGCCGAGCGCGGCAGTCCAACCTTCGATCGTGAGATAGCAACCATAGCGTTCGCCGCTCCAGCCTTCTTGGGAGCCGTTGAAGGAGCGCGGGTTGGAACAGAACAACACGCCACCAGGCACGAGCACGCGTTTGAGCTCACCGAGCACATTGGGCAAGAGTGCTCGCGGCACGTGAAAGAGCGAGGCATTGGCGAACACACCGTCGAACTGTCGATCGCCCAGTGCGAGCTCGAAGAAGTTTTGGTGCAGAACTTCGCACCCGGCGGGCTTCGTGAGCATCTTGGCGCGTTCTACGAACGCCTCGCAGCCATCGAGCCCCGTTGGCCGGTTAGGAGCGACTCTTGGCGAGAGAGCTGGAGGCCGCGTTCGCGCAAGCCATCGGCGAACTCACGGAGGAGGACCGTCTTTCGCTCGGGCTTCGAGACGGCGCGCCGGACGTGGCCGGCACCACGCTTCGCAAACGCGAGCAGCGCGCGCTCGAACGGCTGCGAGGAATCTGGAGGCAGGTCTATGGTGAGCCGTGAGCAACTGAAGCGCGGCGGGCTCCGCGCATACGAGACCGGACGTCTCTTGGTGGCAGCGCGCCCAGCATGGGTGCTGGTGCCTGCTGTGCTGGTGTGCGCCTTGGAGACGGGTGCCGCGAAACCTGCGCGTGCGTCGGCGTGCTGCTGCTCGGGGCAAGTGTCTTCTTGCGGTGGCGCGATCGACGCGGCGCCGACTCGGTGCGTAATGGACTCATCGCCGGAGCGCTTCCGCTTCTCGTTGGCCTGAGCCCGCATGCTTTCTCGAGGGCTGCGGCCGACGTGTAGTCGGTGAGCGGTCCAAAGTGCGCGATGAGCACGACCGAGGTCCCCTTGCCCACGGTATGTGGTGGGTGGCCTCCTGCTGCTGGGCTACTTGCTCGATGCGATGGTCGATGTCATCGAGGGCCGTGCGCATGCGTAGCGCTTCGGTGGCCGTAAGTTGAATGAGTCGCTTGGCCTCGTCGTCGAGTGCGACGCCGACCGAACGCTCAGCGCAGCCGAGCATGCGTTGCGCTTGCGTCGTCCTGAGGTTGCCGTGTCCGAGTTGATGAACGTTTTGGAGAACGTCGGCCGCGTGCTCGAGCGTGTCTTGGCGACCAGGATAGTGAGCGAGCAGCGCGAGCGCGGTCTTGTTGCGCCACACGTCGATGTCGTGCAGGGCTTCGGGCCAGCGCCGAGCCAGGAGTGCTTCGAGTCGGCCGAGGTAGAACTGCATGGGAGCTCTGTACAGCTCACGCTACTCGACCAGCGCCCGAAGCCGTACCCCTCGGTACTATATCTTCCTAGTCATGGGGAGGCCTCGAAGGCGGACGTGCGGGTAGGCGACATTAAAACGAGAGCCCGAGAGCCCAGTCGTGCGGCGGGCGAGAAGATGATGATGGACATGAAGGCGAGCGGCGTCACAGAGGTCGTATATTTCTTCTATCCGCACCCACCGACAGGCGGCTGGGAGATCGACGATTACACGATCCCGATGTTGCAAGACCGCTGCGCCAGCTTGTCGGACGAGAAGTTCCAGTGCCGCGTCGTGGACAGCGTGCCCATCTTCCAAGGGCACGACGATTGGTATGCCTTGGACGGGCATCCACGCCAACGACATTGGCGAGCAAGCGATCGCAGACGCGGTTTGGAAACAGCTGAAGGACGATCGCGCCGCTCAAGCCGAAAGCAGCGGATGTTGCACGCCGTAGCGTAGTCGCGGGGGGCCCGGCGAGCTGAGTTGAAGTGGCGCCCTCGTGTGTCCCCGTGGACCACGAGCTCAGGCCGACGGCGGGTCGACGGGAGGGCGATTTCGACGGCGCTGACGTGGAGTCGCGCCGAAGCTCAGCCGAGACCGGCAGATTGACTGCGAAGGTGAGCCGACGAGACGAAGCCCTGGGCGACGGGGTGAGCGTCCAGGTCCGCTACATACGTAAGTGTGCTGTTCGTAATCTATAATAGGTACGATGCCACTATGTTTGGCGGCGTCCGGACATGCCCGGGCAGCGGAGAGCCAGCGAGCGCATCGCCGTGCTTGCGAAGTGCGTCTAGCGTGCTCGTGGCGCCTTTCGCGGCTGGCACGACTGCTGCTTTGGATGGCGAACGAAGCTGTAAGTGCACGACGACGACGGGCTTGCGTCGCTGACTGCTCGTTCGTCAAAAGGAGAACCCCAATGTCTGAGACTCGCTGCTCCCAAGACTTCTGCCGCGCATGGCTACCCGCAGCACTGCTGTTCAATCTGTTCCACGTGTCTCCGGGCAACGCCCAGGAGACCCCGGACGTCGGAGTGACCACTGAGGCGCTGCGGATCGGCGTCGAGATCGACGGCAGCTGCGACTACAGCCAGGCGTCCGCCGCGCTGGACGCTTGGAAGTACTTGGTGGTCGAGATCCGCGGTAACGAAGACTTGAGCCGCAACGTGTTCAACTGTCTGTTAGACGCGCATTATGTCGAGGTCGGCTGCGATACGGTCGCAAACTTCAAGACGATGAGCGCGGCGATCCTCCAGGACGAGTACCAGTGGAAGTTCGAGTGCATCGACTTCCCTCCAGGCGTGGACAAGGATGGGAACCCGACCTGGACCCTCGCCGATGCGCGCGTCTCGATTGAGGGTGCCCGCATGCGCCTGGACAAGTCGTACCTGTCGTCCGGCTCGAAGGAAGCCATCGCCGCAACGATGGCGCACGAGCTCATGCATAACCGCGGCTATCGCCACGAGGTCAACGACTACGGCTCGCCGCTCTACTCGCTGACGGCGCCCGAGCAGGCCGAAGCTTGCGTGAGGAACGCAGCTGGCGGCGGCGCGACCACGTTCGGTCAGAACCCCGATCCGTACGCTGACTTCTGGGACCGGCACATCTGCTGCTACGGGCCGGGATACCGCTTCTGGGACTCGCGTAACTACTACACGATGACGTCGGACCGCCTCTTCCAACTCGACGATGGCACGGTTTTGCAACCAGGTGACAGCACGTATCTGGACGCGGCCATGTGCCTATAGCGCCGAGCGCCCAAGAATCATCGATGGATGGATGGGCATCGCGGCGTTCGCGCCGCGATGCCCGCGGGCAAGACCCAGAGTCGCTGCGCAGCCTGCAGGCGATGGTGATGCTCGAATGACTTCCAATGCCAGCCGCGCGGCGCGTCGTGGTTTCTGTGCAGATCGGCAAAAAACAGTATACGAACGAGACCATCATTCCACCCGGCGTCAAGTTCCGAGTCGTCCAGGTGAAACATGGAACCGTGACCCTCGAGGAAATTCCATGATTCCGATGCAGCGTATCCCATTGGAAGACCTGCCGCCCAAGGCCGCTCAGGCCGTGCAGGGCTTCCTGTATGCGTATCGCTTGGAAGGCGACACACGTTTTGTCATCCGTGTGGTCAACACGGCTGGCACGCCAAGTGAGCTCGAGTTCGACGCACGCGAGCAGCGCTTCCTCAGCGCGGCCGAACGCGCGCGTGCACTGCCACCGGCGGGTTCGGTCGTGTACGAGACGGCCAGCTGCGACGTGCGAGCCACTTACACGTTGAATGAGTGGGACGAGCTGTGCGTGCACTTGGATGTGTATGATCGTCAGCAAGGCGCGAGGCTAACTGAGCTAGACAAGGCCGTGTACGCCGCGCTCGAGTGGAACGTGCCCGACACGGTCGCGCGTGCCGTGGCGCAGGCGAACTTTCCGCAGGAATACGCCGCCTGGGACGAGCAGAGCAAGATCGGCTACTGGGCGTTGGCGCTGCGCCGTGCGCGGCGGAGTGGCGAAGGTGAGGCCGACGAAGATGACGTGTTTACGCCCGAGCTGCTGCGCGATATGCAAGCCATTGATCCCGCGGTGGTCAGTCGCTTGCGTCCAATCTTGCATCTCGTTGCCAAGCTCGGCGGGGAAGAGCCGGAGGCTCTCACGCGCTCGTTCGAGCAGCGCGTGGGCATCTCCGTGGGTTGATCTGGTGGCATGGTCGGAAGGCTCTGTAAGAGTCCGTCGTCGGCGCCGCTGCGGCGTCTCTTACAGACGGCGCGCAGCGGCAGGACGATGGGCGGATAGGTGACATTAAAGCGAGAGCCCGAGAGCCCAGTCGTGCGGCGGAGCGGTAGCCGGACGTCTTGGTGTCCCGCACAGGACGATGAGATGCTGTGGTGACTGGCGCTTGCGTGTCCATGGTGGGCGCGCATACGCAGCTCCTGGCGAGCTCCAGTCCAAGCGCGCCCGTCAACCAGCGCACGTGCTAGGTTGACGGTTACTATGTCATCCACGGCCGATGAGATTCGCCAGCGAGTGCACGGGTGTTTGTTTGGCGGGGCGCTCGGTAACGCGCTCGGCGCTCCCGTCGAGGCTACGCGCTCCTGGCGCAAGATAGCCGCCGCTCATGGCCCGAGTGCTCCGAGCCAACTGGCCTATGCGTATCCACCACCTGCGCAGATTACATCGGACATACAGATGACATTGTTCGTCGCCGAGGGGATGATCCGCGCCGTGCAGCGCTACGACAACCGTGGGCTGTGCGACCCGGTCGGCGTCATCCGTGGAGCGCTCATGCGCTGGTGCTCGACGCAGGTGCCCAATCTAGAGCTCCCGTTTCTGAGCACCGGTGGTCGTCTCGTCCAAGAGCCTCGGTTGCACGTCCGGCGCGCTCCCGGCACAACGAATCTCGCAGTGCTCGAGGCGATGGTGACCGGGCGCAAACATCCGGAACGTCCAGCGCCCAACAACAGCAAAGGCTGCGGGGCGTTGACGCGCTCGGCGCCGATCGGGCTCGGCTGCAACAGCGCCGAGATCGCGTTCTCGATGGCGTTCGAGAGCGCATCAGACACTCACGGACATCCCGGAGGTTGTCTTGCCGCGGCTTATTTCTCCGTCGTGATCCAACGCTTGACCGCCGGGGAAACACTTCCGCAGGCCATGTCCCGTGCGGACGATCTACTCGCGGGCAAGCGCGGATACGAAGAGATCGCTGCCGCCGTCTCCGCTGCTCGCGCGCTCGCGAGCAGCGGACCACCCGGACCGGATGAGGTCGAGACACTGGGGCAGGGGTGGGTCGCGGCAGAAGCGCTCGCTATCGCGCTGGCATGCGCGCTCTCTGCGGAGGGCAGCAGGCCACAGGCAATCTGCGATGCTATGTGGCGGTCGGTCCTGCACGGCGGCGCCAGCGCCAGCACGGGGTGTTTAGCCGGCCAGTTGCTGGGCGCCACGCACGGGATGGCTTGTCTTCCAGCTCATTGGCTGGCGCAGCTCGAGCTGCGCGATGTGATCGAGCGCATTGCGGAGGACTTCTTCCGCAGCACGCATCTCGCAGAGATCCTCGACGTCGAGGCGTACCCCACGCACTGAAGTGCGTGGGAGAAGCTCAAGATTCGCGAGCCCGATGGGCACGCGTGCGTGCGATCGCATCTGACGCGAAAGCATCTCATAAGCTCTGTCGCTGTCCCACGACGGGCGGCAAGCGATACGCTTCGCCTCGCTCGTGCCAGTGCAAGACAGTCGGCATGAACTTCGGCGATTGTCAGAGTCTGTGTCGGCTCTCGTGGCACTTCACGCTCACTTTGTGCGCGAGCGAGCCAGGCACGTAACGCCGTACCCGATGTCGCTTGGGCGGAGCCGCCTGTCACTGTCTCGAACGCGATCCTGGCGACCGTTCATCTCGCCGATCTCAGTATTCGCGCTCACCGAGCTCGCCGCTCACGATGCGCTGATCTCGGCGTTCACGATCCCCCGATGCGTATACTTTTCGAGCGGCCAAACGTGGATGCGCTCGCTCGGAACACGTTTTGCCACTTGCAACGCCACCCCGGTCAGGCATGGTATGCGCAAGCATCATGCAAACGCGTGCTCGGTGTAATTGGAGCGGATCGGTGCGGTGTCGGCCTTGGTCGATCGGTCGCGCATGAACCGGATGTGTCGATGGGCAGTGCTCGCCAGCACGCTCAGCTGTGGTGGCCCACCGCCGCCGAAAACCGCGTTGCAGGCCGAGCTCGAGGGGCTGCCGAAGTGGGCGCTCGGAAATTGCAGAGAGTACCTGGCCGACCGCACCATGTTGTGCGGTAGCGGCAGCGTGCAAGGGGTGAGCAATCTCGGACTGGCGCGCTCCGCCGCCGAAACGCAAGCCCGCGCGGAGCTCGCGCGCACGCTGCAAGTGCGGGTGAAGTCGATGCTGAGGGATTATCAGGCGGCCACCCTAGCAGGGGCTGCCACCGATAGCACGAGCGAGCAACACATCGAAGATGTGTCCAGGCAGATCACCGATCTCACGCTGGTCGGGACGCGCGTCGAGGCTACATTTATTGCCGATACCGGCACGTTTTGGGCGTTGGTCGTACTCGACCCGCACGCGTTCAAGTCCGCTTTGAATGACGAGCGCATCGATGAAGCTACGCGGCGAACGGTCCTCGGGCGCGCCGATCGCTCCTTCTCCGAGCTCGACGCGGCGACGGTACCATAGGGCCCACACAGGCCTTACTCCTGCACGATTCCCAAGCGTTCCGCCACCTGCGCCCAGATGTGCTGCACGAACTCAGGATCTTCCTTCGGCAACAAGTGCTCCACGTGATATTTCTGGTAGCTCGGTAGGGTGATACGGCGTTGCTCGCACTCGAGGGCCGCAAAGAGTCGCCCGTCTCGGCGCGCTGGGCCGCCGTGATCTTTCACGCGGAGCAGAGCCCAGACGCCGGACGCGCAAGTGCTCTTGCTGTGTATCGCAAACACATAATCCCAGTCGGCGTCATCCACTTTGCCGTCTTGCGCCATCATCTCCGCCATACGGAGCCCCTCATCGCAATACAGCGACGACGGCGGGTACGAGCGTCGATAGAACTCGACGAAGGCGCTGATGTCGGAGTGCAGCTCGCTGAGGCTGGACGGGGAGAACCAGTGTACATCGTGTGGTGCTTCGTAGCGTTTGCCTAACGGCGCTGCTTGCAGTGCCGACATGAGCCGCGCCAGCCCGTTGGGAG
>Ga0190271_10003103_pt1 | contig 10323 bp, 11 predicted proteins | sample Popmic356T_FD_133747 | JGI IMG/M metagenome (GOLD analysis project Ga0190271, IMG submission 133747) | Populus adjacent soil microbial communities from riparian zone of Weber River, Utah, USA - 356 T | ecosystem: Environmental > Terrestrial > Soil > Riparian zone | place: USA: Utah | collected... | reverse complement strand
TGGCGATCGCCTACGCCGCGCTCGCCAACGACGGCATGATCGTCACCCCTCACGTGGGCATGGAAGTCGAGGACGCGGCCGGCCGGGTGTTAAGGGAATTCGACCCGAAACCGCGTCGCAAGATCAGGATCGACCCCGCCTATCGGACGGCGATCCTGGAGGGCCTGCACCAGGCCGCTCAGGCGCCGGGGGGCACCTCCTACGGCGTCTTCGGCGGCTTCCCGATCGACGTCGCCGGCAAGACCGGGACCGCGGAACGGCCCGGGCACGGCGACCAGTCCTGGTACGCCGTCGTCGCCCCCTACCCGGATCCGGAGGTGGTCACGATCGTCACCGTCGAGGAAGGCGGGTTCGGCGCCGAAGCGGCCGCGCCGGTGGCGCTGCGCATCCTCGAAGCGCACTTCCACAAACAGGCGGCGGAAATCGAAGCCGAAAACGGCGGCAGCCCCGGCTGATGTACGCGACCCGCACCAGACAGGCGCGGCCCGAGCCGTTCGCCGTCCGCATCGGCATCGCCGAGCGCCTCGGGCTCGCCAACGTCGATTGGCCGCTGATGTTCGCGACCCTGGCGCTGGCCGCCTTCAGCGTCTTCACGCTCGGCCAGGCGACTCTCAGCGACGTCCCGGGCAGCCCCCGCTACTTCGTCGACCGCCAGGCCCTCTACTGCCTGTTTGGCGTGGTGGGGATGGTGGCGCTCACCCGCATCGACTACTCGCGCTTTCGCGAGCTGCGGGTCGGGATCTACACCTTCCTCTGCGTCAGCATCTCGCTCGTCTTCGTCTTCGGCTTCACCGCCCGCGGCTCGCGCCGGGCGATCGAATTCCCCTTCTTCAGCTTCCAGCCCTCCGAGCTCGGCAAGCTCCTGCTCGTGCTGGCGCTTGCCGGCTTCGTCATCGACGGCGCCCGGCGCGGTTCGGCGCGGCAGCGGACGGTGCGCTACCTCTGCCTCGGATTGGCCCCGGCGGCCCTCGTTTTCCTCCAACCTGACCTCGGCACCTCCCTGGTGTTCGTGGTCGCGACCCTCGCCGTGATGTACTTCGGTGGTGTCCCCTGGCCCCACTTCGCCATCATCGGCGCGACCCTCGTCGCATTGATCGCCCTCGTTCTCGTTGCGGCCCCCTCTGTCGGGGTGCCGGTTTTGAAGAGCTACCAGGAGCAGAGGCTCACCTCTTTCCTGGATCCAGGGGAGCATGCGAGCGGCGCGGGTTACCAGCAGAACCAATCAGTGGTCGCCATCGGCTCCGGTCAGGAGACCGGCCGCGGCGACCGAGCCACCCAGACGCGGCTCGACTTCGTTCCCGAGCGGCACACCGACTTCATCTTCGCGGTGATCGGTGAGCGCTACGGGTTCATGGGCGCCGCGTTCGTCCTATCCCTTTACGCCCTGCTCTTCTGGCGGGCGCTGAAGATAGTGATGCTCTCGAAGAACTCATACGGGACCCTGGTCGCGGGCGGCATCGCCGTCACGCTGCTGTTCCAGGTCTTCGTCAACGTGGGGATGAACCTCGGCATCATGCCGATCACGGGCATCCCTTTACCGCTGATGAGCTACGGAGGGTCCTCCGTGATCGCTACGTTCCTGGCGGTCGGAGTGCTTCAGAGCATCAACATCCAAGCGCGTCTCAGTCAGAAGGGAAGGTTCGCCTGGTGATGCCTCCCACAAGGGGCCCCGGCGGTGCGTACCCAACCGAACTGAGCTGAAGCAATGAAAAAAACGATTTTGGTCTCCGCCGAGCGCGGAGAGACCCGTGTCGCCGTCCTCGAGTCGAAGACGAAAGGCGGCAAGCGCGACGTCGCGGAGCTCTACATCGAGCGCCGCGGCCGGCGATCCATCGTCGGCAACATCTACAAGGGCAAGGTCGACAACGTCCTGCCCGGAATGGAGGCCGCTTTCGTCGACATCGGCCTCGAGCGCAACGGCTTCCTCCACGTCGACGAGATCGTGCTGCCGGGCGGCGAGCAGGCGCCCAAGCGCGGCCGCGGCTCCGGGCGCCGGATCAACGAGCTGATCAAACCCGGGCAGGAGATCCTCGTCCAGGTGGTCAAGGACCCGCTGAAGACGAAGGGCGCGCGGCTCTCGATGAACGTCTCGATCGCCGGCCGCTACCTCGTCTTCGCCCCCCAGGGCAGCGGCGTCGGCGTCAGTCGCCGGCTCTCCGACTCCGAGCGCGACCGCCTGCGCAAGATGGTCGACCGCACCTACAAGGGCCCGGGCGGGCTGATCGTCCGCACCGCCGCCCACGGGGCGAAAAAATCCGACTTCGTGCGCGAGATCGGCTACCTGCAGCGCCTGAACGAGGTGCTGGAGCGCCGCAGCGAGAGCACCAAGGCACCGGCCCTCGTCTTCCAGGAGGCCGACCTCTCGGTCCGGGTCCTGCGCGACGTCTTCCTCAGCGAGTTCGAGAAGGCGATCATCGATTCCGAGAAGCAGTTCGAGCGGGTCACCAACTTCTTCCAGCGCACGGCGCCGGAGCTGGTTGGCGGGGTCGAGCTCTACAGCGACCCGAAGCCGCTGTTCGAGAAATGGAAGATCGACGAGGAGATCGAGTCGACCCTGAACCGCCGCGTCGACCTGCCCTCGGGCGGCTACCTGATCATCGACTACACCGAGGCGCTGACCGTGATCGACGTCAACAGCGGCTCCTTCACGGGTCGCGGCAAAGGCGGCCTCGAGGAGACGATCACCAAAGTCAACACCGAGGCGGCTGAGGAGGCGGTGCGGCAGCTGCGCCTGCGCGACATCGGCGGCATCATCGTCATCGACTTCATCGACATGGCCCGTGCCAGCAACCGCGACAAGGTGCTGAAGGTGATGCGCAAAGCGCTCGACGCCGACAAGTCGAAGAGCTACGTGGTCGAGGTCTCGCCGCTGGGCCTGGTCGAGATGACCCGCCAGAACGTCACCGACGGAGTGCGCGAGATCCTCACCGCGCCCTGCCCGACCTGCCACGGCGAGGGCGTCGTGCTTTCGGCCGAGACGGTCGCCCTCGAGGGCCTGCGGAAGATGCGCGACATCGCCGCCGAGGACAGCGACGCCGAGGCGTTCCTGATCCGGGTCAACCCGAAAGTCGCACACGAGCTGACCGCCGAGGACAGCGGTCTGGCCGAGCTGGAGGACGAAACCGGCAAGCGCTTCCACTTCGAGGGCGGCGACGCGCTGGCGATCGACACCTTCACCGTGGTCGAGAAGGGGACGCGGGCGGAGATCGAGGAGCGGGCGCTGCCGTTCAAGGTCGGCGAGGAGGTGCTGGTCAAGATCGACGAGCCGCACATGTACAACGCCGACGACGCCGTCGCCCGGATCGACTCCTACATCGTCAGCATCACCGGCGGCGGCCGCTTCGTCGGCGAGCGCAAGCTGGTGCGGATCGAGGAAGTCGAGCGCTCGGCGGCGATCGCTTCGTTGCTGGGCTCCGACTCCCCGAACGGGTCCGGCGCTGCCGGCGAGGGCGACTCCGAGCTAGACTCCGCCGCTGCTTCGCGCAATCGCAGTCGCGGCCGTAGAGGCGGCCGGGGGCGTTCGCGCGCCAAACAAGGCAGCAAGGAAGACGATTGAGCATGTATGCGGTAGTCGAAACCGGTGGCAAGCAGTACAAGGTCGAGCAGGGCACGTCGCTGCTCGTCGATCGCCTCGATGCCAAGGAGGGCGACAAAGTCGCCCTGCGCGCGGTGATGTTCCGCGACAGCGACGTTCTCGCGGCTCCGAAGGAGCTGGAGAAAGTCAAAGTCGAGGCGAAGGTCGCCGAGCATTTGCGTGGGCCGAAGATCAAGGTCTTCAAATACAAGGCCAAGAAGGGCTACCGCCGCAAGGCCGGGCACCGTTCGGAGCTGACCAAGCTCGAGGTGACCTCGATCAAAGCCGGCAAAGCGGCCGCGAAAAAAGCCGCCGCCAAGAAAGAGGAGGACTCCGATGGCTCATAAGAAAGGGCTGGGGTCCAGCCGCAACGGGCGCGAATCGAACCCGAACATGCTTGGGGTCAAGGTCTTTGCCGGCCAGGAGGTCACGGGTGGCGAGATCATCGTGCGCCAGCGCGGGACCAAGTTCTGGCCTGGTGAGGGGACCGGGCTCGGGCGCGATCACACGATCTTTGCGACGCAGGCCGGCCGCGTGGATTTCTTTACCGCCCGCAAGGGGCGGACGATTCGCGTGCTCGCCGACGACTGACGGTTCTTGAAACGTGGGGGAAGGGTCGGGTACCCCTCGCCCTCACAACAGCGGGGAGGTTCGGTTGAGGGGTACCCGACCCTTCCTCGCAGGTTCTAGCCTCATAGGTCTCTGTGTACGACAAGGCGAAGATTTGGGTTGAGGGCGGGGCCGGTGGCAATGGGTCCGTGAGCTTTCGGCGTGAGGCTCACGTGCCGAGGGGTGGGCCCGATGGTGGGGATGGGGGGCATGGGGGCGACGTGGTGCTCGTTTGCGATCTCTCGAAGCGCGATCTCGGGGCGCTCAAAGGCAGTCGGCACTTCCGGGGGCAGCGGGGGAGCCATGGGGAAGGGTCGAATCGGCATGGGGCACGGGGGGAGGAGCGGGTTATTCCGGTGCCGGCCGGGACCCAGGCGACGACTGTGGATGGGAGTGCGGTCGACCTCGTCGAGGCGGGGCAGCGGGCCGTGGTGGCGCACGGGGGGCGCGGGGGGCACGGGAACAGGCGCTTCGCGACCTCGACCCGGCAGGCGCCGCGGTTCGCGGAGAAGGGGACGAAGGGGGAAGCGGACTGGATCGAGCTGCGGCTGAAATTGCTGGCCGACGTGGGGCTCGTGGGTTTGCCGAACGCGGGGAAGTCGTCGTTGCTGGGGCGGCTGACGCGGGCGGCGCCGAAGGTGGCCGACTATCCGTTCACGACGCTCTCGCCGGTGCTGGGGACGATCGAAGGCGAGGACCGCCAGGCGGTGGTCGCGGATATCCCGGGGCTGATCGAAGGCGCCGCCGAGGGCGCTGGGCTGGGGCACGAGTTCCTTGCCCACGTCGAGCGCTGTTCGATGCTCGTCCACCTGGTCGACCTGGTGCCGCTGGAAGGCGACCCGGAGGGCAACTACGAGACCGTGCGGGCTGAGCTGGCCGCGCACGGCGCCGGCTTGGAGCAGCTGCCGGAGTTGGTGGCGCTGACCAAGCGCGACCTGCTGCCGGCCGAGGCGGCCGAGGCGGCCGTGGCTGAATGGGCGCAGCGGCTGGGCGACCGCGTGCTCGGCGTCCTGGCGGTGTCCTCGGCCACGGGCGAGGGCTTGGACGAGCTGCGGCAACGGGTGCTCGTCAAGCTGCCCGAGCTGGAGCCGGTCGGGGTCATGGAGGCGGGCGAGTCGGTCGGCGAATTCGAGGCCGAGTACCGGGTCTACAAGCCCGCCGGCGAGGGCGGCTACTGGGTCGAGAAGGAGGAGGACGGCGCCTTTCGGGTCGCCGGCCGCGGCGTCGAGCTGCTCTTCGAGCGCCACGACATCAAAAACGAAGAGGCGCTTGCCTACCTCGAGCAGCGGCTCGGCGAGATCGGCGTCCTCTCGGCTCTCGTCAAGGCCGGCTTCGAGGCCGGCGACGACGTCCGCATCGGCGAGCACGAGTTCGAGCTGCACATCTAGCCCCCGCGAAGACCCCACCATCGATCTCAGGTAGCATCGAGTCGATGAAACCTTCTGTCAGCAATCAGATCGGGACCTTCATCTGGGGAAGAAGCGCCTATTCGGTGTCCCGCTCGCGTCGGCGCGGGGGGAGATTTGGCTGGCTACCCGACCTTAACGAGGCCGTGCTGCCGATTGTCGGACTGATCCTGCTGGCCGAAGCGCTGTCGCTCTTCCATCTGGGGCTGATCCTGCAGTTCCTGGTTGCGGGGAGCGCTTTCGGGGCTGTGATCGGGAAAACGATCGTGGTCTGGCGGGAGCGAGGCGGAGATGCCCTGCCGCCCGAGCGGGTGCGGAGGATCGAGTGTTCCTGGATCCTGCTCGGCGCAGCCGTGATGTTGCTGCTTGCCGTTCTCGCCTAGCGCGGCCGCGATCTCGGTTACCTTGCGGCCATGACCCTGGTCGTGAAGCTTGGATCTTCGATCGTCGCCGCCGACGACGGTGAGCTGCGCACGGACGTCCTCGACTCCGTCTGCGCCCAGGTGAGCGCGCTGGAGCGGGACGGCGAGCGGGTCGTGATGGTCACCTCCGGCGCGATCGCGCGGGGGATGCGGCTGATGGAGCTGCCGGTGCGGCCGCGGGCGATGGACGAGCTGCAGGGGGCCTCCGCGGTCGGCCAGGGCGATCTCTTCCGTGCTTACGAGAGCCGTTTGGCCGCCCACGGCACCAGGGCGGCCCAGGTGCTGCTGACCGCGGCCGACATCGCCGCCCGCACGAACTACCTGAACGCCCGCCAGACGCTGCGACGGCTGGTCGAGTGGGGCGTGGTGCCGGTGATCAACGAGAACGACACCACCGCCACCGACGAGATCACCTTCGGCGACAACGACTTCCTTGCCGCCCAGGTGGCGCTGTTGCTGGACGCGCGGCTACTGGTGTTGCTGACGAACATCGACGGGCTGCTCAGCGCCGACCCTCAGCTCGATCCCTCCGCCCACCTGATCTCCGAGGTCACCGACTTCTCGGCGCTGGCGGCGCTGGAGATCGGCGACCGTACCTCGGCCTTCGGCTCCGGCGGCATGCGCAGCAAGGTGGCGGCGGCGGAGATGGCCAGCGAGGCTGGCATCCCGGCGGTGATCTGCAACGGGACCAGCCCGGGCACGCTCGAAGCCGCCGCGGCCGGGCGCGAGTGCGGTACCCGCTTCGCCCCGCAGGCGGGCAAGGCCTCCAGCTTCAAGCTCTGGCTCAAGTACGCGAAGCCGCCGCGGGGCACGATCGTCGTCGACGAGGGTGCCGCTCGGGTCCTGCGCGAGCGCGGCTCCAGCCTGCTGCCGGTGGGGATCGTCGCCGTCGAGGGCGATTTCGAGGCTGGCGACGCGGTCGACGTGGCGGCCGCCGGCGTCCCGCTTGGCAGGGGCATCGCCGACTACTCCGCGCGTGAGCTGTCGCGGGTGCTGGGAATGAAGAGCGCGCAGGTGCGCGACGTGCTGCCGCATGCCGCGGACGAGGTCATCCATCGCGACCGCTTCGTCCTGCTCTAAGTCCCAAGCTACCCTTGTCGGATGGCTGTCGCCACGACCACCGTCGCCGAGACCTGCGCCGCCGCGAAGAAAGCGGCACGAGTTCTGGCCTCTGCCTCGACCGAGGCAAAGAACGCCGCCCTGGAGGCGACCGCGCGGCTGCTCGAGGAGCGGACCGCCGAGATCCTCGAGGCCAACGCCGCCGACCTCGCCGACGAGCGCGCGTCCGGCCTGACCGCGGCGCTGCGAGACCGGCTGGCGCTGAGCGCCGAGCGCGTCGCCGCGATGGCCGCGGGCGTCCGCGTCGTCGCTGGCCTCGACGACCCGGTTGGCGAGGAGCTCGAGCACAAGGTCTTGGCCAGCGGTCTCGACCTGCGCAAGATCCGAGTGCCGCTGGGCGTCGTCGCCGTCGTCTACGAGGCGCGCCCGAACGTGACGATCGACTGCGCGGCGCTGACGATCAAGAGCGGCAACGCGATCGTCCTGCGCGGTTCTCACTACGCGGAACGCTCCAACGGCGCCCTGGCGGCGATCGTGCGGGAGGCGCTGGCCGAGGCCGAGCTGCCGCCCGACGCGGTGGTGCTGCTGGCTGGCGGCGGGCACGAGGAGCTGGCTGGGCTAGCCACTCAGGAGGGGCTCGTCGACCTGCTGATCCCGCGTGGCGGCGAGGGCCTGAAGGCGGCGATCAAGGAGGTCGCGACGGTGCCGGTTATGTACGCGGCGGCGGGCAACTGCCACGTCTACGTGCACGCCGAAGCGGATCTGGAGATGGCGCGGCGGATCGCGGTCAACGCCAAGGTCCAGCGACCCGGCGTCTGCAACGCGGCGGAGACGCTGCTGATCGACGCGGCGATCGCCGAGCGCTTCGTGCCGGCTGTGCTTTCGGATCTGCGCGAGGCCGGGGTCGAGCTGGTCGGCGACGAGCGCGCCCGTTCCCGCGCCAGGGGGATCGCGATCGAGCCCGCGACCGAGGCCGACTGGGACACCGAGTTCCTCGGCCTGAAGATGGCCGTCGCGGTGGTCGATTCGGTGGCGGCCGCGGTCGAGCACGTCAACCGCCACGGCACCGGCCACTCCGAGGCGATAGTCACCGCCTCCGAGGATGCCGCCGACGAGTTCGCCGCCGGCGTCGACGCCGCCGCTGTCTACGTCAACGCCTCGACCCGCTTCACCGACGGCTTCGAGTACGGGATGGGGGCCGAGATCGGCAACTCGACCCAGAAGCTGCACGCCCGCGGCCCGATCGGGATGCGCGAGCTGACGACGTTCAAGTACGTGGCGCGCGGCGACGGCCAGGTGCGTGAGTAGCCCGGGCGGCGTCGGGGTGCTGGGGTCGGCCTTCAACCCGCCGCACCTCGGCCACCTCGCGTTGGCCCAGGAGGCGCTCTGGCAGCTCGGCCTCAGCGAGGTGATCCTGGTCCCGACCGGCGACGCCCCGCACAAGCGCATCGCCGACGACCCTGGCCGCGAGCTGCGGATGACGATGACCAGGCTCGCCGCCGCCGACGACGCCCGCTTCTCGGTCTCCGCGCTCGAGGTCGAACGCGAGGGGCCGTCCTACACGTATGAGACTTTGGAGCTGCTTGCGAGAGAAAGAGGCGAAACGGAGCTGGTATTCGTGATGGGCGCGGATGCTGCCGTGCACCTTGAGAGCTGGCGCAACCCAGAGCGGGTGGTCGAGCTGGCGCGGCTGGCGGTGGCCCGCCGGGCCGGCGTCTCCGAGGCCGACGTCGGCGCGGCCTTGCGCAATCTCGGCGCCGAGGGCCGGGCGACGATGCTGGAGATGCCTCAGTTCGGCGTCTCCTCCTCGGCCGTGCGCGAGCGCGCCGCCGCGGGCCGGCCTTTGCGCTACCTGGTTCCGGAGCCGGTTGCCCGTTTCATCGAGGAGAAGGGGATCTATTCATGAGCGGTCCGCAGTCGGAGTCGCTGGCGCGCCGCCTGGCCGAGTTGGCCGATTCCAAAAAGGCCGAGGACCTGGTCGTGCTCGACATGCGCGAGCTGGTCTCCTACACCGACTTCCTGGCGATCTGCACCGCCCGCAACGAGCGCCAGGCGAAGGCGGTCGTCGACGAGGTCAGGCTGCAGGTCAAACACGAGCTGGGTCTGCTCCCCGGTGGGGTCGACGGCGCCGGCGAAGACGGCTGGGTGATCCTCGACTACCTCGATTGCGTCCTCCACGTCTTCACCGAGGAGGCCCGCGATCGCTACCAGCTGGAGGACCTTTGGCGCGACGCGCCGCGCTTGGAGCTCGATCTCGACGCCCCTGAAGCGCCGTCGGCCGCCAGCGCCTGACGAGCCGGGAGCCGGCTCGGACATCTGTGACGAATTGCCGTCCGAGGGCGGCCGTACGGTGCCGCGCATGGGTAGCTTCAAGCGGTCGCTGTTCGGCTACCGCCGTCCCGATGTGGAGGCGGCGATATCCGCTCGCGACGGACAGATCAGGGCGCTGGAGCCGGCCGTTGCCGAGTGTGAGCGACAGGCGGCGACGATGGCGGAGCTGGAGCGAGAGCTTTCTTCGCTGTCGGGGATGGTGATCGAGCGCGAGCGTGAGATCCGCGGCCTGACCGAGCGCTTGCGCGAGGCCAACGAACGCCACGACCGCAGCATCGCCTCACTCGACGCCGTTTCGGGTCGGCTGGAGGAGATCCAGTCCCAGGCGCGAGGCCAGGCGACCCGGATCCGGATGAAAGCTTTGCGCGAGGCGGTCGAGGTGAGCCGGCGGGTGCAGGAGCTGACCGAGGCCCAGCCCGCCGCTGCCACCGAGCCCACGCCCGCCGCCAACGGCGAGGTCCGGATGCCCGATTTCAATGGCATCTTCGAGGGCCTGGTCAAGCTCGAGATCGGCCCCCTGGGCGACTTCTCGCAGCTGGTCGGCTTCGAGGACGCGGTCGGTCAGCTCGGCGCCTCCGACATCTCCGTCGAACGCTTCTCCGAGGGGCGCGCGACCCTTTCGGTCCAGCTCGACCAGCCGGTCGAGCTGCTGCGAGAGCTGGAGGAGCTCTCCTCGCTCGACTTCAAGGTCCGCCATACCGCTCCCGACAACCTGATCCTCGACGTCGACGAGGATTCAGGCGAGCAGCGCGCCGCCTAGGCGGGCGCCAGTCGCGATAAACTCGGAGGCCGATCTGGGGCTGTAGCTCAGCTGGAAGAGCGTCGCGCTGGCAGCGCGAAGGTCAGGGGTTCGAGCCCCCTCAGCTCCACTCTCAACGAACCGCCCCTCGCTGCCGATGACTGAGCGATGAGCGCGGCCAGC
>Ga0190271_10003101_pt1 | contig 10325 bp, 8 predicted proteins | sample Popmic356T_FD_133747 | JGI IMG/M metagenome (GOLD analysis project Ga0190271, IMG submission 133747) | Populus adjacent soil microbial communities from riparian zone of Weber River, Utah, USA - 356 T | ecosystem: Environmental > Terrestrial > Soil > Riparian zone | place: USA: Utah | collected... | reverse complement strand
GACCCGCTCGGCGCGGGTGCCGAAGCCGACGTCCGCCTTGATGCCGATCGCCTCGGCGCGGGCGCGCGCGTAGCTGACGAGGAACGAGCCGCCGATCGCGGCGAACGCGAGGAAGACGCCCCACTCGCTTCCGTCGCGCACGAGCACCATGCCGATCGCGGTCAGCATGAAAAGCTCGCCCATGCGGTCCACTGTCGAGTCGAGGAACGCTCCGAACGGCGTCCCTTTGCCGCTGCGCCGGGCAAGCGCGCCGTCGAGGATGTCCAGAACGCTCCCGATCACGAAGAGCGCGCCGCCGAGAATGTAGAGCCAGGGCGTGATGTACTCGAAGTAGACGGCGACGGCGCCGGCCAGGCAGAGCCCGACTCCGGCGATCGTGAGCCCGTCCGGCGTGATGCTGGTCCGCTCGAGCCCGGCGACCCAGCGGCCGGCGACGCGGCGAACCGCGTCCTGGTAGTTGCGGCGCGGGGGCTCGGCCTGCTCGGGGCTACTCACGAAGCCGCGAGGCTACCAGCGCCGATAGCCGCAGCGGTAGAGCGCCGGAGCGGGCGTCAGCCGCCGCTCCTGCGCCCAGGCGACGATCGTCCCGCCGACGAGCGCGACTCCGACGCCGGCGGCGATGTCGAGCCAGTAGTGGTTCCCGGTCGCCATCACGGAGAACCAGACCCATGTGGGCCAAAGCGTCCAGAGCATCGCCGCCCAGCGGCTCTTCACGAGCGTCGCCATCGCGAAGCCGATGATGAGGGCGTCCGCCGAGTGCACGCTCGGCATGGCCGCGTAGGGGTTCGACGCGAGCTCGATCAGGCCGCTGCCGTGATTCACGGCCGACGACTGCGCCAGCGTGTCCACGAAGCCCTGCTCCGGGAACATCCGCGGCGGCGCGGTCGGCATGAGCACGTAGCCGACGAGCGCGAGGAGGTTCGTGGCGAAGATCCAGTTCCTGACGGTGATGAAGGCGTCGTTCCGGAAGAAGTAGATCCACAGGAGCGAGAGGCCCAGCACGGGGAACTGTGAGAGCCAGTAGGTGAGGTTGACCGCCTCGAGCGCCCAGTCGCCCGCGTGCACGACCGCACGCTGGATGTCGATCTCGATCAGCGAGTTGACGGCCCGCTCGGCGTCGATGACCGTGATGCCGTTCTGGATCGCCTCCAGCGTGCTGCGATCGGCGATCCCGCGCGCGACCTGGTAGACCAGCCCGAAACCGAGCCAGAGCGAGAGCTGGAAGAAGAAGTCCCTCCAGCCGTGCGGAAGAAAACGTCCGACGGCGGTCACGCCGCCAGTTTACCGACCGTGTCGGTTCGGTTTTCCCCCGGTTTTCGGGTGGAGAAGTACGGAAATTGCGGTCTTGGAACCCGAACCAGAAAGATTCGAGTTCTCAGCCGCCGATGAAGGACATCTCGACCTTCGGCAGGTCGGCGGTCTCGGCGGAGCGGAGCTCCGAGTAGCGGTCGGTGCGGGCGCGCCAGATGTCGGCGATCGCGGCGCTCAGCTCTTCATCGGACGCGCCGCCGCGCAGGAGGGCCCGCAGGTCGTGGCCCTGCACTGCAAAAAGGCAGGTGTAGACCTGGCCGTCGGCCGAGAGCCGCGCGCGCGTGCAGTCGCCGCAGAACGGCTGCGTCACCGACGAGATGACGCCGATCTCGCCGCTTCCGTCCCGGTAGCGCCAGCGGGTGGCGACCTCGCCGCGGTAGGCGGCCTCCACCGGCTCCAGGGGAAGCTCGGCGTCGATCGCCGCGACGATCTCGGCCGCGGGGACGACGTCGTCCATCCGCCAGCCGTTGGTGTGGCCGACGTCCATGAACTCGATGAAGCGGAGAACGACGCCGGTGCCGCGGAAGCGACGCGCCATCGGCAGGATCCCGCCCTCGTTGAGGCCGCGCTTGACCACGACGTTCACCTTCACGGGCGCGAGGCCGGCTGCGAGCGCGGCGTCGACGCCCTCGAGCACACGGGCCACGGGGAAGTCGACGTCGTTCATCGCGCGGAACACCTCGTCGTCGAGCGAGTCCAGGCTGACGGTGATCCGATCCAGCCCCGCGGCCTTCAGTCCCTCGGCCTTGCGGGCCAGGAGTGCGCCGTTCGTCGTCAGCGTCAGGTCGAGCCCGTCGATCCGGGCGAGGAGCGCGATCAGCGTCTCCACGTCGCGGCGGACGAGCGGCTCGCCTCCCGTGACCCGGATCTTCTCGACCCCGAGGCCGGCGAAGGCCCGGGCAACCCGCTCGATCTCCTCGAAGGAGAGCAGGTCGGTGCGGGCGAGGAAGGCGTAGTCCCGCCCGAAGACCTCCTTGGGCATGCAGTAGACGCAGCGGAAGTTGCAGCGGTCGGTCACCGAGATCCGCAGGTCCCGCACCGGTCGCCCCAGCTTGTCGGTCAGCCGCTCCACAGATGAAGCGTAGCCCAGCGGGTTTCGTCGGCCGGGGCCTTGGGTATCTCGGCGGCGATCCACTATTCGCCCGAAGCGGGGCGCCCTGTGTAATTCTGCGGGCGCCTCGCCCCACCATCAGGCCGGCTGATCGAGTCGCGCGGGAACTCGACTTGAGCTGATAGTCCCGCGACCGGCATGCTGCGGCCGTGGCTGCGCGGTACCCCGCTCGTGTTTGGCTCGCCCTCGTGACGATCTACGTCGTCTGGGGCTCGACCTTCATCGCGCTTGCGATCGTCGTCCGGGACCTGCCCCCGCTCCTCTCGCTGGCCATCCGGCACCTGCTCGCGGGCGCTCTGCTGCTCGCCTGGGCCCTGCCGCGCGGCGACCGCGAGGGCGACCCGGTCGGGCGGGCGCAGATCCTCGCCGGCTTCGTGTTCGGCGGCCTGCTCTTCCTCGTCGGCCACGGGACACTCGCCTGGGCGCAGCAGACCGTGCCGGCCGGCGTCGCCGCGCTCCTCGTCGGGAGCATCCCGATCTGGATGGCGCTCCTCGACCGCGTCTTCTTCGGCCGGCGCCTGCGCCCCTCGGCGTACGTCGGCTTCGGGCTCGGCTTCGTCGGGCTCGCCTTCCTCGTCGACCCGTTCGGAGCCGGACAGGTCGACCGCGTCGGCGCGCTCGTGATCCTCGTCGGCGCGCTCGCATGGTCGGCGGGCTCGCTCTACTCGCGCGGAGCCGCGTTGCCGAAGCGTCCGCTCGTCTCCGCGGGTCTCGGCGCCGTGTGCGGCGGCCTCCTCTGCCTCGTGGTCGCGGTCTTCGTCGGCGAGCTCGGGCAGGCGATCTGGACGTTCGAGGCCGTCGGCGCGCTCACGTACCTCCTCGTCGTCGGCAGCCTCGTCGGCTTCACGGCCTACGTCTGGCTCCTGCGCGCGGCCCCGGTATCGCTCGTCTCCACCTATGCGTACGTGAACCCGATCGTCGCGGTCGCGCTCGCGTGGCTGCTGCTCGGCGAGACGATCACCGTGCAGATGGGCGTCGCCGGCGCAGCCATCCTGGTCGCCGTGGCGCTCATCCTCCGCGCGAGCGGCGCCGCGGTCGAGCCCGGCCGCGGCCTTCTGCGCCGCCGTGCGCCAATGCCGGCGCGGCCGGCCTCCGAGCCCGCCTCCTGACCCAGCGAAGCCCGAGCTTGTGTTCCACCAGCACAAGCCTGGGAGTCCCGAGCTCGCTCGTATTTCCCCCGGCTCAGGGCTTGTGCGCGTGGAACACAAGCGGCTCGTGGGGCCGCGGGCTTCCGGCTGGTCCGGTAGAACCGCGCTCCGTGGACCAGCGCGCGACACCACTGGCCGACGCGGCCGCCGCTTTTCTCGCGGCCGGAGTCACGCCATTCACGACGCCCGGGCACAAGCGGAGGCCGGATCTCGCCGACGAGCTGCTCCTCCTCGACCTGCCGCTCTCCGGCGGCGCCGACGACCTGCACATGCGCTCGGACGTCCTCGGCCAGGCCGAGCGCCTTGCGGCCGACCTGTGGAGCGCCGACCTCTGCCGTTTCTGCGGGAACGGCTCGACGGAAGGGAACCAGGCGCTTGCGCTCGCGCTCGGCCGTCCGGGCGACCGCGCCGTCATCTCCCGGAGCATGCACAAGTCGGTCCTGGCCGGGCTCGTGCTCTCGGGGCTCGAGCCGGTCTGGGTGCGCCCCGACGTCGACCCCGGCACCGGGCTTCCGCTCGCCCTCCCGTCCGAGCGGGTGGCGTCCGCCCTCGCCGAGGCGCCGGATGCCTGCGGCGTCTTCCTGGTCGAGCCGAGCTTCGTCGGCGTCCTCTCCGACGTGGGCGCGATCGCGGGGCTCGCCCACGGCGCCGGCGTCCCGCTCGTGGTCGACCAGGCCTGGGGAGCGCACTTCGGCTTCCACCCCGCGGTGCCGCCGCACGCCCTCGCCTCCGGCGCCGACGCGTTCGTCGCCTCCTCGCACAAGACCCTCGCCGCCTTCACGCAGAGCGCGTTCCTGCTTGCGCGCGGCGGCTTCCTCGACCTCGAGCGGTTGGACGAGTCCTTCGAGATCCTCCACACGACGAGCGTCTCCGCCGCGCTGCTGGCCAGCATTGACCGCGCGCGGATGATCATGGCCACGCGGGGAGAGGAGCTCCTCGGCGAGACCGTGCGCCTGGCCACCTACGCCCGCGGGCGCCTGGCCGAGGTGGAGGGCCTGGCGATCGTCGCTTCCGACGACCCGACGAAGCTCGCGCTCGCCCTTCCCGGCACCGGCGTGGACGGGCTCGAGGTCGAGGCCGACCTCTTCGCCCAGGGCATCCGCTTCGAGCTGGCCAATCGCGACCTGCTCGTCCCCCTCCTGACGATCGCGGACACCGAAGAGGGGGTGGAGCGCCTCTGCGACGCGCTGGTCGCGTCGCTCGCGGGGCGGCGGGGCGAGCCGCGTCCGCCCGGCGCCGCCAGCGCGGTCTGGGACATCACGCCCGAGACGGCCATGACCCCGCGGGAGGCGTTCTTCTCCGCGCGGGAGACCGTCAGGGCCGAGGACGCCCCCGGCAGGGTCGCCGCCGAGATGGTCTGTCCGTACCCGCCGGGGATCCCGGCGATCGCTCCGGGCGAGGTGGTCTCCCGGGAGCTCGTGGATGCCCTCCGGGAGGCCGCCGCCGCGGGCACGCGGCTGTCGTACTGCGCCGACGCGGCACTGGCCTCGCTGCAGGTCGTCGCCCGCGCCTGACCGCGCCCGGCGATCTGCTATAACGAGGCTTAGATTTTCTGAGCCAGTCACGCAAGCCACTCACGGAGGACTCACCACATGGCACGAACCATCGGCATCGACCTGGGCACGACGAACTCCTGCGTCGCCGTGCTCGAGGGCGGCGAGCCGACCGTCATCCCGAATGCCGAGGGCGGGCGCACGACCCCGTCCGTCGTTGCGTTCGCCAAGGACGGCCAACGGCTCGTCGGGGCGCCCGCGAAGCGCCAGTCGGTCACGAACCCCGAGAACACCGTCTCCTCGATCAAGCGCTTCATGGGCCGCAAGGCCTCGGAGGTGTCCGAGGAGCAGAAGATCGTCCCGTACGAGGTCGTCGCCGGCCCGAACGGCGACGTCCGCGTCAAGGCCGGCGGCAAGGAGTACGCGCCGCCGGAGATCAGCGCGATGATCCTCCAGAAGCTGAAGGCGGACGCCGAGGCCTACCTCGGCGAGACGGTTACCGACGCGGTCGTCACCGTCCCCGCCTACTTCAACAACGCCCAGCGCGAGGCGACGAAGGACGCCGGCAAGATCGCCGGCCTCAACGTCCTCCGCATCATCAACGAGCCGACCGCGGCCTCGCTCGCGTACGGGCTCGACAAGGAGCACGACCAGACGATCCTCGTCTTCGATCTCGGCGGCGGCACCTTCGACGTGTCTGTCCTCGAGCTCGGCGAGGGCGTCTTCGAGGTGAAGGCCACGAACGGCGACAACCACCTTGGCGGCGACAACTTCGACAAGGCGGTCGTCGACTGGATGGTCGCGGAGTTCAAGCGCGACCAGGGCATCGACCTGAGCCAGGACAAGATGGCGCTCCAGCGCCTGTACGAGGCGGCGGAGAAGGCAAAGATCGAGCTGTCTTCCACCACCTCCACTCAGATCAACCTGCCGTTCGTCACGGCGACGCCGGAGGGCCCGAAGCACCTCGACCTCCAGCTCACGCGCGCGAAGCTGAACGAGCTCACGCACGACCTGCTCGAGCGCACGGTCGGCCCGACCAAGCAGGCGCTCGCCGACGCCGGGCTCACCGCGGACAAGATCGACCACGTCGTCCTCGTCGGCGGCATGACCCGCATGCCCTCCGTCCAGGAGAAGGTCAAGTCCGTCGTGGGCAAGGACCCGCACAAGGGCGTCAACCCCGACGAGGTCGTCGCCGTGGGCGCTGCCATCCAGGCAGGCGTGCTCAAGGGCGAGGTCAAGGACATCCTCCTGCTCGACGTCACCCCGCTCTCGCTCGGCATCGAGACGAAGGGCGGCGTCTTCACGACGCTGATCGAGCGGAACACGACCATCCCGAAGAAGAAGTCCGAGACCTTCACGACCGCGGAGGACAACCAGCCGTCGGTTGAGATCCACGTCCTCCAGGGCGAGTCGGAGATGGCCGCGTTCAACAAGACGCTCGGCAAGTTCCAGCTCGTCGGGATCCCGCCGGCGCCGCGTGGTATGCCCCAGGTCGAAGTCGCTTTCGACATCGACGCCAACGGCATCATCAACGTCTCCGCCAAGGATCTCGGCACGGGCAACCAGCAGCAGATCCGCATCGAGGGCGGCTCCGGGCTCGACGAGAACGAGGTCGAGCAGATGATCAAGGACGCCGAGGCCCACGCCGACGAGGCGCACAAGCTCCGCGAGTTGGCCGAGGCCAGGAACCAGGCGGAGACGCTCGTGTACTCCACCGAGAAGAGCCTCGCCGAGCACCGCGACTCGCTCGACGAGGAGACGGTGAAGACGATCGAGGAGCGGCTCGAGGCGCTCAAGGCCGTCGCCGACGGCGACGACTCGGCGCAGATTCGCGCCAAGAGCGAGGAGCTGATGGAGGCCGCGCACAAGCTGGCGCAGGCCGTGTACGAGAAGGTGCAGGCCGACCAGGCCGCCGCCCAGCCGAGCGCCGGCAACGGCGAGGCGGTCAGCGACGACGAGGTCGTCGAGGAGGCGGACTACGAGGTCATCGACGAGGAGGCGAAGCAGTCGTAATGGCCTCCGAGGAGACCACCGGCCCGGAGCAGGCCGAGAACGCGCTGGCGGAGCTGGAGGAGCGGATCGAGCTCCTCCAGCGCGAGCGCGACGAGGTCATCGACGACCTCAAGCGCGTCGCCGCGGACTTCGACAACTACCGCAAGCGGGCGCTGCGCGACCAGGAGGCACTGGTCGCGCGCGCCCACGAGCGGCTCGTGAAGGAGCTCCTGCCCGTCGTCGACGACCTCGAGCGGGCGCTCGTCGCCGCCGAGGAGCACGAGGAGGCGCAGCTCGAGGAAGGCGTCCGCCTCGTCCACCGCGAGCTGCGCGACGCCCTGGCCAAGGAGGGGCTCGTCGAGATCGAGACCGACGGCGAGTTCGACCCGCACGTCCACGAGGCGCTGCTGACGCAGCCCTCCGACGAGAGCGACGGCGCCATCCTGCAGGTGATCCAGAAGGGATACCGGCTCGGCGACCGGGTGCTCCGGCCCGCGCGCGTCGTCGTGTCCCAGGGGCCCGCGGAGTGAGGGATCTCTACGAGGTCCTCGGCGTCTCGAAGTCGGCCTCCCCTGATGAGATCAAGAAGGCCTACCGCAAGCTCGCCCGCAAGCACCATCCCGACTCGAACCCCGGCGACGCCGCCGCGGAGGAGCGCTTCAAGGAGCTGCAGGACGCCTACGACGTCCTCTCCGACCCGGAGACGCGGAAGCAGTACGACCAGCTCGGGCCGCGCATGTTCGACGGCGCCCGCGCAGGCGGCCCGGGCGGCTTCACCTGGAGCGGGAACGTCGGCGACCTTGGCGACCTCGGCGACCTGTTCGGCGGACTCTTCGGACGGGGCGCAGGCGCAGGGGCCGGAGGCCGGGCGCGACGTCGGGAGCAGCGCGGCGCCGACGTCGGCGTCACGCTCACGCTCTCCTTCGAGGACTCCCTGAACGGGCTGACGACGAAGATCCCTGTCGAGCTCGAGACGGCCTGCTCGACGTGCAAGGGCACGGGCGCGGAGCCGGGCACGAAGCCGGTCATCTGCCCGGAGTGCCGCGGCCGCGGGGTGACGTCCGAGGACGAGGGCTTCTTCGCCTTCTCGCGGCCGTGTCCCCGCTGCCACGGCAACGGCACCGTGGTCGAGAAGCCGTGCCGGACCTGCCACGGCTCCGGACGCGAGCGGAGGACGAAGCGGTACACGGTGAAGATTCCCGCCGGCGTCAAGGACGGCACCCAGATCCGCCTCAAGGGCAAGGGTGAGGCCGGCTACGACGGCGGACCGCCGGGCGACCTGATCGTGACGACCCGCGTGACGCCCTCGCCGCTCTTCGAGCGTCGCGGCGCCGACCTCCTCATCGAGGTCCCGGTCACGTACGCGGAGGCCGCGCTCGGCGCCGAGGTGGAGGTGCCGACCCCGGAGGGGCGCGTCTCCCTCAAGGTTCCCGCCGGCTCGCAGGACGGGAAGCTCCTGCGCATCCGCGGCCAGGGCGCGCCGAAGCTGAACGGCGGCGGCAAGAAGGGCGATCTGCTCGCCCGGGTGCGCCTCGAAGTTCCCACGAAGCTGACGAAGGCCGAGCGCGACGCGATCGAGGCACTCGACAAGGCGTCCACCCGCGACGTCAGGGACAGGCTGAGGACGTAAATGGACGACCGCCCCCGCTACATGATCTCCGTCGCCGCCGAGCTGGTCGGCATGCACCCCCAGACCTTGCGCGTGTACGAGACGAAGGGCCTCGTCCGGCCGCGGCGCACGCCCGGGAACACGCGCCTCTACTCCGACGCGGACCTCGAGCGTCTGCGCCTGATCCAGCGGCTCACCACCGAGCTCGGGCTCAACCTCGCCGGCGTCGAGACCGTGCTGCGCCTCCAGGACGAGCTCACTCGCCTGCAGGCGCGTATGGAGCGGCTGCAGGCCGAGATGCGCGCCGAGGTCCAGCGCGTGCACCGCCAGTACCGGCGCGAGGTCGTGCTCTACAGCGACCCCGGCGAGACACTCCCCCGACCAGCGAAGAGGACATGGACTTCAACAGGCTGACCATCAAGTCGCAGGAAGCCGTCGGCGCCGCCCAGGAGCTGGCGCGCCGCAGCGGCAACCCCGAGATCTACCCCGAGCACCTCGTGCTCGCGCTCCTCGACCAGGAGCTCCCGCGCACGCTGGTCGAGCGGGCGGGCTCGTCCGTGGTCGACGTGCGCGCGCAGGCCGAGGCCGCGCTCTCCGCCAAGCCGTCGGTGCAGGGCGCCGCGGCCCAGCAGCCGCGCGTCTCGACCGCGTTCTCCGAGGTCCTCGACCACGCCGAGGAGGAGATGCGCAAGCTCGAGGACGACTACGTCTCCACCGAGCACCTCCTGCTCACGCTCGACGTCGTCCCCCGCGACGCGCTGCTGTCGGCGCTGAAGAACGTGCGCGGCTCGCAACGCGTGACCTCGCAGGATCCTGAGGGCTCCTACCAGGCGCTCGAGAAGTTCGGCCGCGACCTCACCGAGCTGGCCGAGCAGGGCAAGCTCGACCCGGTGATCGGGCGCGACGAGGAGATCCGCCGCGTCATCCAGGTCCTCTCGCGTCGCACGAAGAACAACCCGGTCCTGATCGGCGACCCGGGCGTCGGCAAGACCGCGATCGCCGAGGGCCTCGCCCAGCGCATCATGGCCGGTGACGTTCCGGAAGGCCTGAAGGGCAAGCGCGTGTGGGCGCTCGACATCGGGGCGCTCCTCGCCGGCTCCAAGTACCGGGGCGAGTTCGAGGAGCGGCTGAAGGCCGTGCTCAACGAGATCAAGGAGTCCGCCGGCGAGATCGTCCTCTTCATCGACGAGCTGCATACGATCGTCGGCGCTGGCGCGGCCGAGGGCGCCGTCGACGCGGCCAACATGCTGAAGCCGATGCTCGCGCGCGGGGAGCTGCGGGCCGTCGGCGCGACGACGCTCGACGAGTACCGCAAGCACATCGAGAAGGATGCCGCGCTCGAGCGCCGCTTCCAGCCCATCTTCGTCGGCGAGCCGTCCGTCGGGGACACGATCGCGATCCTTCGCGGCTTGAAGGAGCGGTACGAAGCCCACCACGGCGTTCGCATCCGTGACGCCGCGCTCGTCGCCGCGGCCGTCCTCTCGGACCGCTACATCTCCGACCGCTTCCTGCCCGACAAGGCGATCGACCTCGTGGACGAGGCCGCCTCGCGCCTGCGCATGGAGATCGACTCCTCGCCGCTCGAGCTGGACGAGGCGGAGCGCCGCGTGCGCCAGCTCGAGATCGAGCTCGCCGCCATGGGCAAGGAGTCCGACGACGTG
>Ga0190271_10003100_pt1 | contig 10326 bp, 13 predicted proteins | sample Popmic356T_FD_133747 | JGI IMG/M metagenome (GOLD analysis project Ga0190271, IMG submission 133747) | Populus adjacent soil microbial communities from riparian zone of Weber River, Utah, USA - 356 T | ecosystem: Environmental > Terrestrial > Soil > Riparian zone | place: USA: Utah | collected... | reverse complement strand
TGCGTCCACAAGAGCAATGTCAGAAATCGAGCGCGCGACAGGTTCGCGCTCACGCGCGCCGCTGGGTTCCCCGGTCTCGCTACGCTCGCCGGAGAATGACGAAAGCGGGTTCGTTCACGCCCACAAGACGATCAAACGTAGTTTTCGCCCAGATACACTCGGCGCACTTCGGCGTCCTGAACCGCCTCGTCCGAGGTGCCTTCGAACAGCACGGCGCCGTTCGAGATGATCGAGACCCGGTCGGTGATATCCAGGGTCTCACGCACATTGTGGTCGGTGATCAGCACGCCGATGCCCTGGCTGGCCAGGTAGCGGATCACGGTGCGGATGTCGGCGATGGCCAGGGGGTCGATGCCGGCGAAGGGTTCGTCCAGCAGCATGAAGGACGGCCGCCCGGCCAGCGCTCGCGCGATCTCGACCCGCCGACGCTCGCCGCCCGACAGGGCCGTCGCCCCGGCATGGCGCAAGTGGTCGATATGCAGTTCGTTCAGCAGCCGGTCGGTCTCGGCGCGAATCTGGTCGCGCGGATAGTTCAGCTCGACCACCGCCTTGACGTTCTGCTCCACCGTCATGCCGCGGAAGATCGAAGCCTCCTGCGCCAGATAGCCCAGGCCCATGCGGCTGCGCTGATACATCGGCTGGCCGGTGATGTCCTCGCCATCCAGCCATATCGTGCCCGAGTCCGGCGGGATCAGGCCGGTGATCATATAGAAACAGGTGGTCTTGCCCGCGCCGTTGGGACCCAGCAGCCCCGCGACCTCGCCCCGCTGCACCGTCAGGGACACGTCGCGCACCACCTGACGCGGCCCGAAGGATCGGGCGAGGTTCAGCACCCGCAGACCCTTTTCCGCAGGCGAAACGACCGGCGCGGGTGCGGGCCGGTCGTCCAAGTTCAGGGCTGACAGTTCCTTGCGCGCCAAATGCTCAGGTCCAGACGGCCGACGGCCTCAGTTAGCGTTGGGGTAGAAGACGCCCTGCACGCGGCTTCCGGCGGCGCCGCGCGGCGCGCCATCCATGCGGGCGGCTTCGGTGTTGATATTGTAGACCAGGCGCGAGCCGGTCAGGACGTTCTTGCCCTGGGTCAGGACCACATTGCCCGTCACCACGATTTCGCCATTGCCCAGATTGTAGACGGCGCGGTCGCCGCGCATCGACTGGTCCGGGGTCACGAAATAGACGGTCCCGGCGGCTTCCGCCCGTTGCAGGTCGCCGCCCGCGCCGCTGACCAAGGTCAGGGTGTCGGCGCGAAAGCGGTTGCCGCCCTGCGTCGCCTCGGCCCGGCCTCTCAGGATGATGCGGTTGGGGCCGTATTCGACCGAGTCCGCGCCATAGGCGACGGGCTGGGCGCCCGTTTGCGATTGCGCGTCGCCGACGGCCGGCAGAGCCACGACCGTCACGGCCGCGACCGCCGCCAGAGCCTTTGAAATCTTCGTCATGATCATCCGCCAGACCCCTTGGGCGTCAGCACGCCCATCACCTTGTTGTCGCCCGCGCCGTCGAAGACGACCCGCTGTCCCTGATCATAGATCGCATAGGACGATGCGTTGATGGTTCCAATAGGGCCGGAACCCTGAACGCCCTTTGAACCGGTGATGTTTCCGGTCGAGGTGTCGACCACCGCCTCGGGCGTGGTCAGAACAAAGCCGGTGCCGCCGTCCGAGATCCGCACGTTCGGGCCGATGGTCACCGTCTTGGCCTGTTCGTTGTAGGTGCCGCCGTCGGCGGTCAGTTCGGTCACCTTGCGTCCGCCCAGGTTCAGCTTCAGCGCCGGGCCGATCAGGCGGAAATGGCCGGTGGCCGGATCGCGCACCGCGCCCTGGGCGCCGACGGTGAAGGCGCGGCCCTGGGCGTCCTGACCATGGAACAGGGGGCTGTCCAGACGAACTTCCTGGCTCTGGCTGGCCTTGCGCTCCACCCCCGACATGACGGTGCGGAACACGGTCCAGGTCAGGGCGCCGCCCGCCAGCACCAGGATGATGATCGGCAGCACCCGACGCAGCAGCTTGACCCGCCGCGAGCGCGCACGCCAGCGGGCGCCGGCCAGGGCGACCCTGGCCTCGTCGGCTTCGATGCGGGACTGTTCGCCGGGTTCGGTCAAGCGCGCCTCAGCTGTGGGCGAAGATGTCGATCTCGTCCCAGCCGGCGAGGTCGAGCGCCGAACGGGTCGGCAGGAAGTCGAAACATTGGGCGGCCAGTTCGGCGCGCCCCTCGCGCGCCAGCATCAGGTCCAGCTTGGCCTTGGCCGCGTGCAGATACAGGACGTCCGACGCGGCGTAATCCAGTTGCGCCTGGCTCAGGGTCTCCGCGCCCCAGTCCGACGACTGCTGGGCCTTGGACAGGTCCACGCCCACCGTCTCGCGCACCACGTCCTTCAGACCGTGCCGGTCGGTATAGGTCCGCGCCAGCTTGGAGGCGATCTTGGTGCAATAAACCGGCCGCGTCTCGACGCCGAGGTGCAGCAGGAACATGCCGATGTCGAAACGACCGAAGTGGAAGATCTTGGTCACCGCCGGATCGGTCAGCACCCGTTTCAGGTTCGGACAGTCGTAGTCCGGCCGCTTCAGCCGCACGACATGGGCGTTCCCGTCGCCAGACGACAGCTGCACCACGCACAGCGGATCGCGGCGGAAGCGCAGGCCCATGGTCTCGGAATCGATGGCGACCTCGGACCCCAGGTCCAGGTCGTCGGGCAGATCGCCCTCGTGCAGGTAAACGGTCATGCTCTGGCTCTTACACGGCGAACGCGGCGGGCGAAACGGGATACAGCAATGCTGAACGCCGCGCGTCACATTCACGAAACGGCCTCAAGCAGGTAATGCGCCGCGCGCATTCCGGTAGGCCAAAAATACGGCCTCAAGCAGCAGAGCGCCGTGCGCGATGCGATAGGCCAAAAGAATGAAAGCGCCGCACCGTTCGGTGCGACGCTTTCAATAATATGGTGCCCAGAAGAGGACTCGAACCTCCACGGCCGTTAAGCCACTGGCACCTGAAGCCAGCGCGTCTACCAATTCCGCCATCTGGGCCCCGTCGGCAGCGCCTTGCGGCGTTTCCATCGGGAAGGCGCGGACCTCTAAGGCAGCGAAACGACGGGGTCAACAGAGGTTTTTCGCCGCGTGTCGTTTTATTCCGCAAGCGGCGCTTCAAGCCTTGCCGCGTCGCCTTTTCGATCCGCGTTCGGCGGTGACTTAACGCCTGCTAAGCCTGTTTTCTAACCCCGTCTTGAGGCCCGACGGCCTAGAAGCGCCGCATGGCGGCCCCGTCCCTCAACCCCCACACGCCCGAACGCCGCGCCAAGCCGCGCGCGCCGTTCCGCCAGCACCGTCGTGCTGGCGAGCGGGTGCAGATGCTCGGCCAGCCGGTCGATCTGGTGAAGCCGGAAGAGGTGCTGCACCATGTGCAGCAGGCGGTGCAGCAGGGCCGAAAGAGCCTGATCGCCAACCACAATCTGCACAGCCTGTATCTGATCCAGAAACGCCCGGAACTGGCTGGCTTCTACGACCGGGCCGATCTGATCGAGGTCGATTCCACCCCCCTGCTGTGGTTCTCGCGCGCGCTGGGCCTGCACAGCCGGGGCTTTCACCGCTGCACCTATCTGGACTGGCGGGATCATTTCTGGAGCGTGGCGAACCGCAACGGCTGGCGCGTCATGTCCATCGGCGGCGCGCCCGGTGTCGGCGACGAGGCGGCGCGCAGGCTGAAGGCCCGCTATCCCGACGCCGACATCGCTATCCATCACGGCTTCTTCGACGCCCATCGCGATGGGCCTGAGAACGCGGCCGTGCTCGCTCAGATCACGGCCTTCCAGCCGCATATCCTGTTCGTCGGCATGGGCATGCCGCGCCAGGAACTGTGGATCGACGATAATTTCGAGCGCCTGCCCGATTGCGTCATCCTGTCGGTCGGCGCCGCCTTCGACTATGAGGCGGGCGTCCAGAGCGCGGCCCCGCGCTGGATGGGGCGGGCCGGAATCGAATGGGCCTATCGCCTGGTTCACGATCCGAAACGCCTGTTCGTCCGCTACTGCGTCGAGCCCTGGACCCTGCTGCCCCTGGCCTTGCGCGACATCCGCGACGCCCGCCGCCGCCACTCTCCGCCGGTCTGATCACGTTATTCCTACTGGCCAGATAGTTATTTATCGCCATGATCCGCCCCGCTCGCCGTGTGTTATCGACACGGACGGAAACGGAAACGGGGACGTGAGTGCCACAGCAGAATGGACCGCATGTCGCCATCGTGGGCGCTGGATTCAGCGGCCTGCTGACCGCCGTCAATCTGTTGAAGGCCTCGCCCTATGTGCGCGTCACCCTGATCGAACGGCGCGGCGTCTTCGGTCCCGGCACCGCCTATGATACCGGCAATCCCAACCATCTGCTGAACGTCCGTCTGGACAATATGAGCGCCTTTCCCGACCGGCCGGGCCACCTCGCCGACTGGCTGGCGGAACAGCCGTCGTGGCGCGCCCAGGACGGCTTCATCACCCGCGGCGTCTATGGCGAATATCTGCGCTTCCTGCTGGACGAGGCGCTGGACGACGCCCCCGACCGGCTGAACCTCATCGGCGGCGAGGCCCGCTCCATCGACCGCCAGGACGACGGCTGGCGTATCGCTGCCAGCGACGGCGAGGTCACGGCCGACCAGGTCGTGCTGGCCTTGGGCAATCTGGAGCCCGCCTCCCCGCCCGGCGTCGAGGCCGATGTCCGCAATTCGCCCGCCTATGTCGAGAACCCCTGGCGATTCGATCCCCAGACGGCCGGCGACGCCCGCAACGTCCTGCTGATCGGCTCCGGGCTGACGATGGTCGATGCGGCACTGACGCTACGCCGACCGGGACGCAGGCTGACCGCCCTGTCGCGTCACGGCCTCCTGCCCCGCGCCCACGCCACCGTCCCGCCCGCGCCCTATGTCGGCGCGTTTTCGGGCAGCCCTGCCGAAATCCTGCATCAGATCCGCGCCGCAACGGCAGAGGCCGACTGGCGCGCCGTATTCGACCGCCTTCGCCACTCGGCCCGCGACATCTGGCGCAGTTGGTCGCAAGTGGAACGCAGCCGCTTCCTGCGGCATCTTCGCCCCCTGTGGGAAGTGCATCGTCACCGCCTGTCGCCCGGCCCGGCGCGCGACATCCACTCCATGCTGGCCGGCGGCGAGCTGACCATTCTGGCGGGCAAGCTGACCGAGCTGAAGACCACCGACGTGATCGAGGTCTCCTGGCGTCCGCGCGGGAAAAAGCGCGCCATCCGCGACCGGTTCGACCTGGTGGTCAACTGCACCGGCCCGCTGGGCATGATCTCCAAAAGCACCGAGCCGATGATCCGCGACATCCTCGACAAGGGCTACGGCCGTCCCGACCCTCTGGGTCTGGGTTTGCAGGTCGACGACGATGGCGGTCTGCTGGACGGCGCGGGCGCCCCGGCGCAGGGCCTGCACGCCATCGGCCCCCTGACGCGCGGCGCCTTTTGGGAGATGACGGCCGTGCCCGACCTGCGCGGCCAGGCCCGCGACCTGGCCCGCCGTATCCTGTCGGATCGGTCCTAGACCCAAACAACCGACGCGTTTAGCCTCCACACCTAGGAAATCGGGGAGGGCCGACATGCGGCGAGGACTGTGCACCGGCGTTATCGGCCTGGCCCTGACGTTCGCCCTGGCCGGCTTCGCGCCCCAAACCGTCTCGGACTATCGCCTGGCCTCCGCCGACAAGGTGCGTATCGACGTCTTTGGCGAGGACGCGCTCGGCGGCGAGTTCGTCGTCAACGCCGAGGGCAAGGTCGCCCTGCCCCTGATCGGCGAAGTGCAGGCCGCCGGCCTGACGGTCGCCCAGCTTCAGGACGCCGTCACTCAAGCCTTGAGCCAGGGCTATCTGAACCAGCCGCGCGTCACGGCCCAGGTCCTGATCTACCGTCCCATCTACATCCTGGGCGAGGTCAACCGGCCGGGCGAATACCCCTATCTCCCGGACCTGACAGCGCTGAACGCCGTGGCCACGGCCCAGGGCTTCACCTACCGCGCCAACACCCGCCGCATCTTCGTGCGCCGCGCAGGCTCGCAGACCGAAGAACCCCAGCCCCTGACTGCCGACACCCGCGTCTCGCCGGGCGACACGTTGCGGATCGGGGAGCGGTATTTCTGAACTGGACGCCTAATGCCTCAGATCGGCATCGCCATGATTTCCTTGTAGGCGGAAATCACCTGATCGCGCACCGAGATCACCGTTTCCAACGACGCCTCGGCCGAGCTCAGCGCCGTGACCACGTCGATCAGATTGCCCTGGCCTTGGACCGACTTGGTCATCTGGGTTTCGGCCGCGCGCGACTGCTGGGTCATGTCGGTCATGGCGTTCTTGACCAGATCGGCGAAGCCGCCGTCGCCGGCGCCGGGCGCTTGCGCGGCTGTCGGCATGGCGCCGCCCTGGACGGCGGCATAGGCCTTGGCGGCCATCATCGGGTTCATGGCCTAGACCTCAGCGTTTGATGATGTCGAGGGTGCGGCTGTCCATCGACCGCGCCGTCTCGATGACGTTCAGATTGGCCTCATAGGCGCGCTGCGCCTCGCGCATGTCCATCGCCTCGACCAGGGTGTCCACGTTCGGCCGCATCACATAGCCCTGGGCGTTGGCGGCCGGGTGGGACGGGTCGTAGTCCATCTTGAAATCGCCCTGGTCGGGCCGGACCTCGGCCAGGGTGACCCCCGTCGCCCCATCGACCTCGCGCGCCTGGAAGACGGGGATCTGGCGGCGATAGGGCTCGCCGCCCGGGGTGCGGGCCGTGGACTGGGCGTTGGCGATGTTCTCGGCGATGACGCGCATCCGCGACTGCTGGGCCTTCAGGGCCGAGGCCGCCACGGCCATGGTGCTGTTCGAGGGCGCGATGGGATCAGGCATAAGTCAGTCCTCCTCAGCCGCCGGGCCGCTTGGCGGCCATGCGGATCATGGACATGGATTTCTGGTAAAAGCCGATGGCGGCGTCATAGGCCATGCGGCTCTCGGCCATCTTCAGCATCTGCTCCTCGACCACGACCGAGTTGCCGTCCAGCGTGGTCTCGGAATCGGGCGACTTGGTCGGATCGAACCGTACGGGCGACCCCGCAGGCGCGATATGGGCGGCGTTGGTGCGCACCATCTGCAGCCCCCCGCCCGTCCGCATGGCGGCGGCGAAGTCGGTCGGCTGCTTCAGGTCGCGGCCGACGAAGCCCGGAGTGTCGGCGTTGGCGACGTTCTCGGCGATCACGCGCTGGCGCTCGTCCAGCCAGCCCAGCCGGCCCTTGATCTGCCCCAGCAGCGGTATGTCGGCGACGCCCATGGCGATCTCCCGTGCGACGCGGATGCGCGCAATGGGCAGAAAATGCCGCCTGCATGGTTAATAACCTCTTATCTCAACGCCTCGTTAACCGTGGTGGTTAACATTCGCCTCCTAAGCGCCGACTGCGCGGGGCCTCAAAGCGTCATGAATTTCCTCGATCTCGTCCGGGCGGTCTTCGGCCTGGCCTTCACCCTCGGCCTGATCGGGATCGTGGCCTGGGCCGCGCGCCGCTATGCGCCCCAGCTGCTGGCCAAGCTCAGCGCCGAACGCGGCGCCCGCCGGCTTCAGGTCGTCGAGACCCTGGTCCTGGATCCCGCCCGCCGCCTGGTCCTGGTCCGCGTCGATGACGAGGAACGGCTGATCCTGCTGGGCGAAGGCCGCGAGCTGATCGAACCGCGCCAGACCGGAGCGGGCAAGTGAGCCGCCGCAACACCCCTCTCCCTCCCCGCTCCGGGGAGGGTCGTCGCGCAGCGACGGGGTGGGGGCGGCCTGGCAAGGCCGCACTGCCAAATGCAGGACAGGTCGGTGGGGCGTCGCCCGGCCGCCCCCACCCGACCTCGCTCCGCTCGGCCACCCTCCCCCGTCGGGGGAGGGAGAGCATCTTCAACACCCCCACGGGCGCAGAGATCAAACGCGCGGCCCTGCTGTCGCTGTTCACCACCCTGGTCTGTCTGGCCTGGCCCGTCGCGGCCTTGGCCCAGCAAGCGGCCCAGTCCGGTTCGGCGCTCAACATCGACCTGGGCACCGGCGCCGGCCTGACCCAGCGCGTGGTCCAGCTGGTCGGACTGATGACCGTGCTGTCGCTGGCCCCGTCCATCGTCATCATGACCACCAGCTTCGTGCGGATCATCGTCGTCCTGTCGCTGCTGCGCACGGCGTTGGGCATGCAGCAGTCGCCGCCGAACGCGGTCCTGGTGTCCCTGGCGCTGTTCCTCAGCGCCATCGTCATGGCTCCGACCTGGCAGGACGCCTATGATTCGGGCATCCGACCGCTGATGGATCAGCAGATCGAACTGCCCCAGGCCTTCGATCTGGCGTCGGAACCCGTGAAAACCTTCATGCTGGCCCAGGTGGACCGCGGGGACCTCGCTCTGTTCACCCGCCTCAGCAAGATCGAGCCGCCCCAGAACGTCCAGGAACTGCCCCTGCGCGTGGTCACCCCGGCCTTCATGATCAGCGAGCTGAAGAAGGCGTTCGAAATCGGATTTCTCCTTTTCGTTCCGTTCCTTGTGATCGATCTGGTGGTGGCTAGCGTGCTGATGTCCATGGGCATGATGATGCTGCCCCCGGTGGTGGTGTCCCTGCCGTTCAAGTTGATCTTCTTCGTGCTGGTGGACGGCTGGCGACTGGTCGCCGGAAGCCTGGTCGAAAGCTTCCAGCGAGCGTCCGGTACCGGATAATCCCCCGCCCCATATGGCTTTCAGCGTCATAGACGCTTGCAAAGCCCGCCAAAATCCGTGTTGATCCCCCGGTCCTCGCCCGGAATCGGGCGACTAACACTGGAAACGCTTCTTATGACCACTCAAGCCGAACTGATCGCCGCCGTCGCCAAAGACGCCGGTGTCTCGCAGGCCGACGCCGGCAAGGTGCTGACCGCCATCGTCGAAAACATCCACTCGACCCTGAAGTCGGGCGGCGACATCCGCATCTCGAACCTGGGCGTCTTCGACACCGCCGCCCGCGCCGAGCGCGAAGGCCGCAACCCGGCCACCGGCGCGACCATCAAGATCGCCGCCTCCAAGGCCGTGCGCTTCCGCGTGTCCAAGCCCCTGAAGGACGCCGTCAACGGCTAAGCCTTTCGGTCCTGCGATGCAGGATCGGCAATGCTCGACGGGCGGGGGTCGCGACGCGATCTCCGCCCGTTTCAATTTCAGGCGGCCGCCTTGGCGTCCGCTTCTTTTCTGAACGCCTGTTTGGCGCTGTTGACCCAGCCGACGAAGGTGTCCGCCTGGCTGGACAGGTTGGCGAAGTCGCCCGTCCCCGCCACGCCCGACAGACTGTCGTCCAGCGCCACGCGCATCGCGGCGCCCGATCGCGCCCCGGCGACGAACGGCGCATAGCGGGCGTTCAGCCTTTGCAGCGCGGCCCGGTCGCCCGCCAGTGAATAGCCGACGCCCGCCCGGATCAGCCAGCTTTCCTCGGCCGGCGTCAGCGCGCCCGCCGCCTTGTACCGTTCGCCCAGCCGCGCCTCATAGACCGGGGCCGCCTCGGCCCATTTCTGCTGTTTCCAGAAGATGTCGGCCCGCACCTCGCGCGCCGGGTTCGACTGGTCGCGGTCGAGCACCTCCTGCGCATGATCGAACCGGCCCAGGTCCATCAGGGCGCGGGCCTCCAAAGCGCGGCGCTCGCTGTTCATCGCATTGGGCAACAGGTTGGTGCGCGAGCCCCAGATGGCCTGCAGCGCCTTCTCCGGCTGGCGGTCCATCAGATAGACGGTGGCCAGGTTGGTGGCGACCTGGGCCTTGGCCACCCCGTCCAGCCGCTCGTCCACCTGATGCTTCAGCAGTTCGGCGGCCTGGTCCAGCAGGTCGACGTCGATCAGGCGGCGCGACAGGCGGCGCACCATCTCGTCCCCGTCGGCCCCGATGGGCGTCAGTTCGCGGAAATCATAGAACAGGGCCAGCGCCTGCACCGGCTGCAACCCGTCCGCCGCCCCTTCCAGGAACAGGGCGCGGAAGGCGTTGGACTGATCGGCCTGGACCTCGGCCGCGCCCGGCACGCCCGCCATCCGCTTGCCCGCCCCGCGCAGGGCGTCCAGCGCCTCGCGGTATCGCCCCTGTTGCAGATAGATGCCCGACAGCTTGCGCACGACCGCCATCTCGGTCGCATCCCCGCGCCAGCGCCATTTCAGCTGTTCCAGCTGCGCCGTCGCCTGATCCGGCGTGATCGCGCCCTTGTCCAGCTCCAGGCTGATGGCGCCCAGTTTGGCCGGCGTCGCGATCCCGTCCAGCGGCGCGCGGGCCACGGCCTTGTACACCGCCAGCGCCCGGTCCTTGTCGCCGTTCAGGTCGAACAGCCGCGCCTGCACCAGCCG
>Ga0190271_10003099_pt1 | contig 10328 bp, 8 predicted proteins | sample Popmic356T_FD_133747 | JGI IMG/M metagenome (GOLD analysis project Ga0190271, IMG submission 133747) | Populus adjacent soil microbial communities from riparian zone of Weber River, Utah, USA - 356 T | ecosystem: Environmental > Terrestrial > Soil > Riparian zone | place: USA: Utah | collected... | reverse complement strand
TTGCTCGAACTGGATCTGCATGCCGTGTCCGGGATGGGTGCCACTGGTAGTTGGTCCGTACAAGACACTGGAACTTACAGCGGCTGGCAAATAAACGCTGGAGTGCCGAACTGCCCGTAAGTTTCGCCGCGCGCAGATGACCAATTACCCGTACTTACAGATCGAGGACCACGGAAATGACCTATGAATACAAGTCGATCGTGCTGCCGTTCAAAGCGGGTTTGTTCCACCAGGGGCTGCCAGACATTGAATCCGCGCTGAACCCCCAAGGTCGCGAAGGCTGGCGGATGAAGCAGATCATTCTGCCGTCGAGCAGCTGGGGCACGTCGGACTCGATGGTCGCCGTGCTGGAGCGCCAGCTCACCGATGGGCTGTAGCGGACACCTCTTTCAGATAACCCACACTCAGCGCGGTGAGATGCAGCTTCAGCCTTTCGAACGTGCTGCGATCGCCGCTCGCTTCGATGGTCGCCCGCGTGGGTCCGACGATGGACGCGATCAAGACGTTGGTCACCCATTGAGGCTGCGCGAACTTCGCGTCGCTTGCCGTCATGAGCATGTCGTGAACTGCCAGGGCGCAGCGACTCGCCTCCTCTCTGACGATTGCATCGGCGTTGACCGCCGCGGACGGCAGGTAGAGTGCGCGTGACACGTCCGGCCTGCGAGTCTTTGCATCAACGAAGGCGGCCATCATCGTCGCGCACATTTCGCCGATCGTTTTTCCGTGCACTGAGTTGCAGGCCGCGATCGTGGCGTCGACGACCTCGCTGATATGTCGCTTCACCACCGCCGCGAGCAAGGCCCGCTTGTTCGGAAAGTATTGGTAGAGAGAGCCGACGGAAACGCCGGCCCGGTCGGCAATCTGGATCGTGGTGATCCTGTCGAGCCCGTTGGCGAGCAAAACCTGAATAGTCGCCTCGAAGATGGTGTCGATCGTGACGCGCGAACGTCGCTGTTGCGGCTTTTTTCTGGGGGTCAGCGATTCGCTTCGGTTCCGTTTCATATGCGAATAGTTCCGCGACGCCGATGTGCGCAAGATACCTCGCATGCGCACATTCGAATATCGGTTTCACTTCGCACTGGCGCTCTTCGGCATGCTGCTCAACAGCCAGAGTCTGGCTTGTAAACCTCCTGCCGGATTCGTCGATCCACCCCGTCCCGAAATAGCGCCACTCGAAGAACTGCTGGCTCACACGGAGCAGTCAGTCATCGCCCGTGGATTTTCGGACCTCATGAAGATCCCCAGCCGTCCGCTGGAGGAGACCATTCGGCCGGTAAAGGATATGCCCGGCGTCAGCGGCACCTTCAGGCTGTCGAGCGGACCTTATGGCAGCGTGGGTGCGCGCAGACTCGTCTGCCTCACCGATGGATCCTTCGCCGTCGAGGAAGTCCTGCTCACCGAGTCGCACAGCGACAGCCGGCGTTTCAGGTATGTGGTGTGGAACTACACCAGGGAAAAGATGCGTGACGTCGACTATGCGGTCGGTGAGTTCGTCCATACACCGATTGCGCCAGGCAAGACCCACGTCAACTGGACGTATCGATTCGCGCTCAAGACCGACCGAAAGCCGGGCCAGGCCGCCACTTCGGCCAGAGCCCGTTTCCGCGACACCTTTCTCGAGCCCGAGTTCTCCGTGTGGATGCGCACCTTGATGGAACAGGCGCGATCAAGGGCCGAGGCCACACCGCTGCCATCAGGATAGGCCCGGGAGAATGGTTTGGTCGTGCATACAGATACGGGTCAAGTCCACATGCTCCGTGCCCAGTGAGCCGCCGCGGTAAATCCAGCGCCGCCGGACGCACAAGACAGGATCTGCGTGCCCGAGATGGTGCCGTCGTGCTCTGCGCCGTGATGTACTCCGATCGCATACGGCATGCCTGACCAGTTGCCCCACAGCGGCGAACCCGACGCACCGGACGCTTCGTCAGCATCGCTTTCCACCTGCGTCGTGTCGTAGTCCTCACCGTTCACCTCGATGTCGTCGCCATCGTCGTCGTCCCGCACCGCGATGCCGATCTGACGCGACATGGACGTCAGGCTGCGGTCGTAGGGATATCCAGCCATGTACCAGTAGGCGCCATCCTCCCAGGCAGAGTCATAGCCTCGATATCCGAAGTACCCGGTTCGTTCGCCGACCGGGTCGTAGAGCTGACAGACCATGATGTCGCTGCCTGCGTCCGAGTCCCACCACGTGGTTGACCTGACGTAGGTCACGAAGCCGATCCCAAACACTGACCTGCCTGCCCAGCAGGCGGGCACCACCTTGATCTGCCACGCGCTGTTGGCCGGCGGGTGGACGTGACCACTCGTCATCAGTGTGCTCTTCCCGATCAGGTAACCGGTCGCCTCGCTGGCGCTGCGCCACGGCGCGCCGGGCGATGGCTGGTAGCTGACGTACAACTTGCACACTGCGGTGTACGGGTATCGGTCCGGGTAAACGAACTCCCGGGACTCGCCGTTGATGATCGTCGAGTGATCTGCCGATAGCAGGGTCTTGGTTCCCCGCGACGTGATCCCAATTCGCTGAGCATCGATTGCAGTCACTGATTTCGGGTGAAATCCCGTCGGTACACCATCCGGACAGTGCGGCTCGCCGAGGATTCTGGAACTGCGGCTGGCTCGATCGACATGGTCGAGGTGGCGCGTCTTCGCGGCCGCCAGCCGTTCGGTCATCGATCGACGGCGCACCGGACTCGATCGGCTCTCGAGGACTGGCAGACCGAAGTTGATAGCGCTCGACGACTTCAGCACGTATGCGTTTGGCATCAGCTTGGAGCGCTCGACCTCGATGCTGGTGCCGCGCTCAGCGAAACACGCCATCGAGGATTCGGTCACCACGCCCCAGGGGCGAGTGTCATGCGCACAAGCCTTGTCGTCGAGCTCCAGCAATTCCGACTCTGATTGTGGACGATCGCTTTTCTTGTACATGTGATGTTTCCTCTGGATATCGTTTCGCACTTGCCGGACTTCAAAGTCCGGAAGCACGATTGCCTTGTTTGGAAATACGAACGCCAACTGCGCCGGCACCATCTCGTGGGAGTGCTCGAGCTGCGGAATGTCGTGCAGCCACAGAACGCCCTCCTTGATACGAACTTTCACGAAGTTCTGATAGCGTCGCGGGTCAGGGCTGTCTTCTGGGTAATGCTTCGGCTGCCGGGAGTCGGTGATGAAGCTGACCCGGTAGTACTGCCCGTCGTGCGGACCTTCCCAGTGCACGACGGGGAGGTGCGGCGATAGAACGTGCTCAGCAGCGGAGTTCGGGTGGATATCGTGAAGCGTTTGGTAGTCGTAGTGGAAGCAGGAGATTTCGAAGGCCTGATCCATCGGCGACGCCGGGCGACCCAGGGTACGAGGCCAGCGGATGTGACCCACCACGAGGTCGGGCTGCAGGCCTTGCGCCGTGAGCCAGTTCTTCAACAAGAAATCTGCCATGTGATTCCCCTATTCCACTCACTTCATTCAACTGTCGAAGAAGTTAGCAGCGCGTGGGTAACCGTTGGGTTACCGCAAGTCCCCACGGCGGCGTTTGAAGAAACGATCGACGAGCTGCGACAGGTCGCCTTCTACCGCGCCGATGGAACAGGCGGATCCCTGCGGCCGGTGCGCTCCATAAATATCGCGCCCGCCGATGGGTGGCGCCATGCACACGGCGGCATCTCCGTTTCCCGTCGCGGGACTGAAGGGCACGAATGGCGCGAAGAACGCGCCGAGCAGTGGCATGGCTGAGGTCATGGCCGCGCCGCAGGTTTTCCCCGGAAACTGGAGGTTGTGTCCGAGATCCTTGAACACCCGTGTCGCGTCGCCACCCGCGCAAGCGCCGCGCGGACCTCCTTCGATGATCGTGTTGGCGAACGCGATGGCAGAGCTCGCGGCGCACCCCGTCCCCTGGCGCACGGGCAGGTCACCATTGCTCACGATCGTGGCGTTGAGAAAGGTCACGTGGGTCCCGTAAAACGCGCCACCTCCCGCTGCGCTGTTGCCGGCGACGATCGAATTCACGATGTGGCCGCCATTCATGGGCATGCACAGGGATTCAATGGCGCCACCGGTGCCGTTCGCGCGGTTCTTCAGGAACAGGCTGTTGCTCGCGGTCAGCGGCGATTGGCGGACATAGATGGCGCCGCCTGCGTTCTGCGCCGCATTCCCGAGGAAAGTGCCGAACCGGATGTCGAGCCGGCTGGCTTCACCGACGTAGATAGCCCCACCCGCGCGCACCGCACTGTTGCGTTCGAAGCGCCCGTGTCGAATACCCAGGCCGCCTCGTTGCCCGATATTCCAGACCGCCCCGATGGCGCCGCCGTTCTGCCCCGACTGGTTCTCCCGAAACTGCACCTTGTTCATCGTCGCGTTCGCGCCGATTCCTAGATAGACGGCGCCGCCATCCCCGCGGGCGATATTGCGCTCGAACTGCGTGCCTTCGATCGTCAGCTTGCAGCGCGTCGACAGCGCGCCGCCATTTTCACCGGTATGGTTATCGGCGAACCAGGAGTTCGTGACGATCACCTCACAATTGCCGGCCAGCGTACCGCCAAAGTTGGCGCCGCCATTCCTGAAGAACTGCGTATCGTGAATGCGGACCCGGACCGTCGGCCCGGTGCCGACGCTCTGTCCGATGTTGTCGGTGAACGTGGTGTTGTGCGAGATCTCCAACTCGCCTTCGGAGACGACCACGACCGGTCCCGAATTGCCGGCAATGCGCGCGCCCTGGAAGGTCGCCGAGCCGCTCATGATCCACAGCGGCTTGACCGACCTGGAAATACTCGTGTGACCCAGGAACGAAACGAAACCCTCGCCCGACACTACGCTTCCAGGCAAGCCCGAAGCACCCGTGCCGCCGTGCTCGAGACGAATGTTTCTGAACGTGAGGCGAGGCACGGACGAGCCCAGACCGAACATTCGCTGGTTCTGGCCGTCCAGGGTGACACCACCTCCACCGTCGATTTCGGTGTCCTTCGTCAGCCCATGGGTGCGCGTCAACAGGATCACGCCGGAGCAATCAAACGTGATGCGCCCGCCAATACTCACCGCCTCGCTGAAATCCATGCGCGGATCGCCGGGCCATACATCGTGACCGCACACTTTCACGTTCGCATCGGCCAATGCCTGGGCGCTGGTGAACGCCAGCGCGCAACCGACCAACAACGTGAGCGCCCGTGCGTGCATTTTCATGGCAGCAACACGATGTTGAAACCCGGATCGTCCCAGCGCTCGAAATCGAGCACGACCTTGCGCTTGACGGCAATGCTGGTGATCTCGATCTTGCCGCTGCCGTTCGATTGAATGGGCGCGACGCCGGTCGATTGCGGCGGTACACCGGCGTGCGGCCAGTCTTCAAGATCCGGTTGTTCGATGCCGTCCACCTTCTCGACGCGCTCGCAGGAAAATTCCAGATGCTGACCCTGCATTCCGCGCGCGGAAACGTAATGGCCGCCGCAACCGTCCGTGACGTGCATGGGCTCGCCGGCGCCGGCATTGCGCGACTCGACGCGGCTCTTGAATACTTCGAAACTCATCTCCGAGTCGTCGACGATTTCGATGAAGCCATTGCTGTAGACGCTGTCCCAGCCGGAAACGTCGCTTCCCAGGCGCTGCTTGTAATAGAGCACCATCCAGAACGTCGGTCCGCCGTTGTACGCCGAGCACCCGGGTGAATCCGAGCGGATGAAGAACCAGTTCGCGCGAGCGCCCGGCATCATGCAGGGCGGCTCGAGATCCGCCGGAATCATCACGTTGACGCCGCAGGCGAAGCCATCCCACACGCACAGGTTTCGATCGTAGCTGGGGTATTCCTCCATGGCTTCCGGCCGCTTGCCTTCGAACCGCAGAAAGCGATCGAGCGACGAACGGCGCGCTACCGAGGCGCGAATGACTGCGTCGGCACCATCACCCAGGCCCGGGAGCCTGTCCGGCGGTCCTGCCACCATCAACGTCGTTGGAACCGCTGCACCTGCCGTGTCCTTGATGCTCGGTCCAAACACCTTGTCGATCGCATCGATGGACACATTCTGCGGAAACCCGGTGGTGAGGCCGCCGGCGGTGATGCTGAAGCTTGCGCCGCTCGAGACGATTTCGTAGCTGTCGTGGTGCAGGCGCTGGTGCACCAGCGGCGTGGAACTGCGCTGGATGGCGAGCGCGAACGTCGCCTCGTCTGGTAGATAGTCCGAGGTGGCGTGATACAGCGCCGCGGGCGCATAGCCGGCAACCGTGGCGGCATAGGGAAAGCCGTCGAATTCGGGCAGGTTCAGCGACTGGCCGAAGTAATACAGGCCGATCGCATGCATGTGATCCGCGCCCGATATGAGATCGAACAGACCGTTCGTCGGCGGATTCTTCGTGGTCAACGCGGTGCCATCGCGAGGTATGCCGTCGACGTGCGGCAGGTCAGTGCGCTTGCGTCGGAATGGCGCGATGCGCCGCCCTTCGTTGCTCGTCACCGCGTACTTGGCAACCGCCTGCTCCAGGATCAGCCGGGCACCGACGCGCACGTCCGGGTCCTTGGCGAAGTCCGCGAGATTGATGATGGCGCTCAACGAATAGCGTTGGTAGGGCCGACTGTTGTATTCGAGGAAATCCTTCTGCGCGGTGGCCTGCATATGCTTGAGAATCCACTCGCGCAGGTCGTTCTGGTCGTCCCAGTAACCCGTGCCGCCGTTCGCGATGATGTATTGGTTGTTGAGGTACTTGGTGGAATTGATCATCCACAGATGGTTTTCGGATTCGGGAATCGTGAGGAACAGGGCCGCTGCACCCAAGATCACCGCAGCGGTCATCGCAGCCGCCAGCAGAGCCAAGCTCGCAATCGCCAGCGCCGCAATCAGAAGGAGGATGAGCAGGAACACGATGAGGAATGCCAGCCAGCTCCAGCCGGAATCCCAAACATCGTCGAGCATGCTGTCGACGCCGTCACGATCGTCCGAGCGCGACTGCGGGTCGCCGACGCTTCGTTCTTCGTTGCCGCATTCCCAGAAGTGGTAGCGCTCCTGTGCCGGAGCGCCGTCGATGTCGATGAGCGTGTCGTTGAGGTGCTTGCGCGCATCGGAGCCGAGGCCGCCGCTGCGCCGGTCGAGCTCCGCCACACGCATCAGGGATTTGAGCGTCGCGTCCCAATCACCTGCGCTGGCGCCGAAGTATCGACAGGGTGATCCCTCGGTGCCGACCTGTTTGTCGCCCCGGCTCATGGCCAGCAGGGCCGCATCTATCTGCGCCGAAAGACACGTCGAGTTGATCTTGAAAGTCAGTCGCACCCTTGGCACCGGCGGTGCTTCCAGGTCGTTGGGATCGGGCGCTCTCAAGGCGGCAGAAAGCGAAAATCTCGCGATGCCATCGGCGTTGGTTATCGCGCACTCCGGCGGCAGGAAGTGGAGCATGCGTCCGCGGAGCAACCTGGTGTCGAGTCCCGGGCCAGGGTTTACGATCTGAGTCCACGCGGGGTTGCCAAGGAATGCCGCCGAGCCACACTCGTCGAACAGTCCGCACAGATCGCCGTGTTTTACGATGACGCTGAATTCGCACGGTTTGTCGATTGAAGCCACCGCAGGGTTGGCAATCTGCGAACTCTGCTGAATCCATGCCACCTTGCCGAGGATGGCGCCGCCCATGTCTTCACCGTTGGACGATTCGCGCAACATCGAAATGAATCTGAGCTCCGATCCGCAAGCCACCGCCGCGAGCACCGCCCCGCGGCGCTGCGGAAGCGACGAAATGGCTTGGGAAGCAAGATTCGGCGCCCGATCCATTGGCAGCTGATACTGGCTGATATCGAGCGCGGAGAACGCAGGCCCCGCGAGCAATGCGGCGCCGAGCAACATGCCAATGCGAATCACTGTGTGCCGGCCCTCACAACAATGGGATCGCGACCGGAATTTCGCCAGGCCCACCTGCCGTTCATTGATGCGTTCACGGTGCTCGATCCCTCTCACCTCGATATACGCGAAAAGGTAGCAATAGCTAGTAACCGATCGGTAACGGCTACGGTGCGGATCAGCGATCGCGTGACAATCGGCACGCGGACAGGAGCGCCCCCGCGCAGACATCAATCATGTCGAGGAACATCGACTTCGGAAGCCGCGATCTATCGGCTCCACCCTGATGCGGACGCGATGGGCTTCTGACCCGATGGCGTCACAATCCCAGGCGGTCCATGTTCGGCGCTTCGTATTTGCTGTCCTCGGCGGGGTAGCGAGGTTCTTTCAATTTGCCGTTCTGGATCGCGAGAGCGCGTACCAGGCTTTCACCAGCGGGCAGGACGTCCGGCTTTTCGTCGAAGATGGGGTCGGTGTAGGCGTGCTCGGCGTCGATCAGCTTCCAGCCGTGTCGTTTGTATTGATCGAGGATGTCGCCCAGGTAGAGTTCGTGCAGCACGTTGTGGTGAACCAGCAGTGTGTGTTTGACGCTGCGGCCCAGCGCGAGGCGTGACAGGTCGTCGTAGTACCTGGATCGATCCGCGACGTGCTGCAGATAGTAGTCACGGTAGCCAGTGGTGTCGGCCTTCGGATCCGTGGCAAGTCGCTTCCTCAGCCGATCGTCGATGTACCAGTCGGAGGCATCGATCGTGACGGCGCCGTTCTTGTACCCGTGTTCGGCAAGGAACGTCCGCATCCGGTCGCGGTGCTCGGCAGTATCGCCTTCCTTCAGGTATGGGAACCGGAAGAGCCGGCGAAATTGCCGATAGTCCTTGATGAGCGTTTCGCAGCGCAGGATGTCCGCTGAGTACTGCCTGAAGTCGCTGCGCGCGTAGTTTCGATGCGAGAAAGTGTGATTGGCGATGATGTGGCCGTCGTCGTTCCATTGCTTCAGCAGGCGTTGCCCGAGGGCAGAGTCAACGAGCGTGCCGCAGACGAAGATGACAGATTTGATCGAGTGAGCCCGAAAGGCGGCAAGAATTGCCTGGTTGCGTTTCCCGGCTGTTTGTTCGTCGGCGCCGAACAGGTTGAAGTCGTCCATGGTGATGGCGACCTGTGGAGGCGCGGCTGCGAAGCCGATTCGCGGCGCAAGCGCAGAGGTCAGCAGGCCAGTTCCCAGGAGCTTCGTGAGTTCGCGTCGGTTCATGAATGTGCGCTCTGGTTCGAGACCGAGGTGCTTCGAGGATCGACGAGGATGAGCGAGATGCTCGCCCAGACTCCGCCGCTGAAATATAGCGTCATCCAGGCGACTTCGTTCCGCCAGTCTTCCCATCGGGAAGATGCGAGTTTGCAGGAGGACGCATCGACAACCCCCTGTGCAATGCTCAGGTAGTCGCGCGCGATTGCTTCGTCGGCGATCCAGCGCGACCAATACATCGGGACATCGACGACGAACATGAATACCACGTATGCCAGCCCCGCTGCGATCCATACGGCAAGCAGCGGGCGGCCGGTTGCCGGCCATCGCGGCGCGATCGAGATGAGGCTGGCAACCATCAGCGCGGCAGACAAACCCCAGAGCGAATTTTCGAAGACGTGGCCGAGGTTCGCTGTAGTGAGTACCGCGAACCACGAACAGACCTCGGCGAGCACGATGAGCGGCAGGATCGCGCGTGCCACTGCACGAAGGACTTCGCTGCCGGTCGCGCGCGCGATTTCGCGCAATAACAGCGCCCATTGGGCAGCGAAAGCCAACTCCGCGATGGTCGCGATGGAACGGCCGATGAGGACACTGGATAGCCAGGAGTCCACCATGCAGATTCGCGGGACGTCATAGACAGGCAGGACGGAGCGAAAGGCACAACCGAAGACATAGAGCCCTGACAACACGAGTTGAGTGCGGCGGATCGCGAAGGTCTCGGGGTGAGTTTCGGGCCGGCGACGCATGATCGCCGCGGCTGCAAGCAGCCACGCCGCAATATTGAACGCCGCCAGCGCGCACAGGAATCCCCACCACGAATGGACGCTGAACGGCATGGATGAACCTCCTGACCAGACCGAAACCTGCAGCGGGCACACGATACAACCTCAATATTGCAAACCTGATGAGCCAGTTGTACCATCGGTACGACTGGTACATATAGGCAAGCGCCCGATGGAAATCACCATCGACATCGACAACCCCGTGCCGCAGTTCGAGCAGCTCATCGAGCAGATCAAGGCTGCGGTCACTGGCGGCGTTCTGAAGCCGGGCGACGCGCTGCCTTCGATCCGCCAGCTCGCCAACGATCTCGCGCTCAACAGCAAGACGGTGGCCAAGGCCTATCAGCTGCTGACGCGCGATTCGATCATCGAAACCAAGGGTTACCGGGGTACCTATGTCCACCCCAAGGCCAAATCGAACTGCAAGTTCAACCTGCAGGAGTGGACCTTGACCAAGCTCAGCGAAACGATCGCCGAGTTGCGCGAGGCCGGTGTGACCGATTC
>Ga0190271_10003098_pt1 | contig 10329 bp, 10 predicted proteins | sample Popmic356T_FD_133747 | JGI IMG/M metagenome (GOLD analysis project Ga0190271, IMG submission 133747) | Populus adjacent soil microbial communities from riparian zone of Weber River, Utah, USA - 356 T | ecosystem: Environmental > Terrestrial > Soil > Riparian zone | place: USA: Utah | collected... | reverse complement strand
CTACGACGTGGATTCTTGGAAAGTGCATCCTCTGGTGGACGACACCGGATGGAAGGAAGTCACCTACGAGATAATCAGTGGCGAAGTCACCGAGCACTTGGGCGAAGCGGTTGCCCGAGAACTTAATCTCGACGTTGCCTCTGAGTATTGGGACGATCCCTTTGATGCGCTCCAAGAGATATCGCCGTACCGAACTCTGATTGCGGTAGCTCGGGGGATCAGTCAACGCGACGGGACTCTCTGGATTCCGCTCGGAGTGTTTCGGGTCTGGAATGTGAGCACTGCCGGGAGTGCCGAAAACGCCATTCAAATTTCAGTGCGTGGGTACAGCATGGAGGTCGTCGTTAGGGATGCCCGCTTTTGGATCACACCAGTAGCCGGGACCGGGACGGGTCAGATCGGAGCTACTTCGATCCAGGGCGTGATCCAAAAGTTGTTGGATGCCGCTTTTCCAAAAACGGTTCCAGGCAACTTCGTCCCATTCGATGTGGTGTCCGATGGACTCGGTATCGCGCCGGAGGATTATTTGTTTCCCACCAAGACGATTCTTACCGACGACCGGGATCGGCTCGACTTGATTCTTCGACTCCAAGAGGACCGCAACGTGTGGGGTCGATTCGACCGGGGCAATCACTATCGGATCGACACCATGCCGTCTGTGCTCGACGATCCGGTTCCTTGGATTGTGGACACCGGAGACAATGGGGTCTTGGTTTCGTACAGCAAGGAATACACCCGCAATCAGGTCTACAACGCCGTGCTCTGTTTCGGGGAGTACGGTGGACCCGCTAACACCGACCCAAAATTCCAGGCCAGTTGGTTTGCGACGGACGGTCCAGGGCTTCCCACTTGGAACCCCGACTCGCCTACCGCATGGGGTGGGCCGTATGGCTACGTGCCGAGATTTCAGAGAATCGGATTCCTTCCCAATAACGCCACCAGAGCGAATGAGATAGTTCGGGAGACGGCGGAGTCGATCTTGGCTCGGGCTATGGATTTCAAGGCGGGCATATCTTTTGAGTCGGTTCCCAATCCGCTACTGGAAGCGGGCGACGTTGTCGAAATCCACTATCCGGTAGGAATGCGGGTGGGGGTGGTGGTTCCCCGAGTCGAGAGACATTTGATTACCTCTCTCACTGTCGGACTTGGGGCCGATACTCAACTCTCGGCTGACACGATGGTTTCCTCTCAGCCGGAATCGGGGTCGGCATGATTCCTAGCGGACGCAAGATGCTGGTCATGGAGCTTGACCGTCGGGACAAGCTCCCATTTGCCGAGAGTCCACCGGCTCGTCTTCATGTCGGGACTTTGACGGCTCTGATTGACGGCAAGGCCACCGTCGATGTGCAAGGACGGATTCTGGACGAAGTCACCATGCACGGCACGGCGGAAGTTGGTCAGGGGGTCTTTGTCCTCTTCGCCGGGAACACGACTCTTGTAATCGGAGCAGGGGAAGGTGACGCTGGTGGGGGTGGCGGCTCGTACCTTCCGCTCGCGGGAGGCACACTCACCGGCCCGCTCTATCTTCCCGCCGCGGCTCCCACTGCTCCCACTGAGGCGGTCAACAAGAGCTACGTGGATTCCACGTTTTTGAAACTGAGTGGCGGGACCATGACCGGCCCGATCAATCTCTCGGGATTACCCACTGCTCCGAGTCACGCCGCTTCCAAGGAATACGTCGATTCGATTCCGGTGGGGGAATTGACTGTGGTGGTAGCCGCTTCCAATGCCAGCACCAGATCGAAGGACAAGGCCGATTTCGTTTGTGACGGGACTGACGACGACGTAACGATCCAAGCGGCCTTTGCCTCACTCGGCAGTCAAGGCGGCAAGGTGGTTCTCTCGGAGGGACTCTTCCACTTCGGAACCGTCGGTGTAATCACGCCTGCCGTCCCATTTCATCTTCATGGCATGGGTCAGGGAGCAACCGAACTCATTTCCGACACGCTCGGCACTGCCTACATGATCCGCGTCGGAACCACCGTCAATGAGCAGAAGCAGCAAATGATTTCTGATCTGACATTGAACGGGGCGGACAAGGCCGTGAGTGGAATTGTCACCATTCAAGCGGTGAATAACACGGTGAGGTTGGAGAACCTAATCGTCCACGATTTCACCAGTCACGGAGTTAACACCTTGGCTCGGCCCGCCGGAGCATGGAAGTTCCGTCGCTGTCACTTCTATGCCAATGGTGGCGCAGGATCAACGGGCCGAGAAGCGAACGTCGATTACGTCGATTGCATCTTCCAATCGAACGCTGGCGGCGGACTCGGGATTCAACAAGACGGGACCGGACATATCACTGACTGTCTCTTCTGGGCGAACACCGGCAATGGGATCAGTTCTGGTAACGCCATTTCCCAAGGCTTTTCTAGCTTCGTCATTTCCAACAACATCTTCCTATCCAACACTGGTTGGGGCATCAACATTCAGGACGGCAATTTCAATCAGATTTCGGACAACGTCTTCTCGGGGAATACCAGCGGGTCGATCAGCTTGGGGGCGGGCGGGTTCGGAGTCACGCACAGTGGGCTTGTCTCTAACAACAATCAGACTGGCACCGGCACCTTCATTCAAATCTCGTCGGGGTCCGATGCCATTGTCTCTTGCAACGTGGTCAATGGGATTCTCACTGACTGCGGCGACGATCCTCCCGACCCCGCCACGCTCGGGTACGTTCATGTTCAGGGGGTAGCCGCTTCCTTTTGGACGATCAATCACCCGCTCACCTTCCAACCCAACGTTGCCGTGTTGGATTCGACTGGTGAGCAAGTGGAGGGAGACGTTGACTACGTCGATTCCGACACGATCACCGTTGGATTTTCAGCCGCTTTTAGTGGAATCGCGTATCTCAGTTAGGAGCCTTTTTGAATGAGCCGGAAATTCCTCACCCACATAGACCTTGGCAAGAACGAAATACAGAACGTCAAGGCACAGAACTTGGGAACAGCCCCTTCCGCTCCGGTCCTGGGGCAGTTCTACTACAACACTGCCGACAACATCTTTTACTGGTGGGATGGATCGTTTTGGATTCCGGCGAAGTCTGGTGCTCCCACCTTTGGAGTCGTTGTTGCCGAACCCACCTTTGGCAGTGCTTCAGCCAACGGGGTTGCGAGCACCGTCTCTCGTTCCGATCATGCTCATGGAAATCCTGCTCACGATGCCGCCGCTCATTCGGCAATTCCGCTCTCGGCGCTAGGTGTTCCGACCGCGCCGATCAACATGAACGGGCAGCGGATCACCAATGTCGGTGCGCCGACTTCTGGCACCGATGCAACCACCAAGGACTACGTAGACAATCTCTCGGCGGGCTTGGCCTGGAAGGACTCGGTTCGGGCGGCGACCACGGCGAATATCACCCTCTCGGGTACGCAGACCATTGACGGAGTAGCGGTCATTGCCGGGGATCGGGTGCTGGTCAAGAATCAGACCACTCCATCTCAGAACGGCATCTACGTCGTTGCCGCTGGTGCCTGGACCCGAGCCACCGACGCTGATTCAGAAGCCGAGTTGGTCAGTTCCACCGTGTTCGTCTCTGAGGGAACCACTCAGGGAGACACGGCCTGGACAATGACCGCCAACGCGCCGATCACGGTCAACACCACCGCTTTGCCGTGGGTGCAATTCGGTGGGGCGGACATCTACACCGCTGGCGCTGGAATGACTCAGACCGGCAACGTCTTCGACGTAATCGCGGGCAATGGCTCGCTGGTGGTGTCGGCTGACAGCATGGTTGTCGGGTTCGCTGCTTCAGGTGGTGACGCTGGTACGGCGTTGCTCCCGGCTCGGGGCGACCACGTTCACTCCGCGACCTACGTTCCGTTGGCTCGGACCATTTCGACCACAGCACCGTTGACCGGCGGCGGGGCGCTATCTGCCAACTTGACACTCGACGTTTCCAACTTCACGTCTGGTGCTCGGGGCGTGGTCCCGGCTTCTGGCGGTAACGCCATTCACTTCCTGTGCGCTGACGGGACATGGAAAGCGGTTCCTCTCGACACCACGGCGGGCGATGCTCGCTATGGACGGAAGTTCGCTCAGAACGTGGGCGGCGCGGTCACTGCCACCGTGACTCACAACTTGGGAACTCGGGACGTGGAAGTAGACGTGTATCGGGTAGCCGCTCCCTATGACACCGTCGAATGCGACGTGGAGCGCACCGACACCAACACCGTCACACTTCGCTTCACAGTGGCACCCGCCGCTGCCGAGTATCGGGCGGTTGTAATCGGGTGAGTCGAAAGTCGCTGACTCCGATTGTTCTTCCCGGCTATCCGACGGAGCCGTTAGAGGCAACACCGAAGCAGTACGTAGACGATCAGATCGCGGCGATTGCACTCACCCCTGGTCCCGAAGGGCCAGAAGGTCCGCAAGGTGATCCAGGGCCACAGGGAGCAACCGGAAGTACCGGGGCTGACGGTCCCGAAGGTCCGACCGGACCCATAGGGCCAGAAGGACTTCAGGGACCGGAAGGACCGGAAGGACCGGCAGGGCCGGAGGGTCCGACGGGTCCAGAAGGCCCACAAGGGCCAGCGGGTGAAGTTCCTGCCGGAACTTATTTGGAATTAGCAGGCGGGACCATGACCGGAGACATCGTGCTCGCTGCCGATCCTGATGCTCCGATGGAACCGGCGACCAAGCAATACGTCGATGCCTTGATGGATCAAGCTGGGACTCCGCACATCATTGACGAATTGGAACCGCCCGATCCGGTCGATGGATTGCTGTGGACCCATCCCACCGAAGAGGCGACCCTTCCCATTTTCCCGGTCGGGGTCGTGGTGCCATTCGCCGGAGGAAGTGGGTCAGTGCCGTCGGACTTCCTTCTCTGCGATGGGCAGTTGGTGAGTCGAACCACTTACGCCACTTTGTTCGCGGTGGTCGGAACTACCTATGGAGCGGGCGACGGCACAACAACCTTTGCCGTTCCCAATATGCAGGGCGTGTTTCCCATCGGGGTTGGCACGCTCGCTCCCGATACTTATGTGCTCGGAGTCACCGGCGGAGAGGCTCGGCATCTTCTCACTACCACTGAAATGCCGTCTCATGGTCACAGTGGAGCGCCTCATACCCACTCCATCGACCCGCCGAACACGGCGACCACTTCGGGATCGGTTTCTCACACCCACACCATGAGTGACCACACGCACACCATGGCTCACACCCACACCCTGCCTGGATCGTTCATCTCCGACGTGGCAGCCACCGGCTCGGCAGCCCGTTTCAGAAGCACCGGCTCGGATGCAACGGGAGGTTCCTCAGCAGCGAACACCGGCAATCCGACCAATCCTCAGACTGGTGGTCACTCTGCCAATCACGATCACGATGTAAATATCGCTGCATTCACGTCGGGTGGAGCATCGGCGGGCAATGTCGGTGACGCTGGTGGCAGTGCAGTCCATGAGAACCGTCCTCCATACTTGGCTCTGAACTTCATCATCAAGGCGCTGGTTACCTAATGTCGATCACCCGAATTTGGGACGCAGACAACGGCGTGTGGCAGTTGGTCGGCGGGACGGTTGGTTCGGAAGTCTCCGGCCAAGGTCTTTGGCTTCCGGTAGCGGGCGGGACCATGAGTGGCCCGTTGCTTTTGGCGACCAATCCGGTTGCTCCCGAACAGGCGGCAACCAAGGCGTATGTCGATTCTGTGGCGGGCGGCGGCGGAGGCGCGCTTCCTACTGGCTTGATTTCAGCCTTTGGTGGTGACACTCCCCCGACTGGCTTTCTCATGTGTGACGGCTCGCTGATTTCCCGAGCTACCTATGCCACCTTGTTCTCCGTGATTGGGACAAACTATGGGGTGGGCGACGGCTCAACCACGTTCGGGCTTCCTGACCTCATTCGACGCTTCCCTCTTGGCGCTGGCACAACGGCAGATGCAGCGAGAGCAGGGACATCAACTCTCGGTCAAGTCGGCGGAAATATCAACCATGTCCACACCGGCCCTAGTCACACCCACACTGGCCCGAGCCACACCCACACCGGCCCATCGCACACTCACGATTTGGGAAACTCGACTTCCAGCGGGGCGACGACATCAACGGCAGCGGGGAGTCACGGTCATGGGAGGGCGGCGTTCAACACTTCGTCGGATTCCCATTCTCATTCCTTCTCCGACACTGGCAGCGATTCATTTGGTACGGGTGGCGCGAGTTCGGCGGTCGGTTCTCTTTCAATCGGCGGTGGTTCTACTACCTCAGCGGCGACTACAAGTCACACCCACTCTGGCTCCGTGTCGGTTGGGGTTAGCGGTACTACTTCATCGGATTCCCATGCTCACTCCATCCCGGCGTTCAACACCGATGTTGAGGCGGCGCACAGTCATTCCAATCCGGCGCACGTTCACGATCTGGGATCATCGGTGGCGGCAGGAACCGGGGCAACGGGAGCAGGAGGAACCGGAGCCACCGGAGCAGGAGGGACCGGAAACACCGGAGCGGGCAATCCTCCCTACCAAGTTGTCAACTACATCATCAAGACCTAGAAAGGGAACTCATGGAAGACGAAGACCGAGTTGTCGATGGGGAAGTCACCGCGCCAGATACCGTGTTGGAAGGACTGGTGAAAGAGAACCAGCTTTTCAAATCGTGGATAATTGGGCTTGTCACCAAATGCGAAGGCTGCACCGAAGAGGCGACCCGATGGGTTGAGTCGATGGAACCGCTCAAACAATTCAAGCATCCCGAGTCGTGAAAGAATTTCTGAATTCCCGCTCGGTCGTGGAGGTAATGACTCTGACCTTCACTTTTCTGATCGCGTTCGTGATTGTTTTAGGTGCGCTCATTGTGGCGGTAGCCGAAATCCTGAATCCAGAAACCGACACGACGCAGATAGTCGATGGGCTTCTCTCGGTCATTACCGGAATCCTGGGTGCCTTGCTTGGTCTGTTAGCTGGAAAATCGGAAGCGGTGAATATGGCTCCAAAGTCGTCACCCGAGCCTCCCGCCCATGAGGAACCGATATGACCGCCACTCGCGCCTTGGTCGGACTCTCTGTGATTTGTGCCGTAGCCATGATCGTGCTCGGGGCTACTTTCGCTCTGACTGCCGACGCTCAGACGACGGAATCCCAAAGCCCAAATAGCGTGGCGACGATCACAACCACCAGCACTACGGCGATCACGACTTCCAGCACGATTCTCAATGGCACGTCGGGTAGTGATAGCAGCACGACGAGCACGACCACGCCCGAACCAAGATTTTTACAAGGCCCAATCGGTCCCGCTGGTCCGCAAGGTGAGACGGGTGAGCAAGGCCCGACCGGACCCCCTGGACCCCAAGGCGAACAGGGCGAGAGAGGATTTACAGGCGACGACGGTGCTCCCGGTTTGCAGGGCGAGCAGGGAGTTCAAGGTGAGCCAGGAGCGCCAGGAGCGCCGGGAGCCGATTCAGATATCCCAGGACCGCCAGGACCGCCAGGACCGCCAGGACCGCCAGGACCGCCAGGACCGCAAGGTGAGACGGGAGCGCAAGGTCCGCCGGGAGTCGGTTGTCCCGCAGGATTTGAGCTAGTAGCGGTTGGTGTCCACCAGCGAGTGCCAGTCGATCAAGACTTGACCATCTTCGTTTGCGCTTTGTCGTGAGGGACGTTCGATGATCGACGGGGCAGTTCGACCGTCTCTTGGAACGGGACGCGGTTCAATATCTGAGAAAGCCAGGGTTATGAGGATCAGCCAAATTATCGCCACCACTACTGCCAGGATCGTTCTCATGGGTTATGGTGACGAGAACAGACACAAAGTCACAGGAGGGTAAACGCTGTGTGGGGAGATAACGACTTGGAACGAGAGCCGACACAGCCGGTCGAAGAGCCGGAGCCTGTACCCGCTCCGCATCCTCCCGAACCGGACGACTTCGACGAAGACACCGAGCCGTCCGAACCCGACCAAGCCGAAGAGGAAGAGTGACGCATGACTATCAATCTTGATTTCATTCTGAAGGTTCTCGGAATCGTCGGCTTGGTTCTGGCGATCATCTGGCTCATAGGCGCTATCTGGTAACTGGCATCTGAACAAACGCGGTGGCTAGTGTCACTGCCACGTCCTAGACCTTGACTCCGAACTGACGCTGACTCACGTTCGTCGGAGAAGGGACAGGATTCAGAATGGTCATGCTTCACAACACGGTCGTCGATGCTCCCGACCTACTTGCCACGAAGCACAATCTCATGGACATCGGGTTCAAGGACGTACCCCAGGATCGGTGGGAAAACGGGGCCACTTTCAATCCACAGGGATGCTTCGACGTGTACGCGATGGAAGTGGATTGCCCGCCCACCGAGAAGGACGACGCAAATCAAGAGTGTCCCGAAGCCGTTACATTCCTTCCCTTCATTGTGGAGTTCGGCGTTGCCTACATGGGCCATGAGGACGAAGGCGAGCTAGAGAGCGAGCTACGGGCTAAGACTTCCGCCGCGATTGAGAGAGCGATTTGGGACGGGGTCACGATGGGAACTGCGACCAATCCCAAGCTCAGTGACGGCACCGCGGTAACCGGAGCTACCTCCCCGCGGGAGATGCTCGCACTTTTGGAAGCCGAGCTTTACGAAACCGGAATGCAGGGCGGAACGATTCATCTCTCAGTTTTCGACGCGGTCATGGCAGAAGGTGCCTTGGACGAAGACAACGGCAAGCTCTATTCCAAAGTCACCGGGAATCCAGTCGTGGTCGGCAACTATCCCAAAGGATCAGCCGCGATTCACGGTGGGGAAATCGACGTGTATGCCTCAGAGGAATTCACTTTCGCTTCCTACGACGACCGACGGGCGAACCAGATCATTTACAAGGTGGAGCGGTTAGTGCTCGCCGTCTGGAATCCCTGTCACGTTTTCACCTACGGGTCGTGAAGTTCTTCGATGAAGAGGGCGGGCGACTTCCGCCCGCGGCGAATGCCCACCGTGCCATGCACGGCGCAGCCAAGGTGCTCGACCTCACCAAAGCTCGGGATGAAGCCCGCCGACCGGAGGCATGGCAGACCGCGGCGTGGCAGTTCTACGACGCAATCGGGGAGCTTCACTTCGCCTACAACTTGGTCGGACAAGTGCTCTCGCGCATCCGGCTCTACGTGGCAATCGTGGACGATCCCGACTCGGCTCCGATACGGAGCACCACATTTGTCAAGACATTGTCCGAAGAGCATGACGTATGGCCCGAGAACACTGCCGAGATTGTGGACTATGCCGACGACGTTCTCCAAGACCTTGTCGTCAATTCACCGGGGCAAGGCGGCGGGTTGCTTCGGGAACTCGGGATCAATCTCTCGGTGACGGGTGAGGGGTACTTGGTCAAGAATCAGAAGTCGTGGTCGATTGCCTCCACTGACGAATTGAAAAAGTCAGAGAGTGGCAAGGGCTACACCATCCAGAAGTCCCGACGAGCTAGCTCAATCAATGGCAAGGACGAAGAGCAACTACCGGCAAATGCTTTCGTGGCTCGCATCTGGCGACCGCATCCCCGCTACTCGGCGGAAGCGGATTCCTCCATGATCGGTGTGCTGGATTCGTGCGAACAGTTGGTGATTTTGGAACAGGCGATTCGGATGATGACACGCTCTCGGATGAATGCCGGAGTGATTTTCATTCCAGATGGATTGTCTGCCGGGGTAGACGACGACAACCCCGAGAGCATCGAAGAGGCGCTAATCAACGCCGCTATCTCGCCCCTAGAGGAAGAGTCGGCGGCGACATCGGTGGTCCCGCTGGTTATCACAGGACCGGCGGCGCTCGGCAAGGAATTGAAAAAGATCGACTTAGGCCGTCCCGTTGACGAGCAGATGGTTCAGCTTGCCGAATCCACTCTCGACCGCATCTTGCAAGGGATCGACGTTCCGAAATCTGTGGTGCAGGGCTTGTCCGATGTCAAGTTTTCAAATGCAATCATCATCGACGACAACCTTTACCGAGCGCACATCGAACCGCTGGCGTTGATGATCGTCGATGCGCTAACCACGGTGTACCTCCGTCCCGTTCTCAGAAAGCAATTCCCGGCAGAGGTCGAGAAGGACTCCACGATTTTGAATCGGCTTCTGGTCTGGTTCGATCCGAGCGCCATTGTCACCAGACCGGACAAGAGCACGGCGGCGAATGAGGGTTACGACCGCAACATTCTTTCTGAGCAGGCGTGGCGGGTGGCTCGCGGGTTCAGCGAGTACGACAAGCCGACCGAAGACGAGCTTTTGAGAAAGGTGGCGCTGACTCGGACTCAGGTTCCACCCGACATCGCCGCCGCGCTGATCGAACGTCTCGCACCCGCTTTCTTCGCTGCGCTGAGAGGGGAGGGCCAGGAGGAAGCCGGGATTCCCGACGACATCTCGTCACTACTGGAAGGTGGCG
>Ga0190271_10003097_pt1 | contig 10330 bp, 9 predicted proteins | sample Popmic356T_FD_133747 | JGI IMG/M metagenome (GOLD analysis project Ga0190271, IMG submission 133747) | Populus adjacent soil microbial communities from riparian zone of Weber River, Utah, USA - 356 T | ecosystem: Environmental > Terrestrial > Soil > Riparian zone | place: USA: Utah | collected... | reverse complement strand
GAGCTCGGCGACCACGAGGGATCGAGGCTGGCGTTCGAGGAGGCGCGCACGTGTTTCGAGCAGGTCGCCATGCGTCAACAGGTCGCCTACACCCTGCAGGGCCTTGCGGCCGCCGAGGCGCACGAGTCTCGGTTCGAGGAAGCCGCGCGGCTCCTGGGCGAAGCGCGGCGCGAGCTCGACGACATCGGCTCGCCCGAGGAGAAGTTCGCGGCCGTCCTGATCGAGGAGACGAAGGAGCGCGCGAGGGCCGCGCTCGGCGACGAGGCGTTCGAAGCGGCGTACGCCGTTGTGCGCGAAGCGCCTGCCTAAGGGACGTCGTCGAAGAAGTCGGCACCCGCCTGCTCGGGCGGGGCGCCGTAGATGAACAGCACGAGCTCATCGTCGTGTGCGTTGCGCAGCTGGAGGATCGTTCCGGGCTGGACGACGAGAACGCCGCCCCGCTCGAGCTCGTGCCGCTCGGGCGGTTCGCCGAGATCGACCGTCAGCGTCCCCTCGAGCACGACGAAGACCTCCTCCTGCGCCTTGTCCGCGTGGCGCTTGCCGCGCGCCCCTGGCGGGTAGCGCCAGATGTTCGCGCGCGAGCTCGTCATCGAGTCGGAGAGCCGAGCGACCGTCCTTCCGCTGCCGTCGTCGCGCGGCTCCCACTCGACCTCATCCTGCCGGAAGATCGTGAAGCCCATGGAGCGCAGTATCCAGCAGGCGTACGATCTTCCGGCTATGGCCACGTCCGTCGTCGGGCGCGATGCGGAGCTTGCGTCCATCCGTGACTTCGTCGCCGGCATCTCCGACGGAGCGTCGGCGCTCGTGCTCGAGGGCGAAGCGGGGATGGGGAAGACGACGCTCTGGCGAGTCGGCGTCGAAGAGGCTGCGAGCGCCGGTGCCTGCGTGCTGCGAGCGGAGCCTTCCGAGAGCGAGATCGCGCTCAGCTTCTCCGGGCTCGGCGACCTCCTCGATCCCGTTCTCGACGACGCTCTCGCGCCGCTGCCCGCGGCACAACGCGGTGCGCTCTCTCGCGCGCTCGTCCTCGAGGAGCTGGAAGGGCCTCCGCCCGATGCCCACGCCGTCGGGGTCGCCCTCTTGAACGTCCTCCGAGCGCTCGGCGGCGTGCGCGAGGTCATCGTGGCCGTGGACGACGTGCAATGGCTCGATGCTGCCTCGGCGTCCGCGTTGGCGTACGCGGCGAGACGGCTGAGAGGCGAGCAGGTCGGACTTCTGCTCGCCAGGCGAACGGGAACCGAAGCCCCGATCATCGAGGAGCTCAAGCGCACTGCAGGCTGCAGCGTTCTCGACGTCGGCCCGCTCGAGACCGGCGCGCTGCACCGGGTCATCGAGGCACATCTCGGAGTCGCACTCCCTCGTCCGCTCCTGACGGAGGTGCATCAGGCGGCCGGGGGGAACCCGTTCTACGCGCTCGAGATCGTCCGGACCCTGGCGCGTTCCGGCGCGTCTGTCGAGGCCGGAAGGCCGCTGCCGGTGCCCGACTCGCTCCACGACCTCGTCCACGGTCGCCTGCTCGCGCTTCCATCGGATGCCCGCGACTTCCTCGTAGCGGCAGCCGCGCACGCTCACCCAACCATCTCGATCACCGAGGATGCGTCGGGTATCGACCGGCACGTGGGTCTCGCGCCGGCGCTGGAGGCCCGCATAGTCGAGACGGAGGGCGAGCGGATCCGCTTCACTCATCCCTTGCTCGCCGCGGGCGCCCTCGAGACCGCCGACTCTCAGCGCCGCGCCGAGATTCATGCCCGCCTCGCGGAACTGCTCGAGGATCCCGAGGCGCGAGCATGGCAGCTCGCCGCGTCGGTATACGTCCCAGACGAAGAGGTGGCAGCGACCCTCGAGGATGCAGCCCGCCATGCCCGAGCGCGAGGGGCTCCACGGCCCGCGGCGCTTCTGCTCGATCGCGCCCGCCAGCTGACCCCGGCGGACCGAGCGGAGGAGGTATGCCGCCGTGCCGTCGACTCCGCCTATCTGCACTACGAGTCCGGAGACTCGGTGCGAGCGGCGGAGCAGCTCCAGGGGGTGATCGCGAACCTTCTGCCTGGCAGGCTGCGGGCGCGTGCTCTGATGCGGCTCGCCCGCGTGCGGTCGTACCAGGCGCAGGAGGAGGCGACCGCGCTCTTCCTCCAGGCGATCGAGGAAGCAGACGATGATCGCGAGACGCTCGCGGTTGCGCACGAAGGAGTCGCGACCTGCCTCTTCCGCAGGCGTGAGCAGCTCGAGGACTCAGTTGACCATGCCGAGCTGGCGGCCCAACTCGCCTTCGACCTCGGTGACGACGCGCTGGCTGCGGAAGCGCTGGGCTCGAAGCTCCTCCCCGAGACGCTTCTCGGGAGGAGCACCGCCGCGGAGACGCTCGAGCGCGCTCTTGCCGTGCAAGATGCCGCAAGCAACCGGCGCGTTCTCGGACAGCCTCTCTGGATGGCGTCCGTCTACTGGTGGTGGACGGACTCGGTCGAACGCGCTCGCCAGGCGAACCATGAGGCGCTGCAGCGCTGTCAGGACCTGGGTGACGAGAGCTCCAGACCGTACGTGCTCCTGCTCACCGCCATGATCGAGTCGCTACTCGGAGAGCTCGAGGCTGCTCGTCGCAGCGCGCTCGCCGGCCAAGAGCTCGCGCGCCAGTCGGGTCAGCTGATGCCCCACGCGTACAACCTCGCCATCGAAGCGCTCGTCGAGGCGCAGCTCGGGCATCCGGGCGCAGCGCGATCCGCGGCCGATCGAGCGCTCGAGCTCGTTCCGACGACTGCCGGGCGCCCAGCCGAGCTCGTCGCGCGCTCCGGCCTCGGTCACCTGGCGCTCTCGCTCGACGATCCGAATGCCGCGGACAGCGAGCTCCGCCCGATCGTCGAGTTCGCGCGAAGCCAGCGCTTCGGCGAGCCGGGTGCGCTCCGTTTCGTCGTGGACCAGATCGAGGCTCTGATCCACCTCGGTCGTCGAGACGAGGCAGTCGAGCTCCTCGACTGGTACGAGGGAGACGCGCGGCGCCTCGAGCGCATCTCGGCGCTCGCCAACTCCCTCCGCTGTCGAGGGCTGCTCGAGGCTGGCCAGCTCGAGTCTGCGCAGCGCGCGTTTCAGGACGCGCTCGACCTGCACGCGAGGGTCGAGCTGCCGCTCGACCGGGGGCGCACGCTCCTGGCGCTCGGTGCCGCGCAACGGCGCTCGAAGCGCCGCCGCGAGGCACGCCAGACGCTCGCGGAGGCGCTTGCAGTGTTCGAGCGGATCGGGGCAGCGCTCTGGGCCGAGCGTGCTCGGGCCGAGATCAAGCGCATCAGCGGACGGGCGGCGACCCCTGGGGCGCTCACCCCAGCCGAGCAGCGGGTCGCGTCCCTGGTGGCCCAGGGCAAGACGAACAAGGAGGTCGCCGCCGCCCTGTTCCTGTCCGACCGAACCGTCGAAGGGCATCTCGCCCGCATCTTCGGGAAGCTCGGAATCCGCCATCGCGCCGAAGTCGCCGGCGCACTTCAAACACAGGGGATTGCGCTTTCAAACACGGGGGACTCGCCCGTTTCAGCCGAGAGCGGCACTCCCTAGTCTCGGGTCAGGTGGTTACGAGGGCCACCAGGAGCAGAGAAAGAGGAGGAGCGATGACCCCCAAGTTCTCACTCATCATCGGAGTCGCAGTCAGCGCACTCGCGTTCGGCGTTCCCACTGCGCTCGGCGAGGGCAGGCTCGCCGGCTCACCGGAGATCACCGTGGTCGCCCCGGACTGGTTCGAGCGTGCGGCCATGAGGGCGCAAGACAACTCCGTCGTCGTGAGTCGTCCGGACTCGCATGACGTCGTTCAGCCGCAGGGCGCCGTCTACGTCGACGCAGCGGAGCGTGCCCTCCGGATCGAGAACCATGTCGTGCCGACCGCCCAGTCGGACGTGTTCGATCGCTCCGAGCCTCCGGCGGGATCGCGGACGAGCTCGACGGAAGCAGTCGGCTCCGGGAGCGAGCTCGACTGGCCGCAGATCGGGATCGGGTTCGGGATCGGCCTCGCGCTGGCGCTCGGGCTGTATCTCGCGATGCGCTTCACGCGGATCCGCCCGCTCGCACACTGATCAGGGTCATCGCAGACCCGGTAGCGCCGAGACCGCCCTCGAGGCGGTCTCGGCGTGTGGCGCTTTACTTGGACCCGTGCAGCGAGGGCCGAAGCCGTATCGCAGGAGCCTCTGGCGGCGCGCGCTGAACGTCGTCGTCCGGCCGCTCGCGCGGATCGGCCTGGCGGGGCCGCACACGCATCTCCTCACGGTTCGTGGGCGTACGACCGGCAGGCTCTGGTCGACGCCGGTCTCGATCGTGGCGCAGGGCGGGGAACGCTGGCTCGTCGCGCCGTACGGCGAGCGGAACTGGGTGCTCAACGCGCGTGCGGCCGGCCGGGTCGAGCTCCGGCGCGGCCGGAAGCGCGAGCAGCTGGCGGTCGAGGAGCTCGATCCCGGCGCCGCAGCTCCGGTGCTGCGCGAGTACTACCGGCTGTTCCGCGTGACGCGGCCGTTCTTCGATGTGTCGCTCGACTCGCCGGACGAGGCGTGGCTGAACGAGGCGCCCCGCCATCCGGTCTTTCGCCTGACGCCCGAGTCGTAGGATCGAGCCATGGAGAACGTGCTCCTCGTCGCAGCGACCGACATCGAGCTCTGCGACCGGCATGGGCTCGTCTGCGGCGTCGGGCCTGTCGAGGCTGCCGCGGCCACGGCCCGCGTACTCGCGCTCGATCGACCGGACGCCGTGCTCCACGTCGGGATCGCCGGCGCCCGCGGCATCACGCCCGGCGGCATCGTCATCGGGAGCGAGTCGATCTACTCCGACATCTCCGCGGAGATTCCCGTCGTCGGCAGGCTCGAGCCCGACGCTGCGCTTCTCGTGGCGTTGCGGGGCGCGTTGCCGGAGGCGCTCTCGCTGCCGATCGGTACGAGTGCGGCGGTCGGCGGCGCGGGCGACGTGCGCGTCGAGGGGATGGAGGGCTTCGCAGTCCTGCGGGCCTGCGCGCTCGCGGGCGTGCCCGCGATCGAGGTGCGCGCGATCTCGAACGAGATCACGGATGCCGACCGCTCGCGGTGGAGGATCGGCCGAGCGCTCGAGGCGCTGGCCGACGCGCTCCCGAAGATGCTCGAGGCAGCAGCGCAGTAGCCTCTCAGCCGATGGCGCGGGGAGCGAAGCGGGTTGAGCGTCCCCTCCCGCCGCCGCTCCCGCCGGCCGAGCGCACCGTCGGCCAGCTCGTCGCCGAGACGATCAAGCTCTACAGCAGGCACTTCATGAACGCGCTTCCGATCGGCCTCGTGGTGGCGGCGATCAATCAGCTGACCGTCGATGCGAGCCGGTTCGCCGTGGGCGTGATTCTGATCGGCGCCGCGCCGGTCTTCTCGGCGGCGTACGCGTATGCGTGCCAGCTCGAGGCGGAGCGCCCGCCACGACGCTTCTGGCTCGTTGCGATCGTCGCCGGCTCGCTCGTCTTCATCCCGGCGGCGCTGTTCTTCCCGTGGTTCGCGCTCGCGGCGGTGCTCTGGCTCGGCCTTACCGGGCTCGCCGTTCCCGCCGCGATGCGCGAGGGCACTTCGGTCGCGGGCTCGCTGCGGCGCGGCTACGAGCTGGGGCGCGTCGACTACCTCCACGCGGCCGGTGCGCTCGCGACGCTCGTCATCCTCTTCTTCCTCATGCGCACGGGCCTCGCGCTCGTCCTCGAGTCGCAGGCCGACAATACGGTGCGCACCGCGATCTTCCTGTCGGATGCGGTGCTCGCTCCCATGCTCTTCCTCGGCGGCGCGATCCTCTACGAGGACCAGACGGCCCGGCACGAACGTCGCGCGAAGGCGCGCGAGCCGGCCACCTAGCAGCAGCACGGTTTGCGGCGGCACGCGAGCGGGTAGCTCTTCCGGGGACGTGGCAGCCGTGACCTTCGACGGGGTCGGCAAGGTCTACGCCGACGGAACGCGTGCGGTGTCGGGGATGAGCCTCGAGATCCGCGACGAGGAGTTCATGGTGCTCGTGGGCCCGTCCGGCTGCGGGAAGACGACGGCGCTGCGCATGGTCGCCGGATTGGAGTCGATCAGCGAGGGCGCCGTCCGTATCGGAGAGCGGGTCGTCAACAACCTTCCCGCCCGCGACCGAGACATCGCGATGGTGTTCCAGAGCTACGCGCTCTACCCGCATCTCACGGTGTACGACAACATCGCCTTCAGCCTCCGGCTGCGGAAGGAGTCGAAGGACGAGATCGACCGGCGCGTGCGCGAAGCCGCCCACCTGCTGGGACTCACCGAGTTCCTCGACCGCAAGCCGCGCAACCTGTCCGGCGGTCAGCGGCAGCGCGTCGCGATGGGCCGCGCGATCGTCCGGCAGCCCCAGGCCTACCTGATGGACGAGCCTCTCTCGAATCTCGACGCGAAGCTCCGCGTCCACATGCGGGCCGAGATCGCCGGCCTGCAGAGCAACCTCGGTGTCACCACGATCTACGTGACGCACGACCAGGTCGAAGCGATGACGATGGGCGACCGCGTCGCGGTCATGCGCAAGGGCGAGCTGCAGCAGGTCGCGCCGCCTCAGGAGCTGTACGAGCGTCCCGTCAATCTCTTCGTAGGCGGCTTCATCGGCTCGCCCGCGATGAACCTCGTCGAGGCGACGGTCGAGCGGCGTAACGGGAACCTGGCCGTATCGCTCGGCGAGCACTCGCTGACGTTGAGCCGGGAGCTCGTCGCGTACAGGCCCCGGCTGGAGTCGTACGTCGGCAAGCGGCTCGTCGTCGGCATCCGGCCGGAGAACCTCGAAGACGCCGGCCTCGAGCCCGAAGCGCCGGAGGATCAGCGGCTGCGCGGCGTGGTCGTGCTGCGCGAGCCGCTCGGCTCCGAGATCGTCGCCCACTTCACGGTCAACGCACGGCCTGCGCTCACCGAGGACGTGCGCGAGCTCGCGCGTGACGTCGGTCAGGAGAGCGCGGTCGCGACGGCCGCCGAGGGCGAGAGCGAGGCGGTCATGGTCGGCCGCTTCGGGCCACGTTCGCGGATCAAGGACGGCGACACGATCGACGTCGCGGTCGAGACCGGGGCGCTCCACTTCTTCGATCTGGAGACCGGGCTCGGCATCTATGCAGACGAACCCTCGAAACACGCGGAAGGAGCACAGGGATGAGACAACGATGGGTGGTACTGGCCTTGGTCGTCGGCGTGCTCGCATTCGTCGCGGCCGGTTGCGGTGGAGGCGACGACGGCGGCAGCGCCGAGGGCAGTGAGGACGTCACCGGCGACATCTCGGTGACGGCGATCTGGGGCGGCGAGGAGCAGGAGTCGTTCCAGGCCGTGATCGACGGCTTCGAGGAGGCGTACCCGAACGTCAGCGTGACCTACACGTCGGGTGGCGACAACCTCGCGCCGTTGCTCTCGACCGCTGTCGAGGGCGGCAACCCGCCGGACCTCGCCGCGATCGGTCAGCCGGGACTGATGGCGCAGTTCGCCGAGCAGGATGCGATCCAGCCGATCGACGATCTTCGCGAGACGATCGTCGACAGCTTCGGCGAATCAGTGGCGGATGTGGGCGCGGTCGACGGCACGCAGTACGGCGTCATGTTCAAGGGCGCCAACAAGTCGACCGTTTGGTACAACGTCGCCGCCTTCGAGGAGGCGGGCGTCGACCCGCCGGAGACCTGGGAGGACCTCACGGCCGCAGCAGACACGCTCAAGGCGGCGGGCATAACTCCCTACTCGGTCGGCGTGGACGTCGGCTGGCCGATCACGGACATCTTCGAGAACGTGTACCTCCGCGTCGCGGGGCCGGAGATGTACGACCAGCTGGCGCAACACGAGATCCCGTGGACGGATCAGACCGTGAAGGACTCGCTCGCGGAGATGGCAGCGATCTTCGCGGAGGACAACATGGCCGGCGGCGCCGAGCAGTCGTTGCAGACGGAGATGCCCGACTCGGTGGCGAAGGTCTTCACCGACTCGCCGGAGGCCGCGATGGTCATCATCGGCGACTTCGCACCTGGCGTGACCGAGACGACGCTCGAGCCGGAGACGGGCTTCAACGTGTTTCCGTTCCCGTCGATCGGCGGCTCGGAGCCTGCGGTGATGGGGTCGGGCGACATCTTCGTCCAGTTCAAGGACAGCCCGGCGGCCGACGCCTTCCTCGAGTACCTGACCACGGCGGAGGCAGCGGAGCTCTGGGCCTCGCGCGGCGGATTCTCGTCGCCGAACGTGGACCTAGACCCAGGCGTGTACCCGGACGAGATCTCGCGCACGACGGCCGGCGCCCTGGGGGAGGCCGCGGCGTTCCGCTTCGACATGTCCGACCTGCAGCCGTCGGCCTTCGGCGGCACACCGGGACAGGGCATGTGGAAGCACCTGTCGGACTTCGTCGCGAACCCGGACGACATCGACGGGACGGCCGAGAAGCTCGAGGCCGATGCGGCGAAGGCGTTCAACCAGTAGGACGACCGGGCTCGGGCGATGAGCGAGTCTGTGACGACGGCGGAAGTCCCCTCCGGGGGGCTTCCGCCCGACTCTGACGGCCCGGGGTTCTTCCAGCGCTACGGCGTCGCGATCATCTTTCTCGCGCCGACGCTCGTGCTCCTCGGCGTGTGGGTCGTCTATCCGACGATCCGCACGATCATCCGGAGCTTCTACGACCGGGACGGCGACGAGTTCATCGGGGTCGAGAACTACGAGACGCTGTTCACCGACGACACGCTCGTCACCGCGATCAGGAACAACCTTCTCTGGCTGCTCGTCGTGCCGGCGTTCGTGACGGCGATCGGCCTCGTGTTCGCCGTCCTCCTCGAGCGCATCCGCTTCTCGGTCGCCTTCAAGGTGGTCGTCTTCATGCCGATGGCGATCTCGCTCTTCGCGGCAGGCGTCATCTGGCGGCTGATGTACGAGAAGGACCCGTCCCAGGGAACCGTCAACGCGGCGATCGCGGTCGTGAAGGACGCGGTGTCGCCCTCGGGCGTGCTCTCCGCGGCGCGGCCCTCCACCGAGGATCTCCAGGGAGGGACGTCGGGCGGGCTCGTGCTCGAGAAGCCGCTCGCCGCGGGTGACGTAGCCCAGCTGGGCCTGACGGGCATTCGTGCCTCCGACGTCCCCGCGGACGCCGCGCAGGCGGTGGTCCCGGAGGCGCGCACGGGCGGGATCACCGGCGTCGTGTGGAGAGACTTCAAGCCCGGTGGTGGCACGCCTGGTGAGGTCGAGGAGGACGAGCTCGGGCTGCCGGGCATCACCGTCGAGCTCCGCGACGACGGCGGAGGCACAGTCCTCTCGACGCAGACGGGGGCCGACGGCACCTTCGCGTTCGAGGACGTCGAGGCCGGCTCGTATCGGGCCGCGATCGGGCCGGACACGTTCTCGGAGCCGTACGCGGGCGTGTCCTGGCTCGGCGTGAGCCTCATCACGCCGGCGATCATGATGGCGTACGTCTGGGTCTGGGCCGGATTCGCGATGGTCGTGATCGCGGCCGGTCTCGCGGCGATCCCGCGCGACATGCTCGAGGCTGCCCGCACCGACGGCGCGACCGAGTGGCAGGTCTTCAGGCGCGTCACGATCCCTCTGCTCGCACCGGTGCTCACGGTCGTCTTCGTGACGATGCTGATCTACGTTCTGAAGGTCTTCGACATCGTGATCTCCGTCGCACCTGGCTCGGTGCAGGACGACGCGAACGTCATCGCGCTCGCCATGTGGCGGACGTCGTTCGGCGGTGTGAACGACTTCGGGCTCGGGGCGGCGATCGCGGTGTTTCTGTTCCTGCTCGTGATCCCGATCCTCATTCTCAACATCCGCCGCTTCCGGAGGGAGGTCTAGGTGTCGACCACCACCGCACCGATCGAGGCGCCGGTCGCCGTGCCGACCGAGAAAGCCGAGTCGATGTCGTCGCGGATCGTCCGCTTCCTGACCCGGACGCCGGTCTACATCGTGCTCGCGCTCATCGGTCTGCTCTGGCTCGTGCCGACCCTGGGGCTCTTCGTCACTTCACTGCTTCAGCCGGCGGAGATCGGGACGACGGGCTGGTGGGAGGTCATCACCTCGCCGAGCCTCGCGACCCTGGACAACTACCGCGAGATCCTCGACAACGAGGCCATCACGTCGTCGCTCTGGACGACGCTCTGGATCTCGCTCGGGGCGACGTTCCTTCCCATCGCCGTCGCCTCGCTCGCGGCCTACGCGTTCGCGTGGCTCGAGTTCCCGGGCCGCGACTGGCTCTTCCTCGTCGTGGTCGCGCTGCTCGTCGTGCCCATCCAGATGGCGCTCATCCCGATCTTCTCGCTCTACAACGACCTCGGGCTCTTCGACACGATCCCCGGTCTCGTCCTGTTCCACACCGCCTTCGGGCTGCCGTTCGCGATCTTCCTCCTCCGGAACTTCTTCATCGG
>Ga0190271_10003096_pt1 | contig 10330 bp, 8 predicted proteins | sample Popmic356T_FD_133747 | JGI IMG/M metagenome (GOLD analysis project Ga0190271, IMG submission 133747) | Populus adjacent soil microbial communities from riparian zone of Weber River, Utah, USA - 356 T | ecosystem: Environmental > Terrestrial > Soil > Riparian zone | place: USA: Utah | collected... | reverse complement strand
TATCGCAGGAACCGCGCCGTGAGTCGCAGCCACGTGCGCCAGGCAGGGTCTTCGGCGCGGGTCTGCTCCCATGCCGCGCCGCGGGGCGGCAGGAGCAGGAGGGACACGACGAGCGCGGCGTGCCACACGAGCAGGAACGGCCACTGCACCACCGTCTCCCGGAACACGACGGCGACGACGGCGACGTAGGTCGCATAGAACGCGATCGCCCAGTCGACGACGGTCCACGCCTCAAAACGTGCTGTGCGCACCGGCGCCTCTCGCGCGGCCCTGCCGATCGTCCTCTCGAAGTAGCTGACCATGTTCGCCTCCGGACGAGCTTCCGCCGCGGTTTGCGGGCCGGAAAAGCGTCCAAAGAGCTAAGGTGCAAATGCCAGTCAAACAGGCTCACCGGAGCGCTGGCCAGCGGACGGCCCGCCCTGGGATGCGAGTGGCGAGGGCCCTGTACGCCTCGAATGCCCTGTCAGTTGGGTGGGGGCGGCGCAGAGACGATTTCCAGCAACTCGATCTCGAACACGAGTGCGGCGCCACCGGGGATGGCCTCGTTACCACGGTCCCCGTAGGCGAGGTCGGACGGGCAGACCAGGCGCGCCTTGCCCCCGACCTTCATCCGCTGCACGCCTTCGGTCCAGCAGCGGATCACACCCCCCAGCGGAAACACGGCGGGCTCGTTCCGGGCGTAGGAGCTGTCGAACTCGGTGCCGTTGATGAGGGTGCCACGGTAGTGCACCTTGACGCGATCGGCCGGCGTCGGCGAGACACCGGTGCCGGCGGCGCTCTCGATATAGACGATGCCCGACTCCGTCCGGAGCGCGCCGGCCTCGGCCGCTGCCTTCGCGAGATATGCCGCGGACGCTTCCTTCTCCCGGCCGACGATGCGTTCGCCTCGCGCGGTGACCAGCGCCTGGATCTTCGGGCCCCACTCGTCGAGATCCACCGCTGGTTTGCCAGCCTGGGCGTCGGCTATGGCGCGGCGGATGAATTCGAGTTCCGCGGCACTCAGATCGAACTGCCGGAGCGAGCGCTCCATGACCAGCCCGACGGCGTAGAGCGTCTTTTCTTCGTCGGTCTGCGGCACGCCGGCGGCCGGCGGCGCTTGCGCGAGGACGGTGACCGGCAGCACAGCAAACAGGAGAATGAGCAAGCGCATACGTGAGACTAGCACCGTTCCTCAGGCGCGTGCCCCAGGCCGCCGCACACGGCTACGCGCTCGCACGCAGCCGCCGGAGGGTGTCGAGATTCTGGACGTCGAGCGGATCGAGAACGACGGCTCCTGCTCGCGAGGGAGCCGGCGACTTCTCGGTTTCGATCAGCAGCGCCAGCCCGCTGAAGCGCGGATCGTGCAGCAGGCGGCGGAACGGCTCCTCGCCGAGACAGCCACGCCCGATGTGCTCGTGCCGATCGACACGGCTCGCGCACGGCTTCTTGGAGTCGTTGGCGTGAAAGACCTTGAGCCGGCCGAGCCCGACCAGACGATCGAAGGCGTCGAAGGTCTCGCGATAACCGGATTCGGTGACGATGTCGTACCCGGACGCGACCAGATGACAGGTGTCGAGGCACACCCCGACCCGGGGGGACCCATCCAGGTGATCGATGATCGCCGCAAGATGCTCGAAGCGATACCCGAGTGTCCGCCCCTGCCCCGCCGTGTGCTCGAGCAGTACCAACGTCGGGCTCCCGGCCCGAGCGGCGAGCGCTTCGCCGATTGCGGCGGCAATGAGACGCAGACCCTCCTCCTCGCTCCCCGCGGTGCAGGTGCCCGGATGGATGACGACGCCGAGCAGCCCCAGTTCGTCCGCGCGATCGAGCTCGTCGATGAACGCCGCGATCGACTGCCGCCGCAGCGCGTCGAACCTGGTCGCCAGGTTGATCAAGTAGCTCGCGTGTGAGACCGCCGGACGGATGGCCGTCTCCTCGAGACGGGCGCGGAAGCGCCTGACGTCGCCGGAATCGAGCGGCTTGCCCAGCCATCGGTTGCCGTTCTTCGTGAAGATCTGGAGCGCTTCGCAGCCATGGGCCGCGGCACGATCGACCGCTTTCGAGATCCCGCCCGCCACGGACATGTGCGCGCCGATTCGCAGCATCCGATCGAGGCTCGCAGATCGCGGGGGATACGTCCAGCGGAGCCGGGATGGTCCCTTGGAAGGCTTAGTCCTTCAGCCAGCCCATTCGGACATGGATCATGTCCGAGCCGGGCTGTGGGACGGTCTGCGGCAGATAGAAACGGGACCCGTCGCGCGACACCGCGAGCACGCTGATGTCGCTGACACCGACGTAGGGACCGACGTCGAACAGCGGCTCCGGCGGGCTGAACCTGATGGTGTCTCCTCCGCCGTCGACGCGAACCGACCAGACCTTCAGTTGACTGAGGAACACGATTTCCTGCCCATCCCGCCGCCACGTCGGATAGGTGCCTGCTCGCGCGGGAGAGAAGCGCGCGTTCGCCACACCCTCGGTGCTCTGCAGCACGATCGTCGGCGTGCGTGAGGCGGCCGGACCGGTGACTGGCACGCCGTGACGAGTACCGCCGGTGCTTTCGGGTAGAACAGCAGCGTGCCATCGGCCGACACGTCGTCGAGGTTGTTCAGTCCTGGTGCCGCGGCAATCTCCCGCTCCGTGCCTGCTCCGGCGACATGTAGTGCGGCGTGCCGAGGATGGTCCCGGCTCGAGTCGCGTCCATGGTCTCCGTGTCCGTGGTGACCGCCGCGCTGGATTTCGCCAGACCGAAATCGAGCAGCTTGATCCCGCTCTTCGTCGCCAGGATGTTCGACGGCTTGAGATCGCGATGGACGATACCCGCCCGATGCGCGGCGTCGAGCGCATCACAGATTTGCGCCGCGCAGGCCAGCGCCTGCGCCAGCGGCAGCGGCCCCGCGATGGGGAGGCCGTCCACGAACTCCATGACCAGGTAATTCGGGCCGACGTCGTACAGCTGGCAGATGTGAGGATGGTTCAGTGCCGCGACGGCACGGGCTTCGCGCTCGAACCGATCGGTGAACGCTTCGCGGGCAACCTTGATGGCGACGATTCGATTCAGCCGCGTGTCGATGGCGCGATAAACCTCGCCCATCCCGCCGGCGGCAAGTAGATCGGTGACGTCGTACGGGCCAAGGCGAGTGCCCGGTGTGAGGGACAAGCGACTGGATTATATGCGTCGGGTCTGCCTCACGATTGCACATATCGGCACGTGCGCGCATCGGGAGCGGCTGCAGGATCTGCGCGCGAATTCCGAGAATAGCCAGTAGGCATGACAGATCGCACTCGGCTCTGGTGCACCGGCGGAATGCTGCTCGGCTCGGGATGTTGCGCGCTGGTCTACCAGATCGGTTGGCTGCGGGAGTTCCGGCTCATTTTCGGCGCGTCGACGGCGGCTTCAGCCGCCGTGCTGGCGATCTTCATCGGCGGCCTGGGTCTCGGCGGATGGGTATTCGGCCCTCGGGCCGATCGGCATCCCCGTCCGCTGCTCTTCTACGCGACGCTCGAGCTCGTCGTGGCCTTGGCCGCGGCCGCGACGCCGTTCCTGCTCGATGCGACTCGCGCGCTGTATCTCGCCTTGGGAGGCAGCGAAACGCTCGGCATGGGCGGCGCAAGCGTGGTCCGGCTGCTGCTGTCGGCCCTCGTCCTCGCCGTGCCGACGGTCGCGATGGGCGGCACGCTCCCAGCCGCGGCGCGCGCGGTCACGCGGGAGAGCGATGCGAGCCGGCGCGATGTGGCTGCGCTCTACGCGCTCAACACGCTCGGCGCCGTTGCCGGATGCCTCGTGTCGACGTTCGTGTTGCTCGAAGCGCTCGGCACGCGGCAGACGCTGTGGCTCGCGGCAGCGGTGAACCTCCTCATCGCGATCTGCGCGCGGGCTGTCGATCGCGCGACACCCTCGCCGGTCGAGTCGACGGATGCCACCCTCGCCGCGCCGATCTCCACCTCCGTCGCCGTGGCGGGCGGCGGGGCCTCGGGTACCGCGCCAGTGGCGTTTCTCCTGGCCGCGTCGGCGACCGTCGGGTTTGCGTTCTTTCTCCTGGAGCTGGTGTGGTATCGCCTGCTCGCGCCGCTGCTCGGCGGCTCTGTCTTCACCTTCGGCCTCGTGCTGGCTGTGGCGCTCGTGGGCATGGGCCTCGGCGGCCTGATGTACGCCGTGACCGCCGCGAACCGGCCGGCGACGCTCGCCGCATTCGCGACAACGTGCTTGCTCGAGGGTGCGGCCGTTGCGGGAACCTACGCGCTCGGCGACGGCGTCGCCTTGCTCGCGCTCTCGACGGGGTCGCTCCGTGCGGCCGGGTTCCTGGCCCAGACGGCCGGGTGGACCCTGGTCACGGCGCTCGTCGTGATGCCGCCTGCGATCGTCGCCGGCTACCAGTTTCCGCTTCTGATCGCGCTCTTCGGACGAGGCCGTGAGCACGTGGGCCGGCAGATTGGCGCAGCGTACGCTGCCAACACGGCGGGGGCAATCGCAGGGTCGCTGGCTGGTGGTTTCGGCCTGCTGCCGTGGCTCTCGGCACCGGGCGCCTGGCAACTCGTCGCAGCGCTCCTGCTCGCCCTCGGCGTGTGGTCCCTGGCGATGGCGATGGGCCGCGGCGATCGGCGACTGTTCCTGCCGCAGCTTGCGACGGCCGGGCTGCTGATCGGCTGCCTGATGACCCCGGGGCCGACGGCCGCCTGGCGACACGGCGGCGTGGGCGCAGGACGCGCACCGAGTGATGTGCTCTCGTCACGGAACCGGCTCCTGTCGTGGATGCTCGAATCGCGTCGCAGCGTGGTGTGGGCCCGCGACGGCGTCGAAAGCGGTGTGGCACTGGCGCGTGACGACAAGGGCTACTCGTTCATCGTGAACGGCAAGGCCGACGGGAGCGCGCGCGGAGACGCCGGCACACAGGTCATGCTGGGCCTGCTCGGCGCCCTCCGGCACCCGCAGCCGACGCGGGCGCTCGTGATCGGTCTCGGAACGGGCAGCTCGGCCGGATGGCTCGCCGCCGTGCCGTCGATGGCACGTGTGGACGTCGTCGAGCTGGAGCCCGTTGTGCTCGACGTCGCGCAGGCGAGCCGGCTGGTGAATCGGGACGTGCTCACCGCGCCGAACGTCCACATCGTCCTGGGCGATGCGCGCGAGGCCCTCCTCACCACGACCGCCCGCTACGATGTCATCGCGTCGGAACCGTCCAATCCGTATCGCGCTGGCATCGCGAGCCTGTTCACGCAGGAGTACTACCGCGCCGCGGCCAATCGGCTGACAGACGACGGTGTATTCGTGCAGTGGGTGCAAGCCTACGACATCGACGCGCGCACGATGCGCACGGTCTACGCGACGCTCGAGTCGGTCTTTCCGCAGGTCGAGACGTGGCAGACCCTGGGCGCCGACATCGTGCTCGTGGCACGGCGGCGGCCGTTCGTCGAGTCGGCGGCCGCGCTCACCGCCCGGCTCGAATCCGAGCCGTACCGGTCGGCGCTTGCCTCGAGCTGGCGGGCTACGGATCTCCGCGGTTTCCTCGCGCACTACATCGGCGACGGGCGGCTTGCACGCGCCGTCTCTTCGACGCCGGGCGTCGAGATCAACACCGACGATCGGAACGTCGTCGAGTTCGGCCTTGCGCGCGCCGTCGGACGGGGGGAAGGCGGGCACGTTGCAGCGCTGCACGGGCTCGCGAAGCGGCTCGGAGCCTCGCGCGGCCTCGTGAGCGATCCGCAGACTGTTTCGTGGGACGCCGTCGACACCGCGTGGGTCGGGTTCAATGGCTCGGACGGATGGTTCTTCCAGGCGCCCAGGGGGGATGCGGCCGAGGAGGCCCGTCGCGCTGCGATGCAAGCCTATTTCCAGAACAACGACCCGGCCGGGGCGACGCGCCTCTGGCCCGCCGACGCCGCGCCGCGGGACATCGTCGAGCTGGCGATGCTGGCCGACGTGCGGGCGGGGCTCGCCGCGCCCGACGCCGAAACACTCATCGAGCAGCTACGGAGATACCAGCCGACGGAGGCCGCCATCCTTCTGGCAAAGCTGCGGGTCCATCAAGGCCGGCTCGACGAGGCGACAGATCTCCTCGAAGGAGTGGCCAAGCGGCTGCGCACCGATCCCTGGCCGCTGCACCGCTTCAAGAGCCTGGCGCTCGCGCTCCTCGAACGCGTGGCCGATACCAGCGCCAATCGAAATGCGAGGCTCCTGCGAGCGATCGAGCAGCCGTTTGCAGTCGGCGCAATGGAGGAGTCGCGCCTGAAGGTGGCCGCGTCGCTGGCGCTTCGTCTGGACGACACCCAGGCGTGCCGCGCGCCCGTCGCAGCCCTCGATCCACACACGCCGTGGAACGCGGCTTACCTGTCCCTGCGCCGCGACTGCTACCGTCGCGCCGGCGACAGCCGCGTGATCGAGGCCGAGCGCGACCTGACGCGCTTCATCGCCGCGGAGACGTTGCCGCTCGGGGCCACGCCGCAGGACGCTACAGCTCGATAGTCGGCGGCGCAGGCGTGGCGGCTACAATCGTCCCGGCGCAACCGTTCGATGACGTGCGGGAGGCGGCGTGGTGGCACGAGGTGGTCCCGGACGTACGACGCAAATACTCGTGGCGGTCGCGCTGACTCTGTCGTCCGATGCGGTCGGGCTCGCGCAAGGAAGGACGGACGTCGTCTCCCTCCCGAACGGCGATCGCATCACCGGCGAAGTGGTCCGCCTCGACCGCGGGATCCTCGAGTTCAAGACCGATGAGGCGGGCACGGTCTATCTCGAATGGGACAAGCTGAGCACCCTGGTCGCGATGCGCCAGGTGGAAGTGGTGACCACCGACGGCTCGACGTTTCTGGGTACGCTGGGGCCTGCGCCGGCTCGTTCGATTGCGGTCGTCGGGCCGCAGGCGGCCGTTCCGCTCGCGATGTCGGACGTGACGCTGATCACGCCGATCGGCCGGAGCTTCTGGCGGAAGCTCGATGGCTCGATGGACGCCGGCTACAGCTATACGCGGTCGAGCGGCGTCTCGCAGCTCAATCTGAATCTGAATTCGGTGTACCGGCAGCCCAAGGCTGAGAGCCGGCTGACCGCGTCGTTCACGCAAACCCAGACGGAGGACGAAGCCGGCGCCGACGACCGGGGAACCGTCGAGATGTCGTACCGGCGCTTCACGTGGCCGCGATGGTCGAGCACCGCGCTCGGGCGATTCGAATCCAACGAGAGCCTTGGGCTCGAGCTGCGGTCGCTGGGCGGCGCCGCCATCGGGCCCAGACTGGTGAACAGCAATCGTGCGCAGTTGACCCTGAGTGCTGGGCTGGCGGTCAGCTACGAGCAGGGTGTGGACGTGGAGCCGACCACCAACCTCGACGCGCTCTTCCTCTTTCAGTACTCGTTCTACACCTACGATCACCCGACCACGAATCTGAACATCAGCGCCCAGTACTTCCCGGGCCTGAGCGAATTCGGCCGGAAACGTCTGCAACTCGACGCCAACGTCAGGCGGGAGATCTGGAAGGATTTCTTCGTGTCGTTGAACCTGTATGACACGTACGACAGCCACCCCCCCAACCCCGAGGCCGATCAGAACGACATCGGGCTGGTGGCCTCGGTCGGCTGGTCCTACTGAGCACTCAAGGGGCGTTCGGCACAAACGAAAGCCCGGCGCACCCTGAGAGGGCGTGCCGGGCTCTCTCCGTTACTCGGCGCTCGAACGGGTGCCGGGCGTTACCCAGGGCTCGAGGCCGATGAGCCGCGCGGGGTTCGTCTTGGTCATCATGTCGATTTGCGCCTTCGTGAAGCCCGCCTTCAAGAGGCGCGGAATGATGACTTTGTAGCCGTCGGTCGGAAGCGATCGGCCCCACTGGCCGAGGTCGCTTCCGAACACGACATTGTCGGTCCCCACTTCCTTGATGCTCTGGGACCAATGCTCGAACTCTTTCGGCGACGCCAGGCCCTCGCCGATGACGTACTCGAGCAGGGCGCCCAGCTTGACCGCTTCCTTCTGCGTCTCGATCGTCATGCCGACGCGCGGCATGAACGGATGCTGCACGAAGATCCGGTTCACGCCGGCCGCCTTGGCCGCCTTGATGATCATGATCGACTCGGCCGGGCTCGAGTGGCCGGTCGAGAGCGTCATGTCGTACTTCGCCATGACCTTCAGCACTTCGTGCACCGCCGGCAGCAGCTGGCCGTTCTTGGACACCGGCACCGCAATCGGCGAGTTCGGGTTGTAGTGCTCCGACTCGAAGGTCGGCATGTAGACCACGCGGCCGAATCCGCCGGCGAAGGTGGCTACCTGTTCGACGGCGTTCACGTTGAGACCGCCGACCGACCGGTTCAACGCGATGCCGCCAAAGAGCTTGATGCCGGGCACCACGCGCGACACGAGGTAGGCCCACGACGCCGTCTCCAGGTAGTGCTGCTTGAAGACGATGGCGCGCATGCCGTGTCGCTGCGCCAGCTGCGCCGCCTCGATCGCATCGAGCGAGCGCGAAATCGACAGCGCAGTGGCCGGGCCGATGTGCGCGTGGATGTCGATGATGCCCTCGAGCTCGATATGGGAGTTATTGAGTTGAGCGAGTCCCGCAGTGGGCAGCCCAATCAGCATCAACACAATCAGTGGGAACAACAGGACTCGTCTCATATCGTGGCTCCTACAGAAATTCGCGTCTTCGTGGCGATCGACGACCCGCCGCCTTCGTCCCATCTCACGGGCGGCAGCTTAGCCGAATTCCGTCGCCAAGTGGGCAGCGACTCTCTCTCCTACTTCGTTTGAGGTAGGCGCACGCGGCCGTTCACCACGCGCGCCGTTGGCCCTATGATCCGGCCGTGGCTGGCTGGCTGACCGGTGGAGTGTTCGTGCTCGCGCTGCTCGCTCAGAGCACGACGTCGGGCTGCGATCCGCAGCCCCCATCCCCGATGCCGTCGCCGCCCGCGACCTCCGCGGTCACGTTCACGACTCAGGACGGCGTGCGCGTGCAGGCCGACGCGATCGTGTCCGGCCTCGAGGTGCCGTGGGCGCTGGCGTTCGCGCCGGACGGGCGCCTCTTCGTCACCGAACGGGCGGGGCGCGTCCGGATTGTCAATCTCTCCACTTCGACATCCGAGGTCGCGCTCACGCTCGATGACGTCTCCCGCCAGGGCGAAGCTGGCCTGCTGGGCCTGGCGCTGGCCCCTGACTTCGCGGCCACGCGCCTCGTGTACCTCTATTACACCGCTGTCGTGGGAAACGGCGCCGTCAACCGCATCGTCCGATACCGCGAGGCCGGCGGGCAGCTCGCCGAGCGCGCCGTCCTCCTCGACAACATTCCGGCGGCGACCATCCACGACGGCGGCCGTCTTCGCTTTGGCCCGGACGGTCTCCTTTACGCCACCGCCGGCGACGCGGCCAACAGCTCGCTCGCGCAGGATCCGGCTTCACTGGCCGGTAAATTCCTGCGGATCGAACGAGACGGGCTGGCGCCGCGGGGCAACCCGTTCGGGTCGCCGGTCTTCAGCTGGGGCCACCGCAACCCGCAGGGATTCGACTGGCACCCGGCGACGGGCGACATCTGGGCCACCGAGCACGGCAACTCGGGCAACGACGAGATCAACGTGGTCCGCGCCGGCGTCAACTACGGGTGGCCGACGATCGAAGCGGCCCAGACCTTTCCGAACATGGAGCCGCCGGTCACGTTTTTCAACCCCGCTATCGCACCTTCCGGTGCCGCGTTCTATCAAGGCACGCGCTTTCCTCAGTTCGCCGGCAATCTTTTCGCGGCGGCGCTGCGGGGCACGCACCTGCTGCGCCTGGTCGTGGATGCCCAGGGACGGCGGGTGACGCGGCAGGAGCGGCTGCTCGAGGGAACCTTTGGCCGTCTCCGCGACGTCGCGGTCGGACCGGACGGCTACATCTACTTCTGCACCAACAACCGTGACGGCCGCGGCAGCCCCGCGGCAGGCGACGATCGCATCATCCGCCTCAGCCCGGTCTCCTGAACCGTCCAATCTGCGTATACTCCGCGCATGCGCCATTGGACGATTTGGACCTTTGCGCTGGTCTTCATCGTCGCCGTGCTGGTCCGGCTTCCCGGACTCGATCGTCTTCTCGATGGCAGCGAAGTGGACTACGTTCGCGCGGCCCGGCGCGGGTTCCTGACGAACTACCTCGACATCGGCACCCGGCCGGTCTGGGAATTCGTGGCCACCGGCCTGGCAATGGCCGGCTTCGCCGCCGAGGGGGATTCCGCCGATCCCGATCTCTGGCGCCGCGACGTCGAGGCCGACGACATTGCGGCCTACCGGCACTACCATCCACCGCTCTTCATCTACACGCTGGGGGCGGTCGAAGGGCTGGCCGGATACTCCGATGCGACGGTTCGCCTGGTCCCGCTCGCGTTCTCGCTCGCCACCATTGCCATGGCG
>Ga0190271_10003095_pt1 | contig 10331 bp, 12 predicted proteins | sample Popmic356T_FD_133747 | JGI IMG/M metagenome (GOLD analysis project Ga0190271, IMG submission 133747) | Populus adjacent soil microbial communities from riparian zone of Weber River, Utah, USA - 356 T | ecosystem: Environmental > Terrestrial > Soil > Riparian zone | place: USA: Utah | collected... | reverse complement strand
TGTAAATTAACAAAGTTGTGTCCACACGATAGGCCTGCATGGAAATGACGGCCATTATATTGGGGCTGTAAATGGTAGTTCAGCCGAGAAATCTATTTTTTACTTAATTAAAAGATCTCTCCATTTTACTGTGCTTCAGGAAATGACAATACTTCCAGTTTAAGCTTTTCAGCTTACTTCCTTGTAAAATCATCCATTAACTTCATGGTAATCAACGCATCTTCGCCACTACATGGATTTTGCCCTTTGCCTAAAAAGTAATCGACTACTTTTTCGATCATGGGTTGTTGTACATGCTGTAAAGGTTCAAATATAAATTCTTCCGTTTGATCAGTAGTAACGGTGATTTTATTGCCAAACATGGGGAAATTGATGTGACCTTTTGAGCCATATATTACGCAACTATCAGCTTGATCCTTTGAAGCAACAGAGAAACACCAGGTACCGCTGAAAACAATGCCATTTTCGAAAAGGATATTTCCTGCAACCAAATCATCAACTTCGGTGTTTTCCTGTTGCTTAGTAGCAATACCCATAGCATTTTTTACAGCACCGAAATAATAAGTCATGAGATCTAATTGATGTGGAGCCAGGTCATGAAATAAACCACCACCAGAAATGGCTGGATTGATCCGCCAATTGTCTGCTGTTTTTGCAATTAGTGCAGGGTTAGGCGACTGGAGCATTTTTAGCCGGACTAAACGAACATCTCCAATGGTAGGTGCAGCCAATAGTTCTTTAACTTTTAAGAACATGGGTTGGGCACGGCGATAATGGGCCACGCAAAGTTTAACCTTTAATTTTTTGGCAGCATCATTCATGCGCTGAGCAGCATCAGCATCTAAAGTCATGGGTTTTTCTACATATACCGGCTTGCCAGCTTTTAAGGCTTCAATGGTATAAGCTTCGTGCTGTAGCGGTGGCGTAGCAATGTAAATGGCATTAACTTCCGGGTCGTTAATCAGTTGAGAAGCATTATCATACCATTTAGGTACCTGATGCCGTTTGGCATAATCGGCAGCTTTAGCACTGTCGCGGCGCATTACTGCAACAAGTTTGGAGTTGTTTACTTTATTAAAAGCTGGGCCACTTTTTATTTCAGTTACATCCCCACAGCCAATAATGCCCCATCTGATTTCTTGCATTGTATAATCGATTTGAAAAGATGAATTTAGAAAATATTGTCTGGAAAATTGCTCAATTGATAGAAAGCTTTGTAAAAAAGAAAAGGGATTCACTTTGGGAGTGATCCCTAATCAACTAACCAAACAAACTATTCCGGAAACCACGCCGGAATCAATTTATAAACGAAAGAACTGGGAGATTGTTTTAATGAATGTGTTTATTTGTTAATTTTTTAAAAAAAAGAAAATAAGACCATTTATCCGAAATTAGTCTCGCTTTTTTTAGCTTTGTATTATGCAAAATCTTTCCAAGAAGCTTCAGATTGATCTTATAGAACTTAAGGCAAAATATGCTTTTATTATGGATGAACTGGAAGTAACATTTGCCGATGCTTACCTTTCTAAATTACAAGCTAAACAACGCCTGGCGGAGCAGATGATGATAGAAATGGAAAGGATCCTGACTGGTGAGTCTGGAGAACATGAAAACTAATTGGTCAAGATAAAGAGATAGTTTTTGATATAACCTTAAGGTAAAGAAGCACTATCATTAATCTGAAACTGTCATACATGCGTACCCCAATTTCAATCGTCACTTTGCCCGAATTGAAAAAATAATGGAAACCATACGATTTAGGCTACCTCTTTTTTAAAGCAGGGGGTATGCTAAAGGTTGGTTTTTTGTCGGCGTCTTTAAAGTCTACTTCCATAAAGTAGTGTTTTTGTTTAATGATGTAATTATCTATAAACCACAGAATATCAGGCAGGTTTTCAGTCATTGGTGATCCGGCTATTTCGTGCCCCATATTTTGTACATACTGAAAATAATACGGATATCCGTTTTTTTTAAAAGTGCGCGCAAGATATTTAGAACCAAAAAATCCTCTGTTCAGTAATCTCACTTTGTTATAGGGTACAAGGTTATCAGCTGTGCCATGGAAAAACATGGTAGGTGCTGGTGGTATCGCATATTTTGGCGCACCATGATAACTTAGTATTGCCCCGGCAAAAGAAATTACACCTTTGTACTGAAAGTGCTGTGGTAATTTAGCCGATAATGCGGTTGCATTCCGCTTGTTATAGTCGGCATGTAGCGCGGTAATAGCGCCAGCACTTGATCCTGATAAAATAATCATAGCTGTATCGATACCAAGTTCTTTCGCATTTTTGATCAGATAGGCTGTTGCATCGAAAACATCTGTAGTAGCGGTATCAATAGCAGCTTTTAAATTGGCGGTATTGAACGGACTAGGAAATTTCTTTCCCTTTAGACCAAGTCGATAGTCAACTGAAACTACCTTATAGTGATGTGCTAATAAAGTGTTAAAATATTGATCAAATAATTTACTATCTCTGCGGCCCATTACAAAGCCGCCACCAAATATAAAAAGTACTGTTGGCTTAGTTTCTGTTATTTTACCACTATAGTAAATATCTAACTTTAGTGCACCTGAATCGGTTTGCGAAAATGTTTTAGTATTTACGTGATATTTTTTATCCTGGAGTATAATTTGCCCTATGGAGGATAAAGAGCTGAATAAAATTGCCAGGAACAGCATGCTTAGCGTATATACTTTGTTATTGAACATCATCTATTTTTTAAGAAAGAGGTTAGCTATCAGCAATTTGATTGGCTTTTTTAAGCTAATTTATTGCTTTTTTAACTCAAGTGCAATTATATCACAGTATTCTACCAAAAATTTAACTTCGATTTAAACATTAATTTAATCGTTTATAATTTCGATTGTACTAATTTTTTATAGCCATTTAATCTAAATATTAAAATGTTTTTACAAATAACACCGTTTCTAAAAATGGGTGCAATAATAGGTGCTGTGCAATTTCTAAATTGGGATTTGATAAAGTTTATACTGTTTTCATCGTAAAGGTTAGAAGGCACAATATAATATGCATTTTCACCAACAGTTAATTTCTGTTTGGTTTGATTCGACCAATAATACTGGTGAAGATCGAATATTTCTCCTATGCCATAAGTATGCAAACCAGTTTTGGAGCAAACATAAAAATCTAAATGAGCTGCAGGGAACCACTTTGTAATCACAATGGTATGGACTGGGATATTCTTTATTGATGATTTATCTAATCGATAAATAGAATCAATTATTCTTCCTGTTTCTTTCCAGCCATACAAATCTAAAGTTGGATCGCCCGCGCCCAAATTCATGGAGCCCTTTTGTGGCGAAAACGTGCCCTTGTAAAAGTTAATTGTGATGAGACCTGCACTTACCACGAACAAGAAGAACAGCATACTTGCACCAATAATGGCTTTTACTTTTGACAGGCTAATAGATTCCAGTTTCAATGCAGAAAGAAATATTAAACAGCTATAGGCTGGACCAGACCAATGCGGTAGTGTATCTCTAAAAATTGAAAGTAAAATCAGTGTTGCAATAAGAGGAAGCGCACAACATAATAACAGTCGTATTTCGCTTTGAAGAAGAAGATGGTTGGTTTTGATGAAACTAAAAATAGCTATCCAGGCCAGAAAAAAAACAATCGGATTGTTATAGAATATTTGTCCGCTAATTTCTCTGGCGAAGGCTAATGGGTTTATGCCAGCGTGAAACAGGCTAACCCGATTACTGTGGTAGGTGTAGGTAATGAAATGATGCTGGATATTCCAGATGATAAAAGGAGATACAATAATCAAACTAATTAAGGCAGAAACATACATGCCTTTTTGCACCATCAATTTCCTATTGCTAAACAGGGCGAACAATACAACAGCTACCCATAAGTAGATGCCATGAATCTTACACATCATACAAAGACCTGTTGCCACACCGAACCAGCACCATAGACTTAATGTGGGTAAACCCAACTGAATAGATCTGGTGATTTTAAGTAACAAAAAGATGCTCCAGAGCCAGAAAACCATTTGTGGGCTATCTGGCAAAATAAATGTCCCAGCGATAATGCTGCAATAAAAAGACGAAGAATAAAGTAAAACGGCAAACCAACCTACTCGGGCATTAAGGAGTAATTTGCCTGTTTTGTATACGATTATTGTACCAATTGTTGATGATATTATGGCGCCGAACCGAACAGCCAATTCGTTGTGAATGTATAAATTTATTGTGGTTGCTCTTATTAACCATGCCACAAAAGGGGGATGATCAAAATAGTTCCATTGCAGATTTAAAGCATAGGTCCAGTAATATACCTCGTCGTTTCCAAGCGCTGTTGTTGAGGCTATGATCAGTTTGATCACAGTCATCGCCATTATAAAAAGCCAAAGTTTAACTGGAATTTCTTTCACTTAAATGGGGTTAACCTGATTGGTAATTTTAAGCTGTTTATATCTTCTGTTTAGCTTAGCTGATCTGAAAAGTTTAAGATCGTATACCTGATGATAGCTTAAGATTGCACAAGTTATACCGGTTATTGCACCAAAAATTACATCAATTAGAAAATGTTGTGCCAGATATATGCGTGAATAACCAATTAAAAAAGCAAAAAATAGACAATAAGGAGAGATTTTCTTTTTTTTGAAAACCAAAACCAATACTGTGGCCAAGGCAAAAGCAGATGCAGTATGGCCAGAGGGAAAAGAATTATGATTATGCATGCTCACTCCTTCAACAAAATGATTGTACTGAAATAAAGTCTGCTCAAAATAATATTTAGGCCTTGGCATGTGGAATATCCTTTTTGCGATTTGAATAAGCAGTCCTGAATAAATATAAGCAAGAGCCACGGTCATTGCTTTTTTCTTCTTTCGAATTGCAAGCAGGACGGTTGCGGCCAGAATACTGATTAAACCATCTCCGAGATTAGTGATATACTTAAAAAAAATGTCTAGCCAAGCTGAATGAAACTGGTTAAAAATGAGGAATCCATCTGTTTTAGAAAAGCTAAAATTAAAGATGAGCGACAACAGAAGTATTGATATTATTGTAAAGAAATAATAATGGAGTTTAGTCAGTCTTTTTATTGTATGCATGTCGAGTTCTTTAATACAAAACTATTAGCCATACGTCATCTGAAAGTTAAGCAAACATCATGTTTATGTCACGCTGACTGATTATGGGGTTTTATAGGTCATAGAGTTGATCGAATTAATATTGATTATCAGCTCATAGGAGGTAATTCTTTTGAAGTGACCCCTTAGCTAACATTTCTTAATAAGTTAATATGAAACTACTGATAAGTTAAAATGCTTTGTGTTGCTTTGCGGGCATAGAATTAAAATTAGTTATGCAAAATAATCAGATAAAGGTGAGTCCGGATTTACAGCAGTTTATTGATAAGTTTGAACCCAGCAAATTTAAACTTATGTCGGGTGGAATTGAAATCAGGGGAATAAACGATATACATAGAAATGTTGCTCAAGCCAGAGAAATTATAGAAAGATTAAAACTTCGCTTAATCGTTTCGCATAATGCCGAGATGCTTAGTTATCGTGGTTTTGAAGTCAACAATCTTCAGGCGAAAAAAGTGGAGCATGTGAAGTAAAATTTCTGTTATTTATTACATGATACCTTTTTCATATGCTATTGTGCCAACAGAGAGAGAAATATACAATCTTTTATAATTTGATATATTTCAATAAAATTATTGTGTATTCGCCAGATTGATTGTGATAAATACTTCAAAATACCTGCCTTTCTGGCCAGCGGAGAGTTCTGCCTTTTCTGCATAGGTATAAAACAACCTTTGCCGGATGTTTTCAAGGCCTGTATGAAATCCGGTATCATTAAGGCCCGTATTAATCAAGTTACTTGTTTGAATGCTAAACAGTCCTTGCTTTAACTTTACTATAATTTTTCCCGGATCTTCAGGTTGGCTGAGATTACCGTGTTTAAACATATTTTCGGTTAAGCTAAGTAAAAGTAGTGGAATCACCTCTGTCGATTCGGTTTTCTGATCATAATTAAAATCTATAAATAAGTCAGGCTGCTTTATTCTGCTAAGCAGCAAAAGGTTTTCGACTTGACGGATCTCTGCTTCCAGTGGCATAATTTCCGGACCATGTTCGCATTCTAACGCGTAGCGCATCAGCTTTGAAAGGTACCTTACGGCTTCTGCAGCCCGGGGTTCACTCTTATGTGTACTGTTATATATGTAAGTCAAGGTATTGAACAAGAAATGTGGGTTAATTTGAGCTTTCAGGTAGGCATTTTTAGCATTAGCCAGTTCAAGCGTTGTTTGCTTTTGCTTCAACATTTCTTCAATTGCTTCCTTTTCCAGATCTACCGTTCGCTGTTTTTGTTGGATATAACTTTTGATAAAATAATAAGCAGTTGAGAATAGTAGAAAATAGATGCCCCTCCACATTGTTACAAACATATATTTCCAGTCTATAATTGTCAGTTTACCAACAGAGAGTGTTGCTGTTTTTGAAAGAAAACGGTTTGCAAGGTATGCGATAACAGTATGCAAAAACACTTCAAGCACTGTGAATATAATTATGCTTAAATAAACAGGTTTTTGTGGCTTCAAACTTTTTCCTAATACCAATTCGGCATGGATATAGAAGAGTGTAATATTGATAATGTAGTGAATGCAATAGTTTAATATAGGGGTACTTATTTTAAGGATGAATGATATCAGTACATATTCATAAAGAATGAAGGTAGCCCATGAAATAATATGCCAGCGATAATTTATTAGCCAGTTTTTCATTTTGTTTTTAAGTTAAAATTTGGTTTCACAACAGTCAACAATTGCTTTGCGTAATGTAGTCTTTTAGAAATTTTGATGGGGCTAATTTTCGTTTATGAAAAGAATTATAAACTTAAAATCGACCCGGAAAACTGCGTTTGTTTTCCGTTCACAAAAAGCAGCTAATATGTGCTTTCAAAAGACTGATCCAACAACTGGTACAATTTCAGCGATTACAACTCTGACAACTCAGTCAGATTTGCAAATGTTAATCCCTTAAACGTTTTGAGACAAGGGTTTGGTTTTCGATATAGTCCATAAATGCCTCTTTGTACTGTGGAGTCATGAGTACTTCGTACTTTCCAAGGTCGATTTTGTGCCCATTGATTTCCTTTACAAAGGTGGTGTTAATCATGTATGACTTGTGAACGCGGTAGAAGTGCTCATTTTCCTGGAGCTTTTCCTCCATCTCCTTCATGGTCATGTATACTGAATAATCATTTGTTGGCGTATAAATATGTATATGGTTATTAGAACCCTGAAGGTATATGATGTCTTTTTTGAGTACTTTGGTAAGTTTGCCTCGTTCTCCATTTGTACGTAAGAAAAATGCTTCTTCATTTTCTTGTACAAGACGCTGCGTATCATAACATTCTGAAAGCACCTCATTAACTACTTCTGCAAAATCACCCATGTTGAAAGGTTTTAACAGGTAATGTTTTGCCCTAACCTTAAAAGCATCCAGTGCAAATTCTGGATAGGATGTAGTAAAAATAATGTTATGTGATTTATGCTTGAGGTTATCAGCAAGTCGCAGACCAGACATTGCTGGCATATCAATATCCAAAAAGATTAGCTGTTTATTGCTTTCAGCACTGATTTCACTTAGGGCTTCTATTGGTTTAGTAAAAATACGGTGGACTTTTAACCTTGGGATTTCCGCAATATGGTCTTGCAAAATATTAATTGCTGTAGGATCATCATCAATGATGATGCATGAGATAGAATTTTTCATTAAGATAGATTTAAGTAGATAAATGCAATTTAATAAATTATTCTTAAATGGAGTATTTGAAAAATTAAGAATTTGATACCTAAAATCTTAATATGAATCAATTCTTCAGAGATGTTTTCGTATGGAGATATTAAATAAATCAATAACATCTCCTGATCTTAAATAGGTTTTTTTGTGAAAATGACCTTAAGCATACTGCCGGAATATAAGTCAACCATAGAGATTCGTTGGGCTATATGATGGGTGGAGAGGGAAAAAGACAAGGAAATCAGAGCAACGCGCTATCTTGGTTATAAAATTTTAATGTATTTTAACGATATAATCGTCAAATTTTAATAGTGTCCTAAAGGTTTTTTGTTTGGTTAAGGATTATTTCAATTAGAAAACGGCCTGTGTTCTATGATTATTAGAATAGAATCCCTGTATAGAAAGATTAGTTTCGACTCCTGGAGGTCCATCGAATAGTTTATTGAGTCATTTTTGGAAGCCAATTTAACCAAAACATTTAGTTTGATGAAAGCCATCAGATTTGATAATTGCCGATTGATGGTAGTATATTTTCTTTCAGAGAATCATACAGAAAATTGTTTTTATGCCTGATGACAAAAAAAACATCCATTTGCTATTCCAGAAATTCAACAGGTAAAAGTCATTGTAACGAAGATCTGCTATAATCACGCTCCCTTTATGAACCGGTACTTATAAGCATCTTTATTGTCCGCTATTTGCCATCTGTTATATTCACATTTACAGGCAGGCTGCTTCCTTCAGTTAATCATGGTTTCCAGATCTGACACTATATCATGAATTTTATGCTACTCCAGCCCGGCGTTAAAGTCTATTCCAAAATCAAAATCAAGAAGTGCTGTTGGATGGATTTTTAAACCTATAGCCAATCTCACTATTGTAATGAAGCTTGGGCTGGTTTCTCCATTTTCATATTTAATAATATCTCCTGTATTAACTCCACTTCTCTTGTAAAATTCACGATAAGAAAGTTCCTGTTTCTCTTTTAAAGATTTTAAATGCTGACCGAATCTTTTCAGAATTATTTTTTCTTTCTCACTAATCATTTTATTGCTAATAAAAATATGATTAGCAATGTCTTTTATATTTTATTTAAAAACGTCATGCAATTACTTGACATTTGTATTTTTTTTATTTACATTTACGTAACAAAAAAATAAGAACCAATAAAAGGTAAAATTAAGAGTCTTGCAACCTCAAATCTCACGCCGTTGGAGCAGGACAGCAGATTTTATCCCATTTCTTATAGCGGAATTGCTATCTTTAGCTTTCCAAAATAAGAGTGGGCTTCTGCTGTAATTCCATTTCAACGTAAGGCGTGAGAAACATTATGAGGTTATGGTTTGGGAAGCCCACTTTTTTTTCTCTCCATCAAGACTCATAACATACGATTATGAGCAAGCAAAAAATAGGTTGGATTAAATGGTTGGTACTTACTGAAGTGAGTATGCCCCAATATATTATTTTAATTGTTCGCCATTTTCAAGTATTTCTTTACCAGTCTCTGTTAAGTTGTCCTTTTGATCGGCTTTATGCCTTAAAGCCCAAAAATCCCGAATAACTGTTTCTATAAGGCAGGCTAACCTTAAAGGTTAATAATAATTTAGGTTTTTAATGATGATGGCCTGCCCTATTCCTCTTTTGCAGAGATTATTTGATCTTCGAATAAAACTTAAGTTTTTATAGAATTTTTTATAAAAAATAAGTGGCTTATGCTGCAATGGGATTGTTATGTCTAAATTTTTCGCCTGTTACATGCTTTTTTTCCTTCATAACAAAGTTTCAATAACCTAAATTTTACGATTCAATTTAACCAATTACAGACCAAATTATGAAATTCAACAATTCTTACTTGCCGCTTTTTTTCTTTTGCGGTGCATTGTTGTATGCGCCATTGGTTATGCTAACCAATGGCAAGGGTGAGCATTGTAAAGAAAAAGCCGATACTAAAGCAGGAATTGGAAAACATCAAAATGCAGTTAAGCAAACCGTGAAAGTGTCTGATACCTGTAGCAGTGACAGTACTCTATTCTCGGATTACTTTATGATCAACACTTTACCATATTAACCTGTATGGCCATGCGATCTGATTAACTTTCAGAACGGTAGATATTTTGCCGCTACAAAAGCTCCTGCCGCAAAAAGGAGCGAGCAGCAGGCTTGACTGTTCCGGAAGATTCTTTCCGGGCGGTTATGTCGGCAGAATAAACTGACCATACAAACTAACCAAACTAAAAATGATAAAAAATATTTGTACAATTTTATTGCTCATTCAGCTATTTGTCTGTAGTGGATTTGCACAGCAGGCGACACCAAAAATTACGCCTGTAGCCGTTGGAGATCAACTGCCGAAGACTTTTTGGAAGTTTAAACATGTATTGCTTGAACGGGGTGTACCACGTGAATATACCCTCTCTGATGATAGGGGAAAACTCGTAATAATAGATTTTTGGGCCACGTGGTGCGGTTCCTGCATCAAGAGATTCCCTGAGCTGGAGAACATCGAAAAAGCTTTTCCTGGCAAGGTGAAAGTGCTATTG
>Ga0190271_10003094_pt1 | contig 10337 bp, 12 predicted proteins | sample Popmic356T_FD_133747 | JGI IMG/M metagenome (GOLD analysis project Ga0190271, IMG submission 133747) | Populus adjacent soil microbial communities from riparian zone of Weber River, Utah, USA - 356 T | ecosystem: Environmental > Terrestrial > Soil > Riparian zone | place: USA: Utah | collected... | reverse complement strand
CGTCGTTCACCCCCGAAGGCCACCGCGACACGCTTGTCCAGATCTGCGAACGTCTCGACGGGATCCCGCTGGCCATCGAGCTCGCCGCGGCACGGATTCGATCACTGTCAGCCGAGGAACTGCTCGAGCGCCTGCGAGATCGCTTCCGCCTGCTCCGTGGCAGCGGCCGCAGCACGCTCGATCGGCACCAGACACTGCGAGCCACGGTGTCGTGGTCGTATCAGCTCCTCACCGAAGACGAACGCCTCTTCTTCGATCGGACGTCGGTGTTCGCCGGCGGGTTCGACCTGCGTGCTGCAGAGCAGGTCTGCGGGGTGGATCCGATCGACGACGTCGACGCGGTCGATCTGGTCGGCTCGTTGGTCGACAAGTCGATGATCGTGGCGGACCGCGGGACAGTGGGAATGCGCTACCGGCTGCTGGAGACGTTGCGCCAGTACGGCGAGGATCAGATGGAACTCCGCGGGGAGACCGCGTTGCTGCGCGATCGCCACGCCAGGCACTACGCAGACCTCGCCGCCGAGCTGGACCTGCAGGTTCGCGGGGCGCAACAGATCGAGGGCGAACAACGGATGTCGGCGGAATGGGACAACCTCCGCGCTGCGCACCTGTGGACTTTGGCGCAAGGCGAGCTCGCGCTCGCCGAGCGTCTCGCCGAGAGCTGCTTCCAATTTGCGGCCTTCAGCATGCGCCACGAACACGCTGCGATGCTGGAGCGAACCGTGCGACTCGGTGAGGACTGCGGACGGCCGTCGACGAGAATTCTCGGCATGCTCAGCTACTGGTACGACTGGCAAGGCAAGGATGAAGACGCTCGGCGCGCCGGCCAGCGCGGGCTTGACGTCGCACCATCACTCGATCATCCCGACACCGCAGGCTGTTGGTTCGAGTTCTCCGGCGCCACGGCCGCGGTCGCGGCCCAATCGCCGGAGGCAGTGGCCGCCTTCCGCCACCACGTCGCCGCCACGGCTGATACTTCCGATCTCGACTGGTTCACATTGGTGTGTCTCACCGACGCGTCCCTGCACTGCGATCCCACTGCCGCACCGGCGTTGCGGCGAAAGTTGAGGGACATCGCCAGCCGGGTGCAGTCCCCTCGACTGACGATGTTCGTTCATCAATACGACGGCCATGCCCTCGTCCTCGAGACGTCGCCGCCGGACTTCGCCGCAGCGCTTCACGCGTACGAACGATTCGCCGACATCGCCCGCGCGACGAGCGACGTGCACAACCTGGGCATCGCTCGACGTTGCCTCGCCATGGCAGCGACCGGGCTCGGCGATCCCGACGCCCTCACCCGCTGCTTCGACGCGCTGGAGACCCTGTTCGAGATTCGCCACTGGCAGAAGATCTGGCAGGTTCTCGAATCGACCACGCTCGCCTTGGCGATGGCCGGTCGCACCGAACACGCCGCTGTGATCCTCGGCCAACTCGACGCGCACTCATCCGGGTTTGGGATCGAGCACGGACTGAACTTCCGGGTGCTCGCACGCGAACTCGTCGATGCCGACGGTGACCACAACGCGCGCCCCGGCGCACAGATGTCGACGGACGAGCTTCTCGTCGCGGCCTTGGACTTCTGCGCGGCAGGCTCGATCACCGATGAGGGCAAGGTGGTGCAATGAAGCTGGGGCTCGTCTCGGACATCCACGGCAACTCGATCGCTCTGCGCGCGGTGATCGGCGACGCGAAAGAAGTGGGGGTCACGCACTGGTGGGTGCTCGGCGATCTGGTGGCCCTTGGTCCCGATCCGGTCGGTGTGATCGAGTGTCTCGAGGGCCTCGACAATGTGCAAGCGATCGCGGGCAACACCGAGCGGTATGTCTTGCGCGGCGATCGTCCATATCCGACGGTTGACGAGGCCGCAGGAGATGCGGGGTTGATCGCGAGGCTCGCCGAGGTCGCCAGTTCGTTTGCGTGGACGCGTGGGGCGGTGACGCAAGCGGGATGGTTCGGATGGCTCGATGCACTGCCGGGTGAGTTGCGCATGACCTTGCCCGACGGCACTCGCGTCCTCGGTGTGCACGCGTCGCCTGGTGCTGATGATGGTGCGGGGATCGACAATCAAATCTCGGATCACGACTTGGCAGACCTGCTCAGGGGTTGCGAGGCCGATGTCGTGTTCGCGGGGCACACTCACGACGCGACGGACCGAAGGGTTGGTGGCATCCGGGCCGTGAATCTCGGCAGCGTCAGCAACTCACATCGTCCGGACCGATCCGCGACGTACGCGATTCTCGACGTCTCGCCCGACAGCCACACGGTCACCCACCGGGTCGTTTCCTACGACATCGGCTCGGCACGGCGAGCGATTCATGATGTGCATCATCCCGCAGCAGGCTTCCTCGAACGATTCCTCACCGTCGGTTGAGCATCTGGGAAATGGTGCGGTGTGGCGCAGCGTCTGCAGCGATCTCGTCGGAAAGGCTCGCGCCTGCCGCCGGGTGCGGTTGTCGTGACGCGCCCAACGAAGTGGGGCAATCCACACCCGCTCGATCTCGGCCGCGCGGAAGCGGTCCGCCGCTACCGCATCGACCTGCTCGCCGGCCGACTCGACATCACGGTCGAGCAGATCCAGGAGGAGCTGCGAGGGCGAGACCTCGCGTGCTATTGCCCGCTGGACCAACCGTGCCACGCCGACGTGCTCATCCAGATTGCGAACGGACAACCTGACCGAGAGCACGCGTGACCCGACGGCGGCCCGACGTCGCACCGCTCGTTGCAGCCGCTCAGGTGGCGTCGGACGGTGTGACGAGGTGTTCTCGAAGTGCGGCGAGTTCGTCGGGTTCCACGCCGGCGGGACCGGTGAGAAAGCCCTCGACCCCGCCCGGGGACGCGAGGAGCAGCTCGACGGCCTCGGCCATCGCCCAGCGAGGTGTGCCGAGTACGCCGGCGGCGGCCTCTGGCGAAATGCCGGCCTGCAGCATGTTGGCGAGGCTGTCGTGCTGGTCCTCGGGGAAGCGGTACAGGCTGGTGGCCTCGTAGTCGTCGAGCACGGTGTCGCGGTCGACGCCCAGTGCGAGCAACAGCACGGCAGCGACGAGTCCGGTGCGGTCCTTGCCGCCGTGGCAATGGAAGACGGCCGGCGTGAGCCCGGAGTCGGAGAGGCCTCGCATGATCGTGCCGATCTCGGTGGCGCTGTGGGTGAGGGCCCCGACGTAGGTGTTGCGCAGCAGCTCCTCGCCATCGCGAGCCGTCATCTTCGATGGCGGCGGCGGTGGGTCGACGTCGCGTGGTCGCCCGACGATCGACAGATGCAACGACGGAACCGGGCCCGGGAAGTCGGCGCGCTCCACGTCACCGCGTAGGTCATAGACGGTCATCACCCCCAGCTCGTGGAACGCTTCGAGATCGTCGGCGGTGAGCTTGTGCAGGGCGTCAGCGCGAAACACCCGACCCCAGCGCGTCACTCCGCCGTCGGCGGTCGGGTAGCCGCCGAGGTCGCGCAAGTTGGTGATCCCCTCGAACGGGATGCGACGTTCCGCTGTGACCACGGCTGCGCGGCCGGGCGGGACGAGCGACACGTAGGTTCGCCGCGGCACCGGCCCGTCGATGCGCATCAGACCGCCGTCGACCGCGTGAGCGAGGCACGTGTGCTCGGACGCGAGCGGCGTGGGGCCGATCCCGATGTCGATCGGGTCCTCCGCGTGCCACCGTACGAGCAGCACTCCGTGCTCGTCTCGCTCGACTCGGACGTCTCGCAACGCGCTCACCACCCGGGCGACGGTATCGAGCGCGTCATGTCTGCCAAGTGAACCCCCAATGAACCCTCGGGCCACACTCCTCGACCAGACGCCCGACCGTCGATGATCAACCGGCCACGACGTCGAACTCGTTGCCCTCCGGGTCGTTGAGCGTGGCCCAGGTGGTGCCGTCCTCGGTGTGATCGGCGACGTGGGTCGCGCCGAGATCCTTCAGGCGGACGAGCTCGGCGGCGAGATCGTCGGTGGTGAGGTCGGCATGCATCCGGTTCTTGGCGGTCTTGGGCTCGGGCACCTGGAGGAACATCCAACCCGGCGTGCCTTTCACCAGCGCGTACTCGGGTGAGGCCCCGTCGTCGACGGGTCGGTCGAGCACGGCGGCCCAGAAGGACGCGAGCGTGGCGGCGTCGACGCAGTCGAAGGTGAGGTGGGTGAGGGTCGAGGTCATCGGGATTCTCCTTGTGTGACGGATTGGGTGATGGGCCAGCAGACTTCGGCTCGGTCGTCGGCCAGGTAGATCTCGCGGATGGGGCCCTCGAGACCGAGGCCGAGTTCGGCCACGACGGTGCCGAGCGCGCCGTAGGTCTGGTCGATGTCGTCGAACGAGCCTTCGTGGATCATCGCCGCCACCCGAGTGGCGGCCAGTGAGAGAGCGTGGGCGCGGCCGGTGGTGGCCGGAGCGAGGTCGGCGAGGTCGACGCCGACGGGCACGTAGGCGACCACATCGCCGTTGCCCTCGGTGAAGAAGTCGTCATGGTAGAGCCCGCCGTCAGGACCGACGGGCGACACGCTGACGGCGTCGAGTGCGCTGTGCAGCTCTGCGTAGGCGTCGCCCAGCCAGTCGGTGGCGGCGTCGAAATCGACCTTGGCGCGAACCGCGAGTGCCGGCGTGGCGGCGAGGGTGCGGTACGTGATCGGTTTCGGTGCCGAGGGCGTGGTGAGCAGCGCATGGAGCGAGGCGACCGTGTGCTGGGTGCGCTCGAGCTGCTCTTGCATCGCCTCGAGGTGATCGAGGATCGCCCGGTTCCGGGTGGTGAGATCGGGCGCCTGGAGCACCACTCGCACCTGCTCGATCGGCATGTCGAGATCGCGGAAGCGGCGGATCGCCTGGGCAGTCGGCACCTGATCGGCGCTGTAGTGCCGGTATCCGCTGGCCGGGTCGATGTCGGCGGGTTCGAGGAGTCCCACGTCGTGGTAGTGGCGCAGTGCCTTCACGCTCAGGTAGGTCATCTTCGAGAATTCGCCGATGGTCAGTCGCACGGTCATGGCGCCAGCCTCGTCCGACGATCCAGCGCGTGCTGCGCGGCGAGCGCGCCCTGCTCCATGAGGTCAGCGACCATCGGGGCGGCGTCGTCCGGCAGCAGGTCGCTCACCCAGGTGAGCACGCTGGTGCCGTCGGGCTCTGCCGTCACCTGGAACGTGGCGTGATGGTGGGTGAAGGGGCCGTCGAGCACGGTGTATGCGAGTCGACGGGCGTCGTCATCGACGTCGACGATGCGCTCGTTCACGACGATGCCGTTGGCGAAGGTCACGACGCGTGTGGCGTCATCGTCCAGGTGGCAGTCGGTGAGCACCGGGCCGAAGACATGAGGGGCGTTGCCCACGTCGCGGACGGCGGCCCATGCGGTGTCGACGTCGGCGTCGAGGGGGATGCGCTTGTTGATGGAGGCCATGACTCCATCGTGCTGCCTCCCCCTGCAGGAGGGTCAAGTGGTCCTTTTCACCGACCCGCCGAAACGAAGGTGGTCGTGTCGCCACCGCGTACATTGCGGCGAGTGGACTACCCGAATGAACACACGGATTTCCGGCGGGACGACGGCATGTCGATGGTCGAACTCGAAACCCTGATCGATGCCTTGCAAGCGGATCTCTCGGTCGACGATTTCGTCGAGCGCGGGTTGTCGGTCGAGGGAACCTTCGACGAGATCGACGATCCGGTGTTGCTCGGTCCGAACGGCACTCCGATCGAGACGTGGCGCGAGGGCTATCCGTACGAGCAACGGATGAGCCGCCAGGAGTACGACGAGACGAAGCGGTTGTTGCAGATCGAGCTGTTGAAGCTGCAGGCCTGGATCGACGAGACCGGCAAGAAGGTCTGTGTGGTCTTCGAGGGTCGAGACGCGGCCGGGAAGGGCGGCACGATCAAGCGCTTCATGGAGCATCTCAATCCACGTGGCGCCACGGTCGTGGCGCTCGGGATTCCCACCGAGACCGAGCAGGGCCAGTGGTACTTCCAACGCTGGATCCGACATCTCCCGACCGCCGGCCAGATCGTGTTGTTCGACCGATCGTGGTACACCCGGGCCGTCGTCGAACGGGTGATGGGCTACTGCACGGCCGAGCAGTACGTCGAATTCCTTCGGCACGTGCCCGAGTTCGAACGCTCGCTCCAGGCCTCGGACACGACCATCATCAAGCTGTGGTTCTCCGTGTCGCGAAAGGAGCAGGTGACCCGATTCACCATCCGCCGGATCGACCCGGTCCGCCAGTGGAAGCTCAGCCCCAGTGACCTCGCGTCGCTCGATCGGTGGGACGACTACACCGTGGCGAAGGAAGCGATGTTCCGCCACACCGACACGATGTACGCGCCGTGGACGGTCGTTCGGAGCAACGACAAGAAGCGCGGGCGGGTCGAGGCCATCCGCTCGGTGCTGTCCCGATTCGACTACCGGGACAAGGATCACCGCGTCGTCGGCGAACCTGACCCCCTCATCGTCGGCCCACCCTCACGGGTGTCGGCCGACGCCGGCGAGCTGCGCAGCGCTGCCGCCGAATAGAGAACCGGCAGATCGCTGGGGTGGTCAGGCGCACAGAAAGGTGAGGCACTGGGCGACCGTCGCGTCCAATGGCTCGGCGGAGTCGACGACCACAACGGCACCCGACCACGGCTCGACCTGAAGTCGTCGTTGCTCGACCTCGGCCCATGTCGGCTCGGGGTAGTGGGACAGGCCGCGGCTCCGTTGAAGCAGCCGCTGCTCGTGTGCGCCGAGGTCACTGCATTCGACGTGAACGACGCGGATGAGCGCTTCCTGCGAACGCGCCGCTCGCCGCCAGACGTCGCGGCCCATCTCCCTGTAGTTGGCCGCGTCGGCGATCACGCTGTGTCCGAGAGCCAACTGCTCCCCGGCCACTGTCGCTCCGACCTCGTACGCGGCGACACCCGTCTCGAACGACGGCGCCAGACCGGCGCGCAGCATGGCGTCTTCGATGTGATCGACCGAGAGGACCACCGCCGGCAGGAGCCGACCCAATTCGCTCGCGATGGTCGACTTTCCGACGCCGGGCAGTCCGCTCATGAGGACCAACACGAGTCGCGGGCTGTCGGCTACCACCGGAGCGATCAGCACAGATGGAGGCTGGTCCATGACGCGACGCGATCGACGAGACTCGGCTCAACAGGGCGGAGAAGTTGGTTCGTGTACCGCCCTAACGAGGGCGCGTGGTGGTCGATCCGAAGCAGGTGTGTGAGATGGTCGGGGGTCTCACCCGTGAACGGCCCGGTCACGAGACGGCCGATCGCCATGACATCGGCAGGATCGACCTGCAGGTCAGCGAGACCGGTGATCGCAAGGACCGGTCCGGCGACGGCCGCGAGGTCCCCGGCGGGGTCATACGTCATGAACTCGCGGAGCCACGCCGCCGGCTGTTCCTGACGCCGAAGCCGCAAGGTGGCACCGGTCGAGGCGAGCAGGCGCTCGCGGTCACGCGCCTGCCGGCGCTCGAGAGTTCCACCGAACCACCGCCACGGCGCGGGGAGGGTCGACGCGATGCGCCGCGACTGCCACGCCATGACCGTCCCACCGGGCACGGCCGCACCGGCGAGAAAGACGTATGCGTCCGGAGGCCCACTGTTCCGCGCGAGGCGCATGGCGATCGTTGCACCGACCGAATGGCCGATCACCGCTACACGGCCGTTGGTCTCGGGAATGGCACGAAGCACGTTCAACGCGTTGCTGGCGTCGGCGGTCTCGTCGGAGAATGTCGCGGTCACGAAGTCACCGCCGGATTCGCCCACGCCGCGCTTGTCGTAGCGCAGTGATGCCACACCGCGCGCGGCCAAACCCTCGGCGAGCGCCTTGGAGACGTCCAGCCGCTGCCCTGGGATGTTCGAGTCGCGATCAAGCGGGCCGCTGCCGCTCAGCAGCAAGGCCGCCGGGTAGGGACCGTCGTTGTCGGGCTGGCACAACGTCCCGATGAGGCGAACGTCGTCCGCCCGCACCTCGACGGTCGTCTCGAGCATCGTGAATGTGAGCCGGTTCAGTCGAGCCCGATGCCGTGGGTTGTTCGCAGGTGGGAGATGTCACCGTGGTCGTCGCCGGTGGTCGCGGTCCCCTCGCGTTCGAACATCACGATTCGCGTTCCCTGGTCGGCGTGGGGAAAATGCTCCACTCCGCGCGGAACGGTGAACATGTCGCCGGGCATGAGCGTCACCGTGTGGTCTCGCATCTCGATCGTGAACCGACCGGACAAACAGAGGAAGAACTCGTCGGTGTCGATGTGCGAGTGCCACGCATGGTCACCTTCGACCTTGGCGATTCGAACCTCGTAGTCGTTGATTCGAGCGACCACGCGGGGCGCCCATGGTTCGTCGAACCGGTCGAATGCCCCATCCAGATTGACCGGCGTGACCATGCAGACATGGTACGGACGGGGCGGTCGGAACACCAGACCAACAACGAACGCGGGAGGACGGACAACTCAGCGCCTCGCTGAACGCCGCGTGCCCGGAGTTGCGTCAACCGATCCAATATCGACGGATCGGGACGTTCTCGGTCTCCACGACGTTCTCGAGAACCCCACCGTTTGCTTCGATCGCCCTCACGGATCCGACGTTGTCGTCGTCACAGGTCACCAAGACGTCTTGCACGCCGCCGGCCCGGGCCACCACGAGACTCTGCCGCAGGATCTCGGTCGCGTAACCACGACGGCGATGGCTGGGGCGAACGGCGTAGCCGATGTGGCCGCCCTGAGACAGCAGGAAGTCATTCAGTTCGAAGCGGATCGACGACCGTCCGACCACCACACCGTCGACGTCGGCGAGCAGCCACGTGGATTCGACCCAGCCGTGGTCGATCGATCGACCGTGCCGGTGATCGTCGACCATCCGCACGAACTCGACGAACGACTGGCCGGGCCGCAAGAACGCGAACACGAAACTCTCCGCTGCCAGCTCGCCCTGGGCCGTCAGCACCGCCTCCTCGTCGCCGATGCGCGGTGGTCTGAGACGAAGCACGTGGCCATTTCACTCGCCCCGCCACCGACGGGCAACTGCGAGACGAGTCGAGCGGAGCGACGGTCATCACAGCGCGAGTTACAGTCGGTTCGTCCTCCGCTCCGCCGGTCGATCGAAGGGACTGCGATGGGACTCTACGGAGAGCACGTGCTGCCGCGCATCGTCAACGTTGCGTGCGGCATGAAGTCCTCGAATGAGCTGCGCGACCGCGTGTGCGAGGGCCTTCACGGCCAGGTGGTCGAGATCGGGTTCGGGTCGGGACTCAACGTTCCGTACTATCCGGATTCGGTCGCCGGGGTCGCGGCAATCGAGCCAGCGGACCTCGGGTGGAAGCTCGCCAGCACGCGCGTCGCGGGTTCACCCGTTCCCATCGAACGTTCCGGCCTCGATGGCCAATCGTTGCCGTTGGCCGACGACAGCTGCGACACCGCCTTGTCGACGTGGACCCTGTGCACGATCCCCGACGCGATCGCCGCGTTGCACGAGGTGCGCCGTGTCCTGAAGCCCGGTGGAACCCTGCACTTCGTCGAACACGGACTGGCGCCCGACGACGAGGTGCGGCGCTGGCAACATCGCCTGGAACCGTTGCAGAAGCGTGTCTTCGGCGGATGCCACCTCACCCGTCCGATCCTCGACCTCCTGACGAAGGCGGGATTTTCGATCGCTACGGTCGACGTCTTCTACGAGGAAGGCGCACCGAAGTTCCTCACCGCCCAATCCCTCGGCGTCGCCGTCGCCCCATAGGCGCATGAACACCGTCAGGGTCGTTGACATTCAGGACGCAGACGCCCCGATGCGGTCCCATGCCGCGACGCGCTCAGTGTCCTCGTAGTCCTCCCACCGCATCAGCCGTCCCCATCGGAGTTCGAGGAAGAGCACCGCTCGGTTGTTGTACCTGTCTTCGGTGCCGGCGTCGCCGGGCGCGAAATCGTGCACCCGGAGGGCGATGCGGGTGTTCCAGGGGGGCCCATTCACCAGGATGTCCTCGATCTGGAATTGGATGCCCTCGGCGACGAATCGGTCGGCGAAAGCGGTGGCCTCCTCGATGCCCCGATGGGTGACGTGGCGATGTCGTCCGCGCTCCGCTGGTCGAAACATCGTCGCCCACGAGTTCTCGCCCGGAAACGTGAGTTCGAACTCGGGGTCTGCCATCTTGAGCATCATCGAGTAGTCGCCATTGTTCAACTTGGCGATGCTGTGTCGCAGCAGTTTTCGGATCGAAGCCTTGTACATCGGATGCCTCTCAATCTCTAGAACGCTCACTCTAGTCGACATTGCGGCCCGCGCTAGAACGAAAGTTCTAGACTCTTGTGTGATGGTGGACACCCGCGACCGGATCATCGTTGCCACCAACGAGTTGTTTCGGCGCCACGGGTACAACGGCACGACGCTCACCCAGATCT
>Ga0190271_10003093_pt1 | contig 10337 bp, 11 predicted proteins | sample Popmic356T_FD_133747 | JGI IMG/M metagenome (GOLD analysis project Ga0190271, IMG submission 133747) | Populus adjacent soil microbial communities from riparian zone of Weber River, Utah, USA - 356 T | ecosystem: Environmental > Terrestrial > Soil > Riparian zone | place: USA: Utah | collected... | reverse complement strand
TTCACGCTGGCCGAATCGCTCGGTGCAGTCGAGAGCCTCATCGAGCATCCTGGCGAGATGACCCACGCCTCGGTGGCAAACTCGCCGCTCGAGGTGCCCGACGATCTCCTGCGCCTGTCCGTGGGCATCGAGTCCGCGACCGACCTGGTCGCCGACCTGGAACAAGCACTGGATCGAGCGTGAGCGAGCGGAGCGAGCTCATGCCGACTGCCGCCGTGATGTCATGAGCGCCGTCGACAACATCGAGGTGCCCCTCGTCGTCGCCGCGAACCGCTTGCCCGTCATGCGGTCGCAGTCGGGCTGGACAGCGAGCCCCGGCGGGCTCGTGCGGGCTCTGATGCCGCTGCTGCGAGAGACCGGCGGCACGTGGGTCGGCTGGTCCGGTGAAGCTGACCACGACGAAGAGCCCTTCGACTACGACGGCGTCCGCCTCGAACCGATCGCGCTGTCGTCGTCCGAGGTGCAGAACTACTACGAGGGCTTCTCCAACGACACGCTGTGGCCGCTGTACCACGACGCGCTGCGTGACTCCACGTACAACTTCCTGCACTGGGAGGCCTACGAGGCGGTCAACCGGCGCTTCGCGGACACGCTGGCGGACATCACGCCGGAAGGCGCCATCGTGTGGGTCCACGACTACCACCTGCAGCTCGTGCCGCGGATGCTGCGGGAGAAGCGCCAGGACGTACAGCTCGGCTTCTTCTTCCACATCCCGTTCCCGCCCACCGAGCTCTTCATGCGGCTGCCGTGGCGCACCGAGATCGCCGCCGGACTCGCTGCCTGCGACCTCGTCGGCTTCCAACGGTCCATCAACGCCGCCAACTTCGTGTCCGTGTGCGAGGAGCTCCTCGGCGAGCGGCCGCACGTCGGCTCGTTCCCGATCTCCATCGACGTCGCGGAGCTCGAAGCCGTCGCCGCAGGGCGGGCCACCCGTCAGCTCTCCAACCGGTACCGCACCCGTCTCGGCGAGCCGGAGGTCGTGCTGCTCGGGGTCGACAGGCTCGACTACACGAAGGGCATCAGCCAACGACTCCGCGCCTACCAGTCGCTGCTCGCCGACGCGACACTCGACACGGAGCGCTGCGTGATGGTGCAGGTCGCGACGCCGACCCGAGAGGGTGTCGAGCACTACCAGAACGAGCGCCACGAGATCGAGCAGCTCGTCGGTGAGATCAACGGCGTGCACGGCCGGCTCGGCTATCCGGCACTGCACTACCTGTACCAGTCGCTCCCCCTCGACGTGCTGGTGGCGCTGTACCGGACCGGCGACGTGATGCTCGTGACCCCGCTGCGCGACGGCATGAACCTCGTCGCCAAGGAATACGTGACGACCCGCTTGGACAACGACGGCGTGCTCGTGCTGTCGGAGTTCGCCGGCGCTGCCGACGAGTTGACCGATGCGGTGCTCGTCAACCCGCACGACGAGAAAGCGCTGCGCGACGCCATCGTCAGCGCCGTCGAGATGCACCGCTACGAACGTAGAGAACGGATGCAGCGACTGCGCGAGGTCGTGAGGGGCAGTGACGTGCAAGGCTGGGCAGAACGCTTCCTCGCTGATCTGACAGGGAGCCACAGCCTCGACGTCGACGAGTAGGTGGTACGGGGCAGAGCCCCCGACAGAAGCAGGACGGGATTCGTGAACGAGGAGACGATCGAAGACTTCGACGAGCCGCGTCATGTCGCCGCGATCGCTGCCGCGCTCGAGCGGCCGCTGCTCGTCGGACTCGACGTGGACGGCGTGCTGGCGCCGATCGTCGCCCACGCAGACGACGCCGAGCTCCTGCCCGGCGTGCTCGAGGCGGTCGCCGCGCTGGCTGCTCGTACCCCGGTCGCCATCGTGTCGGGCCGCACCGTCGAGGATCTCCGCCGGTTCGGCTTTCCTGACCACGTGGAGATGTTCGGACTGCACGGGTTGGAACGCCGGGACGAACGGACCGTCGACCTCGTGGACCACGAGCAGGCCCGTCTCGACAAGCTCGCCGCCCTCGCCGCCGACGCCGCGGCGCTCGCCGGCGACGGCGCCTGGGTCGAGCTGAAACCGGCGGGAGTCGTTCTCCACGTTCGGGAGGCCCATCCCGAGGCCGCCGCCAGATCGGCGGGCGAGTTGCTGCGCCAGGCCGAGGACGTCACCGGCGCCCACGTGCTGCCCGGACACGGCGTGATCGAACTGCTGGCTCGCACGACGAGCAAGGCGCTGGCGGTCGCCGAGCTGCAGCGCGAACTCGGTGGGCGCCACGTCGTCTTCGTCGGCGACGATCGCACCGACGAGGAGGTCTTCCGGGCCATCGGCGATGACGGCTGCTCGATCCGGGTCGGCGGCGGAGTGACCGCCGCCCGCTATCGCCTGGCCGGCCCGCCCGAGGTCCTCGAGTTCCTCCACGCGTTGACCGCGAGACTGAGATCATCAGAGTGATCAGAAGAGCGTCGGTTGCTCCGCGCGGTACATCCGGGTGATGCCGGGCCACGGGACGTAGTGATCCATGAAGATCCATGAGCGTCGGTGGATCACCGACGGGCCATAGGCCTGCAAGGCGGCCTTGTGGACTGGGCAGGGATAGCCCTTGTTCGTGTCGAACGACCAGGGCGGGTAGTGCTCGGCCAGCTCTCGCATCTCCCGGTCGCGCACGACTTTGGCGAGGATGCTGGCCGCCGCCACGCTGAGGCAGCGGGCATCCGCCTTGATCCGCCGCGCGACGTGACCAACGTGCGGCGAGACGAAGTCCCACAGACCGTCGACGACGGCGGCATCCGGGGCCACGGTCAGCCGGGACAGCGCACGCTCGGCGGCCAGCCGCTGCGCGGCCGACATGCCGAGCGCGTCGCACTCGACCTGCGTCGCGCTGCCGACGCCCCAGGCGATGCTCCACGTCGTGATGCGGTCGAACAACTTCTCCCGCTCGACGGCGGTGAGCAGCTTGGAGTCGCGAACGCCGTTGACACGGCGATCTCGCGGCAGGATCACAGCACCGACCGTCAGGGGACCGGCCCATGCGCCCCGTCCGACCTCGTCGACGCCGACCACCACGTCGTGACCGAGCTCCCAGAGCTCCCGCTCGTACGAGCGGGTCGGTGCACGCTTCTTCGAGTTGACCGGCTTCGAGATCACCGTACGACCCAAGCGCCGATGCGAGCGACCGAGCGCCACGCCGCACGTGAGCTGCGAACGACCGAGCGCCATCGAGGGAGTGGCTGCCCACGGCCTGCGTGGCCGGGGAACGCAATTGCGACTGCGTGGCCGGGGAACGCCGTCACGGTCATCGAAGCACGACGGCCGGAGCGCCGGCCTCGACCACGCCGATCTCGGAGAACCCTGCCGCCTTCAGCCGGTCGGCGATCGCAGGCGAAGCCGCGGCGAGCAGACCGCCGGATGTCTGCGGGTCGAGGCACACCGCATCGAGCGCCGCTGGGCACGTCGAGTCGAGGTGGTCCGCGACGTAGTCGCGATTGCGCGGGTCGCCGCCCGTGCGCACTCCCCGAGCGGCTGCCTCCAACGCGCCCGGGTAGAGGGGCAGCCGGTCGGTGTCGACCACCAGCCGTACGCCGCTGCGCTCGGCGACCTCCCACCCGTGGCCGGCGAGGCCATACCCCGTGACGTCAGTGACGGCATGCACATTCTCACCGAGCGAGACCAGCACCTCCGAGGCGGCTCGATTGAGCTGCCGCATCCCCGCGGTGGCCACCACCTTGTCGTCGTCACTCGCGCCGGCGAGCACCAGACCTGTTCCGAGTGGCTTCGAGAGGAACACCGCGTCACCGGGTCGTGCGCCCGCCTTGCGCAGCACGCGTTGGGGATGGACGAGGCCTTGCACGGCCAACCCGAACACCGGCTCGGGATTGCGAATGGTGTGCCCTCCCGCCACGGTTCCACCTGCTTCGGCGACGACGGCAGCCGCGGCCTCGAAGATGGCGGCCATCGCTGATCGCGGGAAGTGCTCCGGGAACGCAGCCACGTTGATCGCCAGCACCACCCGTCCGCCCATCGCGAACACATCGCTGCACGCGTTGGCGGCCGCGATCGCGCCGTAGTCGGACGGATCGTCGACGAGGGGCGGGAAGAAGTCGGTCGTCGAGACGAGCGCCGTGTTCTCGTCGAGGCGGTAGACAGCGGCGTCGTCGAACGGCGCCAGACCGACGACGAGCGCCGGATCGGCGGCCGCCGGCAGCTCCTTCACCAGGTCGGCGAGCACCGCCGCACCCCACTTGGCGGCGCATCCGCCGCACGACGTCCACTCCGTCAGACGCAGGGTGGAGGGTTCAGCCTCGGTGGCGGACGTCACGAGTCCTCAGGCTAGGAGATCAGGGTTGGCCAGAGCACTTCTCCGCTCGCATCTGCAGCGCGCCAGTCCGGATCGATGGTTGGCGCCGTGAGGACGACCTGTGGCCCGTCGACCTGCCACAGCACCGCTGGATGTTGGCCGTGCCAACGCACGGCGAACGACACGGTGGTCTCAGCTCCGGCCGAGAGGCCGTGGGCCTCGAGGTTGGCGCCGCGCCACTCCGGCGGATAGCCCTCGGGGAACAGCACGCCGCCTCGCAAGAGCCGACCCTCGACGGCGGCGACGGCACGCGCGCCGTCGGCGATGGTCGGCGGGCGGGCGGACGGCGATCGGTGATCGACGATTCGACCGAGATCCGCGACCGCGCGCTGCTCACCAGCCGCGGCGAGCACTCGCGCCGCGGCAGCCAATGCCACGTCCACCTCCCACCCCGGCTGGCGGGCCAGCGTCTCGGCGGCCGATGCAACCTCGGCAACCACGTCGCCGACCGGCTCGTGCAGCCGCGCCAGCTCGCCAACGCCCAGCAGGAATCCGACCGGGTCCTCGGCTGGGTCGGGAGGGCCGGCGAGCAGCAGCTCGCAGCGTGCGGTCACGACGGCCTCCTGCAGCTCAGAACTCGGCAGGTCGAGACGGCTGGCTCGCTCGGTGACGGTGACCCAGCCGCGCGCCACCGCCTCGGCTGAGGGCAGACCAGCGGGCAGCCGCCCGTCCCGACGCCCGGCATGAGCAAGGGCGACACGCGCCGACGTCCGATGGCCGATCGGCAACACGATGGTGGTCAGTGGCAGCTCGATGCCCGCGACCGGGTTGTCCGCTGGTGGACGCGTGGTGCGCAGGTCATCCCGCGTCAACGCGCAAGCGAACGGCAACGGCGAATCGTTCTCGACCTCGACGATCGTGAGACCGCCGTCATCAGGTACGGACCACACGCGCTGCACCGCGTCCCCGCCCGGGACCCGCATCCGGGTCTCGAAGACTGATGCCCCGAGCAGTCGTCGCTGGCGTACGGACGCCTCCGAGGCCGGGCTGTGCCACCGGTCGTCGGCGGCAACGTGCCAATCGAGCCGCGGTGAACCGTCCCACGGTTCGATCGAGCCGTGCGTCGTGACGTCGGCGCGCCACCGTTGGCCGAGCACCCCCGTCACCCCGTTCATTGCGTTCCCCGGCCACGCAGGCCGTTGCTTGCCGCTCCCTCGCTGGCGCTCGGTCGCTCGCATCGGTTCGTGGTCGCTGGCGCTAGCTCGTACGCGCTGACGGGTTCATTCAGCACAGCCGGGACGATACGGACGGCGCCCCGTAGTGTGGGCGCCGTGGAGACCGCCGTGCTGGTCCCGGTCAAGGGGTTCGCCGCGGCCAAGCGCCGGCTGGCCGGTCTGCTCGATCCCACGCAGCGCGCCGCGCTGGCCCGATGGCTGGCCGACCACGTCGTGGCCGCCGCTGCTCCGCTTCCCACGTTCGTCGCCTGCGATGACGACGAGGTCGCGTCCTGGGCCGATCGAGCGGGGGCGCAAGTGCTGTGGAGCCCCGGTCTCGGGCTCAACGGGGCCGTCGACGCCGGGCGGGTGACCATCGCCGGCAAGGGCTTCGACCACCTCGTGATCGCCCACAGTGACCTCCCGTTGGCCCGCGGCCTGCCCTCCTTGGCGACCCCAGGGACGATCTGTCTCGTCCCGGACCGCCGGCGCGACGGCACGAACGTGCTGGCGATGCCTGTCGACGCCGCCGTGCCCGCGTCGTATGGCGGCGGGTCGTTCGGTCGCCACCTCGAGCTGGCGATGGCCGGCGGCCAACGCGTCGAAGTGCGGCCCGACGCACGGCTCGCCATCGATCTGGACAATCCGGACGACCTCGCTCATCCCGCCGTCGAGCCGATCCTGCCCACGTGGCTGCGAACGATCCTGGCCAACCGCCGCTGACGGGCGACACCTCCGTGGTGTCGCGCGACCTTCCCGTGCCCGCCTCGGCACTGGCGATCGGCGCGCACCCGGACGACGTGGAGTTCGGTGCCGGCGGGACGCTCGCGAAGTGGGCAGCCGACGGATGCCTCGTCCACCTCCTCGTGTGCACCGACGGATCGAAGGGCACGTGGGACCCGTCTGCGGATCTCGCCAAGTTGGTAGCCGTGCGACGCGATGAGCAACAGGAGGCCGCCCGCCGCCTGGCCGGCGCCCAGGTCGGCGAAGTGCGCTTCCTCGATCGGGTTGATGGAGATCTGCAGAACGATCGCGCCACCGCCAGCGATGTCGCGAGGATCATTCGCGAGCTGCGACCGGAGGTCGTGCTCGGCCACGATCCGTGGAAGCGCTATCGCCTCCACCCCGATCATCGCCATGCCGGCTGGCTCGTGTGCGACGGCATCGTGGCCGCCCGCGACCCACACTTCTTCCCGGAGCATGGGCTGCCACCGCACCGCCCGTCCCTCCTCCTGCTGTTCGAGGCCGACGAGGTCAGCCACGTCGAGGACGTCAGCGCGTTCGTCGATCAGAAGCTCGCCGCGCTCGAAGCGCACGAGAGCCAGTTCGAATCGACGATGCACGCCGCCGATGAAGCGGAGCTCGAGGCGTTCCGCCAACGCATCCGCACCCGGCTGGCCGAGATCGGCGGACCGCATGGGTACGCGGCCGCCGAGGCGTTCGCTCTGTTACGCGACCTGTGAGAACTGGCCTGGGCGGCGACCCTCGCCCGGCGGTCCCGCGAAGGCCTGAGCGATGGAGATCCACCCTTCGGCCGCCGGTCCACGTACGTCCAGCACAACATCGTCACGATGGCGCCGCTGCGTGACCACGAGGCAGAAGGCCAGCGCGGAGCCGCCCACGAAGTCTCCCGCATCGTCCGGACCCCAAACCCAGAGCTCACCAGACGGCGCAGTGAGCTCGACGCGGACGGGTGTCTCATCGACTGGACAGCCGTTGGCGACGTAGCTGAAACGACGCGCGCCGACGCCGATGTGTGCAACGTGGCGCAGTCGATCGGTCGGCTGGCGCGCCACACCCAGTGCATCGGCGACGTCTTGGCCGTGGGCCCACGTCTCCATCAGGCGCGCCGTGATGAAGGAGCGGGCGCCCATGGCCGGCCCGTACCAGGGCACGCGAGCCTTCGGATCGACCGTTCTGGCGTCCTCGACGAGGCGCGCCCGATCACTGCGCCATCCCTCCAGAAGCGCGTCCGACAACATCGTCCTGCCCTGTTCCACCGACGGATCCGAGCCGTCCTTGACGGCCGCCAGCAGCGACGCGGCATCAACTGCGAACTCCGCAGGATCCGTCAGGGCGAGCAGGGCACGCTGGTCGAAGAACCACAGGTGGCTCAGTTGATCGGCGACCGTCCAGCCGGCAGCCGGTGTCGCGACGGTCAGATCAGCGTCGGCGACGATTCGGTCGAGCGAGTCGTGTTCCGCTGCGAGGTCATCGCAGATGGTGTCCACGCCACCATCTTGACCGACTCCAGGTCCGGGCCAGGCGAGAGCCGCTTGGTCAGCGGGCGGCGACCTTCTTGGCGGTCCGCTTGGCCGGCGCCCTCTTGGCAACGGTCTTCTTCGCGGTCGACTTCTTGGCCGTGGTCTTCTTGGCCGTCGTCTTCCTCGCCGTCGTCTTCTTCGCCGGCGCCCTCTTGGCGGCCGTCTTCTTGGCCGGCGCCCGCTTGGCAGCGGTCTTCTTCGCGGTCGTCTTCCTCGCTGCCGTCTTCTTCGCCGGCGCCCTCTTGGCGGCCGTCTTCTTCGCTGCTGTCTTCTTGGCCGGCGACTTCTTCGCGGCCGCCTTCTTCATCACCATGGTCGCTGCTTCCCTTCGGATTGATGCGGCGCGACGCGCCGACCCATACGGGTCATGAGTTATGGAACCGGTCGCAGCATCGAACGCGCAAGCATCAATGTTGTTGCAGATGCAATCGAGTCGCTAGACGACCTCTGCGAGCGCGGCGCGAAGCTTCGCTGCGACCTCTACCGCTTCGCCCGGCTTGTACCGCGTGCGGGGCCAGAAGAAGCCGCGCAGCCCGTCGCCCTTCGTGCGTGGAACCACATGGACGTGCAGATGGGGCACGCTCTGGCTCACCACGTTGTTGATCGCGACGAAGGTGCCCTGCGCTCCGAGCGCCACGGGCAAGGCGGCTGCGACGCGCTGAACGCGTTCGAAGAGCGGCCCGGGGTCAGCGAGCTCAGGCAGCGTGACCACGTGCGTGGTCGGTACCACGAGGACATGCCCGGGGAACAGCGGCGTGCGGTCAAGGAAGGCGACGACCGTTTCGTCGCGGTGCACGATCTCGGCGTCCGCCTCACCGGACACGATGGAGCAGAACGCACACGCGGCCATCGCGCCATCCTGGCGTGAATTCTTGGTGTCCATCCACCATGCGCCGCCGAGGCTGCGATACAACAAGGCCGTCATGGCGTTCCCCGGCCACGCAGACGCCACGGCGTTCCCCGGCCACGCAGGCCGTGGCCAGCCGCTCCCTCGCTGGCGCTCGGTCGCTTGCAGCGAGCGCCGGGCATGGCGCTCGGTCCCTCGCAATGCCGAGATGCATCACGGATGACCAGTCTCCTCCCCGCCGTCGATACTGACTTCGGTCGTTCGACCCGCACACGGATGGTGCTCGATACGTCTGTCTTGATCGCTGATCCGACGTGCGTCACCAGTTTCGACGGGGTCGACGTCGTGATCCCGCTGATCGTCGTCGAGGAACTCGACGGGCTGAAGACCCGACCCGACGATGTCGGGCGCGCTGCCCGCACGGCACTGCGAACCATCGAGGAGTTGCGCGTTCGCAATGGCGGATCGCTCGCTGAAGCCGTGCCACTCGGCACCGGCAGCCTGCAGATCGAGCTCAACGGCATCCGCAAGCACCTCCTCGTCGAGCACGGGCTCGATCCGGCCAGCCCCGACAACCGGATCATCGGCGCCGCGCTGGGTCAGGCCGCTCGCGGGCCGACCACGATGGTCTCCAACGACGCTGCGCTGCGCATCAAGGCGGCCCACCTCGGCGTCGCCGCCTCCGAGCACCTGCCGACACGCCGACTCGTCTCGAGCCAGGCCGCGGGGTGGTCGACCATCGAGGCCGCCGGTGAGCTGATCGACGCGCTCTACGCCCACGGGAGCGTGCTGGTCGAGGCCGTCGAAGCGGTCACGGTCGGCGAGAACGAGTTCGTCGTCCTGCGTGCCGGCTCGCAGTCGGCCCTCGCCCGGCGCGTCGGTGAACGGTTCATCCTGCTCTCCCACGCCGCGCCTGAGGCGTGGGGTCTGCGGGCTCGCTCCAAAGAGCAGCGCTTCGCGCTCGAGCTGCTGCTCGACCCGTCGATCGAGGTCGTCGCCCTCGATGGCCGCGCCGGCACGGGCAAGACACTGCTCGCCGTCGCCGCCGGGCTGGAACAGGTCGTCGAGCAGGGCAGGTACGAGCGGCTCGCCATCTACCGCCCCCTCGTGCCCGTCGGACGAGCCGACGTCGGGTTCCTGCCGGGCGGGCTCGACGAGAAGCTGGACCCGTGGATGGCGGCCATCCACGACGCCGTCGTCGCCCTCACCGACCAAGGCTCGAACACCGACGCCCGACGCTTGATCGATGAGCTGACCGCGCGCGGACAGCTGTCACTGGAATCGGTCACGTTCCTGCGCGGCCGGTCGCTGCAGCGCCAGCTCGTGATCATCGATGAGGCACAGAACCTCGAGCCGACCACGCTGCGCACGATCCTCACCCGGGTCGGCCAAGCGTCAAAGGTGGTCTTCACCGGCGACACGAGCCAGATCGACGCGCCGTACCTCGGTGAGTCGAACAATGCCCTGGCCGTGCTCACCCAGGCGTTCAGCGGTCAGTCGTGCTTCGGGCACATCACGCTCACGGCCTGCGAGCGCAGTGACGTGGCCTCCCTGGCCGCCGAGCTCCTGTGATCTCTCGGGACTCCCTAGTCGTCACCTCGAAGCGACGACTCGCCGAAACTCCAGTCCTTCGGGGTAGGAGCGGAGCCCCCTGGGATGTGACACCCCGCGCGTAGGGTCGTCGTCGTGGCGCTTCCCCACTTCGCCGTCGTCGACCTCGAAACGTCGGGGCTCTCGAGCAAGCGCCATCGCATCC
>Ga0190271_10003092_pt1 | contig 10338 bp, 13 predicted proteins | sample Popmic356T_FD_133747 | JGI IMG/M metagenome (GOLD analysis project Ga0190271, IMG submission 133747) | Populus adjacent soil microbial communities from riparian zone of Weber River, Utah, USA - 356 T | ecosystem: Environmental > Terrestrial > Soil > Riparian zone | place: USA: Utah | collected... | reverse complement strand
GGGATCTCCGTCGGGTGCTGGATCATGAACGAGTGCTTGACGATCGGCATCGTGATGCCGAACGTGTCCGCCTCCTGGAAGCCGTCGGTGCCGAGCAGGTCTGTGCGGACCTGGCCGGTGAAGAACACCACCGGCACGGAGTCCATCATCGCGTCGGTGAGCGGCGTGACGATGTTCGTCGCCCCCGGGCCCGAGGTGGCGAAGCAGACGCCGACCTTGCCCGACGCCTTCGCGTAGCCCTCGGCGGCGTGGCCGCCGCCGGCCTCGTGGCGGACGAGGATGTGGTGGATCCCCGAGTCGTACATCGCGTCGTACGTCGGGAGGTTCGCGCCGCCGGGATACCCGAATACGACGTCGACACCCTCCGCCTTGAGGCACTCCATGATCGCGTCGACCGCTCGCATCATCGCTTGCTCGAACCTCCTTCCACCAGACTCGGTGATTGACGAACGACCGAGTCTAACGGCCGTAGGCGGCCGATTCGGGCTCGATCGCGACCTCGGGGAACTCGAGCTCTGTGCCGCAGCGCGTGCACAGCGCGTCGTACAGCGGGACGATCTTCCCGCAGCCCGGGCACTGCCGCCGGACCTCGTTGCGCTCGGAGCGGTAGAGGATCGCCGCGAGCAGCCCCAGTACCGGCAGGACGCCGCTGATGATGAACCAGATCCAGAACGACGACCCCTTGATCTTGCCCACGATGCCGCCCGCGAGCGCGAACGAGAAGGCGATGATCAGGTACGGCACGGGGTCAGATGTGGCGCAGCGCCCAGATCACGAGGACCACGAGGCCCACGACCACGACGAGCCCGAGGATCATCGTGATGAAGCCGATGACCGAGCCGACGATGATCTTCAGCGCGATGATCACGGCGGCGATGAGGACGAGCCACGCGACCGCCTTCTTGCCGAGGTCGCCGAAGGTGGATGACGACGAAGTGTTCTCCATGGTCAACAGAGCGTACCGGGCGTCCTTAAGCGGACGATGAGATGGGACCGCCGCCCGCCGCGTCCGGGACGCGAGCGGCGGGCGGCGGGAGGAGAGCGCTTCAGTCGTACGAGCGCTTGACGTGCTCGAAGCGCTCGGTGTGCGCGACGTCGCGGCCCTCGAGCCGGAGCCGCGCGAGGCGGTAGCGCCGCACCTGGGCGTCGCCCCGGCCGTGCGCGCGCTCGGGCGCCGCGGGGACGAGGACCAGCCTGCGGGTCGCTGCGGCTGCGGAGGTGGCGGTCATGACGAGCATCATCCGCGCCGCGCGCCGTCGCCGCCATGGACCGGCGGCCCGGACTTCGCCGCCGCCGGTTCGACATGTGGGTGGGTGCTAGCTGATCGCGCGGGCGGCGGCGAGCGCCGGGCGCATCGGTTTCGGGAGCCGGTGCCGGAGCCGCCACGTCCCCCCGCTGAAGGCGAGGTTCGCGACGGTCGCGAACCCGGCCTCGTCCTCGCGCAGTGCGAGCAGCAGGTGCGCGGTGCGGTCGGCCGACGGCAGATCCGCATCCATCGGCCTCGCTCCGCTCGTCATCGGCTTCGCCTGCACGCACCAGCAGTCCACCCGCCGGCCGCCGGGCCGGACGAGCAGCGCCCCGGCCTCTCCCACGAGCCAGACGCCAAGGCTGCCGCGCTCCAGCGCGAGGCCCGTGCGCGCGTGCAGCTCGCGCGCCTCGTGGCCGAGCAGGTCGCCCAGCAGCCCGAGCGCGGTCCGCTCCGAGCCGTCGTCCGCGCGCGGTCGCGGGCGGACCACGCAGGCGCCGCGATTGGCGTAGAGCGCCGGGATCCCCCAGGCGTGGACGATCGCGATCGCCGCCACCGGGAACGACAGCGGCTCGAGGTAGAGCATCAGCGCCGCGACGGCGAGGAACGGGATCGTGTGCGCGAACGTGCTCAGCGTCCAGCCGAGCTCGCGCCGGCGCAGCCGCGCGGCGTCGAGCCGCGGCCGCCAGTAGACGGCCGCGGTCTCGGGCAGGACCGGGGCGGTGCTCACCCGCCGGCGATCGGCCGCCGCAGGATCACGAGCTCGGCGCCCTCGGGCAGCTCGCGCACCTGCTCGGCGTGCCCCTCGCCCGTGCTGACGACCGCGTAGAGCCCGCGGTCGAGCTCCTCGCGGAAGGCGATCGCGGCCGCCTCGACGGCGGCGGCGTCGCCCGGTGTCCACTCCGCGAGCGTCGTGTGCCCGGTCTGGTCCATGCGTACAAGGCGTGCCATCGACCCATCGTACGCCCGCCGCCGCGCGGCGCCACGCCGAGCTCAGACGCCGAGCTGCTCGCGGATCAGGCGGCCGACCTCGCCGCCGTCGGCACGGCCCTTGGTCTCTCGCATCACGAAGCCGACGATCGGGCCCATCGCCTTGGCGTTGCCGCCGCGGACCTTCTCGGCGGCGTCGCCGTTGGCGGCGATCGCCGCGGCGACGACGCCGGCGAGCTCGTCCCCGCCGCCCATCGAGCCGAGGCCCTCGCGCTCGACGATCGCGGCCGGGTCGCCGCCCTCGGCGACCAGCGCGTCGAGCACCTGGCGGCCGGCGCCGGCGTTGATCGTCCGCTCGCCGACGAGCCCGATGAGCTGCGCGAGCGCCTGCGGGGTGACCTTCGACGCCGCGGGGTCGGCGTCCGCGCCGATCCGGGCGCGCAGCTGCTCGACCCAGTTCGCTGCGGCCTTCCCGTCGGCGTCCACACGCTCGAAGTAGTCGCCCCACTGCGGCTCGTAGGCCAGCAGCCGGGCCGGGTCGGCGGCCAGTCCGAACTCCGCCAGGTAGCGCGCCTCGCGGTCGGCCGGGAGCTCGGGCAGCGCGGCGCGCGCGGCGCCGATCATGTCCTCGGTCGGGACGAGCGGGACGAGGTCCGGCTCGGGGAAGTAGCGGTAGTCGTGCGCCTCCTCCTTCGAGCGCAGCGACGAGAGCCGCCCGCTCGCGGGATCGAAGTGCAGCGTCTCCTGGACGACCGGCTCGCCCGCCTCGAGCAGCGCGATCTGGCGCTCGATCTCGGCGGTGACCCCGCGCTCGAGGTAGCGGAACGAGTTCATGTTCTTCAGCTCGGTCTTGGTCCCCAGCTCCGTGCTGCCGGCGGGCCGGACGGAGACGTTGGCGTCGCAGCGCAGCGAGCCCTCCTCCATGTTCACGTCGCTCACGCCCAGCTGGCGCAGCGTCACCCGCAGCAGGTTCAGCCAGTCGCGCGCCTGCTCGGCCGAGTGGATGTCCGGCTCGGTGACGATCTCGCACAGCGGCGTGCCGCCGCGGTTGTAGTCCACGATCGACGCGTCGGCGCCGTGGATCCGGCCCGACTCGCCGAGGTGGACGAGCTTCGCCGCGTCCTCCTCGAGGTGGATCCGGTGCAGCCGCACGTCGCCCAGCCGGCCGCCCGAGCAGATCGGGATGTCGTACTGGGAGATCTGGTAGTTCTTCGCCTGGTCGGGATAGAAGTAGTTCTTGCGGTGGAAGATCGATCGCGGCGCGATCTCGCAACCCAGCGCCATCCCCATCATCAGCGCGAAGTGGACCGCCTGCGCGTTGACCACCGGCAGCGTGCCGGGGAGGCCGAGGCAGACGGGGCAGGTACGCGAGTTCGGCGGCTCGCCGAAGCTCAGCGCGCAGCCGCAGAACATCTTCGTCCGCGTGTCGAGCTGCACGTGGATCTCCAGGCCGATGACCGGCTCCCACTGCGTCATGCGGTCCTCCACGGCGCGGAGTCGAACCCGATCGCGCCCTCGAGCGCGTGGGCGGCGTCGAGCAGGGCGTTCTCGCTGAACGCCGGCCCGGCGAGCTGGAAGCCGACCGGCAGCCCCTCGCTCAGCCCGCTCGGGATCGAGATCCCCGGGATGCCCGCGAGCGACATCGGGACGGTGCAGAAGTCGTTCAGGTACATCGCCAGCGGGTCGTCGGTCTTGGCGCCGAGCGCGAAGGCGACGCTCGGGGCGGTCGGGGTGACGACGAAGTCGAAGCGCTCCCAGGCGGTGTCGAAGTCGCGGCTGATCAGCGTCCGCACCTTCTGCGCGCGGCCGTAGTAGGCGTCGTAGTAGCCGGACGAGAGCGCGTAGGTCCCGAGCATGATCCGGCGCTTGACCTCCGCGCCGAAGCCCTGCTCGCGGGTCTCGGTGTACATGTGCAGCAGGTCGCGCGCGCCGTCCGCGCGGAAGCCGTAGCGGACGCCGTCGTAGCGCGCGAGGTTGGACGACGCCTCGGCCGGTGCGATCAGGTAATAGGCGCTCAGCGCGTGCGGGGCGTGCGGGAGCTTGCACGGCTCGACGGTCGCGCCCAGCTCGCGGGCGAGGTCGAGCGTCGCGGTGAACGACGCGAGCACGCCCGGCTCGATCCCCTCGCCGGAGAGCTCCTCCGGCACGCCGAGGCGGACGCCCTGCAGGTCGGTCCGGCGCGGCAGCTCGACCGGCCCGGGCAGCCCGACCGAGGTCGAGTCGCACTTGTCCTTGCCGGCCATCGCGCCGAACAGGAGCGCCGCGTCGGTCACGTCGCGTGTGAACGGCCCGGCCTGGTCGAGCGACGAGGCGAAGGCGATCATCCCGTAGCGGCTGACGGCTCCGTAGGTCGGCTTGAGCCCGACGATCCCGCACAGCGCGGCGGGCTGGCGGATCGACCCGCCGGTGTCGGTCCCGATCGCCCACGGCGCGCTGCCGGCGGCGACCGCCGCGGCGGAGCCGCCCGAGCTCCCGCCGGGGACGCGCGTCGGGTCCCAGGGATTCGTCGTCGGGCCGTAGGCGGAGTTCTCGGTCGAGGAGCCCATCGCGAACTCGTCCTGGTTCGTCTTGGCCAGCAGCGGCGCGCCGGCCGCGGTCAGCCGCTCGACGGCCGTCGCGGTGTACGGCGGGCGGTAGCCCTCGAGGATCCTCGAGCCCGCCTGGCTCGGGACGCCCTGCGTGGCGAACAGGTCCTTGACCGCGACGGGGACGCCGCCCAGCGGGGCGTCGCGATCGACGGTCGCGGCGCCCGCGTCCGACACCCAGGTGAAGGCGTTGTGGTCGTCGGCCGCGGCGCGCGCCCGGTAGCCGTCCCACAGCTCGGCGGGGTCGAGATCGCCCGCGCGGACGCGCGCGGCCGCCGCGGCCGCGGTGAGCGAGAGGGCGTCGCTCATGCCGGGGCGGGACCGGGGCTGGGGACGCGGAAGCCGCCCTGATCGGCCTCCGGCGCGCTCGCGAGCGCGACCTCCGCCGGCAGCGACGGGCGCGGCTCGTCGGCCCGCAGTGCGTTCTCGACCGCGATCACGTGCGAGGTCGGCGGGACGTCGTCGAGGTCGCCGAGCTCGGCGATCCGCTCGATGTGGTCGAGCACCTTGCTCAGCTCCTCGCTCATCCGCTCCTGCTCGTCCTCGCTCAGCTCGAGGCGCGCGAGGCGGGCGACGTGGAGCACCTGGTCACGGCTCAGCACGGCGTGCAGTCTAGGGCGCGGGCGCCGGCATCTCCCGCACGGGCGGCGGCGGCATGCCGGGCATCGACTCGACGCGCGTGGAGCGCCAGCCGCCGGCGAGGACCAGCACCGCGGCGGCGAGCCCGAGCCAGGCGCCCGGCTCGACCGAGACCAGCGCGTTCGGGCCGGGCTGGAAGACGATCCGGAGCAGGATCAGCAGCACCGCGAGCAGGCCGGCGACGATCGTCATCACGCTGAAGAAGACCGGGATCGCCGGGCTCGAACGCGTCGCCTGGGTCGCGAACAGCGCGACCGGGACGAGCGCCAGCAGCACGAGCACCACGTCGAGGATCCCGAACGCCTGCCACGCGGTCGCCTCGGCGCCGCCGGTCTCCGTCCCGTACCAGTGCAGGAACAGCGAGGCGATCAGCGCGACCGCCCCCGCGAGCGCGATCCACTCCCCCGCGCGCAGCCGCCTCACGCCGCCGCCTTCGCCGCCTCGAGCGTGTTGCGCAGCAGCATCGCGATCGTCATCGGGCCGACCCCGCGCGGCACGGGCGTGATCCGCGCGGCGCGCTCCGCCGCGGCGTCGAAGTCGACGTCGCCGACGAGGCCGTCGTCCGTGCGGTTGATCCCCACGTCGAGCACCGTGGCGCCGGGCTTGACCCAGTCCCCCTGGACCATCCGCGGCCGTCCGACCGCGGCGACCAGGACGTCGGCGCGGCGGCAGACCGCGGGCAGGTCGCGCGTGCGCGAGTGACACACCGTCACGGTCGCGTTGCGGGCGAGCAGCATCTGGGCGACGGGCTTGCCCACGAGGTCCGAGCGGCCGACAACGACCGCCTCGGCGCCCTCGAGCTCGACCTCGTGGCGGTCGAGCAGCTCCATGCACCCGGCGGGCGTGCAGGGACGCAGGCCCGGGCGGCCCTTGGCCAGCAGGCCGGCGGAGACCGGCGTCAGCCCGTCGACGTCCTTGCCGGGGTCGATCAGCCAGGTCAGGCCGTTGCCGTCGATGTGCCCCGGCGTCGGGAGCTGGAGCAGGATCCCCGACACGCGCGGATCGGCGTTGAGCTCGGCGAGCAGCGCCTCGACGTCGGCCTGTGGCGTGTCGGCGGCCAGCCGGTGGTCGAAGCCCTGCATGCCGACCTCGTGCGTCGCCTTCTGCTTGCCGCCGACGTAGACGGCGGAGGCCGGGTCCTCCCCGACCAGCACCGTCGCCAGCCCGGGCGCGTCGTGGCCGGCGGCGACCCACTCCGCGACCTCGGCCGCCACCTCGCGCCGGACCTCCTCGGCGATCGCCTTCCCGTCGATGATCTCGGCGCTCATGACGGCGGCACCCTATCCGCTCAGGAGTCGAACCCGAGCCCGAGCCGGTCGAGCACGCGCAGCCACGGGCCGCGCCGGCCCTCGCGCTCGTCGGCGCGCGCGAGCGCCCGCTGCGTGAGCCGGATGCCCGCCCACCTGGCCGGCTCCGGCGGGAACGGAAGCGGCCGGCGCCGGACCATCTCCAGTCGCGTGCGCTCGTTGTCGGCGCCGTCGAGCAGGTCCAGCGCGACGCGGGCGCCGAACCGGCTCGAGCCGACGCCGAGGCCGGTGAACCCGACGACGTAGACCGCGCGCCCGCCGAGTGCGCGGCCCCACAGCGGCGAGAAGCGGCTGCACGTGTCGATAGCGCCGCCCCAGCGGTGCGAGAAGCCGATCCCCTCGAGCTGTGGGAAGGCCGTGAAGAAGTGCTCGGTCAGCCGGTCGAACGTGGCCGGCCGCTCGTCGCGCTCGGGTGCCACGCGGCCGGCGAAGTCGTAGACCGCGTCGTAGCCGCCCCAGAGGATCCGGCCGTCGTCGGTCATGCGGAAGTAGTGGAAGAGGTTCGTCACGTCGGAGAGTCCCTGCCCGCCGTCCCAGCCGACCGCCGCGCGCTGCTCGGCCGACAGCGGGTCGGTCACGAGCACGTAGTCGTAGACGGGCACGACGTAGCGCCCGATCGCGCGCACGAGCGGCGGGAACGCACTGGTCGCGAGCAGCGCGCCGCGCGCGAGCACGCGACCCCCGGGCGTCTCGGCGCGCACGCCCGCGCCGTCGCGGGCGAGCGCGGTGACGGGCGTGCCCTCGCGGATCCGGGCGCCGGCCGCCTCCGCCGCGCGCGCGAGCCCCCAGCACAATCGCACCGGATCGACGAGCGCCGAGACGTCGCGGGTCCACAGCCCGCCCAGGAACGTCGGCGAGTTCACCTGCGCCCGCACCGCCGGCCCGTCGAGCAGCTCGGCGTCCCAGCCGTGCGCGCGCAGCAGCTCCGCCTCCTCCTCGAGCCACGGCAGCTGGTGCTCGGCGGTCGCGACCGCGATCTCGCCGCGCTCCCGCCACCCGCAGTCGATCCCGTGGCGCTCGATCGCCGTCCGGATCCCCGCGTGGTTGTCGCGGCCCATCCGCTCGAGCTGCGCGAGCTCGTCCGGCCAGCGCGCGACGCCGTTGCCGATCCCGTGGGTGAGCGAGGCGGGGCAGAAGCCGCCGTTGCGGCCGGACGCGCCGAACGCGAGCCGCTCGCCCTCGAGCAGGACGACCCGCTTGCCCTCCTCGGCGGCCTGCAGCGCGCCCCACAGCCCCGTGAGGCCGCCGCCGACGACGACCAGGTCGGCCTCCTCGAGGCCGTCGAGCGGCGGGCGCCGGTCCGGCCCCGGCTGGTCGAGCCAGAACGGCGTCATGTGAGCTGCAGCGATCGCGGGCGGACGCGGACGAGGACGAGGAGGGTCGCAGCGCAGATGACGCACAGGAGCAGGTACGGGACGGCGTCGCTCGTGGCGTCCGCGAGCCCCGCGCTCGCGGCGGCGCCGATCGTGTAGCCCATCGACCAGCCGAGGTTCGAGAGCGCGAAGGCGAACCCCTGCGCGATCCCCAGCGCCTCCGCGCCGTCGGAGAGCATCGCCATCGCCGGTGCCCAGAGCATCCCGATCGTCGGGGCCGCGAGCACCACGAGGAGGATGAGCTGCCAGATCTGCTGCGGCAGCGGGAACAGCAGCATCAGCGTCGCGCCGGCCGCGAGCGCGATCAGGCACGGGAACAGCCGCCCGCGGCGGTCCGAGACGCGTCCGACGACCGGGCTGACGCCGGATTCGAGCGCGCCGGCGGCGAGGAACGCCGCGCCGATCACGCCGGCCCCGGCGCCGAGGTCGTCGAGTCGCAGCGGCGCCAGCACCCCGACCGTCCCGAACAGCAGGCCGGGCACGGCGATCAGCCAGATGCCGGCGGCGACGCGGCCGTCGTGCAGGGCGGCCCACAGCTCGCGCGGGCTCGACGTCCCCTCGGGCTCGGCGGGCGGCGTGCGCAGCGCGACCGCCGCCAGCACGACGCCCAGCACAGCAACGCCGCAGAAGGTCGGCGCGATCCCGATCACGTCGCCCAGGGTGCCGATCGCCGGGCCGACGATCGTGCCGGCCACGGCCGCGCCCATCGTCGTCCCGATCAGCTCCCCGCGGCGGTCGCGCGGCGCGGCGCCCGCCACCCAGGCGAGCGCGCCCGCCCATGAGGCGGCGCCGCCGATGCCCTGGACGAAGCGGGCGACGACCAGGAGCTCCGCCGAGTTCGCGAACGCGAACATCACGCAGGTGACGACGAGCAGGCCGATGCCGAGCAGCACGGTCGCGCGGACGCCGGCCTTCGCGGCCAGGTAGCCGCCCGGGATCGCGCCCACGAACGTGCCGGCCGGATAGGCGGCCGCGAGGATCCCGGCGCCGGACTTCGACAGGTCGTACTCGTCCTCGAAGTGCGGCAGCAACGGCGTGATCGCGGCGAAGAAGACCGTGTCGAGGAACACGATCGCGCAGCAGAGGAGCAGCAGACGGCGCACGGCCCGGCGGATGCTAGGGCTCCACCGCCCGTCGCTCGGTACAGCGCGCGGTGCTCAGCGCCGCCGGATCGGCGCGTAGTCGGCCATCAGCTTGCGCTCCCGGCCCTCGCTCGCGAAGTTCACCACCACGATCCCGCCCGGCTCGACCCCGGTGACGACGCCGTCGCCGAACGCCGCGTGGACGACGTCGTCGCCGACGCGGAAGACCGCGCCGCCGCCGGCGGGCTCGCCCAGCGCCTCGGCCGACGCGGCGGCGGCGGTGCCCCACGACGCCACGCGTCCGAGCCCCGCCGGCCGGCCCGCGCCGACCGCGTTGCGGTCCGGCTGGTCGGTCAGCTCGCGCGGGATCTCGTCGATGAACCGCGAGCGGACGCCGAAGGACTGGTCGCCGAACACGTTGCGGCGGCGGGCGTAGGTGATGTACAGGTCGCGCATCGCGCGGGTGATGCCCACGTAGGCGAGCCGCCGCTCCTCCTCCAGCGACCCCTCGTCGAGCGCGCGGCTGTGCGGGAACACCCCGTCCTCGCACCCGATCATGAACACGATCGGGAACTCGAGCCCCTTGGCGTTGTGGAGCGTCATCAGCGTCACGAGGCCCTCGTCGTCGCGCAGCGTGTCGGCGTCCGCGATCAGCGAGATCTGCTGGAGGAACTCGGCGACGCCGGCGGCCTCCCCCGTGCTCGGCTGCGCGTCGTACTCGCGCGCGACCTGCACGAGCTCGCCGAGGTTCTCGATCCGGCCCTGCGCCTCGATCGTCCGCTCCGCCTCGAGCGCGTCGAGGTAGCCGGTCTCGCGCAGCGTCTCCTCGAGCACCTCGGCGACGGGCGCGCCGCTGTCGACCCGCTCCTTCAACCGCTCGATCGTCGACATGAAGCGGGCGAACGCGCGCCGCGCGGCGGTGCCGAGCGTCGGCACGTCCTCGGCGGCCGCGGCCGCCTCCCACGGCGTGATCCCCATCGTCTCGGCGTGGGCGAGCACGCGCGAGAGCGAGGTCTGGCCGATGCCCCGCTTCGGCGCGTTGGCGATCCGCGTGAACGCGCCGCCGTCGGCCGGGTTTACCTGGAAGGTGAGTTAGGCGACCGCGTCCTTGATCTCGGCACGCTCGTAGAACTTGGTCCCCCCGATCACCTGGTAGCCGATCTGGGCGCGGACCAG
>Ga0190271_10003091_pt1 | contig 10339 bp, 7 predicted proteins | sample Popmic356T_FD_133747 | JGI IMG/M metagenome (GOLD analysis project Ga0190271, IMG submission 133747) | Populus adjacent soil microbial communities from riparian zone of Weber River, Utah, USA - 356 T | ecosystem: Environmental > Terrestrial > Soil > Riparian zone | place: USA: Utah | collected... | reverse complement strand
CGGCGACAGGCCGACGTTGTAGACGCGCCCGGTGGGGGCGTTGTTCCAGTGCCAGCTCTTGGTGGCACCCGGCTGCAGCACGCCCGACCACAACGACGTCACCTTGGCGTTCGAGGGAGTTGTTGCGCGCTGCTCCGGCGTCGTGCCTGTCGCCGCCGCGCCGGCGCCGGAAGCGCCGAGCATCGCTGTCGCCAGGACGAGACCCCCGGTCAGCAGCCCAGCGATCCGAGTCCGCGCCGCGACCACCCTCATGCGAGGGAAGAGTCGATCAGGTGGGCAGTGATACGCGCCGCACCGCCATCATGGGCACGTGAGGATCGTCAGCGGCGGGCAGACCGGCGTCGACCGGGCAGCTCTCGACGCGGCAGTTGCCTGCGGAGTCCCGTGCGGCGGGTGGGTGCCCGCGGGAGGCACCGCCGAGGACCTCCACGAACCGCCGGGCCTGCTGGCGCTCTACCCGGGGCTCCGCGCGACCGAGGAGAGCGACGACCGGGTGCGCACGCTGCGCAACGTCCGCGACAGCGACGCCCTGCTGGTGCTGCGGTTGCACACCACGTCCTCGCCCGGCACCGACCTCACCGTGGCCGAGGCTCGGCGGGCGGACCGGCCGATCCTCGAGGCGCACGCCAATGACGAGGATGCGGTCGGCCGATGGCTGGCCGGCCTCCCGCACGACACGGCTGTCGACGTCGCCGGCCCGCGGGAGAGCCAGGACCCCGGCGTGTACGCCGCGGCGTACCGCACCCTCGTGGCGGTCCTCGGCGTTTGGTCGACGACGGACAGGGGAACCTGACCGCACGCCAAGTCCCCGAGGCGAGAGGAACCGCCCCGATGGTCGACCAGGCAGTCCCGACGTCGGCAGAGCATGACCGGAAGACCGAGCTCAAGCGCTCGATCACCGGACGGCAGCTCTTCTTCTACGTCCTCGGTGACGTGCTCGGCTCCGGCATCTACGTGCTCATCGGCCTCGTCGCCGGAGCGGTCGGCGGCGCGTTCTGGTTGGCGTTCGCGGTGGGCGTGGCCGTCGCCACGATGACGGGCCTCGCCTACGCCGAGCTCGTCACGAAGTACCCCCGCGCCGCCGGCGCCGCGCTCTACGTCGAGCGTGCGTTCCACAACCGGCCACTGACCTTCGTCGTCACCGTGTGCATGCTGTCGGCCTGCTTCGCCGCTTCCGGCTCGCTCGCGACCGGCTTCGCGTCGTACTTCGCGACGGTCTGGGCGCTGCCACCGGTGCTGCTGGTCAGCATCCTCTTCGTCGCCGTGCTGGCGATCGTCAACTACATCGGCATCACCGAGTCGGTCGTCGCGAACGTCGTGATGACGCTCGTCGAGGTGGCCGGCCTCGTCATCGTCATGTTCATCGGCGTCTGGTACGTCGCCGAGGGCAACGCCGACTTCGGCACCCTGACCGACTTCTCCTCCGCGGACCACCCGGTCATCGCGGTGGTCGCCGGTGTCGCACTGGCCTTCTTCGCCATGACCGGCTTCGAGAACGCGGCGAACGTGGCGGAAGAGACCGTGCACCCGTCGCGGGCCTTCCCGCGTGCGCTCGTCGGAGGCATGCTCGCGGCCGGGGTCATCTACGTCCTGGTCGCGGTCGCCGCAGCGCTCACCGTCCCGACAGACACGCTGGCGAACTCGGACGCCGCGCTGCTCGAAGTCGTCGAGGCCGGCATCATCCCGGTCCCGGTCGGCTTCATGACGATCCTGTTCGCCATCATCGCGATGACCGCCATCACCAACACCACGCTGGTGTCCGTCGTGACGCAGTCGCGGATCCTCTACGGCATGGCCAAGGAGGACGTGGTGCCGAGCGCGTTCGGGAAGATCCACCACTCGCGGCGCAGCCCGTGGTTCGCGCTCGTCTTCGCTGCGGCGGTCGTGATCGGACTGCTGCTCGCCGGCTGGGTCCTCAACGAGATCGGCGTCGGGATGGACGTCGTCGAGCGGCTGGCAACGGTCACGGTGGTCCTGACGTTGTTCATCTACGCGCTCGTCATCATCTCGGCGTTCAAGCTGCGCGGGCAGGACGAGGGAGAGGACACCTACCACGCCTCGACGCCGCTGCTCGTCGCCGGTCTGGTCGGAAACGTCGTGCTGCTCGTGTACGTCGTGTACGACGACCCGGCTTCGTTGATCTGGTGCGGGGCGCTGCTCGGCCTCGGCGGCACGCTGTTCGCGCTCGAGTACTTCTTCGGCACCCAGGACCGCCCTGCGGGCAAGACCCGCGGCGAGTCACTGGACGTGTAGCGCTCAGGGCGACTGGGCAGAGGTCTGACTCACCGTCACCCCCGCCCGGGAGCGCCGTCCTAGCTGTCGGCGCCGCCGTCGCCCTGGGAGCTCGTGAGGTTCCAGACCACGGACTCCTCGCTGGGCTTGCACCCGGTGCCCGCATTGACGATGCGCAGAGCCCCGTTGCTCTTGCTGGCGCACGCGAACACCTGGTCGGTCTGCCCGGTGGCGTTGGCGAGGCCGGCGCCCGCGCTCGCCCCGATGACGATCGCCACCGCCCCGACAGCAACCGCAGACCTGCGAGTGAGCTGCATCGCAAATTCCCCTTGCCCCGTACCCCGTGCCCCGGTCCTGCCCGCCCCCGAGCACCCGTACGCAGTGTCGAACACCGGCCGGTGGTTCATCAAGGCGGCCGAGGGCCCGAGGCGGTCCCTTCCTTGGTCCTTCCCCGTCCGGTCCCGGTCGAATCCTGGGTCAGACGTCGGGGTCTCGACGACCGCCGTCAGCGGAAGGCGGCATGGCCAGTGAGCGCCTGACCGAGGACGAGGGTGTGCATCTCGACGGTGCCCTCGTAGGTGAGCACCGACTCGAGGTTGTTCATGTGCCGGATGACCGGGTACTCCAGCGAGATCCCGTTGGCGCCCAGCACGGTCCTCGCGGTCCGGCAGATCTCCAGCGCCTCGCGCACGTTGTTGAGCTTGCCCATGCTGACCTGCTCCGGCCGCAGCGTGCCCCGGTCCTTGAGCCGGCCGAGGTGCAGGGCCAACAGCACTCCCTTGGAGTACTCGAGCGCCATGTCGGCGAGCTTCTGCTGGGTCAGCTGGAAGCCGGCGATCGGCTTGCCGAACTGCTCGCGCTCCCCGGCGTACCGCAGCGCGCTCTCGTAAGCCGAACGGGCCGCACCCATCGAGCCCCACACGATCCCGAACCGGGCCTCGTTCAGGCAGCCCAGCGGGCCCCGCAGCCCTTGGACCTCCGGCAGCACCGCGGACGCGGGGAGCCGCACGTCGTCCAGGACGAGCTCGCTGGTCACCGAGGCACGCAACGACAGCTTGTGCTCGATCTCCGGCGCCGAGAAGCCCGGGGTGTCCGTGGGGACGACGAACCCGCGGATCCCGTCCTCGGTCTGCGCCCACACCACCGCCACGTCGGCGATGGTGCCGTTCGTGATCCACATCTTGCGGCCGTCCAGCACCCAGTCGGCGTCGTCGCCCGACCCGTCACGACGTGCACGCGTCCGCATCCCGGCCGGGTCGGACCCGGCGTCCGGCTCGGTGAGGCCGAAGCAGCCGATCGCCTCGCCGGCCGCCATGCGGGGCAGCCATTCCTGCTTCTGCTCCTCGGACCCGAAGGCATGGATCGCGTACATCGCCAACGAACCCTGCACCGACACCAGCGAGCGGATGCCGGAGTCCACGGCCTCGAGCTCCAGACACGCCAGGCCGTACTGCACCGACGACATCCCGGCGCAGCCGTAGCCCTCCAGGTGCATGCCGAGCAGGCCCATCGAGCCGAACTCCTTGACCAGGCCGCGGATGTCGTCGACGTGCCCGGCCTCGAACCACGCGGCGACGTGTGGCTCGACCCGGTCGCGCAACATCTGCCGGACCGAGGCGCGGACCGCGGTCTCGTCCTCGGTCAGCAGTGCGTCGATGCCCGCGGGGTCGAGCGGGTCGAAGGCGGGCGGGCGGGGGCTCATGGAGTCACGCTAGCCCGCGTGCCGCGCACACGGGACGCGGGCGGGACACCCCACCACGCGCACGACAAGCGCGCCAGGTTCGGTAGAGTGGTCCGTTCTGGTCCCGGGCCCGAGGGAGGCCCGGGGATGCATTTTCAGGCGAGGAGTCCGGCCCCGGTGACCGAACAGGCGATCGCTGACCTCACCGCGCGGGAGATCGCAGACGAGCAGGAGTTCGTCGACGGTGTCTACCGTCAGCTCGAGGTGTCGACGCGGGCCGCCCAGGCACTGGCCCGTGAGGGTCACGGCCGGGCTCGGCTCGGGCACGAGGGGGGCCTGGTCGAGCGCGACGCCATGGTCTTCCAGGCGGCACGGCGGATCGCCACCCTCGATGCCGCCCACGAAGGCCTGGTGTTCGGGCGTCTCGACCTCAAGGACCCCAGCGAGGACCCTCGTTACATCGGCCGTATCGGCCTGCGCGACGAGCACCGCGACACCCTGCTCATCGACTGGCGGGCCCCGGCGGCCGGCGTGTTCTACCAGGCCACGCCGACCGACCCGCAGGGCGTCGTCCGACGCCGGGTGCTGCGCTGTTCCGGGCGTCGTGTCGTGGGGGTCGAGGACGACCTCCTCGACGCCGACGCCGCCGCCGACGACCTGCCCGTCGTGGGTGAGGGAGCACTGCTCGCGCAGCTGTCACGGGCCCGGGACCGCTCGATGCACTCGATCGTGGCGACCATCCAGGCCGAGCAGGACAGGGCGATCCGCGCGCCCGCCAAGGGCGTCGTGGAGATCAGCGGCGGACCGGGCACCGGCAAGACGGTGGTGGCGCTGCATCGTGCCGCGTTCCTGCTCTACACCGACCGCCCCCGGTACGAGCGTGGCGGGGTGCTCGTCGTCGGCCCGTCCGGCGTCTTCATGCGCTACATCGAGCGGGTCCTCCCGTCGCTGGGGGAGACGGCGGTGGCGCTGCGCTCCCTCGGGCAGGTCGTCGACGGCGTCACGGCAGTGCGCCACGACAGCCCGCGGGTCGCCGAGGTCAAGGGCGCTGCGCGGATGGCCGAGGTGCTGCGGCGTACCGCGCGCCAGGGCGTGCCCGGCGCACCCACGGAGTTCCGCTTCTTCTACCGCGACGACACCCCTCACCTGTCCGCAGCTGCGCTCAGCCGGATCCGGCGCGGCCTGCTGGGCCAGGGGCGTCGGAACAAGCAGGTCCGCCGGGTGGCGTCCACGATCGTCGATGCGCTGTGGCGGCAGGTGCGCGGGGAGCGGGCGCTGGAACGCGGCCGCAACGAGTTCACCGAGACGCTGCTGGGCGACGACCGCTTCCTCGTGTTCGTCCGCGACTGGTGGCCCGCCCTCGACGCCACCGAGGTGCTCGGGTGGCTGCGCGACCCGGCGATGCTTGCGCGGGTCGGCGAAGGGGTGCTCAGCCCCCAGGACCTCGAGGTGCTCCGGCACGCCTGGGATGCCGCCGACTTCTCGGTCGAGGACGTCCCCCTGCTCGACGAGCTGCGCTACCAGCTCGGCGACGTCCCGGAGCAGGTGCACGAGGAGGACGACCCGGTCGCCCATCTCGTCGACGCGAACCTGCCCGAGCTCACCACGATCACCGACCGCGAGTTCAGCGGGCCGCGGACCACCACCCGCACCGATGACGACACGTACGCCCACGTGCTCGTCGACGAGGCGCAGGACCTCTCACCCATGCAGTGGCGAATGGTCGGCCGGCGCGGGCAGTCCGCGACCTGGACCGTCGTCGGAGACCCGGCGCAGTCGTCGTGGCCGCACCCGCAGGAGGCGCGGGTCGCGCGTGACCTCGCGCTGTACGGCGACGAGCGACAGCGTCGGATCGGGGCGCGCCCCCGGCACGCCCATCATCTGAGGACGAACTACCGCAACAGCGCGGAGATCTACGGCTACGCGGCGGCGTACGCCGACCGCGTCGGCCTGGAGGCCGACCTCCCCGACGCCGTGCGGACGACCGGTGTCGACCCGGAGGAGCAGACCGTGTCCGACGTCGAGGCCGGGGTGCGGGAGGCGGTGGGCCGACTGCTGAACGACGTGGAGGGAACGGTCGGCGTCGTGGTCCCGGTCGCCCGGCGGACCGAGGTGGCGCGGTGGCTGGACGGCGAGCCGGCCTTCGGAGAGGCCCTCGCCGGTGGCGACGCCGCGCGGCTGGTGCTGCTCACCGGCGTGGACACCAAGGGTCTGGAGTTCGACGGGATCGTGGTCGTCGAGCCGGCCGAGATCGAGGCGGAGTCGCCGACCGGGCGCGCCACCCTCTACGTGGTGCTGACGCGGGCCACCCAACGGCTGGTCACGGTCTCCGGCTGAGCCGATTGGGCCGATTGGGCCGAATGGGCCGGCTGGTGCGGGCATGCGAATGCCCGCACCGCCTCCACACGGTACGGGCACCCGCTGCTCTTCCGGACGGCCGATCGGGCCCCCAAAGCCCGACCCGATCGTCGCCCCCGACGTGCGGTCCCCCGATGTGGACTCCGAACCCCGTCGGAGCCGCCGGGCCCCCCCAGGCCCGGCTCTCGTCCCTCCGTGTTGCTTCCTCCGTGCTGCACCCGGCCCCCCGCCGGGCTGCGGTGAGTGTCCTCGCCGCCTCGGATCCCCCGACCCGAATCCCGATTCGCGCCACCGGTTGGTGCGTTTTCCCTCGTCTGCAGGCCCCCCGGTCTGCAGTCCCCCCGGTCGTGCGATAGGTCAACTATGACGGTCGGATCGAGCGGCGCTAAGGGCTGTATGTCCGTTTTTACCGGGCCCCAAGAGCCCCGATTCGGCGGGCGGATGGTCCCGACCACGTCTCAGGGTCGCAGGTCCCGGTTGGCCCGCCCGAACGGGGGAAGGACGCTTCCGACCGGGGGTCGGGACACCCTCCGTGCGGGCGATGTCCGGCGGCGGACAACCGGCCCGGACGGGGTGGCCCGTTGGTAGCGTCTCGTCATGAGCACGCCTGCCCTCGAGCCGCGCGCCGCGCTCGAGCAGCTGCTGGCGTGCGAGGCCTGGGCGGTGATCCGGACCAAGGACGCCGCCACCGTGACGCTGGTGGGTGGACGGCGGTCCGAGGCCGGGTCGCTGACCGACGTACCCCTGGAGCGCGGGGCACCTCCGCCCGGCCGTCGCTACGACCGGCTGCTCGCAGTGCCGTTCCGTCAGGTCCGGGAGCGCGGCTTCGAGGCCCACGACGACGGCGCCCCCCTCGTGGTCGTCGAGATAGACGTCGAGCTGGAGGTGCCGCGCGAGGAGCTCGTCGCGGCGCTTCCTGCCGAGGAGGTGACGCTCGACCGGGCCGGCGACTTCGAGACCTCCGACGACGAGTACGCCGAGGTGGTCCGTCGCATCATCGACGACGAGATCGGCAACGGCGAGGGCGCCAACCTCGTCGTGGCCAGGAACTACCGCGCGCGTCTCGCCGGCTGGGGGCCGTCCGGCGCGCTGAGCGTTCTCCGGCGGCTGCTGGAGCGGGAGCGGGGCGCCTACTGGACCTACTGCTTCTTCACCGGCGACCGCTACCTCATCGGTGCCAGCCCGGAGCGGCACGTGTCCGTGCACGGCGGGGACGTGCGGATGAACCCGATCAGTGGCACGTTCCGGCTCCGGGGACTCGCCGAAGCAGACCGGAAGGCGCGGCTGCTGGAGTTCCTTGCCGACGAGAAGGAGATCTACGAGCTCTTCATGGTCGTCGACGAGGAGCTCAAGATGATGTGCGACCTCTGCAACGAGGGCGGCCAGGTGCTGGGTCCCTTCCTCAAGCCGATGACGCACCTGGTGCACACCGAGTACCTCCTCGCCGGGCGCACGAGCCGCGACGTCCGCCAGGTGCTGCGCGACACGATGTTCGCCGCGACCGTGACCGGCGCGCCGGTGGAGAACGCGTGCCGGCTGATCAAGGAGTACGAGTCCGGCGGACGCGGCTACTACGGCGCCGCCCTGGCCCTGCTCGGACGTGACACCGAGGGCGCGCCCACGGCCGACAGCCCGATCGTCATCCGCACCGCCGACGTCGCGCCCGATGGCGAGCTGGTGGTCACCGCGGGTGCGACGCTGGTGCGGGACTCGGACCCGGCGTACGAGGTGGCGGAGACCTGGGCGAAGGCCGGCGGCATCCTCACCGCGTTCGGCCTCGCCGAGGCGCCGCCCGCGCCGCCCGAGGGGATCGTCGAGCTGTCCCGCGACGAGGACGTGCTCATCGCGCTGGCGTCCCGCAACCAGCGGCTCAGCAAGTTCTGGCTCACCGACCAGGGTGGGGCCGCGCCGTCGGTCGAGCTCAAGGGCCGCACGGCGGTGATCCTCGAGGGCGAGGACGACTTCGTGAACATGCTGCGCCACGTGCTGTCGGTGCTCGGCATGACGGCGACGGTGGTCTCGCACCAGGACTACGCCCCGGGGGTCCTCGACGGCTACGACCTCGTCATCGTCGGCCCGGGCCCGGGCGACCCGCGCGACGGGGACCACCCCAAGATCGCGACCTTCCGCGCCGCCACCGACGAGCTGCTGGCCCGCGGCGCACCGTTCCTGAGCGTGTGCCTCGGTCACCAGGTGCTCTGCGACCGGCTCGGGATCCCGTTGGCGTACAAGGACATCGTCTTCCAGGGCACGCAGTCGCGGGTCCCGCTCGGCGACCGCGAGGAGGTCGTCGGCTTCTACAACACCTTCGTCGGACGGGTCGCGACGACCTCCGGCGGGGGTTCGACAGGAGCGGCTCTGCCTCAAGGAGTGACGGTGGCCACCGATCCCGCCACCGGCGACATCCACCTGCTCCGCGGCCCGCACTTCCGCGGCGTCCAGTTCCACGCGGAGTCGATCCTCACGGAGAACGGCTTCGTCCTGCTCCGCGACCTCGTGCTCGACCTCGTGGCGCGGTGACGGGAGACCGCGGCCCCCGCGTGGTGGTCGTGGACCACTACGACTCCTACACCTGGAACCTCGTCCACCTCGTCGCGTCCGTGACCGGGTCGCTGCCGGCGGTCGTCCAGCACGACCAGGTCACGCCCGACGACCTGGCGGCGTACTCCCACGTCCTGCTCTCCCCCGGCCCGGGCCACCCCGCGCGCGAGCATGACTTCGCGGTCGGCCGTTCCGTGGTGCTCGACGCAGGCCGTCCCGTGCTCGGTGTCTGCCTCGGCATGCAGGGCATGGTCGTCGCGTACGGCGGTGTGGTGGCGCCGATCGAGCCCGCGCACGGCGAGGTGGCTGCCGTGCGGCACACCGGGACCGGGCCGTTCGCCGGGCTGCCGAGCCCGTTCCCCGCGGTGCGCTACCACTCGCTGGCCGCCGTCGAGGTCCCCGAGGTCTTCGAGGTGCTCGCGTGGTGCGCCGGCGCAGGTGCCGGCGCAGGTGCCGGCGCCGGGTCCGGGCCGGGCGGTGAGGACGAGGTGGTGATGGGGATCGCGCACCGGACCCGGCCGCTGTGGGGCGTGCAGTTCCACCCCGAGTCGATCCTCAGCGAGCACGGTCGCACGATGGTCGCGACATTCCTGGAGCAGGCATGACAGTCGACCCGGTCGGGGAGTTCCGGCGGGCCGCCGCGTCGAGCCCCCGGATGTTCTGGCTCGACGGCGGGGGAGCCACGCCGTGGTCGGGCCCGAGGTCGTGGATCGGCGCACTGGCCGACGCCGATCTCTCGCTCACCTTCGACGCCTCCACACGCACGGTCCTGCGGCACCAGCACGGCGAGGCGGTGCCGGTCGGTGACGACGTGTTCGACGTCCTCGAGGAGGAGGTGGCCCGCGACGGCGGGGACCCGGGCGTGAGCTGGGTGGGTTACCTCGGGTACGCCTGCCGCACCGACCTCCCCGGGCGCCCGGCCGACACCTCCGAAGGCGTGCCCGACGCGGTCTGGATGCGGGTCCGCGACCCGCTCGAGCTCCTGGGCCCGCCCGCGGGGACGTCGTCCCTTCCTGTGGCTGGGTCGACCCCTGCGCATGACGTTCCTCGGGAGTACGTCGAGGGGTTCGCCGAGGTGCAGCGCCAGCTGCGGCTGGGCAACTCGTACGAGGTCAACCTGACCTACCGGGAATCGGCTCGCTCCAACTCCGACCCGGTGTCGACGTACCTCCGCCTCCGCGCCCTCAACCCGGCACCGTACGCCGGGTACCTGCAGCACCACGGGGTGCACCTGCTCAGCTCGAGCCCGGAGCGGTACGCCACCGTCGACCGGCGCCGCACCCTCGAGGCCAAGCCGATCAAGGGAACCACGCCCCGGGGCGAGTCGCCGGAGGAGGACGAGCGGCAGCGGGCGCACCTGGCCACCGACGCTCGCTTCCGGGCGGAGAACCTCATGATCGTCGACCTGATGCGCAACGACCTGTCGATGGTGTGCGAGCCGGGCACGGTGGAGGTGCCGTCGCTGATGCAGGTCGAGTCGTACCGCTCGGTCCACCAGCTGGTCTCCACCGTGCGCGGGTCGCTGCG
>Ga0190271_10003090_pt1 | contig 10342 bp, 11 predicted proteins | sample Popmic356T_FD_133747 | JGI IMG/M metagenome (GOLD analysis project Ga0190271, IMG submission 133747) | Populus adjacent soil microbial communities from riparian zone of Weber River, Utah, USA - 356 T | ecosystem: Environmental > Terrestrial > Soil > Riparian zone | place: USA: Utah | collected... | reverse complement strand
GGTCGCGACGTGGTCATCGTCAATCAGCGCTTCGCGGAGATGTATTTCGCTGGCGTCGATCCTATTGGTCACAGCATCCAGCTCACACAGGATCCGTCGCTTCGCACGGTCTCTGGAACACCCGCCTCTGCTCTCACCATCGTCGGTGTATCGCAGACGATTCGTCAGCGCAACACGCGAGAGATCGAAGCGGATCCTGTCGTCTACGTGCCGCGGCCGGCCGTCGCTCAGAGCAATCGCGCGACGCTTCTTGTACGCACCGCCCGCAATGAGGCGGAGACGACAGCGGTGCTGCGAGAGGAGATACGTGCTCTCGATCCGGACATGCCAATCTTCAACGTCCGCACGCTCGAGACCGATCTGGCGAATCAGCGTTGGCCGCTCATCGTCATTGGCTCGACGTTCGGTCTCTTCGCCGGGATCGGTCTGGTGCTCTCCGCCGTTGGTCTATTCGGCTTGACCAGCTACTCGGTGGCGAAGCGCATGAAAGAGATTGCATTGCGGATGGCTCTGGGTGCGCTGCCAGGCAGTGTGGTGTGGCTGTTGTTCGGCCGCGTGGTTGCGCATGTGATGCTGGGGCTCGCGCTTGGTGTGGCGGGCGCCTACGCTCTGGGTCGTGTCCTGCAGGGAATGCTGGTGCAGACGAGTGCGACGGATCCACTGGTTCTTGCCGCTGTTGGTCTCGTGCTTCTCGTCGTCGCGGTCGTCACGTGCCTTGTGCCCGCGCGGCGTGCGACGCGCATCCAGCCGGTGGCGGTGCTGCAAGCGGGCCAGTCCTGAAGCAGCGAGCGCGTCAGCCTCGCGCGACACCGATCGCGTATCCGGCCCAGACGGCGAACAGCCCACCGATCACCTGTAGTGCCACGTTCAGGATGGCGTAGCTGCCCGAGTGCGATTGCGTCAGCGTGAGGGTGTCGAGACCGAAACTCGAGAAAGTCGTGAACCCGCCAAGGACGCCGACGAAGATGAACTCACGCCAGTAGAGGCCGAGGGTCAGGCGGTTGCTGGCGATGAGGCCAGCGAGAAGGCCGATCACCAGGCACCCGACAAGATTGACAGCGGCCGTGCCTATGGGGAATCGCAGCGCGAGCCAACGTGTCTGGACGACATGATTGACTCCATGGCGAGCGAGTGACCCGAGCGCTCCACCGATCGCGACGGCAATCCATGCACTCATGCCCGCGAGCGTACCACGGTCACGTGTGGCGGCCGGAAGACGCCGCTCGTGTCAATCCCCAAGTCCGGTCTGTTGCGAAGAAGACTGAAGGGATCGTTTGAACAGACTTGTCGGATCGAAGGTTTGACCTCAAAGTTGCAGTCTGTTTTCTTGATTGATGAGCGGCATCACGCTATAACGGAGATCGATCGACATCGCGCTGGTAGTGACGAGTCTGACGTGCACGTGGGTGGGTAATGGGCGTGATGAGAGTGAAGTCGGTGGTGTTTGCGGTATCGGTGATCGTCCTCGCGGGCCGCGTCGACGCGTCGCCGATCGGATCGGTCACGTGGACCTGTGACGCTCTGTTGGGAACGGCGTCAGCGTTGTCACTCTCCAACTTTGATACGAATGCACCGGTGGCGCTGCTTGCGCCCGACGGGAGTGTTCCGTTTCAAACAGCGGCGATGGGCGTTGCCGCAGGCGCCGTTCAGTCGCTCGAGAGCCTCTCGAGTGTGTTCGCGGCTCTGGCTCTCCCCCGCACGACGCTCCTGGTCAGTTCAGTCGCGGCGCAATCGCATCCGGCTTTTCGGGAACCATCGGCTTGGGTGACTGCGCTGATCTGCCTCGGCATCGTCGCGCTTGGCAGCTTCAAGCGGCGACGCTAACCAAGACGAGGTCATCTGCCGGATTCTTAAAGAGATGAGCGCACCCATCAACGGACGAGAGACCGTCAATCGATTCGATGACTTCAAGTCAGAACACGTACGCGAGTGCGGAGTGATGGACCTCGAGGTCTCTCACGAGCGCCTCGCATCAGCGACCGCGTTTGTGTTGCGATGTCCAGCCTGTGACGAGTCGATTCAGGGTTCGATTTGGGATTCGGACCTGAGCTCGGTGATTCAAGTTCTGACACCGGTTGTGCACTGACATCGATCTAGTCGGTGGCGCCGTTTGAGCAGTACCCTCCAGATGAGGTGTCGCTGATGACGAACGCTACGAGGAAATGGTTGTGATCTCAGCGTGCGCGTGATGCATACCCTCAGGAGGACTCGCCACCTCTTCGTCACACTCTCGCTCTTGGCTGGAGGATACGTGTGCCTCGATGCGAAAGATCCGGCGATGGCGATTGAGCTACTGACGACGTCATCCGGCGATGGTGGCGAGATGTGCGATGGGTCGGTGAACTGCATCGACAGCGTCTCTGATACGACGCCGAGTGATGGGCAGGCGATCACGTTGACCGGCTTTCACTTCGACGATCTCGACAAAACGAATTGGCGCATATTCTTCAAGACCACGAACCCCAACGCCTGGAGCTTTGAGGGATCGAGTCTCACAGAGGATGGCTACCAAGGCAACGGCGCTGCGTATACAGCGACGGTCGCGCTCTATGGCAGCAAGAGTCTTCTTGCAGAAGTTACCTGCAAACCGCCCACAAACTGCACCGAGGTCGCAATCAGGCCGCAGACTACGCGCACGTCCTGAATATCGGCAGCGACAGCGACGACTATTGGATCGGCTTCGATGCTCGGTGGAACGACAACAGCGGCAGATGGCCCACGAGCCATATCAAGTTGGTCGACAGCCAAGGCAGTAGTGGCGGGTTGCAGTACTACGTTCAGCCTGTCAATGGCGCGAGTCGTCCATCGTCGTTCGATTCAATCTACAACGCGAGATCGCACACGAGCCGTATTCCCAGTAGACAAATGCAGAATGATCGCTGGTACCGCATCAAGCTGCACTGGAAGTCGACCGCAACGAACGCGTTTGAGGCCTTCGTCGATGGCAGGCGGATTCACAAGGGCACGCCGGCCGGAACGACGAACCGGCTTGCGCACGTGCTCTTCGGGATCATCGACGCGTGCTGTGGAACCTTCCATATCCAGAACTGGATTGATGGACTTGTCGTCGGCAACACGGAAGCCTCCGTTGAGCCTCCGGCCGCCGTGTATCTCGATGCTTGTGGGGGGGTGACAGAGTCGAAGGTGTGGCAGCCGCGCACGGCGGTCTCGACGACGTCGATCACGATCACGCACACGAAGGGCTCTCAGGGCTCAGGAGCAAGGTGTTACTACGTCGTGAATCAAGCTGGTGTGACGAGTTCCGGATTTCAGATCACCAACCCATGACGCATGACGCGTCTACTTGCTCACGTCGTGACTGCCTTCCTGCTGTTGGTTGCGCTTCATTCTCAGGAGCGTCGCTCAGTCCACGCTATCGAAGCGCAGGGGTGACGCGCGCGAGTACCTCCTGGGCGGCCGCGTCCCCCGCCAGCTGATGTCCCTTCACCGTCCAGTGACCGTCACAGCGCAAAAACAGATCCTCGAAGATTTGCGCGCTGTCGCCGATGCGTCTTCTGAAGGCGGGTACCATCGACACAAAGTCGATTCCTCTCCGCATGCTGATCTCTCTCAATCGGCGAGACGGTTGGTCGGCATCGAAGTCCTTCATCTTCTGGCCGATCAATCCCGTGAGGATGTCGTGCGGCATGACCTCGATGGGAGAGGCGACGCCCAGGAGAAGGAATCGAGCGCCGGTGCTCGTCGCCTCGGCGTTCATTCGATGAAGTAACGACTCGCTGATTGCCCACGCGCGAGACCAGTCTGCCCACGGGCGGAGCTCGAATACGCCAATCTGCCGGCGCCATCGATCCGGCCATATCCACAGCGAGGCGCCCTCCGGTTCAGGAGACTCATCTGGCTGTGGAACCACACCGACGATGCCCAGCCGGAAGAGCAGACGGTGCGCCAACGGGATAGTCAGCAGCGCGTCACGAGTCATCGGGTAGATGCGGAAACGCGCGGCCACCTGACGTCCCAGCCGGATAGCCATCGGCGTCTGATCGACGAACGGCAACTCGATGAGACGGCCTTCATCAAGATCGAAGAACGGCTTCGGGTAGATGTTGGTTGATGACCTCAACATCAAGTCTGTCTCGGCAACATCGTTCTGGGCGTAGAAGGCCACAACCACGAGGTCCGGGTTCAGTCGGAGGCCGTACTGCCGCAAAGCGAGGTACTGCTGATCCGTGCCCCACGACGGCACTCCAAACGTGATGACTTCCACTCGTTTGCCGAGTCTCGCTTGATTCAGGCGTTGTTGAAGGACGCTCGAGAAGATCTCGTTGTCGTTGACCTGCATGCCGGCCATGAAGGAGTCGCCGAGTACCAGCACGCGAAACACGTCGTCAGACTTCATCTGCGTGAAGTCGGGGGTCCTCCAGCCTTGCGCGGTGGTGGTCACGTTCGCGTGGTAACACGTCCCTTGACTCAGTCCTCGCTTTGACTCGATGAATCTCACCCCAAGAACGGCATCGTCGCGCAGCAGTTGGTCGCTTCCGTAGCCCGCGAAACGGACGACCCCCTCTATGAGAACGAGGGCCGCGAGTGTGCTGACCGACAAGAGGAGCAGGCCAGCCAGCCATCGACGCATTCGACCCCGGAGTACATTTCCCAAAGTGGCCGTTGTCATGAAGTGGAACAATCATGACGAGCCGAAGATGAATGGACGATGACATGGGGCTCCGCGAACGGTGATTGTCGAGCGGGCCACAGCGCGACCGCGAGGGTCAGCGCACGGAGTGAGACCTGCCGCTCTAGCGCCCGGGTTCTGGTGTGTCGATGGTCTCGTCGGTTCGAACTCCAAACCGCCGGAACCGCGAGTAGCGAGCGACGCCCTTGACGGCCACGCCCGAGGCGGAGAAGGACTCGCTCATCTCGATCGGCACGTCTATCCGAAGGGTGTCGTCGATCCCAAACACCGTCGTCAGCGTCAGTTCCTCACCGACGAACTGCAGCTCTGTTTTGAAGACGCGGCCAGTCGTTTCACTCACCCAAGCCGCACCCTGCGTCGTAAGATCGCTGCCGTCAGCGCGACCGAGAATCGTCGGCACTTGTGTCTCGACAAAACCGATCCGCCTAACATCCGGCGCTAGTCCAGGGTCACGCTCGCCGAGCGTATAGCGGAATCGGGCCTGGTATTCGCGCTGGAGGAATACCAGCGCCAGCAGGGGATCGGTCGTCGGAGGGAGGTATCGTTCACTGTGCGCCGAGACGGCGCGCGCCTGCTCAAGCGGGTTTTCGGAGGGTTGCAGGAACAGCTTCGTCAGGCGCTCCTTCTGGTTTCGGAGCGGCTTCCCGTTGACCTCGACGACGTCTCGAAACGTGATGAAGGTGTCCTGGGTGCCCGGCGACCGAACGAGCAAATAGTCTGAACGCAGCCGCTGGCGTTCGCGGCGGCCCGGACCCGGCTCGTAGCGCTCCTCGGCGACGACGTTGGAGAACGCGTCCACGAAGCGCTGGACATAGTCCCCCACTCGCGCCATGAACTCGGCCGCTGGATCCTGCGCATACGCGGCTGAGACACTCAGCGCAACCACAACAGCACAGAGCGGGCCTGCTGACATACCTCGCACTTGGTCGGTGGTAATTGTAGTGGTCCTTCCATTCCCGCAGCTTCTCGATAGAACTGGTTGGGTTGTCCTCTTCGCACACAGGCGTACGGTGCGATTGAGGCTCAGGCGGTGAAGCGCATTTTCGATCCCCCCAACTCAATGAGGACGCTGCTTCTCGAGCTCTTCTCTCTGCTGCCGGGCAATCGCCTCGTGCTCCAAGCGATGTCGTGCGTGATGACAGAGTGGATTGACACAGGGCTGTCCGAGGGCAAAGCACCCGTTGTGCCCCATGGGTTTTTCAGGATGCGTTTCACACACCCAGCCGGCGTTGCAGTAACAGGACATGTGCGAATGGTCCCGGACTACTAGAGAAATGGTGTTGCGTGGGCTGACAATGCGTATGAAGCCACGACGAATTTCACGGTGCCCTGCATCGGGCGTACCGGTGAGGCGTCGTGTTGCACGAAATCTACGGTAGAAAGCGCAGTCGGCTCAGGGGCCGTCGTTTGTGATACGCGTCGAACTGGCGCCCGGTGATACCTCGGCTCGTCCCGCTCGAGATGTGCTGGCAGGCGAAGTCACCGGGCGGGCGCGTGTTGATGTGCGGCATCTACCAGACCCACGCCGGCCTCGAGACTCGCACGGAAGGGCGTTTCGGATGTGGCGGACTAAGTCAGACCAACGACGAACGACAGCGCAATCAGCGTAAGGCCGATCAAGGCCCAGATCATCCGTTGAAACACGTTGCCGTTGATCAGAGCGGACTCAGCGCGCATGGGGAACTGTGCTGATGATGGATCCGGCGGCGCGCTCGAGTCTGTGCAAAACGATACGTCCTCGATCACGGCTGGCGGTGGGGTCGAGCGCGCGGTGCGAAAGGTCAGTCTGGGGATCTGCTCAAACCCGGTGCGCAGGGCTTCTGCTTCACGGCCGTTCTGCTTTCGGCGACGCATGAATCCAGCGCTTCACCGGCAGCGTGATTCTCGTTATGCGTCCGCATGCGAGCCCAAAGAGCGAAGAACTGATGAGGAAGAAGAACTCCGCCATCGGCGCGTCTCCCTCGCAGAGGCGAACGGGTGCCGCCCGTAGTTTCTCTTTGGTGTCAGATAGGGTGTCAAAGGCGTTAGCACCCTTGATTCCCTGCTGAGTAGTGTGTTTCTCTGAGGGATTTTGGAGCCGGCGACCCGACTTGAACGGGTGACCTGCTGATTACGAATCAGCTGCTCTACCAACTGAGCTACGCCGGCACCTGGAAGGAATACAGCGCTCGCGAGTGAAACGCCGAAAGACCAGTCTAACACGGTGCCTCAGTTGGGAGTCAGCGTCCTGCGTGCGCGTCCTACACACAACCGCCGAAAACCTCGTGCTATGAGTGTGACGTGGCCCGCCGATCGCTCCACTACGCCTGGGTCGTAGCCGTCGTCACGTTCGTGATTTTGCTGGTCACGGCAGGCATCCGTGCGACACCCGGCGTGCTGATGCTGTCGCTCGAGCGCGAGTTCGGCTGGAGCCGCGCCGTCATCTCCTCCGCAGTCGCCATCAACATCGCGCTCTTCGGCCTGATCGGGCCATTCGCCGCATCGGTGATGGACCAGTGGGGTGTGCGCCGCGTGATTCTCGGCGCCGTGGCCTTGCTCTCTGCGTCCGTTGCGTTGACCACGCAGATGCAGTCGCAGTGGCAACTCATCCTGTTCTGGGGTGTGCTCGTCGGAAGCGGCACTGGCGTGACCTCGATCGTGCTGGCCGCATTCATCGCGACGCGCTGGTTCGACGCGCGGCGCGGGCTTGTTCTGGGGATCCTGTCGGCCGCCAACGCGACCGGGCAATTGATCTTCCTGCCATCGCTGGCAGGTCTCGTTGAGTCGAGTGGGTGGCGTTCCGCGGCCTGGCTCGTGTCCGGCGCCGCCGCCGTTGTCTTTTTCGTCGTGCTGCTCTTCATGCGCGACCGTCCCGAAGATCTCGGTCTGCTGCCGTACGGACGACCGGCTGGTTTCCAGATACCGCAGCAGCGCGCGCTGGCGCCGCTCGCGGCGCTGTCGATGGCATCGCGCACGCGCGCCTTCTGGTTGCTCGCCGGAACGTTCTTCGTCTGCGGCGCCAGCACGAACGGCCTGATCGGCACACATCTCATCGCCGCGTGTCACGACTACGGCATCCATGAAGTGCAGTCTGCCCGACTGCTGGCGATGATGGGCATCTTCGACATCCTCGGGACGACGGCGTCTGGCTGGCTCACAGACCGCTATTCGAGCCGGCATCTGCTGTTCGGCTACTACACGCTGCGCGGCGTCTCGCTGCTGTTCCTGCCCCTCACGCTCCAGGAGGGTGCGAGCAGCCTGGTCATCTTCGCCGTGTTCTACGGGCTCGACTGGATCGCCACGGTACCGCCAACTGTTCGCCTCACGACTGAGGCATTTGGTCGCGAGAACACCGGCGTCATCTACGGGTGGATTGGTGCGAGCCATCAACTCGGTGCATCGGCGGCCGCGTTCGGCGCAGGCGCGATTCGCACGATGCTTGGCGACTATCAGGTCGCGTTCTGGTTAGCCGGCTTGCTCTGCGTCCTTGCCGGGCTTTCGTTTCTCACGATCGGCCGATCGCTCCGTCCCCTTGCGGTTCCGACCGTTGCGACGGCTGGGTGATTTTCCCGCGCTCCCGCGAACGATTTCCCTCGCGCACGTCACTGAACATCACGGGATTGCTCGGTGGCTTCGATAGAAGCCTCGAGCCGCAAGGCACGCGAATTGCCTTCTCATGGGCATGGCTACTACCAATCGTTCATTCATCTGCGAAGTTCCCGTCTTCTTCGCGACAAGCGAAGGACAGACACGCCGGATCGCAGAGCGGATCGCATCCGTCCTGCGCGACCTGGGGCTCGAGAGCCGCGCCATCGACGTAGCCGGAGCCGATGCGGCCGACATCGACTGGACTCACGTGCGCGGCGCGTTCGTCGGCGCGTCGATCCACGCCGGCAAGCATCAGAAGGCCGCGCAGCACTTCATCTACGCACACGCAGTCGCTCTGACGAGCGTGCCGTCGGCGTTCTTCTCTGTCAGCCTGAGCGCCGCGTCGAGGAATGCGAAGGAAGTCGAAGCGGCGGAGCACCTCGCGAAGGCGTTTCCAGTCGCGTGTGGCTGGATGCCTGCGCGCATCGTCTCGGTGGCCGGCCGTCTGGCCTATCGGGAATACGGGTTCTTCATTCGATGGGTGATGAAGCGGATCGCAAAGAAGGAAGGCGCACCGACGGACACGAGCCGCGACTATGAGTTGACCAACTGGGGAGAGGTGGACGCGCTGGCGCGCGACATGGCGAAGCGCATTCACACGCGCGCGGCGGTTGCCTGAAGGCGAGCGGTACGCAAAAAGGGCGGGTCTGTGTGACCCGCCCATGGAATAGCGTCGTGTGACGGCGATTAGTGGTGAGTCATCGGAACTTTGAGTTCCGCGAGCTTGGCCACCATGTCTTCGGCTGACGTCGCCGGCTTCACCATCTTCTCGATGTAGGCGACCTTGCCGTTCTTGTCGATGTAGAACGTCCAGCGGTTGGCGAAGCCGGGCGGGTTCGGCATCAACACGCCGTACTTGGTCGCCACTTCCTTCGTCGGATCCGCGAGCATCGGGAAGTCGGCTTCCTTCTTCTCGACCACGGTCGCCGGACCACCACCACGACCCTGCAGCGTCACGCTGGTCGCCTTCGCGAACTTGGTGTTGTCCTCGACGCTGTCGACGCTGGCCATGAAGTACGCCACGTCGTACATCTTGATCTTGTCGCCGTTCTCCGCCAGCGACTTGCACTCGATCGTGCAGCCCTGAGTGAACGCCTTGGGGAACCACGCCACGACCACTGCCTTCTTTCCCTTGAAGTCCGACAGCTTGTAGGTCTTGCCGTCAGAGGCCTGAAGGCTGAAATCGGGAGCTGTGTCCCCAACCTTCAGCTCAGTAGTCTGAGCTTTCACACTCACCGCCAGGGCCGCTGCTAACCCTATCGCCATCAATGCGCGCATGAACGAATCCTCCTGGGCTGAAACACCCGTCGATCCATTGGGCCGAAACGGGCTGAGTATACCGCCGAAAGGTAACATTCCGCTTCCCCTATGACGCACCCGCTCATCGTTGAGGTTCGCGTGGCCCTCGAGAGATCGGCCGACCCGGTCAAAGCGACACAAATGCAGGCATACATGAAGTCAGCGATGCCGTATCGCGGCGTGTCGTCGCCGGAGCAGAAGGCCATCTGGAAAGCAGTGTTCACCGCACACCCGTTGCGGTCGAGCGACGTGTGGCAGCGGGTGGCCCTCACGCTATGGCGTGACGCCACGTTTCGGGAGGAGCGTTACGGCGCCGTCGCGCTTACGGGTCAGCGGCAGTACGCTTCGTATCGCACGATGGCCGCCGTACCGATGTTCGAGGAGATGATCGTCTCCGGCGCGTGGTGGGACTTCGTCGATGCGATTGCTGGCCGGCAGTTGGGCGACATCCTGCGCGCGGAACCGTCTCGCATGTCGAAGCTGATGCGCCGCTGGGCGCGCGACAAGAACATGTGGAAGAGACGCGCGGCAATTTTGTGTCAGCTGGGGTTCAAGCGAGAGACGAACGTGAAGCTGCTCTACGACTGTATCGAGCCGAATCTCGCGGATACGCAGTTCTTCATGCGTAAGTCCATTGGCTGGGCGCTTCGCCAGTACGCAAGGACGGACCCGCGCGAGGTGAAGAGGTACGTGAGAGCGAACAAATCAAGGCTCAGTGGGCTCAGCGTCCGCGAAGCAATAAAGAACCTCTGATCACGACACACG
>Ga0190271_10003089_pt1 | contig 10345 bp, 11 predicted proteins | sample Popmic356T_FD_133747 | JGI IMG/M metagenome (GOLD analysis project Ga0190271, IMG submission 133747) | Populus adjacent soil microbial communities from riparian zone of Weber River, Utah, USA - 356 T | ecosystem: Environmental > Terrestrial > Soil > Riparian zone | place: USA: Utah | collected... | reverse complement strand
CGACTTCTACGCGTCGCTGCGCACCTCGGCCGCGCTCGAGAAGGCCGAAGTGGCCGTCGTCGTCCTCGACGTCAGCGAGTCCATCAGCGAGCAGGATGTCCGCATCATCGACCTGGTCCTCGAATCCGGTCGCGCCCTCGTGCTCGCGTTCAACAAGTGGGATCGTCTCAACGACGACGACATGGAGAACGCGGACCGCCGTCGCTACCTCGAGCGCGAGATCGAGCAGGACCTCGCGCACGTCGCGTGGGCACCGCGGGTCAACATCTCCGCTCGCACCGGCCGCCACCTCGAGAAGCTCGTGCCGGCCCTCGACACGGCGCTGACCTCGTGGGATCAGCGCATCCCGACCGGCAAGTTCAACGCCTTCCTGGCCGAGCTCGTCGCCGAGCACCCGCACCCCGTGCGGGGCGGCAAGCAGCCGCGCATCCTCTTCGGCACGCAGGCCTCCACCCGCCCGCCGACGTTCGTGCTGTTCACGACCGGATTCCTCGACCCGGGCTACCGCCGGTTCATCCAGCGGCGCCTGCGCGAGCTCTACAGCTTCGAGGGCTCGCCGATCGTCGTCAACATGCGGGTGCGCGAGAAGCGCCAGCGCTGATCGAACGGGTCGCGGCTTTCACCGCGGGCGGGGTTCTCACCGCAGGTGGGATGCCGCGGCCCGCACCATCGCCGTCTGGTCGGGCGCCTCGAACCCGAACTTCTCGTACAGCGTGTGCGCGTCGCGGGTGAAGAGCACCCAGCGGAAGTCGCGCCCCGGGCCTTCGTCGATCATGAGCGACAGCATCCGCTGTCCGATGCCGCTGCCGGCGTACTCGGGCAGTACGAAAACGTCGGCGAGGTAGGCGAAGCCGACGCCGTCCGAGACGGCTCGAGCGAAGCCGATCTGCTCGCCGCTCGTACGGAGATAGACGCCGACGACCCGCCACGCCGAGTCGAATTGCGCCTCGACGTCTTCGCGCGTGCGCCAGCGACCCCAGTACGCGTCGGCCGAGAGCCACGACCATACGGCGTCGCGCTGGATGCGGGTGGGGTCGGTGTCGAGCTCGTAGTCCACGGGATCATTCTGGCGAGCGGGGCGGATGCCGGGGCCAGGCCGCGGGGCAAATCGTGGCTTGCAGCGGGCGGACGTGGTTCAGTCGATGGACCGCGTGGAGTGCGGATGCCTCTGCCTCGCGACGGGGGTTGATGAAGGCTCCGTCGAGGTACATGTCCGCCTTTCGATCGCCCCCCGAGCGTAAGTCACTCGGTGTCGATCGCCGCGCCTCCGGGAGCGGCTGTGTGTCAGGCTGGTGGAATGACCCTCGAGCCGCCCGTTCACGGTGAACCGGGCCGGCCGTCGGGCCCCCGAGATCCGGGCGACGCCTGGGTCGTCGCCCCCGACGGGTCGCGTTACTGGGGTCGTTTCGGTGCTGCCGGGCTGCTTGCGCTGGACGCCGAGCAGGGCGTGCTGCTGCAGCATCGCGTCTCGTGGAGTCACTTCGGCGACACCTGGGCGCTCCCGGGTGGCGCGCGCCACGAAGGGGAGTCGGCCAACGACGGCGCGCTGCGTGAGTCCGCCGAGGAGGCGGGCGTTCCGGATGCCGCCATCCGCCCACGCCTCGTCAGCGTGCTCGATCTCGGCTACTGGAGCTATACGACGCTGGTCGGCGACGTCATCGCCCCCTTCGAACCGCAGATCGCCGACACCGAGAGTCGCGAGCTTGCCTGGGTGCCGCCGCTCGAGATCACTTCGCTGCCGTTGCACCCGGGGTTCGCGTCGTCGTGGGCGACGCTCGAACCGCTGCTCGGCATCCGTCCCGCGATCGTGGTCGATATCGCCAACGTCATGGGTTCGGTGCCGGACGGGTGGTGGCACGATCGCGCCGGCGCAGCGAGACGGCTGCTGAAACGGGTCGCGTCACTAGCCGCAGCCGGGGTGCCTGCGGAGGCGCTCGCCCTGCCGGAGCACACGTGGTTCCCCGAGTGGGTCGCGGTCGTCGAGGGCCAGGCCCGCGGAGTCGATGAACCCGTGGGCATCGAGGTGGTGCGCGCCGAGGCATCCGGTGACGACGCGATCGTCGCGGCGACCGAGCGACTCATCGAGGCCGGTCGTACGGTGACCGTGGTGACGAGCGACCGGGGACTCTCTCAGCGGGTGACGGATGCCGGTGCCGCCGTGCGCGGTGCCCGCTGGCTGCTCGACCTCCTGCCCTGACGCGTCGACGCTGCTCGACCCGTCAATCCCGCGCGCGCAGCCGATCGATGTCGCGTCGTTCGCGCTTCGTCGGACGCCCTGTGCCGCGGTCGCGTACCGGGACGAAAGCGGTGAGCTCGCGCGGTGGAGGAGGCGGGGTCTGGTCGTCGACGGCCTCAGCGGCCATCACCGCGCCGACGCGCTTGGAGATGGGCTGCTTCACCACGAGGATCCGGTCGAAGCCCGCGATGCGCACCCGCAGTTCGTCTCCGGGTCTGACGGGCTGGGCCGCCTTCGCGCGGTCGCCGTTGACCCGGACGTGACCGGCACGACAGGCGGTGGTGGCGGCCGAGCGGGTCTTGTAGACGCGCACCGCCCACAGCCACGCGTCGACGCGGGCCGATGTCGGGCCCACGCGTCCGGGGTTCGGGCGCTGCGGCTCAGCGCCTGGAGGTGGCGCGGGGACCGTCATGCGCGCGCGACCTCGCTCTGCGATACGCGCGCGGCGCCTTTGTGGGTCGAGACGACGACACCGGCCGCGATGAGGCCCTGACCGAGGCAGTACGTGATCATCACGAGCGGGCTGGTCCAGTCCGGCATCGCATCCGGAACGAAGAGGCGGAAGGCGAGGACGGTGTCGGAGGCGAGGAAGAACGCGCCACCCCAGACGATCAGGGGATGGCAACGGGATGCCGCGGCCGCGGTGCCTCCGAGGACGAGGCCGTAAAGCGCGACGGGAACCAGCAGCGCGCCCAGGTTCGGCCACAGGACGAGCAGCAGAGCGACCCACCAGACGCCGTAGACCGCGGACCAGAGCGGAAGCCGGCGTACCGCGAGTCGGCGCCAGAAGAGCCAGATGTAGCAGAGGTGGGCGAGGCCGAAGCAGAGCAGCATCATCGGCAGCTCGGGCGCGAACGGGAAGAACGCACCGGCGCCGTCGCCGAGATACGAGAAGGCGAGCGCGACGATCAGGAGCGAGTAGGACGTTCCCCAGCCGGACCCGCGCCCGGCCCACATGGTCGCGAGGATGAGCGCGGGCATGAGCAGGAGCTTCGTCGGTCCGGCGATCGGCGCTTCGATGGCGAGTGCAGCGATGTGGATGAGGGAGATCACGCCGTACAGCGCGAAACCCCACCACCAAGAGCGTGGGAGGGAAGACACGGCCTCCATCGTAGGCGCGTCGACCTCACGCCACGTCGAGCGCGACGACCGGTCGATCAGGCTTCGGACGAGCCACTTCGTGGAAGCCGGCATCCCGGAATGTCGAGATCACCCCGTGGAAGAGCTCGTTCGAGGACTTCTTGTCGCCCACGTCCGGGTCGACGGGGTACCCCTCGATGATGCGCGCACCGTGTTCACGCGCGAAGGCGACCGCAGCGTCGAGGAGTCGAGCGCTGAGGCCGGCACCGCGATGCTCGCGCCGGATGACGAAGCAGCTCACGGCCCAGACCGAGTCGTCGTCGAGCGGCTCCTCGGTCGCGCCGGTGATGAGGCGCGTTCTCGCGAGCCGCACTTGGCGGGTGCGGGGACCGACCCGCACCCATCCGGCGGCGTCGCCGTCGACGTAGGCGATAAGCCCAGGGGGAGGGCCGGCCGTCACCTCTTTGCTCAGCAGATCATGGCGCTGCTCCAGCGAGGAGTCCGAGAACTCGGTGTTCGTGAGCGTCCACCACTGGCATTGGCAGCTGCGCCCGTCGCCGCCGTTGTCGAAGGTGTGCTCGATATCGTCGAAGCGGTCGGAGGTCGCTGGCTCGATCGTGATCGTCGGCATGCGGAGGACGTTACGCGCGGGCTGGGACAGTCACAAGGCACTTGCGGCCAAGGTAGCAGCGTTCACAGCTCCATCACCCCTCCTCGCCGCTCCATGAGCCGACCGCGCGTCGGCCGAGCCAGCCGAACAGTGCGAACACGATGATGCCGAGCAGGGCCGCAGCGATGATCGCCGCGAACAGGGGAGCGCCCTGCGCGAGCGCCTGGTAACGGCTGATGACAGTGCCGATGCCCGGCGTTCCCTGACGGAAGAAGAAGTCCGCAACGATCGCCCCGACGACCGCGAGTCCCGCCGAGATGCGCAGCCCGGCGAACACCGCCGGGAGTGCCGCGGGCGCCTCCAGCTGCACGAGCACCTGCCAGCGGGAGGCCCGCTGCAGGGCGAAGAGCTCCCGCATCCGGACGTCGACGGAACGGAGGCCGAACAGAGTGTTGGACACGATCGGGAAGAGGGCCATGAGCGCGCAGACGATGACGCGGGCGGAGAATCCGAAGCCGAACCAGAATCCGACCAGCGGGACCAGCGCCAGGATCGGGATGCACTGGAGGACCACCGCATACGGGAAGAGAGAGCGTTCGGCCCAGCGGGCCTGAGACATCGTCACGGCCCAGAGGACGCCGACGACGAATGCGACGAGCAACCCGACCGCGGCGACGATCGCCGTCTGCAGGAGCGCCGTCGCGATCGCCGGTCCTGCCGCCGGATTGAGGAACCCCTCGGTGACGACTTCGTGCGGGGGTGGGAGCAGGAAACGTCGTTCGGGAGACAGCCCGAGGTAGCTGATGAGGTACCAGCCCACCAGCGCTCCACCGAGCACCGCGAGAGGCGGTGCGGTCGTGATCAGTGCGGTGCGCAGCCGCGGCGGGATCGGGGCGCTCATACGACACTCGCTCCTCTCAGGGAATGGCCCACACGCGCCACGAGGTCTGCGAACTCGGGCGATTCCCGCAGTTCGGGGCCTCGATTCTCGCCGAATGGCACCTCGAACTCCTCGATGATGCTGCCGGGACGCCCAGTCATGACGACGACGCGCGTCGACATCGCGACCGCTTCACGCACCGAGTGCGTGACGAACATGCCGGCGAAGCCATGCTCGAGGAACAGGTCGAACACCAGGTCGTTGAGCCGATCCCTCGTGATTTCGTCAAGCGCGCCGAACGGCTCGTCGAAGAGGAACAGATCCGGCTCGATCGTGAGCGAGCGGGCGAGCGAGACGCGCATGCGCATGCCGCCGCTCAGCTGATGCGGAAGGTGGTCTTCGAAGCCCGCGAGCCCGACTTCATCGAGCGTCCGCTTCGCGGCAGCCTTACGGGCCGCCTTGTCGCTGCGTGCGCCCGAGAGTTCGCCGAACAGCTCGACGTTTCGCAGGGCGGTGCGCCAAGGCAGAAGCGTCGCGTCCTGGAAGACATAGCCGACGTGTGAGCGGGCCACATCGCACTGTCCTGCGGTCGCCGCGCTCAGTCCGCTGGCGATGCGCAGAAGGGTGCTCTTGCCGCATCCCGAGGGTCCCACGATCGAGACGAACTCGCCTTTGCGAATTCGCAGCGACACATCCGTGAGCGCTGTCGTGCCGTTCGCAAACGTCAATCCGACGCGGTCGAAGTCGACCGCATTCTCGGTTGTCGTCGTCGCCATTGCTTCTCCTCGTTCTTGCTGGGTGGTGCGATGGATGCCGGGGCGGCGTCTGCGGCCGCCCCGGCGAGGTGTCACGGCAGGCTGATCGCGGGGTCGAGGAATTCGTTCGTGGCGAGGTCAGCCGCCGTGAGCCCCTCGGCGATGGGAACGCCCTTGGCGTCCATGATCGGTGTGACGATGGAGAGCACGTCGGCGATGCGCTCGGCGTCGAAGGCGCCGAAGGTCCCGTCGACGGCGTTGGCCGCAAGGCCGAGCTCACGCTGCTGTGTGGCCGAGTTGTCGGCTTCACCCTGCGGATAGACCCAGCCGTTGTCGTACGCATCAACTGCGGCGACGATCAGCTCGTTTGCCGCGTCCGGCTCGGCGAAGAAGTCGACGGTCGCCTGCTGGATGACCGGCACGAGCGCCGCGAGGCATCCCGACTGCTGCTTCACGTCCTCGCTGCGCACGGCCAGCGACACGGCGTAGATCGGATAGCCAGTGTCAGCCACGAGCTGATAGCCGACCGGCTTCATCCAGCCGTCGATCGCGTTCTCGTAGACCCACGGCTCGACTGTCGCGAAGCCCTGCTGCGCGTCCTTGCCCCCCGCTGCGAGGAAGTTGGACGGAGAACCGTCATACGAGCCGTCGACTTGGTCCGCGCGCAGCTGTCCGGATCCGACCAGGTAATCCATGTAGGTCGTTCCGTCGAAGTAGCGGACCGTGGCGTCGGTCTCGCTCAGATCTTCGATGGCGTCGGCCTCGGGATAGGTCTCTGGGTCCCACATGATGATCCACGGCGCCTTCTCGAAGGTTGCGAGGACGGCCGTCGTCGGGCGGTCCGCCGAGTTCGCGATCGCCTCGTCGGTGTTCACCCACCCGAGGAGGATCTCGGGATCGGTGTACATCTGTGCGGGAACGCCGGTGAAGCCGATCGCCGGACCGCCGGCGCGGATCTCGACATTGACACCGGTCCACTCGCCCTGCGAATACAGCGGCCCGCTCACGCGCTTGGCGCCGGCGTCGATCGTGGCGTCGGTCCCGAGCAGATTGAACAGGCCGCCCTGCTCGGACTGCGGGTTCCAGTCGGTCTGGATGACGACGGTCTCGGGGCACGCGGCGGAGAGGTCTACCGCCCCGATGGTGAGACCTTCGGATGCGCCGGTGGCGACAGGCGCGGCGGCGGACGGCGTGCAGGCCGTCAGGGCAACGGCCGAGAGCGTGAGAGCACCGAGCGCTGCGGCTGCGCGAATGATGGGGGACGACATGGGAACTCCTTCGGGTGGGTGGGCGCTGATGTGGTTGGTGCGTCAGAGTGAGTCGATGGAGGTCGTGACAGGGCGCCCTGCTGCGACGAATCGGTCGCGGGTGCCGCTGTAGAAGCTCGCGCCGAATCTGCCGACCGGGTGATAGTCGCTCAGCCGGACGCGCCAGGCCTGCTGATCGACGAGGCCCGTACGTGCGTGGAGGCGGCGAACCTGACCGAAGAAGATGCGGCGACTGGGGATGTCCAGGCGATGCCACAGCGTGCATTCGAAGGCGACGTCGGCCGCGTCGATGATGGGCGCGCCGACCAGATCGGCGGCCCGGGTCGTCAGCCCGAGGAGCGCCAGCTCGTCGACATCGGCCGGATGCGCGACGCTCGTGGCGTCCATGGCATCGGTGAGCTGTTCGCTCGGGATGTGGACGACGAACTCACCCGTCGCGTCGATGTTTGCCGCAGTGTCCTTCTGGGCGTCGCCCTCGAGCCGGTTGATGCTGATCATGAGCATCGCCGGTGATTCGCCCACCATCGCGAACATCGAGAACGGTGCGGCGTTCGGGACGCCCTGCTCGGACACCGTGGTCACCCATGCGATCGGCCGAGGGACGATGAGGCTCGCCATGAGCTTGTAGCGCTCGTGCTCGCCCAGGGCATCGAAGTCGATGAGGTCAGGCATGACTTCCGACCCACCAGCTGAGGAGGATGTCGCGGAGCGCCGCGTCATCGTCGGCACCGTAAAGATCGGTGCGCCTCAGCTGCGCGAAGTGCGCAGCATCCAGCTCGCTGAACTCGACCGGCACGCGATGAAGCTGGATGGGGGTTCTCGGAAACCTTGCGACGTAGTCGGAGTCGCGACGCAATGAGCGCTCGCCGCGGATAACCGGCTGGGCGAAGTCCGCGGGTGTGCGCTGCGTCGAATACTCGCGGAGCACCGGCACTCGATCCAGATCTGAGGCGGCTGCGTCGAACACCGTCAGATCCAGCGGACGCAGCGCATAGTTGCTCGTGCTGAAGATGTCGTTGCCGCAGACGTTCGGCACGACCAGCAGATCCATGAGTGCCAGAAGTTCCACATAGTCGTCGACCGCGGTCTGCTGGCGGACGACCTCGCACGTGCCGTCGGCGTTCACGCGTGTGCCCATGAACAGGTTGAACGAGTCGTGGACATCGTCGGGCGTCAGACCGTATTCGCGTTGCGCCTCGGCCTGCATATCGGCGCAGTTGGTGTGCTCGGCGAACCCGAACATCGACTCGTACATGTTGGCGCTGCATCGCGGAAAGAGCGTGTCGTTCAGTCCGGCTGTGTCGGCAAGGATGAACAGCATCGCTCGCTCGCGGGGGGGTGCCGACCACAGCAGGTCACCCTGGCCCGGATGGATGCCGTGAAGGGTGCGCGTGCGACCCACGTGCATGAACTCTCGGTAGTCGGCCAGATTGAACACGTTGAGGTCGGCGCACTGGTTGCCTTCGACCTGCGCGATGCGCAGGACCTGCCCCGCACGAAGCTCGACGGCCTTTCCGGTGCCCGGTTCCAGGCGATGCTCCGCCCGGATGACGCGATCAGCGCCGGCCGCGAAGCCAACGTTGCTGCGCCACTCTCGGATTCCGCCGCGTTGCACGGGAAGTGCTCGGCGGACGACCTGCTGCGTGGCGCTCTCGATCAGGGCGAGTTGCACGAGCGCGCTGAGGTCCTCCGCCTCTCCTGCCTGGAGCGAGGCGTCGAGAAGTTCCTTCTGCTGATCTGTGAGCGTCAGGGTTGGCATGGGTGTGAACCTGCTTTCTGGATACAGACATGAAGGTATTCGGTATACAGAACGGTGAGATTGCTCGCATGTAACGAGTGCGTTTCACGACCCCGCGACCAGCTGTGCTCCGGGATTGCAGTGTGCTCGGGCGTTCCGTATACGGTGGAGGCGTGTCATCCGGTACAGCAAACCCCGCTCAGCGTCCCGCTGATCGTGCTGAGCGTGCGTACAGGTCTTTGCGGGCGGCGATCATCGAGTCGGCCTTGGCTCCGGATACGCGGTTGGGCGAAGAGCCGCTCGCCGCGCACTACGGCGTGAGCCGCACTCTGATCAGGACCGTGCTGAGTCGTCTCGTCGAGGATGGCCTCGTGGACACGGCGAAGGGCAAATCGGCTCGGGTCGCGCAGCCGACTCGTGAAGAGGCGCGCGATGCGTTCGCTGTGCGCGCCGCACTCGAACACGAGGCGATCCGTGCCCTCGCTGCGGGCCGTGCCGTCGCGGCGGAGTCGACCCTCCGGCAGCACATCGCAGCGGAGCGCATGGCTCTCCATGAGCGGAACGCGAAAGCGTCAGCCCGCCTCGGCGGCGAGTTCCACATCGCCTTGGCTCGCGCGACCGGCAATGCGCTGCTCGAGCGCTATGTGTCAGAAGTCGTGTCCAGGACCGCGCTCATCCTCGCCATATACGGTCGTGACATCGATCAGACGACGTCGATCGACGAACACGAGCGGCTGGTCGACCTTCTCGTCGCGGGAGACGCGGAGGCCGCATTCGAACTCGCGGAGCACCATCTCGTCGCCGTCGAGGAAGACACTCTTCATGTCGGGGCCGGTGCTGCGGAAAACGACCTCGCCAGCATCCTGGCTCGATTCGGCGGCGCAGCAGACACCTGAAGCCGTGCCGGCGATTACTGTCGACCCGGTTCGCGCCTGATCCGCCGACCCGGTAGGATAGGGGAGTTGTCCACGCGCAAGCGAGGGCATCGGGATGTGGCGCAGCTTGGTAGCGCACTTGACTGGGGGTCAAGGGGTCGCAGGTTCAAATCCTGTCATCCCGACCACAAGGTCCCGGAAACTCAAGGGTTTCCGGGACCTTTTCGGTTGTCAGATTTGATGAAGTCATCAAGAACCCTTCTCAATGACGGCCTCGCCGTAGTCGCGTCCGAGGTCCAGCGTGCAACTGCGGCCGAGAGTAGCACTCGTCGTGCGGTTCCCTACATCGGTGCCCCTGCGAGGACGTCGATTTGGACCTCGTCTGGTGGTGGCCGGAACGAATCGCGCTCGTTACTCCGACGCCCGTCCAACGGGGGACTCACCGGGTGAGCACCCCGTCAATGCGACGGGGTATGCGCAACGGGTTCATGTCGAGAAGTTCGTCGGGCAGCAGTTCGGGTGGAGCGGATTGGTATGCCACTGGTCGCAGGAACCGGCGTAGCGCTGTAGGACCGACAGACGTGTGTGTGGATGTCGATGCCGGCCAGGGGCCGCCATGGTTTTGCGCCCAGGTGACGGCGACCCCCGTCGGCCATCCTGCGAAGAGGACCCGGCCCGCGAATCCGACAAGCCGGTCCGTCATTGCCCGCGTGATCTCGCCCGCCTCTGAGTGAATCGTCGCGGTGAGGCTCCCGCCCAGGCTCTCGGCAAGTGCCAGTGAATCGTCGATCGATTCGTACTCAACAAGAAGAGTCGTCGGACCGAAGTGCTCGTCGAGCAGCGCATCGGATGCCCGCACGGTTTCGAGGTCGGCGGCATAGACCACCGCCGCCGCGCCGAACT
>Ga0190271_10003088_pt1 | contig 10345 bp, 10 predicted proteins | sample Popmic356T_FD_133747 | JGI IMG/M metagenome (GOLD analysis project Ga0190271, IMG submission 133747) | Populus adjacent soil microbial communities from riparian zone of Weber River, Utah, USA - 356 T | ecosystem: Environmental > Terrestrial > Soil > Riparian zone | place: USA: Utah | collected... | reverse complement strand
CGCGACCGAGGCCGACATCATGCCCGGCCGATTCCGCTCCGACGTCGCGGTCGAAATGTTCGCCACGCGCGACGTCCTGATCCACACCTGGGACCTGGGCGTCGCGACAGGCCAGGACGTGGTCCTCGACCCCGTGGAGGTCCACCGCGCCTACGAGGGGATGCTTCCGATGGACGAGGTGCTCCGACAGTCGGGCCACTACGGACCGCGGGTCGACGTGCCCGATGACGCGGACGAGCAGACCAAGCTGATCGCCTTCACCGGCCGCCAGCCGATCCAGGGGGGATGAGGCCGTACGAATCTGTCGCCGTACGATCCCGTGATGGAGATCTTCGGGCAGACCATCACCGACGAGGCGGGGCTCCGCGAGGTCGACCGGACCGGCCGGGCGTTCGCCGGTACGCTCCCGCCATGCGTTGTCCAGTGTGCGAGGACGAGACGCTCGTCATCTCCAGTCGCGAGGGAATCGAGATCGACCATTGTCCACGGTGTCGTGGCGTCTGGCTCGATCGTGGCGAGCTCGACAAGATCATCGAACGAGCCGCGCCGTCGGTGACCGGCGCGAGCAGTGCGCCGCGTCAGGAGTACCGCGACGACCATCGTCCGGACGACCGGCGGTACGAGGAGCGGCGGTACGAAGAGCGCCGCTACGACGACCGGGACGAGCGCTACGGCAAGAAGAAGAAGCGCCGCGGCTTCCTCGAGGACCTTTTCGAGTTCGATTGACGGGCGCCTCGGCGACGGTCAGTCGAACTCACGCATCGAGTCGTCGAGCGCCGTGAGGCCGACGACGACCTCGTGCAGGTCACGGTCGAGCACGACCACGTCGTCGTCACCTTGACCCGACCGCAGGACGATGGCCGCCGACCTGGCCACAACCGTCTCGAGCCGGGCGATCAGGTCGTCGATCCGTCCGCCGGCGTCCTCGGACAGGTTGATGGCGTCGTGGATGGCCCGATGGCGCTCCGACAGGATCCGGACACGGTCCTCGAGACCGCCCATGTCCGTCCCGGAGTGCTGTGCCGCATCCATCTCTCGACGTGCCGCCTTCAACTCCGCGGTCGCGACCTCGGCATCGAAGCCGGCGGCGATGGCCGAGGCGTTCGAGGCTCGCCACGCCGTCTCGGTGACACGGCGGACCGCCTCGTCGATCGTCGGGAGCAGTCCTTCGAGGCGTTCCCGGGTCGGTCCCGGCTCCGTCTGGCCCAACACGGTCAGGAACCGCTCCCGGGAGACGTTCGCCTTGTCGACCGGTGGCCGCCACCTCGGATCGAGCGACTCGAGGCGCTGCGCCGACCGCTCATCCGTTCTGGGCTGTCGGTCGCGCCGGCGGAACATGCCGTCACGTTAGGGGTCGCGCCGATCGGCCGGTCGACGTGGTGCCGACGATCGGAACACGCGGTCAGTCGCCGGCCTCCTCCAGCGCCCGTCGCACGAGCACGCGGGCCAGGTGCTCGCGGAACTCGGCGCTCGCGTTGATGTCGCTCGGGGGCTCTGTCCCGTCGGCGGCGTGTTCCGCGGCCTCCTCCGTCGACGCGCCGCCGGCCAACGCGTCGACCACGCCTCCGGCGTAGACGGGCGTCGAGCCCATGTTGACGAGTGCCACCCCCGACGAACCGTTCGCCTTCACCGCGGCCACGCCGACGATCGCCCAGTCCTGGGCGCGGCGGTTGAACTTCTGGAACGACCAACCGGCCGACGCCACCTTGGGTACCCGGACCTCGGTGAGCAGCTCGTCCGGTCCGACCTGGCACTCCAGGAAGCCGGTGTAGAAGTCACGCGCCGGCACGACGCGTTCACCGTCGGCGCCCCGGATGACCATGTCGCCGCCGAGGGCGAGCACCACGGCCGGCAGATCCGACGCCGGGTCGGCGTGGGCGATCGAACCGCCGATGGTGCCGCGGTGACGGACCTGGGGATCTCCGACCTGCCCAGCCACGTGCGCCATCAGGGGCGCCTCGGCCTGCAGGAGTGACGAGGTCTCGAGGTCACGGTGCCGCGTCAACGCCCCGATGGCGAGGTGGTCACCCTGGTCGCGGACATAGGACAGGTCGGTCAGTCGACCGATGTCGATCAGCATCGACGGCTGGGCCAGCCGCAACTTCATCAACGGCAGGAGCGAGTGGCCTCCCGCGATGAGCTTGGCCTCGTCGCCGTGCTCGGTGAGGAGTGCGAGCGCGTGGTCCGCGGACTCTGCCCGCTCGTAGTCGAACGCTGCGGGGATCACGCGGCACCTCCATGGGTCGAGGGACCGGATCCCGACGTTGGGGCCTTGGCGGCCTGGATCGCGGTCCAGACGGTCATCGGTGACGCCGGCATTCGTACGTCGGTGACGCCCAGATGGGACAGTGCGTCGCAGACGGCGTTCATCACCGCCGGCGTGCTGCCGATCGCGCCCGCCTCGCCGATGCCCTTCACCCCGAGTGGGTTGGTGGGGCTGGGAGTGACGGTGTGATCGGTCGTGATCGACGGGACGTCGCACGCGGCGGGCACCAGGTACTCGGCCAGGCTGGAGGTGCGGAGGTTGCCGTCCTCGTCGTAGACCGCCTCCTCGTACAGCGCCTGGGCGAGGCCCTGAACCACGCCGCCGTGGACCTGGCCCTCGACGATCATCGGGTTGAGTTGGTTGCCGCAGTCGTCGACGGCGACGTACTTGACGACGTCCACCTTGCCCGTCTCCTCGTCCACTTCGACCACGCAGATGTGGGACCCGAACGGCCAGGAGAAGTTCGGGGGGTCGAAGGTGACCTGCGCCTCGAGGTTCGGCTCCATGCCATCGGGGAGGTCGTGGGCCGTGAACGCGGCGAACGCGACAGCGGCCAGCGGCGTCTGGCGGTCGGGCGATCCCCGCACGGTGAAGGTGCCGTTCTCGAACTCCAGATCGGCTTCGGACGCTTCCATCATGTGGGCTGCGATGGCTCTCGCCTTCTCGATGACCCGGTCGGCGGCGTGCACCACGGCGATCCCGCCGATCGCGAGCGAGCGTGACCCGTAGGTGTCGAGGCCGAGCGGTGCGATGGCGGTGTCGGAGTGGAGGACCTCGACGTCTGCAGGGTCCACCCCGAGGCGATCCGCCACGATCATCGACCACGACGTCACGTGGCCCTGGCCGTGCGGAGCGGTGCCCGTGACCACCTGCACCTTGTTCGTCGGCAGCACCCGGACCGTGGCCGACTCCCAACCGCCGGCCGCGTAGTTCAGCGACGCGAGGACCCGGGACGGAGCGAGGCCGCACATCTCGAAGTACGTGGAAACGCCGATACCGAGGTGCTTCGTCGAACCGGCCGCCCGACGCCGCTCCTGTTCGGCCCGGGTCCCGTCGTAGTCGACGATCTCGAGAGCCTTGGTCAGCGCGCCATCGTGGTTGGCGGAGTCGTAGACCAGGTCGCTGAAGGCCGTGTAGGGGAAGGCCTCGGGTGGCACGAAGTTCCGGCGGCGGATCTCGACCGGGTCGATGCCCACCGTCGCGGCGAGTCGGTCCATCGACCGCTCGATGGCGTAGGTCGCCTCGGGCCGGCCCGCGCCCCGGTAGGCGTCGGTGGGCGTCAACGTCGTGAAGACGCCGGTGCAGGTGAACGAGTAGGCCTTCGGCAGGTCGTACACCCCGGCGTAGAGGAACGCCCCGAGGAGGGGGATGCCGGGAGTGATGATCTGGAGGTAGGCCCCCATGTCGGCGGTCAGGTTCACACGGACCGCCAGCAGCTTCCCGTTCTCGTCCGCGGCGAGGCCGATCTCCTGGATCTGACCGCGACCCTGGACGGTCGCCATCGTGTTCTCGGTGCGCTCCTCGGCCCAGCGGACGGGAGCCCTGAGCCGCTGGGCGAGGGCGACGCTCAGGAACTCCTCGGCGTACACGTCGAGCTTGGACCCGAACGCCCCGCCGACCGTCGGAGCCACCACGCGGACCTGGTGCTCGGGAATCCCGCACGTGATCGCGGTGAACACCTTGAGGATGTGGGGGATCTGGGTGGAGGAGTAGAGGGTGATGCCGCCGCCGAAGGGCTGGGGGACAGCAGCGACGGCGCGGGTCTCCATCGCCATCGGCACGAGACGCTGTTGGATGAACCGCTCCTCGACGACGTGGGCCGCGGTTGCGAACGCCTCGTTCACGGCGTCCTCACCGACCTTGAGCTCCCACGTGTACGTGCGGTTGGTGCCGATCTCGTCGTGGACGAGCACCCCGTCGGTCAACGCGTCCTCGAGGTCGACGACCGCCGGGAGCGGGTCGTAGTCGACGACGACCGCCTCGGCGGCGTCGCGGGCCTGCTCGTTCGTGTTCGCCACGACGACGGCGACACCGTCACCGACGTAGCGGGCCACGTCGGGCGTCAGCGGATAGTGGGGCGGGTTGTGGATGTCCTCGGTGACGAGCCACGCACACGGCATGGGAGCGGCCCACTCGTCGAGCAGGTCGGCCCCGGTGAAGGCCGCCACGACACCGGGCATCGCCGATGCCTCCGACAGGTCGATGGTGCCGATACGGGCGTGAGCGTGCGGGCTGCGCACGATCGCCATGTACAGCGTTCCGGGGATGTGCAGGTCGGCGGTGTAGCGGGCCTCGCCGGTCAGCAGGGGCGGGTCCTCCTTGCGCAGCATCCGGCTGCCGAAGACCTTGGTCGGAGCCTCCTCGGTGACGGTCATGCGCTCGCCCCCTCGCCCACCCGACCCTCGGCACAGGCGAGGACCGACTTCACGATGTTGTGGTACCCGGTACACCGGCAGAGGTTCCCCTCGAGGCCGAGCCTGACCTCCTGCTCGGTCGGATTCGGGTTCTCCGAGAGCAGCGAGACGGCGGCCATGACCATTCCGGGTGTGCAGTAACCGCATTGCAGGCCGTGGTTCTCGTGGAAGGCCTGCTGCATCGGGGCCATCTGGTCACCGTCGGCGAGGCCTTCGATCGTCGTGATGTCAGCGCCGTCGGCCTGGACGGCGAGCATCGTGCACGACTTCACCGACTCGCCGCTGATGAGGACCGTGCAGGCCCCGCACGACGACGTGTCGCAGCCGATGTTCGTTCCGGTCAGGCCGAGGCCGTCACGGAGGTGGTAGACGAGCAGCGTGCGAGGTTCGACCTCGCTCTCGCGCTCGGCACCGTTCACCGTCATCGAGATCCGCAAGGTGACCCCCTTTTTCGGCCGCCGTTCCGGTTGGATTCGTCGGTCAGCCCAACGTATCGCTGGCCGGAGCGGTCCGCTCCAACCTCGCGTCAGCGAGGTTCGGTTCCACAATTACCGCATGTCCGATGATTTACCGGCCGGTTCCGCCGGGTTCGGTGGGCGTCGTTCAGGAGCGAGCCGATCAGGCGATGGTGCCCATCAACGAGCCATAGGCCGACAGCAGGATCGAGGCGCCGCGAACGTCGCCGAGCGTTCCCGCCGCCATCCGGTTCATCACGTACGCGACCGTCATCCCCGCGTCGAGGTCGTTGACGACGAGCGACCCGCCGAACCCGCCCCAGAAGCAGCACCGTTCGCCGGGGAGGGGGACCGTCTCGTTCGGCAGTCCGTAGCCGACGCCGAGGCGCAGCGCCGCGCCCAGCACCCGGTCCGTCCCGTTCGACTGCTCGATGAAGACGCGATCGCACCCATCGGGTGACATGACCCGGCCACCGGCCGCCTCGCCGCCGCTCGACAGCACCGACTGCGCGAGCGCAACCGACCGGGCGTTCCCATGGCCGTTGGCAGCGGGGATCTCGGCCCGCCGCCACGGGATCGTCCATGACATCTCCCCGCCCATCAGCGGGTTCGTCAGTGTCTTGATCGAGATCTCCCGGTCGGCTCCGGGCGCCAGGGTGTCGAGGTCGTCGACGCCGAGTGCGGGCGGCTGGAGCAGCAGCGCGACCCGGTCGTCGAGCTCCGGACCCGTTCCGATGTGGAAGTCCGCACCGGTGGGGCCGGCCAGCTCGGATGCGAAGAACGATCCGAGTGACTGGCCGGTGATGCGTCGGACGACCTCGCCCACGAGGTACCCCTGGGTGACGGCGTGGTAGCCGGAGCCGTCGCCGGGGACCCACCACGGTGCCTGGGCGGCGAGCAGCGAGGTGCAGCGCTCCCAGTCGGTCAGCTCGTCGACCGTGAGCGGTTCCTCCCATCCGGCGAGGCCTGCCGTGTGGGAGAGCAGGTGGCGGACCAGCACATCGTCCTTGCCGTTGGCCTTGAACTCGGGCCAATACCTCGCGACCGGGGCATCGATGTCGAGCTCTCCACGGTCGGCGAGGAGCAGGGCGCTCAGGTTGGTCATCGTCTTGGTCGTCGAGAAGACGTTGATGATCGTGTCGCGCTGCCACGGCACGGTCCGCTCCTCGTCGAGGTGGCCGCCCCAGACGTCGGCCACGAGCTCGCCGTTCAGGACGACGGCGGCAGACGCACCGATGTCCTGTCCCGATTCGATGAGCTGGGACAGCGCAGCGCGGACCGGTTCGAACTGCGACGTGCAGGTTCCGTCGACGGTCATGGATCCCCCTCGGTCGTCGGCGCGGTTTCGGGCGCGCACGGTCTTGGTGCGCACAGTACGGTGCCGACGACCGATCCTGTCGACCAACCGGGCGCCGCCTCGGCGGTCACCGAGACGGAAGGTCGAGTTCCATCCAGGTCGGGCTGGTGTGAAAGCCCCGCCCTTCATAGAGGGGCCGGCCGTCCGGGGTGGCGTGCAGCACCAGCTGTCGGGAACCGGCGTCGCCGACGGCCTCGACACACGCGTCGAACAGGCGTCCGCCGACGCCACACCCGCGACGGTCCGGTCGGACGTACATGTTGAGGACCCAGCCCGTCGTGGTCCTGGAGTCGTTCGGCAGTGGCGGCTTGTCGAAGAGCAGGACGGAGACTCCGCCGAGGACGTCATCGTCGTCTGCGGCGATCCAACACCGCACCGATCCGGCGCGTATGCCGGTGCGCAGGTAGGTGCGCGTCGCATCCACGAAGGACGTGTCCCACGAATCGGGATCCCGGTCGTGGAACTCGGCGAGGAACGCGAGTCGGATGTCGAGCACTATTTCGAGCAACGTGTCGAGCGCGGTGTTGGGCGACGTGTCGAGTGGAGAGTCGAGGTCCCCGACGCCCACCTCTCGGATCTGCATCGACCGATTCTCGCGGGATGGCCTGCGAGGAGGTAGCAGGCGCCCTGAACGGCATCGTCGAAGTGCGGAGACACGATCGCGATGCGAGCCAGGTCCGCGGCGGTGGCTGTGCTCATCAGCTCACGCATCGCAGGATCAGTTCTCGAGGAAGGCGACCTCGAGTCGAGCCGCCTGAAGCCGAAGGGCGACGCCTGCCGCCGCCAACAACCCGGCGGGCAGCAGCGAGCTCAACAGGAAGCCCAACGTCTGCGACACGTTGATCCCCATTCCGGAATCCATCGTGAGGACGTCACCCAGATTCGTGCCCATGTTCGTCGCGGAGTACGTCGCGATCGCGCCGACGATCCCGATGAGCACTGCCAGCCCGGCGCCGACCAACAACAGGCTCGAGACGGTGCCGGTCAGCGACAGCGACTTCGCCGTCGTGACCGCCAACCTGTCCGGCGCGGCTTGTCGTGCAGTTCCCGGTTCCTCGTCCACGACGTGACAGTAGCGACCGACTGGGCCATCCCGAACCGGATCACGGGGCGCCCACGGAGTCCCCTTGGATAGGGTCGGTAGCTGTTCGACAACGTTTCGGGGGTCGGTCGATGGCGAGCATTCTCGTGATGGGCGCAGGCATGGGCGGATTGTCGACCGCGATGCTGTTGGCCGCCGACGGCCATGACGTGACGGTGCTGGAGCGCGACCCCGCCCCGCCGCCGGCCTCGGCTGACGAGGCGTGGGACCTGTGGGAGCGCAGGGGGATCAACCAGTTCCGCATGATCCACTACTTCCTGCCGGCCTTCCGCGAGATCGCCGAGGCCGAGCTTCCGGATGCGGTCGAGGCGCTCGACGCCGACGGCGTGCTCCGGTACAACCCCATCACCTCGGCCCCAGAGTCGGTGACCGGTGGCTTTCGCGACGGCGACGAGCGCTTCGAGGCCATGACGGGTCGGCGACCCATGGTCGAGGCCGCGTTCGCCCGCACGGCTGCGGCCATGCCCGGGGTCTCCGTCCTTCGGGGCGTCGCGGTGAAGGGCCTGGTGACCGGCGAGCCTGCCCTCGACGGCGTGCCCCACGTCGTGGGGGTGGTCACCGACGCCGGCGACGAGCTGCGGGCCGACCTGGTGGTCGACGCCACCGGCCGACGTTCCTCCCTTCCGTCGCTGCTCGAGGCGATCGGCGGCGGGAGGCCCGGCGAGGAGCTCGAGGACTCTGGCTTCGTCTACTACGGCCGGTACTTCCGCTCGCGCGACGGCTCGCTGCCGCCGGCGTTCGGGGGCCTGTTGCAGCACTACGACTCGGTCTCGGTGTTGACGTTGCCGGCCGACAACGGCACCTGGGGAATGGGGATCGTCGCATCGGCCGGCGACGCGACCCTGCGAGCCGCGAGGGACGTCGCAGTCTGGGAACGGGTGATCGCCGCCTTCCCCCTGATCGCGCACTGGCTCGATGGCGATCCGATGACCGACATCCAGCTCATGGCCAAGATCGAGGACCGGCTCCGCAGCTTCGTCGTCGACGGTCGGCCGGTCGCTACCGGAGTGGCGCCGGTCGCCGACTCCTGGGCCTGCACGAACCCGTCGGTGGGTCGTGGGGCGTCGATCGGTCTGATCCACGGTCAGGGCCTCCGCGACCTCGTCCGCGACCACGGCGTCGACGATCCCGTCGGGTTCGCGCTTGCCTGGCACGACGTCACCGCCGAGCGGGTCGAGCCGCTGTACCGGGACACCCTCGCCTTCGATCGCAACCGGCTCGGCGAGATCGATGCGCAGATCGCCGGCGTCCCCTACGAGACCGACGACCCGAGCTGGGGCTTCGGGCAGGCGCTGGCGGCAGCGGGCCCGAGTGATCCGGAGTTGCTGCGAGGAATGGTCGAGATCGCCAGCCTGCTCGCCCGGCCCGGGGAGGTCCTCGCCCGTCCGGGCGTCCTGGACAAGGTGCTCCTGGCGGCGGAGCGGCCGGTGGTGCCGAGTCCGGGACCGTCGCGCGCCGAGCTGGTCGAGCTCATCGGCGCAGCCTGACTCAGGAACGCCGGGGGCGCCGCGCCGCGAAACTCTGCGCAAGCTGTCGGTTCAGGCCTGGCGGATCTCGGCCTCGACGCGTCTGACCCAGCGACGTTGCCATGGCGTCTCGACCGCCCGTCGGTGGTACGCCTTCCGTGCCCAGTCGACCGCCTCCTGCGGTGGTGTCCCCGACATGACCGCCAGCACCGCGACGGCCGTGCCGGTCCGGCCGATCCCGCCGCCGCAGGCGATCTCGACGCGACCGTCCGCCGCCCGTCGGTGCGCCAGCGCCAGGGCCGCGATGGCCTCGCCGGTGTCGGCAGGAGTCCGGAAGTCGTGCCAGCGGACCCAGCGGTGTTCCCACGCCACGGCCGGTGGCTCGCGGCCGAGCAGATAGATCCCGAGATCGGGCTCGGGTCCGTCGGGCATCGGGTTGCGGAGCCCTCGGCCGCGAACGCGGCGGCCGTCGGGAAGCTCGACAACGCCCGGACCCTCGGGCCAGGTCATCGGGACGGGTTCGCGCCGGTCATGAGATCAGGCCGATCAGCACCCAGCAGGGGGACGGACCGGATGCGCGCCGGTGTGATGTTCCGGATCGCGACCTCGGGTCAATCACTCGACCGTTGGGCACGGGCACGCCGCTTTCCTTCGTGCATCGCCCGCACGCGAGCGACGGGAATGGTGTGTCCCTCCGCGACCAGGTCTGCGGGGAGCGACTGGGGATCGGGCATGAGGTCGGTCCATGGGTCCCGGCCGTCCAGGAGGGCGGGCGCGGTGAGGATCGTGAAATCGGCGGGGCGGACGTCGTCGAGCACGTTCCAGTCGACGGGGAACGACACCGGCGCTCCCGGTCGCACGCGAGGGCTGTAGGCGGCGACCACGGTGGCCCCACCGGCTCGGGTCGAGTCGACGAACACCTTGCCACCTCGGTCCTCCTTCACGAACTCGGTGGTGGCGAGGGCTGGGTCCAGTCGTTCCGCACGCGAAGCGATGGCGCGCGTTGCGGCCGCGGCATCTTCGATCGCAACGCGGGAGTCGAGCGGAACGAAGACGTGCACACCCTTTGCGCCACTGGTCTTGACCGCGCTCTCGCGGCCTACGCCGGTGAGCGCTTCACCGACGAGGTGGGCCGCCCGCACAGCCATCGAGAACGGCTCGAATCCCTCCGGTGGATCGAGGTCGAGCACCAGGTGGGTCATCCGGTCGGGACGGTCCACCGTCATCAGGGTCGGGTGGTACTCGACGGCTCGTTGGTTCGCGAACCACAGCAGCGTGCGCCGGT